>JACCDY010926668.1_pt1 | contig 12965 bp, 15 predicted proteins | sample 7446391 | NCBI WGS metagenome assembly JACCDY01 (sample SAMN15323451, study PRJNA562643) | freshwater metagenome | isolation source: river surface water | place: USA:Blue River Watershed | collected 2017-08-18 | reverse complement strand
TGCTCCCGGTGGCTAAGGCAAAGCAAGCAGAGCATGAATCGTCCGGCGTCCTGTTCGTTCGCGACGCGGACCTCGTAGCCGAGATGGACGCGTGGATCGCGCGCGAGAACGCCAAGAATCCAGACGGTCCGCAGTGGTCTCGCGCAATGTTCGCTCGCTCCGCAATCCGCAAGGTGCTCAAGGGCCAGACCAAGTGATCCGCGTCTACAAGTTTCGCCTGTACCCGACGGCGACGCAGGAGCGTGAGATGCTCCGCGTGCTCGGGTGCCTTCGGTACTTGTACAACGCGTGCTTGCAGGAGCGGCGCGACGCCTACAAGGCGGGCGTCAAGGTTTCCAAGAGCACGCAGGAGAAGGCGATCACCGTCATCAAGAACGATCCGGGCTGCCCGGACTACGCGAACATTCACACGCATCTTCTGCAAGACGTTGTGAAGCGCGTGGACCGATCGTTCCAGAGCTTCTTCGACCGCGTGAAAGCGGGCAAGAAGCCGGGTTACCCTCGGTTCAAGGGCCGCGATCGGTACAACACGTTCACGTTCAAGGATGCGGTCAGCGGCAACGGCGCCGAGGTGGTAGCTGGCGGCAAGCGCGTGCGCTTGAGCGGCATCGGGAACGTCAAGGTCAAGTGCCATCGCCCGATGGAGGGCGAACTCAAGACCATTGGCGTCACGCGCGACGGCTGCGGTCACTGGTACGCGCTCATCGCCCGCGAGATTCCTGCGCACCCGTTGCCCGCGAGCGACGCGAAGGTCGGCATCGACCTCAACCTCACGAAGTTCGCGGTGTTGAGCGACGGTTCCGTCGTCGACAATCCGCGCCACTTGTGGGAGGCCCGCATTGCGCTGGAACGCAAGAGTCGTGTGATGGCACGGCGCAAGCGCGGGTCGAAACGTCGCCAGAAGGCGCGCACGCAACTCGCGAAGGCGCACACTCACGTCGCCAACGCGAGGCGAGACTTTCACCACAAAACGGCGCGCGCGATCGTCGAGAAGTTCGGTTTCATCGCGATCGAGGATCTCAACGTAAAGGGACTCGCGAGCGGGATGCTCGCAAAATACGTCAACGATGCCGCATGGGGCCAGTTCGCTACGATCCTCTCCGAGAAAGCGGTAGATGCTGCTCGGGTGCTGGCTCGTGTCGACCCACGCGGTACGACTCCAGAGTGCGGCGATTGCGGAGAATACGTACCGAAGGACTTGTCGGTACGCGTTCACGAGTGCCCGAAGTGCGGGCTCGTGATGGACCGCGATCTCAACTCTTCGATTGTGATCGAGGATCGGGCGTTCGCGCCCGACACACGGCCCGGACGGGGCCGTCGGCGAGAGGCGTCCAATGGGAACCTCTAAGACCCGAGAAGCCTCCGCCTCGCGCGATAGCGCAGGCGGAGGAGTCGTCACGTCTGGTGCAAAACCACGTTACGATCGCTTCCAATGGCGACGAGACGATCGAACGTCCGCGGACGGCGCTACGCCACGAACGGTATCGAGGAAATCGACGGCTACTCGGACGTGCTTTTCCGGTCGGTTTCGGCGGATGAGCTTGCGGATATCTTCACCACTGGTCGGATCGTAGGTCGCGGTAACACTTTCGCAGGAGACGATCGCGACTACGTGTTCTTCGGCGAGACTAGCGTCGAAGACGTGATGGATCAAGGCGAGGATCTGCAACGATCGGTCTCGACCGAACCGAAATACAACGAAACGCGCGCGAGGATGAGGGAGATCGACGGCGATCTCCGTGCTGCAAGATCGGAGCGCTCGGAAATACTGCGTCGTCGCGGTCTTGACGTGCGCGACCCGGACTTGTGGTCTCTCTCGAAGACTGACCGTCGCATGGTCGAAGAGTTAGAGCGGGATGCTCGAAAGCTCGAAGGCGCTTACCATCGCGTGCAGTCGTCGTGGCTCCGAAAGGTCGAGTCCGAGGCGAAGAAACTGCGCGTGCTGAATCGCAAGATGTACGGCGCGACCAGCTTCGTGATCGAGCTACGGAACGTCCCGGGCGGCGTTCGCTTTACCGCGCCGGACTCGTATCACCAGACCGCCGAAGTCGGGTTCTCAAGGCCGACGGGGATTCCCAGTGGCAACCGCCGCATCCTCCGCGTGTGGCCGATTCTCGATGGAGCGAAGCTGCCTCCCTTAACGCCGGATGCAGCCGCTCGCCTCGTTCTGGCCCATCGACGATCGCTCGCGTAGCCAGACTGTTGCGGGCGGCACGCCTAGTGCGTATCGTTATCCACATGTCCACGATCAGAACAGTGATGCGAACGGTCCGGGCGGCTCGCAAGGCTCTCCCGAACGCCATCGAGGCGCTCAATCGAACTGCCGAAACGGTCGACGATGCAGTTGCTATCGGTCAGGCTGCGTCCGATTTCGCCAGAACGCTCGCCGAGAAGCTCCGCGGCGTGAAGACCACGGACAAGAAGCCCGCCGCGCTGAAACGTAGCTGACCGCCGCCGAAATCGGCTTCCGGTCAGAATACGCGCGCCGTCGTATGCGTACCACGACGTTTGTCTCGTTGACCATCCGACCCATGACGCGGTATCGTTCCATCCCATGAAGACGAACGTGATCCCGATGTCAGCGTTTCAGATTTACGTCGCGACCGACGCTGACGTGCCCGGAAAGGACGGGGCATCGGCGGATCTCATCAAGCGGTTCAATGATATGCCTCGCGGCGCCTTCGTGTTCGTCGAAGACGACCCGACGCTCCTGTACTACAAGGGCTCGGGGGCGTCGTACCTGAGCGGGAATCGCATCGAGCTCGTTGCAACCGGGGCTGGCGGGTTCGTCCCGCCGAACGATAACCTGACCGATCTCGGCGACTCCACGCATCGTTTCAGGTCGCTCTACCTCGGTACGTCGATTCTCAACGCAGGCAATCTGGAGGTGGATTGCTCTGGCGCAACAGACCGCACGCTCCAAATCCACAACAGCGGCGCGGGTGTTCTGAACGTTACAGTCGACGGGTCGCTGACGGTAGGCGTCAATGCGGTGTTCTACCAGCGCGCGGGTGGCGAAGCGAATATCGCCATCGGAGCCACCGAAATCGTGCGTGCGAGTGCCACCAAGGTGCTCTTGCCTGACACGGTCAGTTTCCTCGCCGACGAGAGCGTGAAGTATCAGCGTTTCGCCTCCGGTGAGGTGCGGTGGCTGATCGGTGGCGGCGGCGTCCTTGAGCTCAACGCGACGGCCGTAGCTGTTCAGATCCCTCTCTGGCTCACCAGCGCATTCCCCGAGATTAGCACTCGCTCTGCCAACGCAGGGCTCACGATCACTCCCAACGGCACGGGCTCGATCGATCTTCGCGGCGGCGATTCAACCGTCAAGTTGAGCGTGGGGACCGACGGTTTCGCGCTCTACAATGGTGCTCGTGTGCCTCGTGCAGCGGCGATCCCTAACCCCGCTGGCGGCGGCACGGTCGACGCGGAGTGCCGTGCGGCGGTGGAGGCGATCCTCACGGCGCTGCGAGGCGGAACTGGTATCAACCTCGTCGCGCCGTGAGCGATTAGACCAGCGGCAATCTGAATGCCTCGCTAGCCGTTTCCGTACCTCTACCTCAGAGGGAACAATGGACGCCGAAGAGCAATCTCCACCAGACCAGCTATCGCCTCTCGACCGCGCGCTACTCGCTGAGGCCACGCTGCGCACCAACCTCGCCGCGCACGAGATGCGCAGTGCACAGAATGCACTGGCCGTTGCGAGGGCGGCTCAGAACGAACTCACCGCCCGCATCACGCGGGAGTATCTCCTCATCGAAGGAGACAGCGTCAATCCCGATTCCGGCGCGATCTCGCGTACCAGAACCGCGGCGAAGTAGCCTCCGCTCATGCCGCATATCTAGCGGCGAAATACAAAATCAAACATTCTCGCTCCGCTCCGTGAAAGAAACAGGGAGGCGCCGTCGTATCACCAGCAACAAGGGCACGACGCCCGACACAAGGAGAACGACGATGGACCTCTCGAAGAAACAGCCGAACATCCACAACGTCTCGAAGGGCCTCCCCGCCTTCGCGGACCCCCGCACCGACATGAAGATCGTCGCGCACGGAAAGCCCGGGGGACTCTTCGTCGAGCCGACGGAGAAGACCCGCGGCGTCGTCGATGCCGACGCCCCCGACGCCTCGGAGCTCCGCAGCCTCTACGCGGACCCCGACGCGACCTTCCGGTCCGGCTCGGAGCGGGCGATCCACTACCTGAGCATGCTGCGCACGGCCATGACCGAAGGGCAGATCACGCTGCCCTCGGTGGTAACCGTCGCAGGGGACTCGACGTACTACGTCGAGCACGGACGTACCCGCCTCGTCATCTGGGCGATTCTCTGGGAGACGCTCGACGGCACCCGCGAAGTGGAGGCCATCGCTGGCCTCATCGGCGATAAGCGCCGCGAGTTCGGGATGAACTGGCGGCCCGACTTCCGGGTGCTCTCGGGTGGGCTCGGGCTCAAGAACACCGATCATCTCCGATCATCGGTGATGATCGAGAACACGGGAAGGAAGACCGTGGGCGAGCGTGGCCGCTACGCCCTCGCGATGGACACCATCGACAAGTGGGAGCACGCGCACCGCGCCGACCCGAAGGCGCCTGCTCCGCCGTACGAGACCATCGCCGCGACGGCTGGTCGCAGCGTGGGCGAGGTGCGCTCGTGGCGCAAGCTCTCGAAGCAGACGCCGTTCGTCGTCGAAGCGGTGATGCGCTTCTACGACGGGCTCGACGCCAGCGTGAGCCTCAACTTCGTGATGCAGATCGCGAAGAGCGACAAGACGCCCGAAGAGGTCGAGCGGCTGGTGCGCGAGGCGATCGAGTCCGGGGCCACGTCGGTCAGTGACGCCAGAGCCACCCGCCGCGCGATGAGCGGCGACTTCGACGGCGACGAGAACGGTTCCGACGAGGAGCCCGACGGCGACGAGGAGCCGTCCGAGAAGAAGGAGCGAAAGGTCGCGAAGTTCGCCGACAAGCCCCTCTCCGCGAAGGTGATCGCTGAGTACGAAGACGCGATCAACGGGAAGGGCAACCACGACGAGACCATCGCCATCGCCGCGATGAAGCTCGCTACGAAGGGGTGGAGGTCTCTCTCCGCGAAGGAGAAGAAGGCGCTCGATGCGATCACCTCACTCGCCGCCACCATCGAGACGGCGAAGAAGGCGCACGCGGAGAAGCTCGCGAAGAAGGCTGCAAAGGCGGCTGCGGCGTTGGCCGAGAAGCCTGCGGACTCGACCGCGGCCGAACCTCCCGCGGCGGAGTAGACACCGCTCCGATCGTGGTTACGGTTCCTCGCGCTCAACACGAGCGAGGAGGAACCGTAACCGCGATGCAATTCAACACCGCCCGCCGCCCGCCCTGCTGCCGCGACGAAGAGCCCGAAGGGCCGTCGCTTCAAGACCGTATCTACGGTACCGATCCAGAGTTTCTGTCTGGCGCCAAGAAGGTGCTGTACGGTGCGGTCGCCGCCAACACCGAGCGAGAGTTCGTGGTGGCGTGCATCTCTGCGATCTGGCCGTGGCTGACGCGTGGGCTCCTCTTCTCCGCCGCTGACGCGATCGATGACGCGACCGGTTCGATCGCGAGGGCGCTCACTCCCGAGGCGATCGAGTCTCTCGCGCAGGGTCTCGGCATCGCCGGACCGGCGATCGACTCGCTGGTCGATAATCTCAAGAAGGCTCGCGAGCCGCGCGTCGACTGCGTGCGCGGTGGATGCGTTCGCAATGCGCAAGCGCCGGAGGATCTCGCTGGGATCGTTCGGTCGATCACGCCCGACGGAACTGCGCTCGTCTCGCCGAACATCTCGACGAACGAGTTCGCGGATCGCGTGGTGGTGCGCGTCGTGCTGCGCGGCTCGGAGAAGTCCGCGGTGAAGCTCTCGAAATCCGATGGCGCGTACTTCGTCGAGGCGCCCACCTCTCTCCCGTTCGATGCGTTCATTCATCCCCTGATGGGTTCTGGCAGGCCCGTCGTGAAGTGCACCTACGCCGGTTCGCTCCAGTCCTACGGTGCTTCGTCCCTCCACGATGTCGCCCCGGTCGTGACGTGGGACGGTGACACGCTGGTGCTCACGTTCAACCGAGCGATCGAGTCGATCCCCGTGCCCGTTCCTGCCGCGCCCGTCGACAAGCGCGCTGCCCGGATCGCTCTCGCGAAGAAGCTGGCAGCCGAGGTCGGGTTCGCCGTGCCCGCGAGCGAAGCCTCCGACGAGGCAGGCAAGGCCGCGGAGCTCGACGAGTACCTCAGCACCGCCGATGACGTCAGCGTGATCCACGCTCTCTCGACGATCATCAAAGCCTACCTCCGCGCCTACCCCGAGCGCGGAGCCGAGGTCGCAGCGGAGTTCGCTCCCCTCGGCTGATCGTCCTCGCTCAACGGCAAACGCCGCGGGAGCCTCTTGCGAGGTTCCTGCGGCGTTCGTGCTTCTGGTGGTTTCGGTTCCCGGACGGGCAGAGGCGGGTCAGTGTTGCGGGTCGCCGAGCGCGACCGATGCGACGGGGAGCAGCGTGAGCTTGCACGCCGATCCGAGGCGCAGCATCTCGACGTTCGGGGGCGCGAGCACCACGAACGTCTGCGGCGTGGAGCCATCGGTGGGCACGCTCTCGATCGTCACGAGCGCTTCTCCAGACGGAGAGAGCGAGAGCGACTTCACTCGCACATCACTCGGCAGGCTGTAGACCGTCGGAGCGACGACCTTCGGCGTGCGCTGCTTTCTGGTCTTCTTCTGGTTCTCTGACGCTTGCTCTTGTTCACTCATGTTCGGACTCCTTGCGTGTAATACGCTTGGTGGTGCGCGTCGATTCACTTCGACGCGGACTTCTCGTGCGCTTTCGCGAACCGCTGGTACGCGTCGCTGTCATTGATCGCGACGGAGGAGCGCGAGATCACACGAGATCGCTTCTCCCCGTCGATGAACGATGCGATCGCACCGAGCGAGCGACGGAAATCGTCGACCGTCGCGCCGCGGCCATGATCCTTCTCACGGCTGCGTCCGTTGGAAGCTCCGTTCAGAGCGCGGTTGCGCAACACGTACATCGGGTCGTTCTCGGCGAGCTCAGCGCCGGACCAGAACTTCTGCGCAGCGGCCAAGACCTTCACGGGGTCCGTGGGGTACGCGTAGATGAACGCACCGATGAAGCCGCTGCGGCAGAGACCTCGACGACTGGAGTTGAACACCGTGCGCATTGCCTCGTAGCCATCGAGGTGCTGCGTGAGCGTCGCCGCGAGTTCGGCAGCGGTTGCAGGCCGCGTGACGGATTTTGCCACGGTTGCCATCCACACCGCACCGATGGAGGAGCCCATCGTCTTCGACAGGCTTACGCCCTCGATGATGTTCAGGTTGTCGGTCGCGCTTCGACGACCGCCAGTGTCGATGTTCGCGCGAGACTTCGGAGAGAGTCCACGCGTGACGAGCATCTCCACGGTGCAGCCGGACTCGATGATCGCCATGAGCCGATGCTGACCGTCGTAGAGTGAGCCGTCGTCTCCGAAAGCCACGCCCTGATGCGTGACGTCCCACTCTCCGCGTCTCATAACTTCCGCGAACTCACGCACGCGAGACATCGTGATCGCACGATTGCGCGTGTTGAGCTTGATCCACTCCTCCGCCATTTGCGGGGAGATGTACTGGTAGACCGCTGTAGGCTTTGGTTTCTTCGTTTGCGCCATGCGTGTACTTACGCATGGCATCGCCAGCGCATTCACTCTCTGATGCCTTTTGTTGCGTGATGCTTCGAGCGAAACCGACCGTCCACGACGCCGACATCATGCCATCGGGCCACTCGCCTCGTGCAGTCGCGATTGCCAACATCGGGTGCGTGGCATGCAGCGCGTACAGCAGCCCGAGCATGGCCGGGTCGTGTTGGTGCGCATACCTCGCATCTCCCCGATCATCGGCGAGCGCCATGAGCTTCTCGATGACGCGCTCTGGAGCCGTGCGATCGTAGCGTAGTGCGTCGATCACCGCGCACACGTCGAAGTTTTCGGAGGCGATGCGCAGCACTGTCCTAATACCGGACGCGACGTAGATGGCAGAGAGCCCTCCGCTAGCGAGCCTGTTCATCGCGTGTTCGAGAGAATCCACGCAGTTTTATACGCCTAGACACGGGCAGTGATGCGACAAAATCGGTGATGCCGCGAAAGAACCGGCGAAGACGCGCCGTACAAGCATCATGGTCAAGGTGACACTCGAAGTCCGCGAGACCGGCCTTTCGGGCTTTCTTCGCTCAGAGACGCTGGACGTGGACGCCGAGAGCGTCGATGAGACGATTGCGGACCTCTTCGCGACGACGAACCCGGAGATGGACGCCCGCGTGATGGTCGACGGTGCGCTTCGTGGCTACCGCAACCCGTCGATGGCGGCTGGCGACGTTCTCATGCACCCGTTGCCTGCGGGCGCAGGTTTCGTCGAGATGGTGTACGTTCCGCCAGGAACGTTCGTGCGCGGCAGCAACACGTCGCGTATGGCCGACGAACGCCCGAAGGCGCTCATTACGATCACGCGCGGATATTTCATCGCGAAATATCCGACGCTGGTGCGTGAGTTCCGAGCGTTTGTGGACGCCACCGGCTACGTCACGACTGCGGAGAAGAAGCGAGGCGAGAGAACGTGGCGGTCGCCACGTTTCGATCAGGCCGACAATCACCCCGTCGTCTGCGTTTCGTGGCACGACGCGGTCGCGTTCTGCGAGTGGGCTGGTCTCCGTCTGCCGACCGAAGCGGAGTGGGAATACGCCGCCCGTGGAACTGATGGACGGACGTATCCGTGGGGCGAAGAGGCGCCAGACGATACGAGGCTGGTATGGTCAGGCAACAACCGTCGGAGAGGCACCGCACCCGTCGGCGAGCATCCTGCGGGCGCATCACCGTTCGGCGTCCACGACATCGCAGGAAACGTCTGGGAATGGTGCGACGACTGGTACAGTGACAAGGGTTACGGCCCAGAAACGGCCGATCCTCAAGGCACGAAGCAAGGAACGTACCGCTCGCTTCGTGGCGGCTGCTGGTGGGACAGCCTCGTCGACTACGTCCGCGCTGCGGACCGCTACGGGGGCGCTCCCGACGACGTGTACGTCAGCATCGGGTTCCGTTCCGCGCGTGGGGAAATGTAGGATTCGCCATACCCTATTCCGTTGCCTTGATCCCGTCCGCGTTTCAACGCGGGCGGTGGCCGCGTTAGCGGCCAATAGGCCAACGACTCCGCGGATCGTTCCGAGTTCGGAGAGAGTCTCGCGGGGGCTTGGCGGTCGCCACTCCCGCTTGCGCGAACGTGGCCCTCGGGCGGGGGGAGGCTGGCACGGGCGCCGTAGCCGTAGCCGACGGCGCAGCAGGCATTCCTCACGCACGCGCGGAACGGAACCCGATGTTGTCGTTCACGTTGTCGGGAGCGTTCCTGTTGCGGTTCGCAGCGCGGACGTTGTCGACGTGGTTGTTCCACCAGCAGCCGCCACGAAGCGAGCGAGTTGCCCGAGGCACGAAACGATTACTCCGATCTGTCGGTCGCGAGCAAGTCCAATCGACGAAGCACCTTCGTCCGCAGCCTCCACGAGTCCGCGTGTGACCAGTGCGAGAATATAGCGCGCAGACCGCTCCGAAAAGAATCGTCTCGCAGTCCAGCGCATACACGGCGTTGCCACCGCAGCCGACGCACTGCGCGATTGACCGAGGAACGTCGCACGCGGACGTGGCTCGGCATGATGCGATAGCCCACGAAGCCAACGCCGCCGCGCGTCGGCTGTACAGCCCACGCGTGGAGACGTAGCCGCACTGCCTCGCACTCCGCCTCGATCCGTTCGGCAGTGCGCTCTAGCACGTCTCGATCGTCGTGAAACAGCAGCATGTCGTCCATGTACCGCAGGTAGGCTCGATGCCGCAGCCGATCTTTCACGACGTGATCGATCGGATCGAGGTAGCGGTTAGCGAGCAGTTGCGAGACGAGACTGCCGAGCGGCAAGCCGACCATCCGCGCGAGTGGAGAGAAGAGATCGTCACCTGCGAAGTGACGTACCCCAGCGACGCCGCCAGCCGCGAGGATCAACTCGCAGACGTCGCGCAGTCCGCCAGCAGGCAAGTCTCGCGCGAGTTGCTTGCGAACGATCGCATGGTCAATCGTCGGGAAGAATTGCTCGACGTCGAGGCGTACCCACCAGCGATACGTTCTCGACCATGCCGTTGCCCGCCGCAACGCAGCGTGTGTGCCTCTGCCGCGACGACAAGCGTAGCTATCCACGATGGCACGACGGTCGTGAATCGGCTCTAGCACCGCAGCAATGGCATGGTGAACGATGCGATCGGCGAAGGCTGGAACGGCGATCGTTCTCGGCTTCGGATCGCGGATGCGCAGGATGGTCACTGGCGACGGTCGCCACGTTCCAGCGAGTAGGGATGCGTGGAGTTCGGATACGTGCGTCTCTAGATCCAGACGGTACTGCGCGACCGACGATCGGAAACGATGGCCGCGCGCTGCTCGACCCGCCGCATCCCACAACGCCGAGAACGAAAGCACTGCGTCGAGCGATAGATCGCTCACGCCGCGACTGACTTCGACCACGCGCCGACCATGCGACCGATCGCGTCGAGTCTCGTCGCTACGTACGCGTGTTGCTCCAGCGAGAGTTGCCTACGGTCGCGTAGCCCGCGGACAAGGTAGCGCAGCAGTGCGATGCGCTGGTTCGCGGACCGAAGCAATGCCGGTCGTTCTGCACTGCCTCGCGGTTCGTATGCGACCCGCAGGAGAACATCGAGCGTATCGATCGCGGTCGCGAGAACTCGTGCCCCCGTAGCCGCCCGTGCCTGCGCTGGCAGGTTCGCGATGTGGTTGTCGAGCCACAACCACAACTGGTACGCCTCTTCGACGGCGACCGGAGCGGATGATTTTCGGAGAGTCACGAGTTCCGCAGCGCCGTCACCAGCGCGAGGAGCGTAATCGACCGGGCGACGTCTTCTCCGTCACGCGCAACGACGTCAGAGAACCATCGGTCGCCGCTCACTTTGACGGAGAGCGCGGCGAACTTCTCTGCGAACGTCCACGCTTGCGCCTCCACGTCGTCGCACCACGCAGGCACGCACCCGAGCCCCTCCGCGAGACGTTCGCCGCGGGCCGTTGCCGGGGACGCGGTGCCGTTCTCGACGCGAGTGAGTTGCGCGACGGAGAGTTCGCCTCCGAGTTCGCGCACTCGCGTCACCAGTTCCTCCGGCGACAGCTTTCGGCGCTCGCGCATGCGACGAACCAGTTGACCGCGAAGCACCAGCCGCGCGTGGTCGTTCGTGTGCGTGACCGGCATCGTACCGCGGACGATAGCGCTGTTCGTCGTCGCGTTCTTCCACGCGCTCAACGTCTGGTCTGGCGCGTCTGACAAACCGAGCACGCGACCGGAGTTCTCGACGTTCGCGATAAGAGCACGCTCCAGTTTGAGCCATGCTCGGTTGTCCATCGGATCGGCGACGCAGAGCGAGTGCGCTTGCAGGACGGCGTCGCGAGCGTTTTTGACGGAAACCCACTGAGGCGCGCTGCGCACATGCTCAGCGATGAACCCGTACGGGCCGAACCTCCCGACCATTTCTAGGATCGCGTTGTCGAGGTCATTGCGGTTGCGAGAGCCCGCGATGAAGCCGCGCAGCGTCGCGACAGCGAGTGCGACGTATGTGTTGCCGCACCACGATGCTGCGAGGTCTGCGACTGCTACGACGGAGGCGCGGTCAGCGTCGGTGGGTCGTGATTTCTTGCTCATCGTTTGCCTCGCGCGTCGATCGTTCTCGCGATCTCGAAGTCGTCCGGCGTCTCGCCGAGCGCCAGTTGCCGAGCGTGCTCGACAACCATAGCGTAAGTGCGGTCAGCGTCGGGCAGTTTCACGCCGATCGGACGCTTCGCTGATTCGATAGCACGCGAAGCGACCGGCCTGCCAGCCGTTCCGTCCCATCGGTGCCACACGTAGCCACGGTATCCGTTTCTGAGGATGCGATCCGCCAGAATCTTCGCCTCCGCAGCGCTGTTCGCCACGGTTACCGCGAACCCATCCGAGATATGGGCACTACAGACCCACGGGCCGTTGTGCTCTTCGATCTCGGCGTCTGTCGGCGGTGTCTTGCTGCCGTTGATGATAGCCATCGCCGCATCGCGTTCGGATGTAATGCGAACGATCTCCTCGCGCATCGAGCGGATCGTTGAGGCGACATTGTCCGCAAGGGCATGGATCTGTCGCGTGATGAACTCGTCACTCACTCAGTGCCTCCCGAGGGCATCAATGGCCCTGCGACCCACACGAGCCGCGTCGGACCCGTCGGCGTGAGGCGACGACGCGTGGTGACCACGTCGAGAAAGACCTGTTCGGACTGCGCCCAGCCGAGGGATGCGGACACCCTCACGCGTGCGCCTGCGGGCCACTTCTCTGCCGCGCGGACGTACTGCCTGAGCGTCGGAGCGACGTCGCGCGGATCGGTCGTGACGAACCTCCGCGCGTCGGTGTCACGCGGGTGATCGGCGCGGATGTCGATGGTGGAGTCAGCATCGATTAGCGCATCGCGTAGATCGCGCGGTAGCAGTAGCATCTCAACCACTGTTCGCCTCGCTCTTGGCGATTGGATTCGCCGTCGCTGCCGTCATATCGATTGCCTTCGTAGCATCGGCGTGGAGTCTCATCGTGGTACACCTTCACCGAAAACGTTCCAGTCTTCGGTCATACAGGTGTTCCTAGTGGACGTAGGGCACCCGTCGTCACGCAGCGGAATCCAGCGCCACGCGAGATTATGAGCACGGCATCGCTCGGCGAACTCGGCGAGCCTTTCATGACGGCAGTCTACCGTAAAAAGCCCGCCGCTAGCGATGAGCCACCATCCCTGCGGGTTCTTGCTTCGGTGCTCCTCGAACATTGCTTCGTCTGGCGGCGTAGTGCTGCCAGTGACGATCGCCTCTGCGAGTTCCGCGCGCTCCTCGATCGTGCGAAGTTGGCTGAAAAGTCGCGCGCACTCAAGGCATGACGTCTCGAAC
>JACCDY010994860.1_pt1 | contig 12970 bp, 14 predicted proteins | sample 7446391 | NCBI WGS metagenome assembly JACCDY01 (sample SAMN15323451, study PRJNA562643) | freshwater metagenome | isolation source: river surface water | place: USA:Blue River Watershed | collected 2017-08-18 | reverse complement strand
AGAACCTGCGCTACAAGCGCGTGGTCATCGCCACCGACGCCGACGTCGACGGCATGCACATCCGCCTGCTGCTGCTCACCTTCTTCCTGCAGTTCTTCCCGGAACTGATCCGCGACGGCCATCTGTTCATCCTGCAAACCCCCTTGTTCCGGGTGCGCAACAAGAAGGAAACGATCTACTGCTATGACGACCAGGAACGCCGGGCGGCGCTCGACAAGCTCGGCAAGAACGCCGAAATCACGCGCTTCAAGGGCCTCGGTGAGATTTCCCCCGACGAGTTCGGTTTCATGATCGGCCCGGACATGCGGCTCGACCCGGTCGAATACGAGGAGGGCAAGGGCGTGAAGGAACTGCTCGCCTTCTACATGGGCAAGAACACTCCGGACCGCCAGGACTTCATCATCGAGAACCTGCGCGAGGATGTGGACAAGCAGGTGATCGCCTGAGTGGTCGCTCAAATCCATTTGCGCTATCGGCCGGATCGGGCCAGAATGCTGCCGGTGGACCGTTGAGGACCCGCCACAGGCGATCTTGCAAGATTGATGAATAATTCCAGCCAGCAGCCGTCCAAAGCAATGCGGGGATCTCCAAGTCCCGCCGAAATGGACGAGCCGACGCCGGAAGCCGATGACGATCATCTGCTGGTGGCGCAGGCCCAGCAGGGTGACCTGGCCAGTTTCGACGCCTTGGTGACCCGCCACCGTGGAAGGATATTCGCCATGATCCGCAACATGATCCATCAGGAAGCTGACGCCTGGGACCTCTCGCAAGAGGTCTTCATCAAGGCGTGGCAGGCGCTGCCCCGGTTCGAAGCCCGCGCACGCTTCTCCACCTGGCTCTACCGCATCGCCCACAACCTGGTCTGCGACTGGACCCGCAAACACCGCATCGAAAGCGTGGGCGAACTCAACGACGAGATCTTCGGTCGCGAACGCATCGATGCGCGATCGAGCACGACGCCGGCCGGTGGCGACTCTCCGGCCGACTCGTTGTCGCACCAGGAACTCAGGCACAAGATCGAAGACGCCCTCGACAAATTGAGCCCCGAACACCGTCAGGTGGTGGTGCTCAAGGATGCCCAAGGCCTTGCATACAAGGAGATCGCCGACATCATGGAATGCTCGATCGGCACCGTGATGAGCCGTTTGTTTTACGCCCGCCAAAAACTCCAATCGCTGTTGAAAGATGAATACGAATCCCGATGACACCACTCTGGCGCTCTGGCTGGACGACGAACTCGAGGGCGACGAGCTCTCCCGGGTCGAGGCCTGGGCGGCCGAACACCCGGAACAACTCGCCGCACGCGAGGAAGTGCGTCGCTGGCGGCGGATGATCAGCGCGTCGATCCCGGCCGCGGAGGAACCACCGGCGGCCGAATTCTTCAACGAACGCATCCAGCACGCGATCCGCGAATCCACGCATGCCTCCGGCCACGCGCATCGGATTGCCCGCACATGGAGCCATCTGTGGATGCCGCTCGCCGCTTGCGCCGGCATGGTGCTCGCGTTCTGGCTCGGCATGAGCACCCATCAGAAAACCGTTGAAATCACCAACCATGGCAACCCGGATGCCACACTGCCCAACCTCTACACCCCGCTGCAGGGAGTGGAGGCGGAATCCTTCACCAGCGCCAGCGCCGCCGCCACGGTCATCGTCCTGACCGGCATCGACGCCATCCCGGATAGCGTCGACTTCTCCGCCACCGCCGCCAGCCAGCGCTGGCGCGAAATCGACTCCACCGCCGGCAACGCCCCCACAGCCGAACCATGAAGACCATCGCCTGCCTCATCATCGGCACCCTGCTTGCCATCGATGCCCGGGCCCAACAGGATCCAGGCAAAGCCGTGGTCGGCGAAGTCGAAGTCCGGGTCTATTTCGCCACCAACAGCGAACCGGCCGACACCGGCGTCAAGGCAGCTGCGGTCCCCGAGGACGAAGCCACCCGCCTGCGCAAGGAGGAACGACTCCGCTTCGCCCACTACCGCCTGCTCGGCGAGGATCATCAAGCGCTTTACCGCAGCTATGAGAACTGGGCGGAACCGCTGAAACCGTCCGACGAAGTGATGGTGCGTTTCGAAGCCCAGTCCGAACCGATTGCCGGCAGCGCACTGCTCGATCTGGAATTGTGGTTGGCCCGCAAGAAAACGATCAAGACCGATGCCCGCCTGGAAGAAGGCAAGCCGCTGCTCGTCCTCGGGCCGGAATGGCGTGGTGGCCGACTGATCATCGCCGTGTCCTTCACCCGCGCCAAGGGAACCCAACCGTGACCAACATCATGAAACTCCACTGGCTGCTTCTGCTCGCGTGCTCATCACTGGCCAGCGCCCAATTGGTATTCAACCCGAATCCGGTCGATGTGCACGTGCCGCCGGATGCCACCATCGTCATGGCGGAACTGCCGTTCACCAATGCAGGCACAAGCACCGTTGAAATCATCAGAGCCAAACCCGACTGCACCTGCATCGCCGTGGAGATCAGCAATGGCAAACTGCGCTACGCCCCCGGCGAATCCGGAGTGATCCGCGCCACCATCGATGTCGGCAACAAGATCGGCAGTGAAGAGCAGGTGGTGCTGGTCTGGTTGAAGGGCGACACGGAGGAAAAACCATCGATCCAAGTGCCCGTGCGCATCCACATCCCGCAACTCGTCGCGCTCGACACGAAATCGCTGAAGTGGCAGCTGGGCGCCGAGAAAACCCCGAAGTCGATCCAGATCACGATGGCTCATGACAAACCGATCCAGGTCACCAAGGTGTCCTCGACCTCGCAGGATTTCAGGCTCGAACTGGTGACCCATCAAGCCGGCACCCGCTACGAGTTGATCGTCACCCCGCTCAACACCGCCCAGCAAGGGATGGCGATCGTCCGGGTGGAAACCGATTGCCCGGTTCAGAAACAAAGGATCCAGCAGGCCTTTGCCATGGTGATCCAGGAGTAGAGCAAGCATCCCTTGAACGCGATCCACCAATCCATCCTCATCCTCGCCATCGGCGGGTTCGCCGCCGCCGGCACCTGGTGGATCAAAGGACCACCGACTCGATTGCTGGTCTGCGATCCGGCCGCACTGAAGCCCGGTGAAATCTGCATGAAGGATGTGCCACGCGATCGCGACATTGTCTGGATCGATGCCCGCTCGCGCAAGGACTGGGAGCAGGATGGCCTGCCCGGTTCGTTGTTGTGGAACGAGGACGGCAACGAGGACATGCTGGCCATGGAGGCGGAGGTCGCCATGAAGGTGATGATGACGCCTTACGTCGTGGTATATTGCTACGACGGCCAATGCCATACCAGCCACAACATCGCCGCACGTGTTAGAAAGCTCAGCGACCGCGCCGAAGTGCGCGTGCTCTACGGCGGCTGGCGCGCACTGGCCGAGGCGGGTCTCACTCGCTCCCCCAGCCGAACGCCTTGATCTCGACCGCTTCGAGATACGGTTGCCGCGGCTTCTCCTTGCGATTCCAGCGCAGCACCACCCGGCACGGCGTTGGACTGCCGTAACTGAGGCGGAACGTACCATCCTCAAGCAGGCTGGCAATCGACGAACCCTTCGGGAAATACGCATTGGCAATCCCCTTGCCCTGATCCTTTTCCATCAGACGCAAGGTCATCTTCTGCTCGTAGGCAGGCACCTGCCGATCCCGGCAACTCGCCATGGCCATCACCATGACCTCGAATTCCCCGACACCCTCCGACGGCTTGGCAGCAAATGCCTCCAAACGACCGCCATAGGAGTCGAGGAAGGAATCCACCATCACCTTGGGCACACCATCGCCCACCCGGCGCACCAGCACGGTGCACTCCGCCAGTTGTTCGCTTTGCCTCCTGAACCGGACGGCAAAAAAACTATCCTCCACGGAACCCGCATGGTGAGTTTCGCGGAAAACCAGATCCACCGTGGCCCGCGGCGGCAAGGATTCCGCCAGGCAGGTCTTTTGGAGCTCATGGCGCGAAGCACGGGACAGGATCATCGGCAAGCGCTGGTGAAGCGTCTCAGCACTCAGGAAACGATCCAGAAGCGCTGCAGCGTCCAAACCCTTCAAGGACTCATCCGAAGGGACTTCGACAAGCGGCTCCGGCTCAAGCACAGGTGCCAAAGCGGGTGCCGCATGCACCGGGTCCGGAATCGAAACCACCGGATCGGAATCCGCCGCGGCCAGATCAGGAATCAACACAACCGGATCGGGAACCAAAACCGCTGGCTCCGATACCACCACCACGGGATCAGGCACCGTTACCACCGGATCAGGAATCGTCACCACGGGATCAGGAACCGTGACCACTGGATCGGGCACCGTCACCACTGGATCGGGAATCGGTACCGTAGGCCCATTCGGCTTTGCCAGCACGGCTTCAATCACTGCGCGCGGCGGTGGGGTGTTGCGCTTCACGAATACCGGCGCCCGCGGGCTCTCCTGAACCGGCTCGGGCACAGGAACTGGCTTCGGCACCACCGCAGGCGCGCGCGACTCGACGAGCGCGGTGGATTCCACCGGCTTGTCGATCTTCAGGGAATCGACAATCAAGCAGGTCAAGGCAATCGAAACTGCCGCCACGCCCCAAACCCATGGCCTCAACCACCAAAGCGGGCTTGAATCGTCATCGGGAATCCAAACTTCCGGTGGCGCAGTTTTTCTCGTGGAGGCAGCCGCTGGCGATGACGCGGGCACGCTCATGTCGACATCCTTTTCCGCAGCATCAAAGTCCAACTCCACCTGCACTTCACGACCGATCAATTTCGGGAAGCGGCCCGAAGTCGGCGGCGGCATGTGAGGCAGAGCCTCCGGTTCACCCGAACGCAAGGCGGGTTGATCCACCACTTCGGCGCCTGAACCATCGGTAGGTGCAGTGACCCAAGCCTGACACACCGGGCAAGGTCCCTGCATGTCGCCATCTTCCGACTCCACCGTCAGTTGGGAGCCGCATTCCGGACAGCCGAAGATGATCTCATGCATGGCCATGGGCGATCCGTTAAGTTGACCCATCCACCCATCCCCCGTCAATCCCGCAACAGCAAGGCATCAGGCCGACTTGCGCAACAAACCGACGAGCACGCCTTGGATGACCAACTCCCGCGCAGGAATCAGATCCGGAAAATCCGCGTTCTCAGCGCGCAGGAAAGCCTTTCCTTTCTCGACCACATAACGCTTGAGGGTGGTTTCACCGTCGATCAAGGCCGCCACAATGTCACCCTTGGACGGTTGGCGGGCCTCAAGAATCACGGTATCCCCATCGCAGATGTGGGCATCGATCATCGATTCGCCACGCACCCGCAGAGCAAAGGTTTTCGCACTTTTGGAAATCCCGAACGCACTCATGTCCAGCGCCACCGTGCCTTCGGCTTCCGGTTCGGCGTCCTGCGACATGCCGGCGGCAATGCTGCCATAGATCGGCACGTCGCGGATCTCACCACGATCCAGATCCTCCGGAAACACCACGGCGCGCGCTTTGCCGGGCAGTCGTTGGATCACTCCCTTGCGCTCCAGCACCCGCAGGTGACTCATCGCCGCGGTTTGGCTGGCGAATCCGAAGTAGTGCTGGATTTCACGGGTGGACGGCATGATGCCGGTCCGGCGCTGCGACAAACGCAGGTAATCCACAATCTCCTGTTGGCGGCGGGTCAGTTCTTGCGACATAGCTTTATGAACAGTGTTCTTTAGAACAAACCGCATTTCACCCAAACCCGCAAGCCCAATTTTTCGGGAGCTCCGCCCCGGCCTGACTGATGGTTGACTCCCCGGGATTCCCGTGTGTAGCTAGTTCCTCATGAACACTGTTTCCCGCCTGTGCATCCTGCTGTTGCTCAGCAGCCCCCTGCCAGCCGAAGAAGGCCCCGGTTCCAAGCCTCTCCCGGAAAACCTCACGGTCGAGGGCATGCTGCCCAACCAGCAGGCATTCCTCAACCTGACGCAGGAACAGCGGACGCAATTCGTCGAGCACTTCAAGGAGGCGAACCGGTTGTTCTCCCAGAAACGCATTTTTGAAACGCTTGAGAAAGCGCATGAGGCCGAACGGGTGTTCCCGGAAAGCCCGGAGATCTTCAACCTCAAGGGCAGCTGCTACGTCGAAATGCGCGCATTCGACAAGGCGATGGCCTGCTTCGAACGGGCCGCCTCGCTGTCCACCCGCACCAACAGCATCCTCTTCAACATCGGCGAGGTTTATTTCGTCACCAAGGAATGGCGCAAGGCCGCCGCTACCTTCGAGCAACTGCTGGCTCGCCTGCCCGAGAACGACCTCTATCTCGGCCGCCTCGCCCAATTCAAGATCCTGCTCTGCAAGATCCGACTCGACCAGATGGACGAGGTGCGCATCCTCGCCAACAAATACGATTTCCTCGACGACTCGCCGTATTACTACTTCGCCCAAGCGGCGATCGCTTATGAGGAAGACAAGCTGGTCGAAGCCGAACAATGGCTGGCCCGGGCCGCGCGCATCTTCCGCAGCGAGTCGATCCTCTCACCATGGCACGATACGCTGGTGGAGTTCGGCTACATCAAAAGCTTCTACGGCGGCGAGGAATAGACCGCCGGACGGCCGCCGGTAAAACCGCTTGCAGGCGGCGGCATCCCGCATAACTTGGCGCCATGAAACCGACGCTACTCGTCATTGCCATTGCCACCTGCCTGAGCTCCTGCAACACGTTCATCGGCATCGGCCGTGACATGCGCATCGCAGGCGAAGGCATGGAAAAGATCGCCAGCAAAGCCGCCGGCAAACCGCACAGCGACGCGGATCACTCGGCCGCTCCGGTTTATTGAACCGGAATCAGTAGCCCCTCCAGAAGGCGACGGCGCAAACCACCACTGCAACGCCGTAACCGAGACCGCACAGCGACAACAGCCGCCAGCGCGACTGATGGCGCGTCGCCCAGTCGACCCAGTCACGGAACAGGTAGGGTTTTCCCACCCAGAACAGCGCCGCCGTGATCATCGCGTAGGCGTAGATCGGGATCAGCAACCTCGACGACGGATCCTTGAGGAAAGCAGCCTCCAGCAAGGGTGCCGCAACCATCAGGCAGCACAAGCCCAGCGCCCGGACGGCCAGGAAATCACGAATGCTGATGCAGACGAGCACCAGCACCACCGGCACCGCAATCCGCAGCACCGGCTTGACCTGATTGAACTCGCCGAAATCCATGCATAGGGAGCTGAGGATACCGAGGTTCTCCGGTGCGACCAGCAGCCAGAACCACAACATGCCGACCGCCATCAGGATCTGCCCCATCAGCGGATCGCGCGGGAAACGCTTGAGGAAGCGCTGCACCGGTTCCGGCTTCGCCAGCATCACCACGTGCATCGCGATCAGCAACACGCCGAAAACCAACCCGACACCGAACAAAGGCAGGTTCTCGTAGGCGTGTTTGTATTGCATGTGCCCACCGAGTAGGCGGACGGCAGCCAACTTTCAAGCGGCGATTGCCAGCCACGTCAAATCCCCCGCCCACTGAGGCAGATCGACTCGGTTCCTCCTTGCGCATCGACAGGCAATCGGTTTCCTTACCGGCCGCATGTCCAATCTGCCTACCGCTGACCTCCTGGCGCTCGACCTCGACGGCCTCAAAAGCCGCCTGTCGAAACTCAGGAGGTATCTTTGACGTTCCCGCGCTGGAAAACCAGATCCAGACGCTCGAGGAGGCCATGGGAGCCCCCGAATTCTGGAACGATGCCGACAAGGCGAAATCGATCTCATCCAAAGCCGCAGGGCTGAAGAAGAAACTCGAAGCCTTCCTGCGCCTCGAATCCCGCTCGAACGACGTGGTCGAGGGAATCAACCTCGCACGCGAATTCGATGATGCGGATCTCGCCCGCGAGGCGATCGACAACGCGACCGCCCTCGACAAGGACATCCGCTCGTTCGAGTTGCTCACCTTGCTCGATAAACCGAATGACAACGCGCCGTGCTTCCTGGTCATCTCCGCCGGCGCCGGCGGCACCGAAGCCTGCGACTGGGCGCAGATGCTGCACCGGATGTACACCCGCTGGGCGGAAGCCAAGGGATACACCGTGGAAACCCTCGACTGGCAGGACGGCGACGAAGCCGGCCTGCGCACCGCCACCATCAAGATCAGCGGCGACTACGCCTACGGCTTCCTGAAGAACGAACGCGGAGTGCACCGACTGGTGCGCATCTCTCCTTTCGACTCCAACGCCAAGCGCCACACCTCCTTCGCCTCGATCGACGCCACGCCGGAAATCTCCAAGGACATCAACATCGAAATCCTCGACAAGGATGTCGAGATCACCACCACCCGCTCCGGCGGCAAAGGCGGCCAGAACGTCAACAAGGTGGAAACCGCCGTCCTGCTGCGCCACTTGCCGACCGGCATCCTGATCCGCTCGACCGCCGCGCGCACCCAAGGGCAGAACCGCGAACTGGCCTACGAAATCCTCAAGGCCAAGCTGTTCGCCATCGAAGAGGAGAAACAGAAGGCCGACGCCGACCGCGCCTACAGCGAGAAAGGCGACGTCTCGTGGGGCAACCAGATCCGTTCCTATGTCTTCCAACCGTACCAGAAGGTGCTCGACCTGCGCACCGGCGAGGAGACCAACAACATCCAAGCGGTGATGGACGGCGACCTCGATGCCTTCATCGAGGCGAAACTGCGCGGCAAGGTGCGCGTCAAGGGCGCCAAGGACGACGACGAATAAAAACCGCATGTCCGAAGAACTGATGCCCGAACTGTTGATGGCCGTGGAACAACAACTCGAGTCTCCCGCCACCCGCTATGTCCGCACCACCTACGACCGGCTGACCCGCCAGGGAATCGAAGCGGATGAGGCGAAACAACAGATCGCGTTGTGCCTCGGTGAAGAAATGGACCGCGTGCAGCGGAGCAAGCGCGCCTTCGACGAAAAAGCGTATCGCGCCTCACTCGACGAGTTGCCGCTGGAGGAGGAGCACGACGCTGAAGAACTCAGCGACTCCTGAGCCGCTTCTGCTCGACAATCCACAGGCGGTCGGCATCCGACAATTTCAACTCGCTGGTGCGCGAGCGGGTGCCGTCCGGTTCAATCAACGTGAGCATCCCGTCGCGGTAACTGATGAGTTTGGCGAACACGTTGCGCCCCTGACGATCGGTCCATCGGCGGTATCCCTTCTTCTCCAGACCCTTCATCCATTCCTGGTATTGCCTGTCCGCAACTGCCACCCCCTGTTTCAGCAAGCCCCACGTGTAATCCGGTTGTCCACGCTCATACCCGCGGTAATGCGCCTGCACCTTGCCGTCGGGACCAAGCAACACCAACGACGGATATCCCAGCACCTTGTATTGTTTCCTGAGTTGGTTGACGTAGGCGCGGTGGCGAGTGCGCATGGTCTCGATTTCCGCCAGACTCCGGTCGGGGTCGGCCACCATCTCGCTTTCATCGACCCGCAGCCGGATCAGATGATCTTCGGCCCATGTCTGGAAATCTCCCTTCGACAATAACTCATCGGACATCGACTTGCACAGCGGGCTGCGCGCCGAATCGGTGAACCAGATCAACAAGGGCCGCCCTTGGCGGGCTGACATGCGCTTCGAAAGCACAATGCTTTTCTCCCACGCCCCCTTGCGCTGCTTGGGGTCGGTGATGATCTCCGAAAGCTCCGGCAAACTGGCCTCGGGATTGTCGGGGTCGGTGAACACGATGTCCTCTTCCGGTGTGAATCCAGCCGAAGTGTCGACCTTCGGGGCATCGGCCGCCGCTTCACCCGTCTGGCCGGGCAATCCACCACCGCCACCCTGGATGCCCACCTGCGGGCTCGTTCCGAAACCCATGAAACCACCACCTCCAGTGATGCGGCCATCAGGCTCCGGCGCGCCACCTAAACCCCGGTGACACGAGGTGACGATGAGCAGCAGGACCGCGCAAGACGCCGCCGTGACCGGAAGTTGCCAGATGGCTGCCATGGGCTTCACTCTTTCACACGCGAGGCGGTTCCGCAATGCGTACAACGGAACCAACGGAACACCAACAGGTGCAGACAGAGCGGAATGACATATCCCAATCCCGGAAAGTGATGGGCTTTCGAATTCTTGATGTGCGAACGATGGACGAACAAGCGCTGGCTGCAGACGCGGCACTTGCTGCCCAGACCGAGCAAGAGGTAGCCGGGACCCAGCAACAACAACAGTCCGGGAACCACCAGTATCCAGCCGGACACCCAGTCAAAACGCTCGGGCATCTCGGAAGACAAGACCAGCAGCACGGCGCAAACGACCGATAGCGGCAGGACCACCGACAAGCACAAGGTGATCAAGGCAGCGAAATACAGGGACATCGGCTCGCTGTGCAGCACCCCGCGGATGTACCAGCGAGACTCGGGATTCCTACCGCGATTGGTGCTGGGATGCGGAGATCGGATCAAATCCATCCGTCGCTGCGGTTGCTGGGCATCCGCCACCGATCCGGCCGACGCCAGTGCCTGCATCCGCAAGACATCCAGACCCGGCGCCGAAGCACCGGACACCCCGCGTTGAGGAAGCCCGCCGGGGTTCGCATCCGCCTGCGACCGCGGCCGGCCGACCCTCACCTCCAAATCACCAACATAGCGGTTGAGCATGATGCCCGCGGGGATCCGCGACACCGAGACCTCGTGCTGGACCAAAACCCTCGCCGGCAAGGGCAATGCGAATGGCGCATTCTGCAGCATTTCCTGCACCTCCGGAACACGCTCGTAATCGACCTCGATCTGGTCGTGATCCTCATCCTCGATCAGTTCGGACGCCTGCTCATCCGATGCGTGGACCATCGCCACGGCCGCCGCCACCCACTCCGCAACCTGTTCGCGGGTCACATGCTCGGATACCAGCCACAACAACTCGTTGGCCTTGACCAATTCGTGATGCAACTCATCCACATCCGCAAGCGCCAGCGACGCGGGCTCGCTGCAGCCGGCCGCTTCGAGCAGTTCGACAAGCGAGGCATCAAGGCCGTTGATGGAATGCAGATCCAAGGATGATGGAAGGATGGTGTCGCCAGCTTAGGCACCCCCCCGCCCTTGGCAAGCGATCAAACCAAGGCCGCGAGCATCTCTTCGAGCTGGCCGAGCTTCACCCTCCAGTCCGCGAGACGCTCCTTTTCCTGCTCGACCACCTCGGCCGGTGCGCGCTCGACGAAACTGGCATTGCCCAGCTTGCCTTCGGATTTCTTCACCTCGACGCGGATTTTCTCGATCTCCTTGGAAATGCGGACCCGCTCGGCTTCGACATCGATCAAGCCCTCCATCGGCAGATACACCTCACCCACCGGGGTCAAGGCAGCGGGGGTTCCCTTCGGCGCCTCGTAGGCATCGTCGATGCGGATTTCACCGGCACCGGCCAGCAATCCCAGCACGCGGGTCTCCCCAGCCAGCCAGCCGACAGCTCCCTTGACCACGAAAGTGACGTCCTTGCGGGTGCTCAGGTTGTATTCAGCCTTCAGATTGCGCAGTCGGCCGGCGGATTCGTAAATGGCCGCAGCGCGCGAACCAGCACCCGCCGCATCCCCAGCAACCAAAGGCGTCGTCGGCAGCGGCCGGCTCATCACGAACTCACCCTCCGCGACGTAACCCATGCGCGAGGACAACTCCTCGACGATGTGCGGCATGTACGGGCTGAGCAACTGCAGGTAACGGGCCATCACCGCGTCGAAAGTCGCCAGCGTCACCGCACGCGCCTCCGGCGTGGCGGTCTCGCGCAGGTCAAGTTTCACCGCCTCAAGGAACTTGTCGCAGAAGTCGTTCCACAGGAATTCATACAGCAATTGCGCGATCTCACCGAAGCGGTAATCAGCGTAGGCCACCTTCAAGTCCGCGGCCAGAGCGTCGAGCTTGGCCATGATGTCGAGGTGGTAGATGGGAAGATCCGTAGGCGCGTTTGAGAGAACGCGATCATCAGCAGACCCGCCATCAGTGGCCATCTGACGGAATCGGCAGGCGTTGTAGAGCTTGTTGGCGAAATTGCGACCCTCCTCGACCGAGGATTCATCGAAGCGCAGGTCGCTGCCGACCGGCGCAATGCGCAGCAGCCCGAACCGCAGGCCGTCGGCACCATACTTGTCCATCAACTCGATCGGATCGGGCGAGTTGCCCAGCGACTTGCTCATTTTGCGGCCCTTGAGGTCGCGGATCAGCGAAGTGAAGTAGACGTTGCGGAACGGCAACTCGCCGGCAAAACGGAAGCCGGCCATGATCATGCGCGCCACCCAGAAGAAGATGATGTCCGGCCCGGTGACCAGATCACTCGTCGGATGGAATTTCTTCAGCGTCGCACTCTGCTCGCCAACGTCAGCCATCGTCGCGAACGGCCACAACCAGGAAGAGAACCAGGTGTCCATCACGTCCTCATCACGCACCCAGTTGCCTTCGTCGGCCGGGGCGTCGACACCGACGTGGATGTCACCGGTGTTGAAATCCGCCATACCGAGCGCCTCGGCGTTCTTCAGCGCGTCGAGCTTGTCCTTGCGATACCACACCGGGATCTGATGCCCCCACCACAACTGGCGGCTGATGCACCAGTCCTGCAGGTTCTCCATCCAGTGGGCGTAAGTCTTGGCCCAGCGCTCCGGGCGGAACCGGATGTCACCGTTGGCCACCGCATCGGCAGCCTCCTTGACACAAGGGTATTTGAGGAACCACTGCATCGAGATGCGCGGCTCCACCGGCACGTGCGCACGCTCGGAGAAACCCACATTGTTCTCATACTCCTCCACCTTCAGCAGCAGCCCCATCTCCTCAAGCATCTGCGCCGCCTTCTTGCGGGCAATGAACCGATCGAGCCCGTGAAGCTCCGGACAGCCCGGACAATTCACATGGCCGTCAGGCGTCAACACATCGATGATCTCCAGACCGTGGCGCAACCCGATCTCGAAGTCCGCCTGATCGTGCGCCGGTGTGATCTTGAGCGCACCAGTGCCGAACTCCACATCGACATGATCGTCCGCAATGATCGGAATCTCGGCCGCCGGAAACGGGCGGCGCACCTTGCGTCCGACCAGATGCCCGTAGCGTT
>JACCDY010152215.1_pt1 | contig 12976 bp, 8 predicted proteins | sample 7446391 | NCBI WGS metagenome assembly JACCDY01 (sample SAMN15323451, study PRJNA562643) | freshwater metagenome | isolation source: river surface water | place: USA:Blue River Watershed | collected 2017-08-18 | reverse complement strand
GGTTCGTCGTCACGGCTTGACTGCCTCTCTTACTCCACGCTCCACGCTCCACGCTCCACTCTCCACTCTCCACTCTCCACTCTCCACGCTCCCTGCTCCACGCTCCCTGCTCCACGCTCCCTGCCCATTTGCTTTGACCTCCGCGCCGGATCCTTCATGCTCCTGCGGCCATGAGCTTTACCGGCACTCACACCGCCCTCATCACTCCCTTCCGCGACGGCCACATCGACGTCCCCGCGTTTCAGGCCCTGATTGAACGACAGATCGCCGGCGGCGTCGACGGCATCGTTCCAGTGGGCACCACCGGCGAGTCGCCAACACTCGACACCGACGAGCATATCGAGGTGATCCGCATCGCCGTGGAAACCGCTGCCGGCCGCTGCCAGGTGATCGCCGGCACCGGCGCCAACGCGACCAGTGAAGCGATCGAACTGACCGAACGCGCGGAAGAGGTCGGCGCCACCGGTACGCTGCAAGTCTGCCCCTATTACAACAAGCCGTCGCAAGAAGGCCTCTACCAACACTTCAAGGCAGTCGCCGAGTCGACCAGCCTGCCGATCATGCTCTACAGCGTGCCCGGCCGATCGGTGATCGAAATCTCTCCGGAAACCGCCGCACGCCTCGCCAAGGATTTCCCGAACATCACCGCCATCAAGGAAGCCGGTGGTTCGGTCGATCGCGTCAACCAACTCGTCCAGACCTGTCCCGATGGTTTCGAAATCCTCTGCGGTGACGACCCGCTGACGCTGCCCTTCATCGCCTGCGGTGCCTGCGGTCTGGTCTCGGTCGCCTCCAACATCATTCCCGGTGTCATCGCCCGCCTCGTGCGCGCCTGCCTCAACGGCTCCTTCGACGAAGCCCTCGAAATCCAGAAGCAATACTACCCGCTGATGCGCGGACTGATGTCGCTCGACGTCAACCCGGTGCCGATCAAGTCCGCCGCCGCACTGATGGGCCACTGCAACCCGGAATTCCGCCTGCCGCTCACCGGCATGAACGAGAATCAGACGGCTTCACTCAAGGCCCTGCTCGAATCCTTCAACCTCCTCTGAATCCCTACTCCAATCCCTACCATGGCCAAACTGTTCATTCCCGGTCCGATCGACGTCTCCAAGGAAACCTACTGCGCGATGAGCCAGCCGATGATCGGCCACCGCGGTGCCGAATTCGAAGCACTCTACGCCTCCACCCAACCCGGGCTGCAATTGATCATGGGCACCTCGCGCCCGGTGTTCCTGTCGACCTCCTCGGCCTGGGGCGTGATGGAAGCCTCCCTGCGCAACCTGTGCGCCAAAAAGGTGCTCAACCTGTGCTGCGGCGCTTTCTCGGACAAATGGAATGGCGTGGCCAAAAGCATGGGCCTGCAGGCCGACAAAATCCAAGTCGAGTGGGGTGAAGCGATCTGCCCGCAAGCGGTGAAGGCGAAACTGGAAGAAGGTGGTTTTGATCTGGTCACCCTGATCCACAACGAAACCTCGACCGGCGTGATGAACGACCTCGAGGGCATTGCCAAGGTGGTGAAATCGTTTCCGGGCGTGCTGCTGGTGGTGGACACCGTGTCGTCGCTCTCCGCCGTGCCGGTGGAGATGGACAAGCTCGGTCTCGATGTCGTGCTTGCCGGCGTGCAGAAGGCCCTCGCCCTGCCACCCGGCCTGTCGGTGTTCGCTTGTTCGGAAGCCGCCATGGAACGCGCCGCCCAGATGCCCAACCGCGGCTACTATTTCGACTTCGTCGAGTTCGCCAAGAACGCCGAGAAGAACAACACTCCCTCGACACCGGCGATCTCGCTGATCTTCGGTCTGCAATACATCCTCGGCACCATCGAAAAGGAGGGACTGCAAGCCCGCTTCGCCCGTCACCAGGCGAACAATGCGATGATCCACGACTGGGGCAAACGCCACGGCTTCGAGAACTTCGCTCCGGCCGGCAACCAGTCGGTGTCCTTGACCTGCTTCAAGACGCCCGAGGGCTTCGATCAGTCGTCCTTCATCAAGACGCTCAAGAACGAGCACGGCTTCGCCATCAACGGCGGCTACGGCAAGATCAAGGGCCTCACGTTCCGCATCTCCAACATGGGTAATGAAACCCAGGAGACGATGCAGGAACTCATCGACGCGATGGATAAGGTCTTGGCTCGCTGACTCGACCCGTCAGCGGTCATCAGTCATTGGTGAAGATGCTTCTTATGGAGCGCGGACTTTAGTCCGCCCCAAAGACATGAGTCTTGGTTTTAACTGATGACCATTGGCTCATGACGACTGCGATGCAGTCCCCTTCTCTCGGAAGGTCAGGAAGAAGATCACGGTGACCGCCAGGGCGATGCCCGCAGGCATCAACCAGAATGCCTTGGCCCCGGCCAGCCAGCCTTCGGCTGTCGATGCATCGAGCTTCGATTTGCCGGCCCACCAGTCGAGCACCCAGTTGCCGACCAGCATGCCGGCACCATAGGTCAGCAATCCGATCAATCCCTGCGCGCTGGCACGGATTTCCTTCGGCGCCTTGCGGTCGGTATACAACTGACCGGTCACGAAGAAGAAGTCATAGCAGATGCCGTGCAGCACGATGCCGAACACGATCATCGCCGCCATCGAGGGCATCAAACCGAATGCCGCGTAACGCAAGACCCAGGCGAGCATTCCGACCAACAGCATCTTCTTCACCCCGAGCTTGCGGAAAAAGAACGGCACCAAGGCCATGAACAGGATTTCACTGACCTGACCCAAGGCCATCACGCCGGCTGTCTTGTCACCGAAGGCGACACTGGCAACGAATGGATAGGTCATCGCATAGTAGAAGGCGAGCGGGATGCAGACGAGAAAGGAGCAAATGGCGAAGACGGCAAATGCCGGATCCTTGAACATGCCCAGCGCGTCCAGCCCCAGCAAGCGGCCGACGCTGACTTTGGAGCCGCGGGCTTCCGGCGAAGTCGCCGGCAGGCTGAAGCTGTAGAGGCCATAGATCAGGCTGACGACCGCACCCAACTGCATCGGAAACGCAGTCGCTCCGGCATTCTCGATACCGGGCAGCACCGGGAACGGCAGCAGCCCGAAGATCGACTCGGCCACCACCAGACCGGCGACAATCCATCCGATGGTCCCCCACAGGCGGATCTTCGGGAATTCCTGGTTGGAATCCGCCACGTTGCGGAACGTGATCGTATTCACCAAGGCCAAGGTCGGCATGTAGCAGAGGAAGTAGGCCAGCATCCAGGTGAACAGACGGTCCGGGCTGTCGGTGATCCGGGAGCACTGCCAGAGCAGGGCCGCGCCCACCAGATGCAGGATGCCATTGACCCGTTCGGCATTGAAGAAGCGGTCGGCCACCAAGCCCACGAACAAGGGGGCGATCAGCCCCGCCCAGTTGGCCGTGGAGTAGAGATGTCCGACCACGTTCTGTCCCTTGAAGATGATGCCCAGGTAGCCGCCCAATGGGACGAAAAAGGTCCCCCAAACGAAGAACTGGAGGAACATCATGACCGAGAGACGGAAAGTCGTCGAAAACGGGGTGGGGTTCATGGGTGCAGACCATGGGGAAAAGCCCAAATGCTGGAAAGACAAAAGAGGGCAGGTGAATGGGTGGCCCGGCCACCCTGGGTAGGGACGACCAGCCCTGCTCGTCCGACTTTGATAAAGGGACAGACCTCTGGTGTAGGTAGCGCCCTCTTAGGTAGCGCCCTCTTGCCAAGAGGGCATCATGACGGCTGGGCAGCCCTACTCATTGATAAAGGGACAGACCTCTGGTGCACGACCCAAATGGTGATAAAGGGACAGACCTCTGGTGCAAAGGGACAGACCTCTGGTGCAGCTATCCCCGCTCCCCGCTCCCCGCTCCCTTGGGCCTATGGCGAGACAAGCTCGAGGGCGCGCGACCTGCCGTCTGATAAAAGGACAGCCCTCTGGTGTAGGTAGCGCCCTCTTAGGTAGCGCCCTCTTGCCAAGAGGGCATCATGACGGCTGGGCAGCCCTGCTCATCTCAGCTCACCCTCCTTTCATTTTTTCAGCTTTTCAGTTTGCAGCTTTTTCCCGTTCCCCCATTTTCTACCTCCATGTCCAAAAAGACCTTTCTCGCGGTGGATCTGGGCGCCGGCAGCGGCCGCGTCATGGCTGCCATCACCGACGCCTCCGGGATTACCCTGGAAGAACTCCACCGCTTCGACAACCCGGGCACCGACCTGCCCGGCGGCTCGTTCTGGAACCTGATCGGACTTTATCGCGAGATCCTCGATGGCCTGCGCAAGGGCGTGGCCGAGCACGGCGATTCGATCGTCTCCATCGGCATCGATACCTGGGGCTGTGACTATGGGCTCATCGGTAGCAACGGCACCCTGCTCGGCATGCCCCATCAATACCGCGACCCACGCTCCAGCGGCATGGCCGAAGTCATGCACGAACGGATGAGCGAAGACCGGATCTACGCCCACACGGGCATCAAAACGAACTTCTACAACAGCTCGCTCCACCTGCTCGCAGAGGTCGAACGCCACAACCCGGTTCTCACCGCGGCCGAGAAGCTGTTGTTCATCCCCGACATCCTTGCCTATTGGTTGACCGGACGTCAGGCGGTCGAACGCACGATCGCCTCCACCTCACAGTTGCTCAATCCCATCACCGGCGACTGGGCATGGGATGTCATCGACGCTCTCGGGTTGCCCAAGCGCATCTTCGGCGAAATCGTCGATCCTGGCACCGTACTGGGCACGATCCGCGATGAGGTGGCCGCCGCAATCGGCCAATCCGGCATCCCCGTGGTCGCCATCGCCAGCCACGACACCGCCGCCGCCGTGTCCGGAATCCCGATGCTCGGCGAGAACAACCTATGGCTGTCTTCAGGCACCTGGTCGATCATGGGCATCGAATCCAGCACCGCCGTAACCAGCACCGAAGCCCTGCAAGCCGGATTCAGCAACGAACTCGGCTTCAACCGCAGCGTGCGCTTCCTCAAGAACATCAGCGGCCTTTGGCTGCTCCAGGAATGCAAACGCCAGTGGGAGATCGAAGGCAAAAACTTCGACTTCTCCACCATGGCCAAACTCGCTGAAGAAACCGAACCCTTCTCCGCCTTCATCGACCCCGATGATCCGGTGTTCGCCAGCCCCGGCGACATGCCCGCCAAAATCGCCGCATGGTGCGAAAATACCGGCCAAAAAATCCACCACGACACCGGCACCATCCTCCGCGTGGCCACCGATTCGCTCGCGCTCAAATACCGCATGGCCTACGAAGCGGTCTGCCAACTCAGCGGCAGAACCTTCGAAACCCTGCATGCCGCAGGCGGCGGCATCAAGAACCAGATGCTCTGCCAAGCCACCGCAAACGCCCTCAACATCCCGGTCACCGCAGGCCCCATCGAAGCCACCTCGCTCGGCAACGTCATCATCCAGATGCTGGCCACCGGCCACATCGAATCACTGGCCGAAGGCCGCGAACGGATCCGCCATTCCTTCGATTTCAAGCACTACCAACCCCGCGACACCGCAGCCTGGGATGCCGCTTACGCCACATTCAGGAAACTGATCGGCTGAGCCCGACCGTCAATGGTCGGACAACTTTTCGATCTGAGCCACCAACTGCTCACGCGTCGGACCGGTCGCATGCTTCACAAAGAAGGCCGTGGTCGCATTGGCCATCACCAGGCGGTTCTTCAGCGGCAGCTTGCCCAATGACGCACACAAGTAGCCACCGTTGAAGCTGTCACCGGCGCCGGCAAGGCGCACGCAATCCGTCTGGCGATCCTGGATCGCGTATGCCTCACCATCCACCGCACTCGAACCTGCCGCGAATTCCGGGGTGTGGACGATCAATTCATCAAGACCCACCTTCTCACGAGCCACCGCCAAGGAAGCGGTAATCCCGGCCGGCGTGTGCTCGGCGCAGTCAACCCCAAGTCGTGAGAACAACTCCAGCACCTCGTGCTCGTTCAAACTCAAGGTCATCGGCACCTTGCTGTTGTAGGAGCGGATCAATTCCAGCGACTTCATGAAGGCTTCGCTGGACTTCTTCTTGATGTCCGCGAAATCAAAGATCATCCGACGCGGCGGCGTGGTTGTCTCATACTGCGACATGAACCCCTCCAGAATACCGTCGAAATACGAAGTCAGCGACCAATATCCCAATCCCAGGATATCCACACCGGCGAACATCTCCTTGAGCTTGTCCGCACCGAAATGCTTCACGATATCCTCCCAGCACAGACTCGAAACCGCGGCGAGGTTGCTCATCAGCACCTTGCCATCCGTGAATTCAAACGCCAGCGTCAATGCCGGATCCCCAAGGGAATGCAGTTCGCAGTTGTCCTTGAATTCCACGAATGCGGGATCGATTTCCGCACGCCCATATAGACCTGGCAGCACCGGCTTGATGCCCAGACACGCGGCAATACGGCCGGTATTGATGGCAAAGCCGCCTTCACAACGCCGCTTGGGCACGATTTCAACACCCACTCCGCCATCCGCACGCTTCACCAACAACTCACCAAAGGTCTTGAGCTTCTCGATCGATTCAAATTCCGTCGGGCTCTTCCTGACCTCGACGATCTCATAGGTCTCATCGACAAAACCATCGCACCCGAGCAGAATCTTGCCGCTCACGCTGTTGAGATAATCCGTATAAAGTTTCATAAGTTTGGTGTCTGGTGGTTAAAGAAAGTCCATCAAGGCAAGTCCATGCATGCCTGACATCTTGATGAAAAAGCTAACCCATGGGTCGAATCCCCATGAAGCGCATAATCAAGATCGGTGAAAAAATCGGAATTCATGCGCGGCATGGAGTGGCGGCATACTGCCGCCATGGCACCGGTGATGCCCTGAGGGCGTCACCTCGTGGCGGTGGATTCCATCCGCCAAGCCCGCTGAAGGGCAGGAGTCAGTTGTCAGACAAAAGAGGCGGGGCAACCGCTCCGTCATCACCGCCTCTCTTCACCAATGACCCATGACCCATGACCCATGACCCATGACCTTCCACCGCCTTACAGCGGAATCGTCGGACGAGCGGGCTCCGCCTTCGCCAAGGCTTCCGCCTTCGCTTCGCTACGGCGCGACAAGACGGCGCGACAAGCCGCTCGTCCCTACCTGGTCATTAGTTCGTCACGCGCATCGGCATCAGCACGTAAAGGAAGGTGCCTTCGATACGCAGCACGCCCGGGCTCATCTCGTCGATGAGGTCGAGGTAAACATCGTCGCTGTCCAGCGCACGCAGCGGTGCCTGCAGGAACTCCGGATTGAAGGCGATCTGCATCGGCGGGCCCGAATATGACACGTCCATCGATTCCTGCGACTCACCGACATCCGGCGAATTCGCGGTCACTTCAATGCGGTTCTCGCTGAACACCAGCTTCACCGAATTCGACTTGTCCGATGACAGCAGCGAAACACGACGCACGGTTTCGAGCAGCGATTCGCGGCTGATGACGACACGCACGTTGCTGTCGCTCGGGATGACCTGACGGTAGTTCGGGTAGTTGCCCTCGATCAGCTTGCTGCACAGCAGACTGTCACCGATGGCGAAGGAAATCTGGCTGTCGCTCAGCTTGACGACCACATCGGCATTCTCACCGAGCAGACGTTGCAACTCCTGCACCGCCTTCGACGGAATGATGACATCGGTCTCATGGGAGGCCGGGAACTCCAGATCGGCATCGACCATCGCCAGACGGCGACCGTCGGTGGCCACCAGCGTCATCTTGCCATCGCGGAAGGAGGTGAAGATACCGTTGAGCACGTAGCGTGTCTCATCGGTGGAAATCGCATACGAGGTCTTGCGCAGGCCGTCACGCAGCACGCTCTGCGGGATCTTGAACTCCTTGGCACCGGAAAAATCCGGCAGCGGCGGGAACTCGCTCTCGCTCAGGCCGATGATCTTGAAGAACGACGGACCACTGCGGATCGAAGCATGGTTCTTGGAATCCACCGCCACCTCAACCTCGCTCGAAGGCAACTCGCGGACGATGCTCACCAGGCGTTTGGCCGGCAGCGTGGTCGCCCCTTCCTTTTCAATCTGGGCCTCAACCGAACCGGTGATGCCGACATCCAGGTCGGTGGTGGTGAACTGCAGACGGCCATCCTTGGCAACCAGCAGCACATTGGAAAGAATCGGCAACGTGGTGCGGGAGCTGACCACGTGTTGGACCTTTTGCAGGCCGTCGAGAAATGCTTCCTTGGAAATGCGAAACTTCATGGTGTCTGAGAGCCGTAGGATTGACAGACAGCAGTTTCCGCATTCGCTGCCCCTTGGCAAGCGTTCTGTGAACTTCTGTGAAGAATCTCACAGGCCGTTCAAAATCAACGCCTCAGCTGGGACTCGATCCGGGCAATCGTCTCCCGCAGACCCTCCTCGATCTCGATCCGCTCACCCACCTTCTTGCAGGCGTGAATGACCGTGCCGTGGTCCCTGCCGCCGAAGGCTTCCCCGATCTCCATCAGGGACCCCTTGGTCAGGGTCCGGCTCAGATACATGGCGATCTGGCGCGGGAACGCGATACTCGCCGGGCGCCGGCGGCTGGTCATGTCGGCCAACCGCACATCGAAATACTCGGCCACCGCCTTCTGGATCGCATCGATGCTGACCTGCCGGCTCGCCTCCTCGCGCAACAGGTCGCGCAACAGGTGCTCCACCTTGTCGACCGACACGCTCTCGCCAGCCAGCGAGGCGTAGGTCGCCACCCGCATCAGCGCCCCCTCGAGGCGGCGGACATTGCTGCGGATCTTCTCGGCCAGGAACGACAGGATCGACTCGTCGACCTTGACCTTCCAGTCGATCGTCTTCTTGCGCAGGATCGCCAGACGGGTCTCCATCTGCGGCACCTGCATCTCGACGGTCAAACCACACTCGAACCGCGAGATCAGACGCGGCTCCAGATTCTTGATCTCACAGGCCGGGCGGTCGCACGTCAGCACCACCTGGTTGCGGCCGTCGAGCAGCGTGTTGAAGGTGTGGAAAAACTCCTCCTGCGAGCGCTCCTTGCCGGCCAGGAACTGGACGTCATCGATCAGCAGCACGTCGGCGCTGCGGTAGCGCCGGCGGAACTTCTCCAGATCGCCACGGCGCACCGCGTCGATGAACTCGTTGGTGAACTTCTCGCAGGTCAGGTAAATCACCCGTGAACCCGGGCGGAGGCGCAGGATCTCCTGGCCGATCGCTTGCATCAGGTGGGTCTTGCCCAGCCCCGGACCGCCGTGGATGAACAGCGGGTTGTAGCCGACCGCCGCCTTCTTGGCCACCGCCGTGCAGGCGGCATGCGCGAACTGGCTGTTGGAGCCGACCACGAAACTCGAAAACGTGTAGGCCGGGTTGAGGCCGGAGCTCTTCACCTTGCGCTCCAGTGTCTCTTGGTCGAGCGCAGGCGCTGCCAGCACGGGCGCTCCCGACGGGGGCGTGGCACGAACCGAATCGGACTCACCCTCCGGCGAATCCCCGGAACCGGCGACCGCCACCCGAACGTCACGCACATCGCTGAACACCTGGTTCACCGCCAACGACAATTCCGGCAGGTAATTCGTCTCGATCCAAACCTGATGAATCTCGCCAGGCACAGTCACCGTGGCCACGCCATCCTCATGCCCTGCCCATGATGCCGCACGGAACCAGCGCTGAAACGCGTCTTCTCCGACTTGCGCCCTGAGCAATCCGCACACCTCCGCCCATACTCCACTCTCCTTGAGCACATCCCCGTTCGCATGAACTCCGTCACACGCTTCCACTTCCACCGATTCCATTTTGTCTGTGATTGATAAGAGGTTTTTGCGCCGCGCCCGCCCCATCTCCCCCGAGTGGTGACCGCGCTGCGTGGAGGGAATGTGGAGAGCTCCCAGCAGCCTGGGAAAACGTTTTTGAACCGCTCTAACAGAAATCGCGCCTTACCCCTATTCCACAAGGCGTTCCACGCACATTTTTTAAAAAAACTTGACCGGGAAATTGTTTCGATTTTCCAAAGCTTTCCACCATCGCAAGTGACGATTCCGTCGCATACGATTGAAAAGCAATCACTCACGACGATCATCGTACTGATCGGTTTTTACGCACCTCCGAAGAAAGTTTTTTGGGATTGGGCGGAGGCGCCTCACTTCTTCCGAGCGAACCAGTAGCCACAGGCGAAGGTGATCACGGTGGTCACCGGCCAGGCCCAGGCGAAACAGAACACCGGACTGAGACCATCACCGGCAGCATTCATCTGCAAAGTTGGCAAGGCGCTCAACCAGGTCCAGGGAAGGCCCGCCTTGATCCACAACACCCAGACGTCGATGCGAATGAACATGACCAGCAGGATCGACAGGGCGCTGCCAATGAATAGCCCACGCACACTGCCACGACCGACCAGGGCGCAGAGCATCATTCCCAGCAGCGGACCCATCGTGTAGGTCGTCATCCCGAAGGCCAGCGGCAGGATCGGAATGTCCTCGCGAACCAGGTTGAGCATCTGGGTGAAGCCGGTCAGCACCAAGCCCCAGAAAATGACCAGGAAGCGGGTCTTCCCCATCAGTTTCATGCTCACCAATTCCTCCTCGGTCCGGCGTTCCGGGTGGTAGATTGCCGACAGGGTGGTCTGGCTGAGCGCCGCCAGGATTGAATCGAGACTGGAAATGCAGGCGGCGAAAATACCGGCCAAGAGCAAGCCGCTGACCCCAGGGGGCAATTGGGTGACAATCCACATCGGGAAGATGAAATCATGCTCCCGGGTCACCGCCACCTGGCTACCCGCCACGAAGTCACTGGTCGCCCCCACCAAGGCGGCCTCGTCGGGCGTGAACGGATGCTGGTGATACCAGACGAACAGTGCGGCACCGACCATCAGCATCAACAAGGTGAGCACCTGACCGAAGCAGCTGAAGATCAATGCTTTGCCAGCCGCCTTGGCATCGCGGCAACAGAACATCCGCTGGGCATTGAGTTGGTCCACCCCGAAGGCGGTCAGGTTCTGGAACGGCACCGCCAGCAAGGCGACCCAGAAAGTGAACTCCAGGTCGCTGCGCCAACCGGCGGTGAAGTCCAGCAAGCGCAAGCGGCCATACTGCTCGGCAGTCTGCAGGAACCCGCTCCAGCCGCCGTCGATGCCGCCGACCAGCCAGGACAAGGCGACGAAGCCACCCACGGCAAAGAGGAGGAACTGCATGACGTCGGTCCAGATGACCGTTTGCATCCCACCCATCAGGGTCCAACCGATGGCGAACACGCCGATGATGACAATACTCCATTCGATCGGCAGCCCGGTGACCACCCGCAGCGGGATCGCCGCCACCAGCACGCGCACGCTCTGGCCCAGCACGCTGCCCAGGGTGAACAACACGGTTGCCAGCATCTTGGCCGGGGAACCCAAACGGTTGCCCATGTAGTCGTATGGGCTGTAAATCTCCTGCTCGTAGTAAACGCGCACGAACCACTTCGCCACCAGGAAGCGGGCGATGATCGAGCCCAGCGCCCATTGCAGGTAGGTGAAATCGCCATCCAGCGCGAACAGCATCCCCGGCACCCCGACAAAGGTCACTCCGCTGATCTCTGTAGCGATGATCGAACCAGTCACCGCCCACCACGGCAGCGAGCGACCGCCCAGAAAGAAGTCCTTGATGGTCGCATTCTTGCCCCGCATCGCGTGGCCGACCCAAGTGGTCAGCAACAGATAACCAAACAGCACGGCCCAGTCCCAGGAGGTGAAACTCAAATGAATGCCGGCCAGCCACATGCGCGCAGCCTAGCCCCCTACCCCGCCGGAGCAAGTCTGGAGCAAGGAATGCTGTCTGGCGGCTGCGCCGCCAGAAGTGAAGAGTGATTGGTTATCAGGAGGATTAGAGACGACGGGCTCCGTCGTTCGCGTATTTCAGGTAGGATCCACGGACGAGCGAGCCGCTCGTCCATACCCATATCCGGAGTGGCGCTTTCCAAGCGCCATGAAACGGCCATGCGCATCCAGATAGCACGCCCTCTCCAAGTGCGAAGAATGCTAGGGACGAGCAGCCTTGCTCGTCCGACTTATCCGCCTACGGCTGAAATCCACGGACGCGCGGGCCGCGCGTCCCTACCGAATTTCCCACTTGGCACTGCGCCCTTCTGCCTACGCCAAGGCTACGGCACGGCAAGCCGCTCGGATTATTGGAACAGCATCTGCTAAGCAAGTGCCCGACGCACATTAACCTTTCCGATGCCCCTCCTTGTCGTCATCCTCCACACGACCATGAGCCTGAAACCGCAACTCGTCATCGACGACCCCTGGCTCGACCCGCATCAGGGCACCATCGAGCACCGCATGGCCCGCTTCCTCGCCGAACACGGGCGCATCACCAGCGCCCACGGCTCGCTCGCCGCCCATGCCGACGCCCACCTACAACTGGGCATCCGCTTCGATGGCGACCACTGGACCGTCCGCGAATGGGCACCAGCGGCCAAAGCCGTCTCCCTGATCGGTGAGTTCAACGGCTGGGACCGCCATCGCCACCCGCTGCAAGCCGGCTCGGGCGGCATCTGGGAGCTGGAATTGCCAAAGGACGCTCTGCAACACGGCCAGAAGGTGAAACTGCACATCACCGGTGCCGATGGCTCGCAACGCGACCGCATTCCGGCCTGCATCCAACGCGCCGTTCAGGACGAAACGAGCAAGGATTTCTCCGGCCAGATCTGGCATCCGGAACAAACCTACGTCTGGCGCCACTCCTTCGACCCAGCCAGCATCCGCACGCCGCTGATCTACGAAAGCCACGTCGGCATGGCAGGCGAGGAGGCGCGCTTGCACTCATACCGCGAATTCACCCGTGACATCCTGCCGCGCATCGCCAAGGCCGGCTACAACACGGTGCAATTGATGGCCGTCCAGGAACACCCGTATTACGGATCCTTCGGCTATCACGTCAGTTCCTTCTTCGCCCCCTGCTCTCGCTTCGGCACACCGGAGGAACTCAAGGAACTCATCGACACCGCCCACGGCATGGGCATCGCCGTGCTGCTCGACATCGTGCATTCGCATGCGGTGAAAAACCTCGCCGAAGGGATCAACG
>JACCDY010643746.1_pt1 | contig 12985 bp, 5 predicted proteins | sample 7446391 | NCBI WGS metagenome assembly JACCDY01 (sample SAMN15323451, study PRJNA562643) | freshwater metagenome | isolation source: river surface water | place: USA:Blue River Watershed | collected 2017-08-18 | reverse complement strand
TCGTACTCGACGGCGTAGCCGGGCCTGAGGATCTCGGCTTTTTCGAGCGCAGGGATCGAATGAATGAAGGCATACTGCACCTCGTAGGGAAGGCTGGTCGAGACGCCCTTCACATAGATCTCCCCGGTGTGCCGACCCTCCGGCTCGAGAAAGATCTGGTGCCGGGACTTGTCGGCAAACTTCACGACCTTGTCCTCAATGGAGGGGCAATACCGGGGACCTACCCCATCGATAACCCCGGCATAAAGGGGTGACTGATGGAGATTATCCCGGATGATCCGATGGGTCTCCTCGGTAGTGTAAGTGATCCAACAGGGGATTTGTTCCACATGGAACATTTCCGATTCCTGATGATTGAGCGTATGAAGATCGTCCCTTGTCTTGGTGATCGAATCAGGGATGTGGGAAAAGAGCGGTGCCGGGGTGTCCCCATCCTGGCGTTCGCACCGGGAGAAGTCGATCGACTTGGCCAAGAGACGGCAGGGGGTTCCTGTCTTGAACCTCCCCACTTCGAACCCGAGTTCCTTGAGATTGTCGCTCAGCGTGGAAAGGGAGTCTCCCATTCTCCCTCCGGCCTGGGTTTGTAACCCGACATGAAGGAGCCCCCTCATGAAGGTCCCCGTGGTGATGATGACGCTCTTTGCCAAAAACCGAAGACCCAGATTCGTTTCTGCTCCCGTTATCCGATCCCCATCCACCAGGAGGGTGGTGATGTTGGCCTGCTTAAGGCAGAGATTGGGAAGATTCTCCAACAGGGCCTTGATCCGGAATTGGTATGCTTTCTTGTCACACTGGGCACGGGGAGCCCGGACGCTCGGCCCCTTGGAGGCATTCAACATTCGGAACTGGATACCCGTGGCATCCGTATTCAGTCCCATCACTCCTCCCAAGGCATCGATCTCCCGTACGAGGTGCCCCTTGGCCAACCCACCGATCGCGGGATTACACGACATCTGCCCAATGGTGTCGGCATTCTGTGTGAGCAGCAATGTCCGCGCACCGATCCGTGCTGCCGCATGGGCGGCTTCAATGCCGGCGTGTCCCGCACCGATGACGAGAACATCAAAATGATCAGGGTAGGTAAACATGGGTTTCCTTTTGTTCCATGTGGAACATTTTATATTTCATTGAATGAAAGCTACTTGTATTATTTAATCCTGAGATTCTCGGGGGTGTTCCTGATTGTGAGAGATCTGTGAATTCCTCGGGGATTGTTGGGCCTTGCCTGTTTCATGGAACAATTCTTTCCGCTTCCACCCTCAGGGCCTGAATGTCGGCTCACAGCCATTTTGTGATTCTATGTCTCTTCCAATCAATGCGTTGAGCTTAGTTTTTCCCTCCATTCACAGGGTTATTGTTATGATCCATTCTTTCAAAAAGATATTTTATCAATCCGTTCTGTGAACATCTCCAGGAGGCCGGTGACCGCAAGCTGATCATGAAAAACAGCCTGATCCTCACCAAAGACTCTGAATTGGCTATTTCTTTCACACCATACTAGCATGCTCCGCCTCATGGGGAGAGTATCGTTGAAAAGACATGGTTCCAGAAAAAGCATGATTTTTTTCTGGCTCTTCTTGGGATGCCTTCTGATCTCCCTGGCAATCCATCTCGTTTTTTTACGCGGCGCGGAGCATTGGGCGGTGAGTGGGTTCACCCCCGAGACCTACGATCAGATTGTCCCTAGGACATTCCGGATGAAGAGGGTCGAAATCGATCCGAAGGTTTTAGAAGAATCCCTCCCCCCGCAGAAAAAACCGCCCGAGGTGAAAAAGGAAATAGACCTACCGCCCGAAAAGACCATCACGGCAACCGCGCAAGCCGGCCCGGCCCCGAAAAATCTTCTCCCCAAACCCGAGGAAGCAATTCCCCGGGATCAGCCCGGCACCAAGGGTCTCGAGAATCTGCTCGAGTCCCCGGTGAAACCCACCAAGGACTTGTCGGCGCTCGAGATCCCCGTTGCCCCCGTTTCTCCGGTCCAACTTGCCGAACCGATCACCGGGGTTCGGGAAGGGGCCAACGCGAAAGGAACATCAACGAATTCCCCGGTCTTCAGCTCGCTGGATGATCTTCTTTCCGGAGAGGGTGCGGTCACGGCGCAAACAGCCCCTATCCTCATGCCCACGGATCTGCTCTTCGAATATGATTCCGACACACTCAGGGAGGAAGCCGCTGCGGCATTGAAAAAACTCGGAATGATCATCTCCAGGAACAAGGGTCAGGTTTTCCGTATCGAGGGACATACGGATTCCTTTGGCACGGACGAGTACAACGACGCCTTGAGCCTGAGGAGAGCGCAGGCGGTGAGAAACTGGCTGCAAACAACGATTGGGATCGATCCCTCGTGCATCACGACGACCGGCTATGGAAAAAGAAAACTCGTGGTCCCTGCCGATCGGAGTGTCGCGGAGCAGCAGATGAACCGCCGCGTCGAGATCGTGATCTCCACACCCAATCACTGACCCAGCAAAGAGCACTCCATGGAAGGAATCATTCCGCTGACCGAACACCGCGCGCGCATCCAGCAGGAGGTGGCCCGCAACCTGGCCGCCGTCCTTGACGGCCAGAGCGAACTTCCGATCCAGAAGCTTCAGACATTCCGCAAGAAAGAGGAGCATCGACTGCGCCTCTGGCACCGCTCGGGAGGGGAGGGAAGCGAGATTGTGGGGCGACGAACCGAACTCGTGGACATTCTTTTCCGGGAGATCTTTCACCATGCCGTCCGGACGGTCACCGGGGGGAAGGACATCACGGGATTCGTGGTCGCGGCGTTCGGCGGGTACGGGCGGAGGGAACTCAATCCCTTCAGCGACGTCGACGTCACCTTCTTCCATGTAGGACCGAAACCCTCTCCCGAGATGGAGCAGGTGATTTCCAAAACGCTGATGGCGTTCTGGGATCTGGGGTTCAAGGTCGGTCACGCCACGCGCTCCATCAAGGGGGTGATCGACCGGGCCAACGCCGATATGGTGACCAAGACGGCGATGCTCGAAAGCCGCTGGCTTGCCGGGGACAAAAAAATCTTCGACCTCTTCCGCAAGCAGTTCGAAAAGGAATGCGTCCAGGGCAAGGAGAAGGATTACATCGCCTGGAGGTTGGAAAACCAAAAGGAGCTCCGTGCCAAGTACGGGGCCAGCGTCTTCATGCAGGAACCGAACATCAAGTCGGGCTGCGGGGGATTGCGCGATTACCAGAACCTGATGTGGAACGGCATGTTCCACTCGGGCGCTTACAGCATGACGCGCCTCGTCGAGGAAAAGGTCCTCCGCGAGAGGGAGCGCAAGACGCTCGAGGAGGCGCATGACTTCCTGCTGAGGGTGCGCACCGAGATGCATTACCAGACCGGAAGGGCCTCGGATCAGCTTACGCTCCAACTGCAGGGGAAGGTGGCGACGGCGCTCGGCTACCCGCAGAAAAACATCCTCAGGCGGTGCGAGGCGTTCATGCGCGACTACTACCGCCACACACGCGACATCCATCTCATCACTTCGCTCGCCCTCGGTCGCATCCGCGAGCAACAGGGAGGGAAAAAGAACATCCTCACCAAACTGCTGGGCCGGAAAAAAGAGGAGCAGATGGATGAGATGGTGATCAGGAACGGTGAGCTCTTCCCGAAAAACAGGGAGATTTTCAACCAGGATCCCCAGCGGATGATGAGGGCCTTCAGGCTGGCGCAGCTGAAACGGGTTACCTTCTCGGCCGAACTGGGGGATCTCGTGAAGCGGCGGCTGCACCTTGTCGACCGGACCTTCCAGTACAACAAGGAGAACCGGATCGCCTTCCTCTCGATCCTCTCCCGCAAGGGGGAGGTCGGCAGGATTCTCAGGCTCATGCACGACCTCGGGTTTCTCGGGAAATACCTCCCGGAGTTCGAGCCTCTCACCTGTCTCGTGCAGCACGAGTTCTTTCACCGCTACACGGCGGACGAGCACACGCTGCGCTGCATCGACAAGATCGACGAGCTTCTCTTCACCACCGAGAGGAAGCTCAAGAGGTATGCCGAGATTTTCCGCCATTTCGACGACCCCGCGGTCCTTTATCTCGCCATGCTGCTGCATGATGCGGGGAAAGCGGCCAACACGCGCCACCACGAGGAGGCGAGCGCGCTCGCGGCGCAGAAGGTGGCGCGCCGTCTCCAGCTCGGACCGCAGCGCCGGGACATGCTCATCAAGCTGGTCGACGCGCACGGGGAGATGAGCGGCATCGCCCGGACGAGGAACATCGAGGATCCCGCCACGGTCGAGGAGTTCGCGGGAATCATCCGCGATCTCACCATCCTCGACGCCCTCATGGTCATCACGCTGGCCGACGGGATGGGGACAAGCGACGAGGGGTGGAGCGACTGGAAGGAACTGCTTGTCTGGCAGCTCTACGACCAGACGAAAATCTACCTGGCCGATTCGGCCGGATTCCGCGAGGAGCGCGGACGCCGCCGGGGAGCACTCCGCGAGAAGGTGGCCGACGGTCTTTCCTCCGGATACGAGGAGGAGATCGAGGCGCACTTCCGCGGGATGCCGGAGCGGTATTTCAACACGCGCGACCGGGACGAGATCATCAGTCACCTGAGGCTGTTCCGGCGCTTTTTCGAACGGTTGCAGAAAACCGACGGAGCCTGCCTTGATCCCGTCATCGAGTGGATCGACCATCCCGCCGAGGGCCACGCCGAGGTGCTGGTCTGCGGATGGGATCGCGACCGCCTGCTCGAGCGGATCGCGGCCTCCTTCCTCGGCGCCGGCATCAATGTCCTGGGCGCCGACATCTACACGCGTGACGACCAGATGGCGCTGGATATCTTCCGCGTCTCCAACCACCGGAGCGAACCGCTGCCGCGCGACCGGGAGAGGAAACTGTTCGAGGACCGCCTCGGCGAATCGCTGCTTGCTCCCGGAAGCAGGCAGGTGCCGGAACCGCAGCCCGCGAGGAAATCCCCCGTTTCCCGTGACGAGGAGGAGCAACCCGTCTGGGTGGTTGTGAACAACAACGCCCACCCCGACTGCACCATCCTGGAGGTCCAGGCACCCGACCGTCTCGGACTGCTCTACCACATGCTGCGGGCCATCTCGCACGGCGGCATCTCCATCGAGGCGGCGCGCATCGCCACGGAGCAGAAGGCCGCGCTCGACGTCTTCTATATCCGCGACAAGGCGGGGGAGAAAATCACGTCGCGGAATTCCCTGCTGCGTCTCGAGCGGCGACTCCGCGCCGCGGCGATGCGCGCGGAATCGGCCCGATGAACACTCTCCTCCTCGGCTGGCGCGGGGCGATCCGCCCGTTGCTGCGCAATCCCCGCGGAACGTTGGCGGGGATCCTGAGCGTCGCCCTCGGGGTCGCGGTGTTCCTCGCCATCTCCATCGCCAACCGCAGCGCGGTGGGAAGCTTTCACAGCGCCTTCGCCATGGTCGCGGGCCATGCCGATCTCGAGATCCGAGGCGTTCTTCCCGACACGCTCCTTCCCGAGGTCCGGAAATGCGCCGGCGTTGCCGATGCCACGCCGATCGTCGAGTCGGTGGTGACGCTGCCCGATTTTCCCGGAGAGACCCTGCACCTGGTCGGCATCGATCCTTTCACCGCACCGGGACTGCTCGGGATGGAGGCGCTGGGCGCCGACGAGGGAGGGGTTCAGCTGGAGGAGTGGCTGGGCGACACGAACATCCTCGCCGTCACGGGGGAATTTCTCACCCGCCATCGGCTGCTTCCCGGAGCAGCCGTCCGTCTGCAGGGACCGGGGGCGCCGCGCGCCATGACGGTCCGGACCGGCGTGAAGGCAAGCGTCGCCGAGGCCGCCTCGGGCAGCCGGGTCGCGGCCCTCGATATTTCGACCGCCCAGGAATGGATCGGAACGCCGGGTCGCCTCTCCGCCATCCTCATCAAGCTTCGCTCTCCCGGTGAGCGGGAGGCCGTCACGGAATCGCTCCGCAGACTGCTGCCCGCCGACGCCACGATCGACCCCCCGGCGCGCAGGAGCCGTCAGGTCGACCTCATGCTTTCCGCATTCCGGTTGAATCTCACCGCTCTGAGCCTGGTCTCGCTGATGGTCGGGATGTTTTTTGTAGGCAATGCCGCCGCCGCCGCCGTGGTGAAGCGGAGGGTCTCGCTCGGGATTCTCCGGGCTGTCGGGACCGGCCGGGGGACGATCATGGGGATGGTCCTTTCCGAAGCGGGTCTCTGCGGACTTTGCGGATCGCTGCTCGGAGTGCTGGCCGCTCCTGTTCTTGCTTCTGTCCTCGCCGCGCCCGTCGCCAAGACCGTTACCTCTCTTTATCTTCCGGTCGATGCGCACGGCGGCTGGCCTTCGCCCTGGGAAGCCGTGGCCGGAATGGCAGCCGGTGTCGCGGCCTCGGTGGTGGCGGCGTGGATTCCCGCCCGCCAGGCGGCCTCGGTCGATCCGACGCGCGTGCTCCATCCCGGCACGGCGCCGGAGATCTTTCCGATGCCCGGTGTGCGTCTCTTCCTGATCGGAGGGGGAATGCTCTTCGTGGCGCTCCTCTGCTCGCTGGGATCGCTGCACGGGGGTCCCGCTTGGCTCGGTTTTGCCGCGGCCTTCTTCGTGCTGGCCGGGTTTTCGCTGATGGTGCCCCTTGCGATCACGGCGTCGGCGCGGCTTCTCGGACGGATATTCCGGACGCGCCTGCGATCGGACGGAGCCTTGCTCCGGATCGCCCTTGAGCAGACCCTGAGGTCGCTGCACCGGACCGCGCCGACCGTCGCGGCGCTTGCGGCCGCGGTCGCCATGACCGTCGGCATCAGCGTGATGATCCATTCCTTCCGGGGGAGCGTGGTTGCCTGGGCGGGACGCACGCTCACCGCCGACCTGTTCATCGCCCCAGCCTCGAACGAAGTGCTCGGGCTGGTCCACACGCTGCCGGAGGGAGCGGCCGCCTGGTGGGCGGTGCGTCCCGGGGTCCGCGCGGTGGGGACATTCCGGGAGGTGGAGGCGCGCACCGCCGCGGGAGATTCCGTCACGCTCGGCGTGGTGGCGGGACCCGCCCGGGGGGAGATCGATTTTCTCCACGGCGATGGTCGCGCGAAGTCGGCCGCGCTGGAACGCGGGGAGGGAGTCGCGCTTTCGGAGAGTCTCGGAAGGAGGCTTGGGCTCGCGCCCGGGGATGCGATCGTCCTCGCCTCGCCGCAGGGACCCAAGACCCTGAGGGTTCTCGATCTCTACCGCGACTACACGAGGGACCGCGGCATCGCCCTCATCGGAGCCCGCTTTTTCCGCCGCTCTTGGGGAGAGCTGGGGATCCATTCGTTGGCGGTCGAGTTCAGGAAAGGGGTCACTCCCGAAGAGATCGAACGGGAGAGGACGGCTTTTGTGGAGGCATTCGGGGGAGGCGAAGCCTTTGTCTGTTACAGCAACCGACTCCTCCGCGCGCGGATCCTGGAAATTTTCAACCAGACCTTTGCCGTGACCTCCGTGCTCCGCACGATCTCGATCCTTGTGGCCGTGGGCGGGGTGATGCTGACGCTCGGCATCCTGGTGATGGAACGGGTGCGGGATATCGGGGTTCTCCGCTCGATGGGAGCCTCCTTCCGGCAGATCGCGGCGATCACGTTGGCCGAGGCCACGCTGATCGGCCTGATCGCGAGCCTTGTCGGGTTGGTCAGCGGCTCGGTCCTGGCCCTCGTTCTGACATGGGTCATCAACAGGGCCTTTTTCGGATGGAGCATCGACCTTGCCTATCCATGGTGGGAGCTTGCCCTGCTTCCGCTCTGGATGATCGCCACCTCGTTGGTGGCGGGTTTGGTGCCGGCGTGGCAGGCGGCCAGGATCGAACCCTCCGCAGCCCTCCGGATGGAGTGATTTCACCCCTTTCTTCCCTGCAAAAGGGGAAAAATTCAGGGGAGGAGTGATTTTTTCCGGGAAAAAGGGTCCAAAGAGCAAAAAACCGTAAGATTTTTGAAAAAAACCCTTGCGAGGGGGGGAAGAAGCTATAAGATCTTCTTATCGAAAGATTGTTCTGGGGGGAACAACAGGCCGTCGTACCAAATGGTGCGGCGGCCTGTATCTTTTCCGGGGTTTGTTCCAAAAACCGCACGGTGTCGCGGATGCGTTGATTTTCACGGGTCTTTCCGCAGAGAAAACGGCATACTGGATCTTCCATGTCCACCCGATCACCGATCGCCGAAGAGACCTCCCAGCTGCCCGCCCGCTCGGGCACGCCCGCTGCCTGGATGACGCTCGCGTTGTTGGGAGCCGCCTTGCTCCTCTGGATCTTTTTCGAGCCGCTGCTGTGCGGAACACTCCGCGCGGGACTCAGGACAGCCGCGTGGTTTCAAGGCGATCGCCTGATGATCGGGGAGTTGACCCGGATGAAGGACGGCACGTTCCAGGCGAGGAACATCGAATGGTTCTTCGGACCGCAGGATCGCCGCTCTTCCTGGAAGAGCGATTGGATGACGGTGCGTCCCATCCAGCCCTGGAGGTTTCTGAACCCGCCGAAAAATCAACCGCGCCGCCTGATTCGGGAGGTTCAGACGGGAAAAACAAGAATCCTTGTCGACCGACGTTCTTCCAAGGGAGGAACTGCCGGAGTGGTCGCACCGGAACCGCGGCGAAAGGCGCGTCTTTCCCTCCTGCCGGAGTCCATCACGGGGGGACCCCTGGATCTGGTGGTGATCGGGGACTCTTTCCGCCTCTCCTTCAACGGCCTTCAGGCGCGCCTTCCCGACCGGTGGAACGGCGGCATCACCTACACCGAGGCCGAGCTTGAGGTCGGAACATGGCATAGGGCTTTCAAGAAAGGATCCGCCGCGGCGAAGTGGGATGGTGCGACGCTGCAAATCGGCGGACTCGTGCTCGACGACAGCCTGCGGATCGAGGAACTCGCGCTGAATCCGCGGGACGGTCGCCTGGAGTTTGGCGTTCGGGGATTGGTGGGCGGCGGGCTGTTGCGCGGCGACGGTGCCATCGGGGAACGCGGAAATCCCAACCACCTCGAGGTCACCATGGTGGGCGAGCGCCTGAACCTGACCTCGCTTTCGGAAATCGTGAAGGATTCCGACAAGCGCGGCAGCGGGATCATCCGTCAGGCCCGGCTCACCTTCCGCGGAGATTCCTCCAAGCCGCTCGAAGCGGAGAGCTCCCTGTTGCTGGTCGCCGACAATGTCCGGTGGGAAGGCCGCGGATGGGAGTCGCTGAGGCTTTCCGCAACGCTCACGGGGCGCAATCTCACCGTGGCGGAGCTCACCCTGCGCCAGAAACAGAACGAGGTGGTCGCGCAGGGAAGCAGCCGCCTTCCCGGAAACTGGAGAGCCGCCCTGCAGGCGCCGTTCAGCGCCACCTTCACCGCCAACCTTGAGGATGCCGGCAGTCTGGCCGCGCTGGCGGGCCCGGAGTTTGCGGGCCTCTCCGGATCCCTCTTTCTGGAGGGCGCCGTGAAGGGAGCGGAGAACAAGGCCGAGGGGTACTGCAATATCCGCAGCGACGGCATGAAGGTCCGCGCGCTCCCTCTCGACTGGCTGCAGGCCTACGTGATCTTTGAAGGTTCCAGGACAAGGCTCGGAAGCCTCGAGGCCTGGAGCGGTGGCGACCGCATGGTGCTGGAGGGATCGGTGGATAACAGCAGACCGCATGGCTACAAGGCCTCGGCGCAACTCTCCGTGAAGAATCTCACCCTGAGGCTCGGCCAACTCGGCATCCCCACCGCGCCGTCGATCGGCAGCGGCGGTGTCAAGGGAACCTGGCAGGGGGAAGGCTCCGCACGGAGGCATTCCGGAAGCTTTCAGGCCCAGATTACCGAATGGGTGAGCCGATGGGCCAAGGCGGGTGTCTCCGGAAGTTTCCAGGGAGGCTATTCTCCCGGCACCCTGCGGCTCGATCAGGCCGAATTCCTCCAAGGGGACCTGGCGATGTCGCTGCAGCTTCGCGCGACGACTGAGCGTTTGGAGACCACCTCCATCATGGCCCGCCGCAACGGCAAACCGAAAGCCCTTGTCGAGGGAGCCTTCACGCTGCCGGTCTCGTTTTCGCAGCTCTGGCAAACCGGGGAGATCCTGCCCCACCTGCGCATGACGGAGCCGCTTTCCGCCGGACTCTCCCTGCACGGGATCAAGGCGGAGGAACTGGCCGATCTGCTCGGACAGCGGATCCCCTTCTCCGGATTGCTCGACGGCGAGATCAAGGCCTCCGGGACACCCGAGGCACCCGAGATCCACGCCACGATGGGCATCAGCCGTTTTGCGCCGCCCGGGGGTAAAGGGTTGATGGACCTGAAGCTCTCGCTCGATGCGGCCAAAGGCTGGGCCGAGGGGCGTCTTGTCCAGGAACCCGTCGCCGATTCCCCGCTGGAAATCCACGGTGTGTTCCCGTTCCGTTGGGTGAAGGACGGGGAGAACGTGATCCATCCCGCCGATCCCTCGGTTTCCATCACCGGCAGCACCTCGTTCCGGCACACGCCGCTGGACGGATGGGCTGGTCTGCTTGCCGTGAACGGATGGCCGTTCCGCCAGGCCACGCTCGACGGGGCGGTCGAGTTTTCCGGCACGATCCAAGCCCCCTCGGCTTCGGGAATCCTGGTGCTCGATGCGGGTGAGACACTGCTGCCGAGGGGACTTTCCCTTCGCTCCCTGCACCTGCCGTGGAAGTTCGAGGGAAGCAAGGCCACCCTCTCGGGGGGAACGGCATCGCTGATGTCCCGCCCGGCGGCGCTTTCGGGGATGATCGATTGGAGCCGTTCCCCAGGGAACGGAAAACTGGAACTCCATGCCGCGGATCTCGCGCTTCCGATCCTCGCCGGTCTGGAGATGCCGGGGGATGCAACCCTCTCCGTTTCGTTGAACGGCGCCACCCCTCCCCTTCTCGGGGGAACAGTGACGGTGAAGAAGGTGTCCGGTGACACCGAATCGTGGTTGACCCCGTTCTTCTCCCCGCCCGGAGTGAAGCTCCCCCCGGCGCCTGCCGTTGCCAACCCTTCGTTCTTCGCGGAGACGCGACTCGACCTTGCGGTCAAAACCGAAAGCCCGGTCGCCGGAACTCCCCTCACCGGGAATTCCCCTGCAGGGGATCTTCCCGCATACGAAGTCGATCTGCGGTTCCAAGGGACCGCAGCGTCACCGGTTGCCAACGGAAGCCTGCGGCTTCTCAATCAGTCCCTCCGGCTCCCGGTGGGCCGCTTCGAGGTTCCCGCAGCGCGCGTCGATTGCCAGTCGGGTGTCGGGACGCTCTCGGCCGCGGCATTCGGCATCACCTCCCGCGGTTTTGCGATGATGGAAATGACTGGCCCCGTCCAGGAGCCGATGACTCGTCTCCTGGGTGCGCCCGGTGTCACGTCGCCCGATCTCATGCTCGCGCTGGTTTCGCGCGGGAACCCCTCCAAGTCAGTGCCTCCCCTCTCGCAATGCACCGCCTGGGCGAGGCAGGCCGCACTCTTTCCGTTGCCGGCCGTTCCCTGGATGACGGTGCCTTCGGCAAAACCGCAGGCCGCCGCCCTCGGGTTTGAACCCGCCGCCTGGGCCTTTGAGCCCGAATTCCTGAGGGCCGTTCCGCCCGTAACCAACCAGACCTTGCCGAAGCGGTGAGGGATCGCTGAAATCGACCCATGGAAAGCATGACCGGACACGGAAGGGGAACCTCCTCGGGGGAGGGATGCCGGTTCGCCGTGGAGTGCGCCTCGGTCAACCGCAAGGGCGTCGAGATCGCGGTCGCCCTGCCCAAAGCGTTCGCTTCGTTGGAACACAAGGTCCGCGAAGAGGTCCAGCGCTCCGTGCGCCGCGGCAGGGTCAACGTCACCGTGACGATCGAACCGCAAGCCGGATCCACCGGCACCGGCGTGGTCGACCGCGCCGCCGCCCGGCACGCGCTGCGCGAGCTGCAGGCGCTTCGCGACGAGCTTTCCCTTCGCGGAGAGGTGACGCTTGAGCTTCTCTTGAAATCCCCCGGCGTCCTGAAAAACCCAGCCGAGGAATCCCCCTCACCCGACGCGCTCTGGCCCTCCCTGCAGACCGCCCTTGCCCAGGCCCTCGAGCGCATGACGGCGATGCGCCGGAAGGAGGGAGCCCATCTGGTGGCGGATCTTCTCAAGCGGGTGAAACTTCTCGAGGCCGCGGTCAAGGCGATCCGAGCGCGCGTGCCTGCTGTCCTGCGGCAGCGACGCGACCATCTCAAGGCGCGGCTGGCGGAACTCGGTTCGCCCGTGCCGGCCGACGATCCCTCGCTTGCCCGGGAACTTGCCTTCATGGCGGAGAGGAGTGACATCACCGAGGAGCTGACCAGGCTCGAGAGCCACTTCACGCAGTGCCGCGAGGCGCTCTCCGGAACGGAGCCGGCGGGCCGCATGCTCGATTACCTGGCGCAGGAAATGTTCCGCGAGTTCAACACGCTCGGCAACAAGGCCGGTGACGCGGCCGTCTCGCGTCGCGTCGTGCAATCAAAAGCCGAGCTTGATAGGATCCGTGAGCAGGTGGCCAACCTCGAGTAACATGGGCAATCCCTCCCTCCAATTCCGCCGCACCGGCATCCTCTTCGTCATCTCCGCCCCGTCGGGGGCCGGAAAGACAACGCTTTGCACGGCGCTTCGACAGAAGCCCGACTTCGTCTGGTCCGTCTCGTGCACGACGCGCGCCCCCCGTTCCGGCGAGGTGGACGGCGAGGACTACCACTTCCTCTCGCCGGAGGATTTCGCGTCGCGGCTCGCCGCCGGCGAGTTCCTGGAGCATGCCGAGGTCCACGGCAATCACTACGGGACGCTCAAGGGGCCCGTGCTCGAGAATCTGCGCAACGGCATCGACGTCCTGCTCGACATCGACACCCGTGGCGCCGCTAACATCCGCGCCTGCGGCGACCCGCTCATCCTCCGCGCCCTCGCCGATGTCTTTCTCCTTCCCCCCGACCTCGAGGAACTCCGACGCCGCCTCCTGCGCCGCGGCACCGAGACCGACGAGCAGGTGGAGATCCGCATGCGCAACGCCGCCAAGGAAATGGAGTGCTGGCGCGACTACCGCTACACCATCCTCAACGGCTCGATGGAGGAGAACATCGAGAAGTTCC
>JACCDY011260866.1_pt1 | contig 12999 bp, 14 predicted proteins | sample 7446391 | NCBI WGS metagenome assembly JACCDY01 (sample SAMN15323451, study PRJNA562643) | freshwater metagenome | isolation source: river surface water | place: USA:Blue River Watershed | collected 2017-08-18 | reverse complement strand
GTGCCACGCCATGCGGATCATCAGGCCGCCGTAGTGGCCCCAGTCAGCTGGCCACCAGGGCTGGCTGCTGGTCATCAGTTCGGTCAGGTCTTTCTTGAGCGAAGCAACGTCGAGTTTCTTGACGGCCTCACGGTAGTTGAAACCCTGCAGCGGATTCGTCTTGCTGTCGTGCTGATGCAAGATGTCGAGGTTGAGAGACTCAGGCCACCAGGCTTGGGCCATATTGGCATGGCTGGCACTTGAGTTGGCACCATGCATGATGGGACACTGCGACTGTTTGACTTGATTACTATCCATTGCAGACTCCTTTGAAGGTTAGGACGTTAAATTTGCTTGATGAAGAATTTAAAGTAATCTATCAAAGTCGTACAGATAATTAAATCAATCTATCGCATAGTAATATTTTATGGTTGACAAAATTTCGAATCCCCACAGCCCTAAAATTGCATAAACACTGGGGCTGGGCAAAAGCTCCTAACCTGCGCGGCTTGGTACGGCGTTTTGGTATGTCCCAAACCCAGCTCTAACACCGTAACTTTTTGATTTATATAGAATTTTTCTAACTCGCTCAACCAGGTGGTTCTGAGCAGAACAGCGTCTCAATCGCGCTGAAGCCCTTGTATTAAGGGGCTTTCTTTAAGCTATAGTCAGGAACTGACCGAGAAAAAGTCAATCAGATCAACAGCTTATCGGCGGCGGTTGAAAGATTTAAGATTTGAAGAAACTTTGTATGGCGGGCTAGTAAATTTCGCATCACTAACCAACTCAAGTTATGATACATCGTTTTTTGGAGCTAGCGGGGATTCGAACATCAGAGGAAAATCACGGCAGCCGAGAACCATTACAAGCATCTGTCGTGGTCGCCGAATTGATTGAATACCGGTCCGCATATCGTTGGCATTCAATCAACTTTTCCCGAAAAATTGCACGACGTTTGCTCCAACTTGTTTTGCAAAATCTACCAGCCAGATGCTGCAATCAGGAAATACGTTGGGCCATTGCGCGTTTATTGCCACAGCCGATACAGCAAACCATACTACCCAAACAGCGTATCCGACCTTTTTCAAAGTCGTGTGTTGAAGAGCAATGCGATTCTGCAAATCACTGAACATTGGAAGCACACGGTTAGATATATCCGGCGGTTGCGCTGTCACTTTGTCGATCCGTAACTGCACCTCCTGCTTGATGACGGCGACAGAATTCTGCTGATTGGCTACGAGCTTCTGCATTACCCAAGAAAAAACAGTAACGCCGAACCAAATGGTGAGATTCGCAGCCATTGAGTCCGCTTTGACGCCAGCGCCAGCGATCAGCATTGCGGCTGGAAGAGCCAGCAATTGATTCTGAATATCCGCTAGGGTTTTGTTTAGCCGCAGCATATCCTCAACATTCTTGCTGTCCACCTCTGAACGAAGCTTCTCGAATGAAAAGTCGACGGTGTACAGAGCATAAGAGGACTTGACCCTGTCAACTAAGTCAGAAAATTTTGGCAGTAAATCAGCTAAGCGTATTACCGAAATTCCCTTGCATAGCTCCAGGACAGCCGAGCGGACAATATTGCGTTTTGCTTCGCGGTGATGGTCTGACTCAAAATAAGTCACACCGAACTCGGTCAGACCATTAAGAGGTAAAAGGTCGTCGGCACCATACTCAGGTCGGACCTCAATCTTAGATTCATAGCTCTTGATGAATACGATGCTTTGGTTAACCTCGTAGTCTGCGAAGGATTTAAGCAGCTCCCAAAGCTTGACCGTATCAAGGTAGTAACGGACTGACTCCGGCACAAAGTCTGTCTTACCATGGGTGTAACCGATATCTCGCACACTAAACTCAATCGGCACGCCACGCTGTCGCTGACCGGCTACCAAGGCCGCCATGTCGGGATAAACATCCCCCATCTCCGGATGAAACTCAATCAGGCGATACCGATCATCGGTCAAACCAAGCAACGACTTAGGAATTGCAGCCACAATGGCATCGAAGTTCAAATCCGAAGGCAATCGTCCTTGCCAGTTCGCCCCCGCAAACTCGACCTCTTCGAGATGCTCGAAGAGCCAAAGCGCCCAGTCATGAGCGCTGGTCGGTTGTTGAAGCATGATCTAGAATCGATTTCTTAAGTTGGTCGGGTGGAGATTGCAAAATGATTGAGTCCGTCCTCTCATCGTAACGAACGCGCTCAGCCCTGACATCTGCCACATCAAAAGATAGAGAGACTGTGCCTATCTTTCCATGCAATCGCTTGAGGGCGACGTAGGTCGGTCGATTGGGTTTAAAGCGCTCATCAAGGTTATAGCTATCACCCTCTGGCCGATTTCTGATGTGCTCAAGGAACGCATCGGGCTCTGCTGGGTTAACCGCCGCCGCGATTGTTGCCAGCGGCACTTCCTCTCGATTACTTTCAAGGCAATCGAATAATCGACTTCTCATTGCGGCTTTTTCTTCGCGCCGATCCTCCACAGACAAGTCGATCCTTCTATCGACAAAATCATTGGCTGCGCGCAGAACTGCCTCGGTATGGTGCTTCGAATCAGTAAAACTTGTACATGCCAAGGCTTGCCGGAAATATTCGCTCACCTCTGCTTGCCGCGTGCCCCCTTTGATGAACGTGAGGTAGGGCTGCTGATTATCTCTCCAGCGGGTAAGGTTAATCCGCGCTGCTTCGTTCAGGTGAGTCAAGTCAATATTCAACGTCTCGGTTAAGCTCAACGTACCAGCATCAATACCGGCACCTGGTTTAAGCTTAAGCATCGCGACAAGCATTAGGTCATGCAATTCGGTGCTATATCTTAAAAACAGCGCATAGCCGCCACTGGAGAGGAATGAGTCTTCCATCTGTCTGGATATTTGCTTGACGGCTTCGTGAGTGAAGATCATGAAGGGGGTCCGTCCATCAACGTACTCGCGCAAGTGCACTGGAAATCTATGTGCCGAAGGATCAACGCCGAGCGTTCCATTGCTGTTTGCTGACTTGGCGTACATGAGGATTAAACTTTCGCATAACCTCTGAAGCACAGCGTCTAACGGGAGTAACGTGGAACGCGGATTTACCGTAACACTCCCTGCACCACGCGTCTGGGCTGCTTTCTCCAAATGATGTATGGTTGCTTCGATTATCTGTACAGCCATAGTTTTTCCGTAGCGTTTCAGCTCAATAACTAGACTGTATTGTGGATCAAAACTCAATCATCTGAATATATATAATTTTGTTATGTTGACTAAAAACGGTCTGGACGAAAGCCACGGCTTCTCAATTCAGGTTGTTGGGTTGAATGACCATATCTAGAATGTTTCCATATAGGTAATTTCAGTTAGCCGCGCCTCGGCTTCCCGCCTTGTCACGAGCCCCGGCAGCACCTTTCCTCCGCCGTAAACCCATCGCCGTAATTCTTGTCGAGCCGCAGTCCAATTCCGCTGGTTTATTCGCCGCCGAAGCGTCGAGGTCTGCAAGCGTCCCGCGCCAAGGTTGAAGGTGAAGTCCAAAATGGCCGAGAGTCGCCCTCCGGGCTCGGCGGCGAGCACGGGGCAGTAACGAAGCGTAGCCGCCAGTGCTGTTTCCAGATCGCGCGCCAGATAAATCTCGGCTTCTGCCTCCGTGATCTCCGGATGCGTAGGGTCGCAGAGATGGCCGTAACCGATGGTCCAGTACCCAGCGGGACAGATGTAAGGATGCGCCCGATCGGGATCGTTTTTCGGTACACGGCAAAATCCCTCAAACCGCTTAGCCAATTCAATGGCTGCCGCTGGAACGGCGATCATAACCGCACCCGGTCAAACACACGACCCAGGAACCAGAAATTCAGCACCCCAGCCCATAACGCCTGATCTGCCTCCGTCCAAGCATGCAAGATGGCTGTTCCCCAAGTAGCCCCAGCGGTGACTGCCGCAGCGAACGCTGCCGTCTTGGCAGCGCAATACAGCGCCATAAACCAGTAAGTGATAACTGGCCGAACGCTGGTCGACAGCGCGTCAGCCCACTTCACTCCGGAAGGCCGCCCTTGTGCCGCCAATGCCTCCTTCAGCGCCTCAATGGCCCCAGTATTCCAGGCCGAATTTGCGGAGGCGCCGATCTCAGCCATACGTTGGGCTCCTCGCAGCTTTTCGAATTCCAGGGCCTTGTCCTGCATGGCCAGTTCATGGCCGCGCTCCCCTTTTCGATCAAGCCACTTCAAGATCTCAGGCGCCAAACGGAAAGCGCCACCCAACAGACCGCCGAGAAGTGTCTCGATCATTGGACACCCCCGTAGAGCTTCAGCTTAATGCTTGCCCCAACGATCAGCGCAACCAGAATGCCGGTGGTGAGCAGCTTAATGAATGTCTGCCAGGCAGTTTGTCTTGCTTGCCGCCACGCTTCGATCAGTCCTCGCAGATCCCGAATATCCTTAGCTGCGTGACCGTTCTCGAGCCCAAGTGCGGCTAACGCGCGCTCAGCCCCCTTCTCTGCCGCCCGTATCAATAACTCATCTAGGTCTTCGGGACGAAGGTTCAGAACCTCGGGAAAGTCGTTGTTAGTTGCCATTCTTGTCTCCAAAAAATAATGCCTGCCCAGAGATCTCCGGGCAGGCATTAAAGGGGGATTGCGGTGAGATTGATTGTTGTTCGATAAATTTACGATTTTCCAAAAGATCGCCAGGTGCGCGGGTCTAATACGCCGGTGGCGTAGTTCGGAACTGGCTCATTAAAAACGAGGAGCACATCACCTGCTAAAGCAATACGTTGCTCAGATCCCATATCACCCACCTTCACCGTTCCGTGATGAAGATGGCTGGGAAATACCAATAGCTGCCCTTCCTCGACAAGGACAATCGACTGGTTGGCATTGAGTGCATTCCGTTCCATAACCATCGAGCGCTGCCTGTTGGTTGATTCAGAAAATGCACCGTTGTACGGTTCGTTGGGTGAGGCCTGAATCTGGAAAGCAATGGCGTCAGCCTCTTCCGGCATCTTCATGTAATACACAAACGACAAATGACTTGTGGCATGTGAATGAACCGGAGTCACCGTAACGCTGTTTGTCGCACTAATCCATGTCTTGACGATATTGATATCTACAAGTGATCGGTCATAAGCTAATTGATCGAGATAGCTCGCCACACAAAGCGATACAAATTCGAAGAATGGTCTCAAATTCTCATCGGTGTGTAGGTACACCTTCCCTGAACTTTCCCCAGAAATTAAGCCTTGACCGCTCTCGTGCGGAATACAGTGCTCAGGCATACGATCAAAAAACACACGCTTGTATTCCTCATGATGATCGCTGTTGAACATCCCGACAGCGGTTGGGAACAGGTAATGCAATGAGCAGTTCATCATTTTCAGCAAGTTGATAGCAAACCGGCCAACTCATCAAATCGAAGCCTACGAAAACTGAATGAAATACACGAGCGCAAATATGCGCGAGACATTCGCACTGCGTGAGGTTTCGAAACATTCAATAACCATGCCTCACCTTCTTTTGCCGTGAAGCTGCCTTGAGAAACAAGGATTTTGGTGTCTTCATCCGCCTCGAAAAATTCGGTAATTTCTTGTGTGCAGTTGATGTAGAAGTTAATCGCTGTTCGCCGACCAATATCGACATGTGGCGGCACTGTTGAGTCAGGGTGCGGTTTTTCCATTTTCATAAAGAAAACGCCCGGCACTTCGCGGTCCAACACGGCTTGCGGGAGTTGTGACAGCAATTGACTTGCGTAGGGATCTGGGACGGCATAGATATGAAGCGGTGTTGGCGGCGCAGATTCTTTTTCCCAAAGGGTATATTTGTAGCGCGCTCGATCCGGAACATCGGCAACCTGGGCCATACGCCATGCAGACGTATCGAAATCTGGGACCTCAAATGTCAATGCGAGACGACGAAAGTAGTTCATGTTTTTATGAGGCGAATAAAATACGAGCCGATATCAAACTTGCCCCAGTCCCATCGGGTCGGATGCTGATGGTGATAAGCATGCCGCCACTCTGATGTGGGCATTAATAGCTCTAGCCACTGCAGATCACGTGCGCCAATGCTTGAATGACTGATTGTTTGATGAGCTGCGGTAAAGAAAAAATAGATGGCGATCGGCGTAACGTAGCCATACAAAGCAACATTTGGCGAAATAAAGTACAGCAACCCAAACGTCAGAAAGCAAAGCAATGCGCCGTAATGAAGTAGGAATATCTGAAACGGATCGCGAGCAAGCCGAATAAGTACTCTTGAGTTCATACCTTCAGGAACTCTATAACGCCTGATAAAGAAAAACTGCCAACCTACGATGTGAGAATCTTTGTTCGTATCAGCATACTTATGATGTGTGTGATGTGCGTGCACAAAGGCGATAGGACTTGCATGAAAACTGAGCGTGCCTACGATTGCAAAACAGGACTGCCAGAATGGTGAGCATTCAAACGCCCGGTGTGTGTAATATCGATGCAGTCCTACAGACACAGAAATCTGGATGACCGTGTAGACAACGAAGGTCATTACCAGCCAAATTGCTGATACGTAGCCACAAGCAATCAGATAAAAAGCGTAAATAGCACCGCCTTCGCTAGCAAGGCAGGCGAGCGAAGAGTTCCATACGTTTATTTTGAAGATTTGTTTCATGGAAAAATCAGACCGAAACAATCTTCAATTGCGACTACTGTACGGCTACCACTTTTGAATTCTATTTGTCGAAGATCGCGAATGATTGAGCTGTCAATTTTTAACTGACCTTGGCAAAGAGAAAGCTTAGTGCCTTGTGGGAGTGTTGTGCTTTGTCCCGCTGGTAGTAAAAATACTTGAAGCCTATCAATCAGCAGAAGTAATGGGTTGGCTGGCTTTGGTTGAGGCACACAGAAAACGGTCGAATCTTCGATGAAATTGGCACGCCATATGCCTGCCGTTTCTTTGATCATCGTATTGCAGTAGCCTGGGCTTCGCACCGATACTTCTTCAGTATCGATGTTGACTTGGTTGACCAACCCTTTCGTGTAAAACCAGCACGTTTCAAACGGCACAGTCACGTTAACAAACCCATCTGCATACAGTTCATCATTCAAAACTTCATTCTTTGAAATATGGTGCCGTATGATGGTGTAGCCAAATGCAGGAAATGCTTTTGTATCCATGCTAGACCTCGATAATAGTTTGCTCGTCGATGGCTTCTCGCTCAGCTGCATCGTGCGCGGCCCTGATCGTCCAATAAGAATTCAGGACAGATTGATAGACATCGAGGTTTTGTATTTTTTCATTTCTGTCGATGCGGCCTGTTTTGAGATCCAGAATTTCTTGGTCTCCCCATGTGCCAAACCACTGCACAGCATGTACATCAGCCGCTACGTTTTTCATATCAACGCCGATAAAACCTACGCCATTCACTGAGCAAAACGTATCCGAAGGAATAATTATTGCCCGCATAGGTAGAGTCATTTTTTTGCCTCCATGTTGATCTGTGGGTGGACTTGAGCACCAGTTGCCGCTAACAGAACTTGCTGCCCCACTTCATTTGCCTTCACCATCTCATTTCTGAAACTCTCGACAGCCGCTCCGGTTGATCGCTGTTGCTGGCTGTTTTCAATTAATAAAACGGGAAGCCACGCTACCGCGCAAGACCATTCATCGACATCTTTTCCGGTGTTAGGGTTGTGACCACGCACTTGAGTAAACCAGGCGCAATGCAACCCGATGCAATCTTTTTTTATAAGCGGGCAGAAATTGCCGTTCTTTAATTCCATAGTTTAATTTTTAGTCGCGATAATCACGTCAACATACTGCACAGCAAGGTTGATCGAGTTGCCAGAAAACGAGTGGTTATGTGATCCACCGCCCCCTGTGGCAGTCGTCGTAATGTTGCTTGCTAAGGTTCCGCCTTGCCCCCCTGGATAGGTAGCTCCCCCTTTGGTCGCCACGTAATGGCGCTGCGTGTGTGTGTGGCTGGGTATCTGGCTCTCAACGAGAGTCGTGCTGCCGACGACGCCACTTACGCCTTGCGATGTGAATGCAGATGTAAATGCAACCGATCCACCAGAACTCACTGCGCCATTCACCACGCGCAGTGCTTTATCAGTGTGTGTCGTATCCTTTGTCCATCCAGTGGGCGCGGCTGTTTGTTGGAATAGCAGCCGTGTCCCAGTGGCAAATTCCTCTGGTAATGTTTGCCAGCTTGGCGGCGCTGCATTTCCAGCCGAGGTCAGCACCTGGCCAGTTACACCGAAATTGGCGCCACCTGCTCCTACAGCACCTGCAGCATTAATAACGACATGGTCTGTGTTCCCCGCACCCAGAATTAAACTCTTGCTGGGGTACGTGTTCTTGACGTACGCATCACCTGTCGCTCCTTGGCCGACTGACAGGTAGTTCGCCGCTGTCAGGCCCCAGTAATGGAAGGCGCCGGCTGCTCGTACCTGATATTGCAGACCGGTTGCCGTATCTCCTGCCTTGTTCAAAGGGGTGTAGCCCAAGCGCGAGGCGATATCGGTGTAATAGCTCGGGAGCTGGCCGCCTAATGCGGCCGAGTCACTGGCGCTTGTCGCTGCAATAGCAGCAGCCACGGTGGTGCTGCCACTACTGAGATCTGCCAGCAATATCCATGTTGCTGGCGCTGCATTTGTCAGCACATAGAGTTTTTGCTGATCCGTGCGCCAGCATTTCATCCCGATTAGAAGCTCGGTCGTTGGGAATGCCGTGCCACTGGAATTGGAAAGTGCCGTCTTATCGTTATTCAATAAGGGCGACAGTGAATTGGTCAGCGTCTCAGAGGACGGTATGGTCGTGAAATTTTGCATCTAGCACCCTTGAGCCAACCAGGAAAATGAGCCTGTCACACGCGCGCCGGTCTTATCCTCCAAAACGGCTGTGAAGCCAGTGGTGGAAGGGGTACCGAGTAATCGCGGGATGGCCGTCGTGGTTCCCCCTTTGTGCGTGATCGTCACTTGGGGCGTAAATCGAAATGTTCGAGAAAACTGCACCGAAGCGCCGACCGTGGCATTCGTGACTTCGGCAATTCCCCGATCAAAAATATCTGGCACATCGATGGTCAGCCGTAGTGCATCGATGTAGCCGCGATCGGCGTTACTGGATTTCAGGATTGCTCGGAATAGTGCTCGCTGGTAGGTGTAGTCGCCCTGGATAAAATCCCGGAAATTGGTGTATCCGGGCGGGTGGCCGTTTTCTACGATGTTGATGAAATCTTCTTCCGTAATCGCCAGAGTCGAGATGATCATGTCGCTGATCACGCCATTGGCATGTCGCCGGTATTGTTCAGCAAGCGTTAATGCTTCAAAGGTCGAAAGGCGGGAAGATCGCTTCAAGGCGTCAATGAATGTCAATCCTTCAGACAGAGCTTTTCGATAAGCCACTGTTCTGCCGAAGACGTCAGCCATGGCCACCACTTCTGCGACGCGTTTGAGAACACTCATTGATGCGTTATCGCTCGCTGATAAGGCCTCATTCATGGGCTTTGTAGCTTGCTTCGTCGCACTATCTGAAATACGCAAGTTTTCGCTGACTCTGATGATGTAAGCGATCAGGTCCGCGTACGTCTCCGCGAAACTAATGGCTTCCGTCACTGCCTTGGAAACTTGTCGGGCCAGCGCCTCTGTAGAGCCAAAGGCTTGGCTAATGGATTTTGTCGGCTGCCGGTAGTGCAAGCCAATAACTGGCAGCGTCTCAAATGGCCGAACCGTGCTCTGACGACCCAGATGCTCATTCCAGGAAACCGTTCTGCTAAATGCCTTGGTCAATGACTGAGCCAGGTAATCTGCTGCCGAAAGGGCTTCAGCGATTTTCTTTTGATTGGCTTGTGACAGATTTTCGGCAAAGCCGATCGATTCGACCCACCGCAGAACATACGCAATCAGATCCGAATAGGTTTCGGTGAAACCGAGTACCTCGGTCTTTGCCAAGGCGACCATCCTTCGGTCGGCTTCAGTGAAGCCAAATGCTTCACTGGATGCTTTGATCTTCTGGCGGTTCGTAATTTCCAATAGCGAGAGACTAACTGCCACCGCGAAGGCATAGACTGCCGGGTAGGCCGTGTCCCAGCTTTTGCCGGCACTGGCACTGGTCCACGTAAAGCTGCCCGTGCCCCAGGTGTAGCGTTGTCCCTGGGTTTCGGCCACTGTCACCACATCCGGCATGACCGTTAGCTCATCGTGAAGGTAAACACAGCGGTCAGACTATCGTCTGCGCCTTTATTGACCACCGGGAAAACCACTCGATCGAGCATGATGCCGGCAGTCGCAGCGTTGAACACGCCGGCTTCGGTAATGGCCCCTGTGCCATCCCCTGCGGGGAAGTCAGCGGTAAAGGTGAAGGTCTTGGTACCTGCAGTGTGCGCGTAGGTCGCGGCATTGCGATCCAGTTCAGTGACCAGGGCGGATTGTGTCGCTGCCGCTGCGGTCGTACCAGTCCCCAGGGCAATGTAGCCCATTACGGCCGGCCGGGTGGCTGACTTTCCGATGGCGTCGGCAATGAAATCAAAGCCCACATTGACAATCAAATTGTCTCTGAAAATGGTTTCGGTGTCGCCGTTGGCGCGGGAGACAATTAAGGTCATTGCGCCATGAAGCTGCATGGATTCGTCGATCATGGAAGTCCTTGATAAAAAAATGGCGCTGCACTCGTTGAGCGCAACGCCATCGTTGAGAAAGAGATAATTAATACAGGCGCACAGTAGTTAGCGTGCCAACAGGTGCAAAGGCTTGGCTTACTGATTCGACGTCGCCTCCCATTCGCCCAACGAATAGCCTTCGATCCGTTGAGGTCTGGCAGACACCCAGACATAGCCTGTCCGTGGCGCCGATAGCAAATGGAACGCTGATACGTTGAGACTGCTGATCCTCAAGGAAGAAAGCGCCGACAACGGCGTCATACCCCACTAACAGCAAGCCGGTTAATCCGCTTGCGCACCAGATGACGCATGTGGTCACTTCAGTGGGGATAAACCAGAATGTCGTATGGAAGGTTGCGGGGATGTTGACACTCCATGCTGCTCGAGTCGTATCCTTAACCAGCAAACCGTCACCATAACGGCCTGCATCGTAGGTGACACCGGCGGAAAGACTCGTCACTGGGCTGCCAAACCCGTCGAGCGAACCACTCAAGCGCCAGCCATAGATCTCGCCGTCCTGAAGCGCTTCTTCCCGCGAAATCTGAAACCGCGCGTCCACGTTGGCCAAGGATCCGTCATAGCTCCACTGCCGCTTGGCTGCGTCACTTCTCCACGGGTAGTTCACCTGCAACCAAGTCGTTCGGTCATCTACGGAGGCACCCAGACTGTTCTGTAAGGTGTTTTGCGCCCGAGTGGGTGAAATCAGGTCGACTTCAAACAGATACTCGGCACTTGATGCACCGCTTCCCATGCGCAGCGCATCGCGCCCGTTGACCGACACGACCGTCGCGAAATGGCGTATCCCTGGAAATCCTGTCGCTTGCTCATCGCGCTCTAAAATCAAGTTAGCGTTTTGCGGTTGTGCGACGACGGTCGATACAAATGTTGGGGTGTGGCTGTAGATCCCCGGTGAGGCTATCGCCTTAATCCAGAATTTGCGCTCCCCATCAAAGCCCGACGGCAAGGTGTAGCTGGTAGATTTGATCTCGGCCACAAAGAGCGAGGCATCCCATGCCGAGCCTTCCCGCAGCTCATAGCCCACCACTTCGGGCTCGGGGTTGGGTTGCCAGCGAAACTCTAGTCGGTTGGCCGACTGCACCATGTCGAATTGCTTCACCGTTGTTGGTGCTTGCAAATCCAACAGGTAGGTCGTGACGTTCGTACTAAAATTGCCTGACGTATCAAAGGCCCGGATGTGATACGCGTATATTCCTGCCGTTGACTGGTCGTGGACCATTTGGGTCGCAGCCGTCTTGGCAACCAATTGCCCTTGGTCCCAGTTAGATCCAACACGCACTTCATAACCTGCGAGATCTGCGTCGGTCAGTTGATCCCAAGTGAGCAGAAGATCCGTCACCCGGCGCTGAACACTAAAGCCTGCGACATCTGAGGGCGGCAGCGTCTTGCCAAGCACCGTGGCATTAAACGTGGCTGCCGGACTTTCCTTGCGAGTCACACCAATGGACCTGAGACTAAACTCATACGGGCCTTCCACCGCGTCCCGAATCTCGGTGTAATTGGCGGAAGTCAGTGGCAGGCTCAAAAAATTCCCGCCATTGGCCCGGTAGGACAATCGATAAGCAATCGCCGCTGGCACCTCTTGCCAAGAGATTTGCACCAGGACCTTGGCTTGATCCTTGACCCGGTACAGGCTTTCTTTCATCGACAAGCCAGTGGGTGCGGCAGGCTGGTCCGAGAGCACCGTGATCGATCGGGGCTGGAGGGCCAAGCCTTGTTCGATGGCGGCGTACTTGCCTGGATTGTGGGCAAGTGCTGTGATTTCATGAATTCCCGGGTCTTGTTCGGAAACGGCCACGACCCGAAAGAGCTGCGGCTCGACCTCGGTGGATGCCAGTACCCAGATGGCATTCGGTTCCGGCGCAAAACTGAAGGGGCTGGTCACCGTCACGGTTCGACCAGACGCTGGACCCACACGTCGCTCTTCAATTGCGCCATTGGGCAAAATGACGGAGAGCCGCCAGGCACGAGGAGCGGGTACATCCTGATCCAGTACGAGGGTGGTTGTCGTGGCGGACGCGACGCGTCCACCCAGCCGTAGCCCACCCCGCACAGGGTCAGCGACTTTGATCACGTCTCCTGGTCGCACGACCGCGCCCTCTAAACCTGTGCGAAAGGTGATGATCTCGGATTCGGACTGCTCGGAGTACAGCAGCCACTTGCCAACGCGATGCGCCTGTCCCCGGGAGGTGCAGCCGAGTGCGACGATCTCGCTTTGCACTAGCCCATAGCGAGCAATGCCTGCGGCATCTTCGACGTATTCGACCTTCTGTCGATAGAAATCAGCCGGGTCGTTCCAACTGACTAGCACCACTGTATGACGCGCCTTGGCGGACGATCCCTGATACGCAAATTCGCCATCGATCACATTGCTAGGAGCGAACTGATAGACCGCGTCGGTGGGGGCATCTTG
>JACCDY011122385.1_pt1 | contig 12999 bp, 13 predicted proteins | sample 7446391 | NCBI WGS metagenome assembly JACCDY01 (sample SAMN15323451, study PRJNA562643) | freshwater metagenome | isolation source: river surface water | place: USA:Blue River Watershed | collected 2017-08-18 | reverse complement strand
TTCAAAGCCTGCTCGAGCGGCTCCATGAACAAGGCAAAACCGTAAAACACACTTCCCCAAGTGATGAGTTGCAGTAGCGAAAGCACCCAAACAAAGCGGGCGTCTTGGCGGGTGAAGTGGCTGTGAGACATGGCTTGCCAATGATACGCAGTGCGGATTTTTAGACTTTCACCAACGTGTTTTTTAACAACTACGGGCTGCAATTACAAAGATAAATATTTGCATATTCGTTTGCTCAGGTTATGGGGCGGGGTGCCGAAGTACACGCTTGAGGCCAAGCGTTGGCCGTTTATCACGACAGGAACTTATGAAACATCACATCCTTCAAGGCGCAGGTTTGGCTTTGCGGCCCGCACTGCTGGCACCGCTGAGCAAGCGCGCGCCCGATAACTTGCAATTCTTAGAGCTCACGCCGCCCGACTGGATAGGGTTGGGTGGCAGCATGGGCAAAGACCTCAAGCAGCTCACGCAGAACTACCCCAGTGTGTGCTTGAGTCAAAGTTTGTCCTTGGGTGGCCCAGGCCAGCTGGACAGAGAAGTGCTCAGCGACTTGCGCGCCTTCATTGCCGAACACGACATTCAGGTGTTTTCTGAAGCTTTGGCTTGGAGTGCCGACGACGCCCCATTGTTCATCAACTTACCCATTCCCAGCACCCATGCTGCTGTGAAGTGGACTGTGGACCGCATTGCACAAGTGCAAGACGCCTTGGGTTTGCGCATGGGCATTCGCAACGTGACGCACCGCATCGCGCCTGCGCAGGTGGAAATGAACGAAGCGCAGTTCATCAACGAGGTGGTGGACAAGTCAGGTTGCAGCTTGCACCTTGATTTACACGCCTTGGCGGCCAATGCTTTGCGCTTTGGTTTTGACCCGCACGCTTTCATGCATGCGCTGCCCTTGGCCAGCATCGACTACGTGCGCGTGGGCCGCGAATACCCGCTGTTGGGTGATGTGCTGGCGCGCACCCACCGCCGTGTAGCTCGCTGTGTTGACGATGTGAAGCAATTGAACTTAGAGGCCCTGACATGTTGAACGATTTCCGCCAATACCAATTTTCCTTAGCCCGCCATTTGCGCGACCCCTTGGGCGTGCCTGCGCCTGACGGCGTGAACGTGGCAGATGCCAGCGGCTGCACACAAGAAATGGTGGACCACTTGTGTGATGTGCTCGAACCCGCCTTCACCGTCACTCGCGCTTTGTTGGGCGATGACTTGTGGCAGCACGCCGTGCGCTTGTTTCTCAAAGATGCGCCTAGCCACGCACCTTGGGCTACAGCTGTGCAGCGTGCGTTTGTTGAGCACGTGTGTGCCAGCCCCGACATGCAAGGCTTGCCCGCTTGGTTGCAAGACTTGGCGCATTTTGAGTGGTTGCAAAGCGCCGTTAGCACATCGCCTGTGACATGGCCCGCTTTTGATGCCGCGGGCGATGTGATGCAGCGCCCTGTGGTGCTCAACCCCACCCATGTGGAAGCCGCTTACGAATGGCCGGTACACAGCATTGACACGGATCACGCTCCTGATGACATGCAAAGCACATATGTGTCGATGCTGCGTGATGCGCAAGATGAGCTGCATGTGCTCGAAAGCAGTGTGTTCCGTGGTCAGCTGCTGGACTTGTTGCGCGAAGGCCAAACGGGCGAGCAAGCCTTCGTGGTGTTGGCCATGTGGCTGTCGCACCCCGAGCCCGAAACCTTTGTACGCGAAGGTGCTGAGGTGATGGCGCAGCTCAAACGCGAAGGCGTGGTGCTGGGCACGCGCCATTAAGGCGCAAGACGCGTGGCTCAGTGATGTACCAACACGCGCCGGTATTGCAGCGCTTCGGCCACATGCGTCACTTCTACGGTGGCACTGTCGGCAAGGTCAGCAATGGTGCGTGCCACGCGCAGTGCGCGGTGTGTGCTGCGGCTAGACCAGCCCAGCTTGGTGGCTGCGTTTTGTAAAAACGTGGCCGCTGCAGCATCAAGGTGCATGTGGGTTTCAAGCGCTTGGCCTTGCAGGGCTTGGTTGGCTGTGCCTTGCCGAGCCAATGCTTTGGCGTGGGCTGCTAGGCAACGCGTACGCACCGTGTCGGTCGACTCACCACGCGTAGCGTGCATCAACACATCCGCTGCCAGTGTGGGCACCTCCACTTGCAAATCGATGCGGTCTAGCAAGGGGCCGCTGAGCTTGCCTTGGTAACGTGCCACTTGGTCGGGCGTGCAGCGACACGCTTTGAGCGTTGAGCCCAAATAGCCGCACGGGCAAGGGTTCATGGCGGCAATCAATTGGAAACGTGCAGGAAACTTTGCCTGTGTCGCCGCGCGTGAGATGGTGATGTGCCCGTTCTCCAGCGGTTCGCGCAAGGCTTCGAGTGCACTGCGCTTGACTTCGGCCAACTCATCTAAAAATAGCACCCCGTTGTGCGCTAACGAGATCTCACCTGGGCGCGGTGGCGTGCCGCCACCCACCAGCGCCACCGAGGTGGCGGTGTGGTGCGGGCTGCGCGTGGGGCGCTGCATCCATTGGCTCAATTCAAACCGGCCCGCTAGGCTGGCTATGGCGGCGCTTTCTAGTGACTCATCCAAGCTCATGTCGGGCAACAAAGCGGCAAAGCGCTGCGCCAGCATCGACTTACCAGTGCCGGGCGGACCTACTAATAGCAAGGTAGGTCATACTCCCCTGCTTTATTTTCTTAGGCTAGGGTTACCACCTAGTAATTGTTCTAGACAGCCTTGCCCACTCAGTCGGCAGCTTTTAATAGGGGCGGGGGACCCCCTCGATCAAAGTTGTTACTACTACAGATGCCCCCGTTACATACGAGAAGCCGAAATTAAGAACGTCACTGCGTTTGCTGAAAGAGAAAGCAGGATTAGAAATTGAAAAAAAAGAAGGTGGTGGCAGTCTAAGACCCCTGAATGAAAGAACACACATTACGCACGTTATCAAAGCCACCTTAAAACCCTTTCTAAGCCGCTACAGGGCTGGGTTTGCAGTGATATCAGGGAGGGTATTCAATCCGTAATCAAATGATAACAAGCACGCTTTAAAGCCACTCCTAAGGTAGTTTTCAGGCGCACACCAGAGCCCGTCACAGTCACCCAAGAAAATCAAAATAAATGGTGTTTAGGATTGTCTAGAAATGGTTATGGCATCGAAGGCATACAAAAAGGACTAGAAAGCTCGTAAACCCTTGATTTCATTAGCTTTTTTGTCGTTATCAGCATTTAGAAAATAGAAAAAAGAAGCCAATTAAGGCAGACCTAAGACCCCACGGTAAATAGGGTTAATTGATTGATTATTTTTAGGAGAAAAGCTATATAAATCAACGACTTAGCAGCTTTGAAGGGTGGTTCTTAGAGAGAGGCTTAAAGTGTCTGTATAGGGTTCCACAATGACCTTCACACTTGGAATTTGTTGCAATAAAACAACACCTAGAAGGCCTTGATATGTCTAAACCAAAATAGTTGATCTTTTTGTCATATTTATCTGTAAATATGTCAACCAAAGTGAACCCTAAAGCGTTATTAGTGGGTCAGTTCGGTTAATATCTCTTTTATCTCAATATCTACTATCTAAGGAAGCACTTTATATGTCTACCACTACAACCACCCAAACCACAATGTCTAACTTCTCTTTGGCTTCTCTGTTGCACGCGCCAAAGCAGACACCCCACGACCTCGACCCAGCTTTGTTCCATGGTCCCGATGCCATTAAGCTGGACATCACAGCCTCAATCGTTATCTTTAACGGTTTGGTGGCCTCAGTGTTTGGAGGCTTTATCTTCTTTGCAGCCAATACACTTTTCAATATTCAGTCAGGACCAATCACGGTAATGTCTGGCGTTATCTTGGCAATCCTCTGTTATCGCCAGTTCACACAAAACTGTCTGGACGATGCCTTTGATCTGGCAATCGAGAAACGAGACGCAGCTACTACAGAATGAGTATATAAATTAGAGTCTATACTCTAATATGGTTATAAGGGATTGACTTTGTACCCGTAAAGGTTTACATTACATATATACAAGTTAATAGTGGCCTGCACTGTTGATCTGTAACTAATTAAGGCTTAACTCGTAAGCGCCACAGCAGGACAGTCCCGAAAGGGATTGGTGGCTCTTATCAGTTAGGCCTTTTTTATTGTCTCCAGCCTCCCACAGCTTCATCGTGGGCAGTTCTTGTAAGTGTCTGAAAAACACTAGAGGCCTAATTGGTCGCCTTGTCCAGTGGACTCCCTTGTTTATCTCTTTATCTTTTCTGTCTTCGGTTTGGTCTTATTACTACGCCAATCGGACTACAGATACCTAACAAAGGAAATCAACCTATGAACCCGCATAGCCAGCCGCCTACCTTGGTCCTCAATGACCGTATATGGGTGAAGCTCCGTACCCTGCAGGAAATTAGCTACCCGAAGCTCTCCAAGGCAGCAGTGGCAATTCTGCTTATCGACCAAGCCCACGATGCTCTTATCAGCGATATGGCCTCAATGGTTCAGAGTTCAAAGGCTTAAACCGTGTCTAGTTCCAGCAGCAACAACAAGAAGTCTATTTGGTGGCAGCGTGTTCGATATGTCTTGGTGCGCGTTCCCGTTGTCTTCTACTGGGTTCTTATTGTGGCTCTGGTCCGTGTCTACACCGAGCCAACTATCTAACTAACTCACTTACTTATATGACCGTTTTCCCTTCTCCCGACTCAATCGCAGCTTTGCACGAAGCTATTACCTTGCAGCCTTCTATCGAATCCACAGCGGACAGCATTACCGTTGTTTTGTCTACAGACCTTCTAGAAGCCGCCTATGTCCCTCCAGTGGTAGATGGTGGCCTCCTAGTGGGTACGTCAGCGGTAATCGTCCAAGCTTGGCCCGATGAAGTCACAGGCACTTGGCAGGCATCCAGCACAGCCATCCCAAAAGACGTAATGACTTTTCTCGCAGCCATGCAGATGTCCATGGGTGGCGTTCGTGCTGCAGCAATCTTGTCGCAGATGGTGGAGGCTTTCACAGCCTTTAAAGACAACCCCCATGCCTCGCTGCAGTTGTTCACCGATGGCACTTTGCACCGCATTAGCGAAGCCTTAGAAGGTCGGGCAGTCCAAGCAGATATTGGTCTAACCCATCCAGCTCCAGAGGCCTTGCAGTAATACCTAGCTTCTCTATTTCTCTCTACTATCACTTACTACTATTTATCAAATATGAGCTACTTATCAAATACACAGGTGCTGCAATGAGTTGCCGTTACCTTAAGAATTTCAATAAACGCTGGTCCAACGAAGGCATTTTAAAAGTTGAAGGCAAGGACTTTGATATTGTTTTCTTTGACGCTAAATGGCTCCACACACAAGACAAGCGCGAATGGGTCGCATCATTGGCCCTCGCAGCTTCTAAGGCTACCAAGCCCATCCGAGTCTGTGGGTGTTTTGACTCCGAAGCCGAAGCAAAGCATCCTTTATTTATTGGAAAGTTCGGTAAAGCTGCAGACGTTAACAAGCGTGACTGGCTTTGGCGTAAGCATGGGGTCTACACCTCCACAAGCTCTAGCGACTTTAAAGCCTTGGTTAAGGAAGCTACAAAATGAACAGCAGCCTCCAAGAAAACCACTTCGGTTTAGCTCGTAAAGCAGCCACTAAGAGCCCCGACAAGGTGCGTCTCCACTATGACACCCAAGACCGTTTAGCTGCACTCCAGCAGCACTTGGGTGGTTCATTCGATGGTCTAGTTGCTACAGCAGTCCGTCAGATGTACGCACAGGCGTTCAGTTCAATCAAGGTTAGTGAAACCGCAACCGAAGTCGGGCAAGTTAGCCATGGGACAGCCACAACCGCTAACTAAGAAGGACTGTAAACACTGCGGTTCTAGTTTCACGACTACAAGCAAAGCCAAGCATTACTGCAGCGCAAAGTGCCAAGACTCTGCTAAGTCAGCCAGATACCGTAGAAGTAAGAAGGAAACCCAGCTTAGACGCTACGACTCCAAAGCAGACAAGTGGGTTAAATCAAGCTTCGGTCGCTACTTGATTGGTGAATGTCTTAGGGCTGGCACAGTCCAGATTCTGCAGGGTCACAACGTGGAAACCTTGCAAGGATTGGAAAAGCTCTACAGATACCGCCAAAAGGCCAGTGGTTACGTGGAAGGTAAGAGCAAAGGCGTTTATCACCTTAGCCATATTTACCCCGTAGCCAACGGCACAACAGGAAGATTAGGCCTCCTGCATCCTGATAACTTAGTCGTGGCTCCAGCCTCACTAAACCAGAAGCATGGCAGCAAGTCCCCTGATAGAGAGGATTTTGGCAAATTCATTGCTAAAGCAACCCTCCAAAGTAGGTTTGATGTCTCCAAGGAAACGACCCATAAAGAAGTTTTCAAGAAGATAAAGAGCCTTCTAGATACAGCTTGGATGGAATACGTGGCTACCGCCGTTGTGCAAGCAACACAAGCGGACCAACTCCGAAAGAAGCTGGAAAAGTTGATTGGTTTGAAGCTCCCAGAAAGTCACTATGACTTGGAAGCCTTGAAGCAGTTAGCAAAGAGCAAGGATGTCGATTTTTTCCAAAAGAATTTCAACCCTTATGACCCTTTAGAAGTGTTTCAGCACGAATTAGAGCGGTTTGGGCATGGTAAAGATTCAGGTGGAGAGTTCAGCACCTACGCAAAGTGGATTGATCGATTTAACGACTCATTCGATTTTTTGAGAGGCTACCGAAAGGACCTCACAGAGTCAGATGAAAAAGCGTTGGAAGCGTTCTTGGCACAGGAAATATTTAACGGTTTGCATGGTCTGTGGGTGTCTTCTAGTAAGCGTCCAGAGGAAACCCAAGCAGTCTTAAACAAGTTCTTGAAGCCTTTAGAGCCGCTAAAGGTCAACCATTCCGATATTGACGTTGTTTATCTCGTCGATGAATACGCAGACTGTCCGTTGTGAAGCGCCAGCCATAGAGGGTAATTTTTAAGGTCTATAGGTACTCTGAAATTCGTCACTAGTTTCACACAAGGCGTAGCCCGTGAAGCCAGTAGTGGAGCCAAGTCAGAGTCAAAAACAGCCCTTAGAAACGCCTCAATTTTCACTTAGTTTTTACAAATTTATCTTATTTTTTATAGAGAAAGCAAATCACATCATGGCTAACCAAAACGACCCATACGCTACAGCCCTCGCAGGCTTATTCCAACAGCAACAACAAGCGGGTGTAGACGCAGGACTATTCCAGCAACTAAACCCCAACTTTGACCCCAACAACAGCCAACAAAGCTACAAACAAGACCAACTGGCTAAAGCAGGTTTCATGCAAGCAGCCAAGATGGACGGCAACCAACTAGCCAACTTCTACGCTATGTCTGGTGGTTATGGTCTAGGTAACGCTCTAGGCCGCGCATTTGGTGGAGAAGACCCCGCCCAAGCTCAGACCGACCAAGTACGCTCACTGGCAGCTAACTTTGATTTGTCTACCCCCGAAGGGATGCAGTCATACGGTAAGAGCCTTATGTCCGTGAATCCAGCCTTAGGCTTTGAAGCTATTACCAAGGCAGGCAGTTTGCAGGATGCCACGGCAAAGCTGGGTAAACCGATGCAGGAGCAGGAGAAGTTGCAAGGCTACCAAGCCAACGTGACCAAGCTCTTAGACGCTCAATACAAGGATATGGCCCCTCATTTGCGCGAATACGTCTTGTCTAACCCCAAGGTAGGCGAACAGCTCTTCGCTGGCGCTATCCAAGGCCAACAAGAGACAGCAATGGCTAAGCTCCAAGGCAAGGCAGGCGCTGGCGCTAATGGCACAGGAATGGGTGGCCCAGTTAACAATGGTCAGCAGGTCGTACCGTTCACCAAGAAGATGATGGACAACGTACAAAGCGAATACCAACAAGCCAACAGTGGTTTGGACGTAATCAAGGAAATCGAAGGCCTCTTACCTAACGCCACTTCATCGGGCTTTGGTTCCCACTTGGATTCAGCCATGGGTTACTTTGGCAAGTCCACAGGAGGCGCAGACGCTACCGCGAAGCTGGCTCCATTGTCTAACCGTGTCTTAATGGGCATTCCACGCTTTGAAGGCCCTCAGAGCGACAAAGACACTGAAACCTATAAGGACGCAGCAGGCAAGCTTGGCAACCCCGCTATCCCAGTCTCACAGCGTCAGGCAGCAGCCCAAACCATCCGTGAATTGCTTACCCGCACAGCGGAAAACCGTAAACAGCAGCTTATGGACGGTGGCTTTAGCTTTTCCTCTACTGGACAGGTCTACACACCCAGCAGCTACGGTGGCGGCAATCAAGGCCAAGGTCAACAAGGTAATCGTCCAAGCCTAAGCAGCTTTGGCGGTGGTCGTCGTTAATCAAGTCAATCAAGTAGAAAGGGAATAATCATGTCTACATTTGATTACGCTGGCGCTCGAAACGCTGGTTACAGCGATCAAGAAATCTTAGGACACCTAGGCCAAGAACAGGGCTTTGACGTTCAAGGCGCTCTAAAGGCAGGTTACAGCCAACAGGAGGTCATGCAGCACTTATTGGGTGGCGGTGGTGGTGTCTCTACAGGCACGAAGGTTGATTCAGGCGTTACAGCCAAGGATGCAGCCACGGCTAGACAGTCATACGCACAGCAGGACCCTCGCAGGCTTGATGTCGATGAATCTGGCTTAGGCTCAATCGGTCGTACAGCGGACAACGTAGTTCGGGGTCTGGCTAATGCAGTCACCTTTGGCTTTGCCGATGAATTGGCAGCTAAGGCAGACGCAGCCACAGGTCTGAACACTACAGGCAGAGCAGTCCAGCAGGATGCAACCACAGGCCAAGCTACTGAAAAGGCTCTTTTAGAGGGCCATCGCCAACGTGATAACAATTACGTCACCAAAGGCGCAGAGCTGGTTGGCACTATGGCAATCCCTGCAGGTGTCCCAGCTAAGTTAGCAGCTAGAGCAGGCACAGTGGGCGCTACAGCCTTAACAGGTGCAATCACGGGTGGTCTATACGGTGCAGGCACTAGCGAGGCAGACACCATAGAAGGTCGCTTAGGCTCTGCAGCAGGCGGTGCAGCCTTCGGTGGTGCTTTAGGTGGCGCTATTGGTGGCGCAGTGAAGCTTGGAACGTCTTTAACCGCTGATAAGGCAGCAATGCAGGGATGGTTGTCTACCCAACAGGTAAGGGACCAAGCCAGTAAGTTGTTTCAAGAGGCAGACGACCTAGGCATCAGCTTTAAGCCTACTTACTTCAGCAAGGTAAGCGACGACATCGAGAACCGATTGACCAAGGAAGGTGTGACCCGTACAAGTCCTTTAAATGCCCACCAAGAGGCATACAAGGCAGTGGACTACATCAAGCAAGCTGGCGCAGGTGATAAGCCCTTGAATTGGAGCGAAATGCAGGCTATCCGTCAGCAGTTAAGCACCGAAGCTAGGACCTCCACAGACGCTAATTACCGCCGTTTAGTGGGTGGTTTGGTGGAAGACTTAGACAATGCCCTCTTGAAGGTCCAGCCAAAGGACTTGCAAGGCGCTACACCTCAGACAGTCACCCAAGCCTACGGCAAGGCCAAAGAAGCTAGAGAGGGCTGGAAACAGTCACTTAAAGCTGAAACCTTGGACGATATCCTCTACAAGGTAGACGCTAAAGGCGAGGTAGCCGTTCAGTCGGACACCAAGGCCATCAAGTCCGCTATCAGCTCACTCATGCAGAACAAGCGTAAGTGGAACCTCTACACAAGCCAAGAGAAGGCCTTAATTACACAGGTTGGCTCTAGCGGTCTAGTAGGCAAAGGATTGGACCTTGCAGAGCGTTTAAACAAGGGTGCTTTAGGCAATGTTGGCTCCGCTGGCGCTGCCTTTCAGACTGGTGGATTGTCTTTGCTCGGCAATGCAGCTATCTATGGCGCTGGTAAGGCTAGAGACGCAAGCACTAGGGCAGAGCTACAAACGGTGTCTAAGGCCATTGCTAATAAGCAGGAGCTACCCAACCATTACACAGCCAAAGGCGCTTTCGGTATCGGCTTAGGTGGTGGCTATGACGGTGGTAACAGGTTCACAGAGATGGCCAACCCTAGTGATAGGGCTTACCAAGCAGAGTTAGAGCGTATGCGCCAAGATAACTACTTAGCAGCTAGACACCCTTAACAGTCCACTACTTTTTAACAAATAAACAGATACATCAAGGAATTAACAGATATGGCAAAACTAGGCAAAACATCAGCACAAGACAAGCTCCCATCGTTGGAGGAAACAGGCGCTAACTTACGCAAGCAGGCAGCAGAGGGTAATAAGGCACTACAGGCAGTCACTCCAAAGGTGAAAGCAGATGCCTACAAAGGTCTAACAATCAAGCCCATGAAGGTAAAACACAACTTCGACAAACGGGACAGCCCAAGTCCTTGGCGTTGATATCCTTCTAACCCGCTAAGTAAGCTTTTCAGCCCTCTTTGGTGTAACATCCTTAGAGGGCTTTTTGTTGTCTTTTCAAAGCTTCGATAGGCTAGGACTATTCTGTAGAGGAAAGTCTATTAGAGACAATGACCATTATGTAAAGTAATTAGTGGGTCATAGTCGCCTGCTATCCACCCCTCAGACGGTCTATATCTAGTGGGTGAATCATAGAAAAACAGGCCCCATAGGTATCTATGAAAGCGTCACTAGTTTTGTTCATTTAGCTTAGTGAGACCCGCATAGATACTGGGCTCCCAGCCCTCCAAGTTCAAAAAAGGGGTTTAAATCTCCCCTCAATGTTTAGCTTTGCGTTGCTAATTTCAAGGTAAAACACTGTCTTTTATCGTCCTACCTGACAAAGTAACAATATCAAAATTGACTAACTCAGGGTCAAAGGTTACGGATTTGACAACCGTTCTAAGTGATCTGGTCCCTTGAAATACGTCTTTAAGGTTTCGGTCTTCTATCTGTAACAGTAGCTGGGTGTTAGTGGCTTGAAACTCCCTCAGTTGCTCCCTTGCAGCCCTAAGCTCTTTCGTTAATTCCTCCCAAACAAGACGGTCCCCAACATCCTTGGACTTTCTCCATTTATCAAAGGCATCATCAACCGCATGGCTTAACCCGTTAATGTCGTTTTCAGTTGGAAGACCAGCATCAGCGCCAGCATTAGAGCTATCGCCCTTGGTGTCTTGTTGCACTTGGTACTGGCTAAAAAACAAAGCATTCATTACAGCGTTAAGCGCAGGGTCGTACTTAGTCCACACCTTGCAATGGTTACAGGCTAAACGGATGGAGCCCTTAGCACCCTTGTTCACCCGTTGTAGTGTCTTTCCACAAAGGGAATGAACAGCTAGATTGGTTAACGGATGCACCTTAGCTGGGTCCATTTGACCTTTAACAGCCTTGATTTTGTTCAAAGCTTTAACTTCTTGATACAAGGCTTCGTCAATGATTTGGGGATAGTAGCCCTCGAACCTTTGTTCATGCTTGTTTATCAAGGTCCCGACTACAGCCTCCGACCTTAGAACCTTCTCCACCGATGATGGATGCCAAAGGCTTGTCTTATTCTTAGGCGGTGGCACTCCCTCAGCGTTCAAGGCATTAGCTATGGCAGTCTTACCTAGTCCGTTAGCTTTGTCCTGAAAGATACGCCTAACCACTGAAACCTTGTCCTCTAAGACGGTAAAGCGTTCACCATCCACACTAGATGGACTAATCCAGAAAGGTAGAAGCTTGGTGACAACATGGTTAGGGTCTTCGTCTAACTTGGCATAATTAGCTTTCCAAGCCTCAGCAATGCGCTTGCCCTTGGTGACTTGTTCTTGGTGGTGTCCATTCATTGCGATCAACGCACCTAAGAGCTTAACCAAGCCATCAGTGGCATCGTTGAAGTCGTCTTCTCTGTAGATAGTCCCATTGGTCAGGGTGACAACCACAATCCCCTCATTGATTAGCCCTAACAAAGCGCCAGCAGCGTAGTTAACAGCTTGCCTAGTGAATCGGTCTAGTGACTCCAACAAGAGCCAGCTACCCTCAGGGATAAGCCCACTCCGTACTGCATCAACGAATTGACCAAGTGAACCAGTCTTTAAGTTCTTACCTTTGAAGGCACTAACCCCTGCATCAGTCATTGAGAGGGTGGTGTCTAGTGTTAGGTTGTACTCTGGATGCTCGTCAATGTATCGCTTAGCTATAGCCGTCTGCCTACGTATAGAGTCGTTACCTTCTTGGGCATCAGAGCTAAAGCGTTTGTATGAATAGGCTATTGGCATGAAGAAAATCCAGAAATACAAAATCCAAAATTCAGATTTAGGTGGCGACTATAACACTCCATGAGAAGAGAGTGGCCGCCCGCCGCTGCAATCTCTAAGGCTCGCCGTGGGCCAGCTTGGCCTTTGACATCGGCCAAGTCGGGGCCGTGCGTAATGGTGGTGTGCATGGCGGGTGCTTCAATGCGGCACCATCCCTCGGTTGTGTGTACCTTGTGTGTGGTGGTTTCTTCTCGCTGGGCCACCAAGCCCTTCACCTCGGGCTTGGCAAAGCGCGCCACCACATCGCTCAGGTGTTGTGCGCGGTACACCTCGGCAGTGGGTACCAAGGCAGCCTCTTCCGCGCTGACAGGTGGCAACACCAACCGCGTGCGCACGCCAGCGCCGCGCAAAGCCAGCCCCATGGCCAGCGCACCACGCACGGGCCGCAGCTCGCCCGACAGCGACAACTCGCCTGCAAACTCGTGCTGCGCGAGAGCAGTAACGTCGAGCTGGTCGTTCGCGGCCAAGATGCCCAGCGCAATGGGCAGGTCAAAACGGCCAGAGTCTTTGGGCAAGTCGGCTGGGGCGAGGTTGACGGTGATCCTCTTATTTGTAGGGAAGTCCAAACCACTGTTTTGGATGGCGCAGCGCACCCGCTCGCGCGCCTCTTTCACCTCGGTGTCAGCCAAGCCTACCAGCGTGAAGCTGGGTAGACCATTGGCCAAATGCACCTCAACGGTTACAGCGGGGGCCTGCAAACCCAAAAGCGCACGGCCGTGAATCAGTGCCAGAGACATACAACTTCCAGTTCCAAGGGTTATCCCCATTGCGGGGCGATTAGTACGAAGTAGTGCACCAAAGAAGTGCAT
>JACCDY010105223.1_pt1 | contig 13002 bp, 11 predicted proteins | sample 7446391 | NCBI WGS metagenome assembly JACCDY01 (sample SAMN15323451, study PRJNA562643) | freshwater metagenome | isolation source: river surface water | place: USA:Blue River Watershed | collected 2017-08-18 | reverse complement strand
CCAGACAAGGAAGGACAAATGTATTATATGCCAGCCGATGATTTTTATATGATTCCTACTGCGGAAGTTCCAGTAACGAATGTGTACCGCGACGTGATTATTAAGCCCGAAGAATTTCCGATTAAAATGACTGCGTACTCACCATGTTTTAGAAGAGAAGCAGGAAGCTACGGAAAAGATGTGCGTGGATTAAACCGTTTGCATCAATTTGAAAAAGTTGAAATTATACAAATCGTAGAACCAAGTACAAGCTATACGGTACTTGATGAAATGGTGGCACACGTAGAAAAACTAGTAGCGTCTCTAGAATTACCTTACCGCATTTTAAGACTTTGTGGTGGTGATATGGGTTTTGCAAGTGCCATTACGTATGATTTTGAAGTATACAGTGCAGCACAAGAACGCTGGTTAGAAGTAAGTAGTGTTTCAAATTTTGAAGCTTACCAAACCAACCGTTTAAAATGCAGGTTCAAAGATGAAAATGGAAAAATGCAATTCGCCCATTCTTTAAATGGAAGTTCATTAGCACTCCCACGAATACTAGCTTGCTTACTGGAAAATCACCAAACTGCTGCGGGTATTGCAATACCGGCTGCACTTCAACCATATTTTGGCGCAACAACAATTTAAACAACTTACTATGCTTACCAAATGGGCTAAAAGAATTGGATACACCGTATTAGCTGTATTTATTTTTATCAATATTATTGCCGCGTTTCAGGCCTATAAGTTTACCCATTTTTATGCGGGTGCGCCAAAGCCAAAAAAGCCTTCAGAAATGTCTGGTTCAGAAAAAGCCAGCGCTATTTTTTTTGGTGTACAATATCCAAAGAGTAAAGTGGTGGATTCTTTTTTAGTAGCACACGATACAGTTTTTCTTACAACGCAGGATAGCGTACGTTTAGAAAGTTGGTATGCAGCTGCAGATACTTCTAATGGAAAAATTCCGCGTGGTACTGTGTTAATGTTTCACGGACATGGTAGTAGTAAAAGTGGCATCATTGCAGAAGCTACTGCGTTTCATGAAATGGGTTATCATATTATGGTAACAGATTTTAGAGCGCATGGTAATAGCGAAGGATCCACCACTTCTATTGGTATGTATGAAGCGCGCGATGTAAAAGCCGTGTATGATTATGTACAGGCAAAACAAGAAAAAAATATTGTGCTCTATGGTATTTCTATGGGCGCTGCTACGATTACAAAAGCCGTTTCAGAATTTGGCCTTAAGCCTTCCAAAGTAATTTTAGAAATGCCTTTTGCAACCTTACAAGACGCCGTAGCAGGACGTATGCGCACCATGGGACTTCCATCAGAACCATTAAGCACACTGCTTACATTTTGGGGTGGTGTAGAACTGGGCGCTTGGGCTTTTAATTACCAACCGCAAAAAGACGCTGCTGCTATTAATTGTCCGGTCTTATTGCAGTGGGGTGTTACGGATCCGAGAGTAACCGAATCTGAAACCCATCAGATATTTAAAAATTTAGCGAGCCGTGACAAAGAACTCATTAAATATTTACAAAGCGGACATCAGAGCCTTTGTAAAAATGAAAAGAGTAAATGGTATATGACCGTTGGTCGCTTCTTAATGATGTAATATTACCAGTTGCTAAAGCGGATACCTACTGCAAAAGGATACTGTTCTAATCTGGTATAAGAATCATGCAAAGTATTTAAGCTATAAGAACCATAAAGCTTAACGGGTCCAATACCTAGTTCACCAATGAGCGCGGTTCTAAATGGAGACAAGTCAAAGTCACCTTTGTATTTTTGTTTACCACGCTCTTCACTTTTTTGCTTAACCCTGCTACCTACTAAATAACCTGCACTCAAACCTGCACTAAAACTAAATCCTTTTTTATTGCCAGGTGTTGTGTTAACGTGTAACATTAATGGTACACTTAAGTAGCCGGCAAATAATTTATTTTTAGAAAACGAAATTGAATCGTTGTATAGGTAAGGGAAACTTTCTTTTCTGTAAGAGACGCGAGAGTCGTATCTGAAATTATACATTTCCATACCCATACCATATTTTAAAAACACGGCCTGCTTAACAATACTTACTTTTTGCATGAAAAACCAAAGGTTTACATTGGTTGTTTTACCATTGTTTAAATTAAAAGTTTGATTGTTTGGCGCGCCATTAGCGGCACCAAAGGTTCTGAGGTAATTGTTGTTAACAACAGCAGTAGCATAGTTGGTTTCGTCTCTATTGCCTGCAAAACCCAAGTCTAGAATCCACCAATTAGTGCTTATTTTTTTAGGTGCCGGTTTTTTTCTTTCAATTTTAATAACGGGCTTATTGTCTAGGCCGCTTGCATTAATAGTGACATTGCCAATTTGAACAGTAGCGTCACTTTCTACATTTCCTTTTAAACTACCATTTACATTTTCACCACCTTTTTTTACGATAAAAAAATTACCTACTTTGATGGTGTCAGATTTTACGAGTATGCTGTCTTTTTTTGTGTAGCTACTATCTGATTGCGCACCTGCAAATAATGTTCCAATACTAAAGAGTGCTGTGAGTAAGTTATTTTTCATTTTTGTTGTTTTCTTTGTTTTTAAATAACGCGTTTGCTTTTCTAAAGAGTCCTCTAAATTTATCTTTATCAATTTCAAAAGCGCCAACCATAACAGATCTATTACTGCTAGCGGCTTCTGTATCGATGGTTTCTATTGTTTCTGTGGTTTCGTCGTTTTCAGGCATGGAGGGCACTGTTATTTCGGCAATAACAGTAGGTTTTACATCAATAATATCACCATTATAACTTGGTATGTTTTGTATTGTTTCACGTGCTGTAACAGTTGATGCAGTTGGTATAGTCGTAGGTTCTATGTTTTGAACGGTCCTATACTCCAATGTGTTTTTAGTAATACCGTTTTGACGGATTTCAACTTTTGCTGCCGCCATTGAACCGGTGTTCAAAGTAGGATTATTTGTTGTTGAATTATTTGTTGGCACATTATTTTTAACAACCGCAATTGGCGACTCCTTAGCATTTTTATTTTTCGAAATACTATTTTTAGATACCGTAGATCCTGCTTTTTGATCTAGCATACCATAGCGAACCATCATAAATAAAAATACCGCAGCAGCAGCTACTGCCCACCACTTTAATAAAACTACTGGCGCCTTTTCTTTTTCTTTTTTAAATAATTTTTGTTTGTGAGGATATACAATGGTTTCTGGCTCAACTATAACCGGAAAAATATTTTTATAGAGTAGGGCTTTACTTGGACAAGTAATCGTTTCAATGTCTAGTTTGGTGGATTGTAATAATTCTAACTCTTCTTGTGCCTCAGGGTGTAACGCCACAAATGCAAGCAGGTCCTCTGTTTCACGCAGATCTAATTCTCCGTCGATGTAACGGAGTAAGAAATCTTGGTAATTATGTAGACTTATGTTTTGCATATATATTATAACACTTGCTGCGGACTAATTAAATAACTTCTAAGTTTTAAACGGGCCCGGTGCAAATAAACGCGCACCTGATCTGTGGTAAGCTTTGTGATTTCTCCAATTTCCTCGTAACTATATCCTTCGTAATCTTTTAATAAAACCAAACTGCGCTGCGTTTCATTTAAGGTAGCGAGTGCTTCGTGCAATACTTTTTTTAAAGCCTTGTTTTCTTGATACGCCGTTTGTGTATCGTTTTCAAAACTTTCCTGTAAGGTTATACGGTTTGCTTTGCGGGTATGGTCTATGAGTAAGTGATAAGCTACCGTAAACAAATAGGATTTAGCTTTTAAGGGCTCCACATTGTCTTTGTGGATCCAGAGTTTTTCAAAGGCAGATTGTACAATATCCTCTGCATCTTCGGTGTGGCGAAGATTTTTTACGATAAAGCGGTACACATTATCGGCATATAGTAGCACAGATTCATTGTAATCTTTCTCCGTCATAGCTAAAACACAGTTGTTTTGGTCTTTTTCTGTGGGTATAACGATCCCGGCTATAAAAAGTTACAGGCTAGCTCAAAAAATTAATAATCAATCACTTGTTCTTTAATGGCCGCTGGAATTTCGCGCCATTCGTACTGCTGATTTCTTAATTGAGGTTCAAAACCGGCCTCTCTAATGGCATCCTGCATGGTTTTATAGGTAAAACGGTGGGGTGCACCGGCAGCGCTCACCACGTTTTCTTCAATCATAATTGATCCAAAATCGTTGGCGCCACTATGTAAGCATACCTGGGCAGTTTGTTTACCCACGGTGAGCCAGCTGGCCTGAATGTTTTTGACATTTGGTAGCATGATCCGGCTAATGGCAATCATGCGTATATATTCGTCGGTGGTGGTTAAATTATGCACCCCTCTTATGCGTGTAAGTAAAGTATCAACGTCTTGGAAAGTCCATGGAATAAATGCTAAAAATCCTTTCGCATGTTCCGGTTTCATACTCTGAATTTCACGGATGCGCGTTAAGTGAATAAAACGTTCTTCCAATGTTTCTACATGACCAAACATCATGGTGGCACTGGTGGTAATATTTAATTTATGCGCTTCGTGCATGATGGCAAGCCATTCGTCGGCACCACATTTTCCTTTTGAAATTAAACGTCTTACACGGTCCACTAAAATTTCGGCACCGGCACCTGGTAGTGAGTCTAAACCCGCTTCCTGTAAGGCTTTTAGCACATCATGGTGACTCATTTTTTCGAGCTTACAAATATGTGCTACTTCTGGGGGTCCAAGTGCGTGAAGCTTTAGTGATGGATATTCCTGCTTGAGTTGTCTAAATGTTTTGGTATAAAAATCGAGTCCTAAATCTGGGTGATGACCTCCTTGTAATAATAATTGATCACCACCATACGCTAGTGTTTCTTCAATTTTTTTACGGTAGGTAGGCATGTCGGTGATGTATGCATCCGCATGACCAGGTATTCTATAAAAATTACAAAATTTACAATTGGCTAAACATACATTGGTCGTGTTTACGTTACGGTCAATTTGCCAGCTCACTTTGCCATGCGGCACCTGAATTTTACGAAGCTCATCGGCTACGTGCATGAGTTCGGTTAAAGGGGCGTGTTCAAACAAAAACATCCCTTCTTCGATGGTTAAAAACTCAAAATTGAGTGCCTTTTGGTATAAATCTGCTAATTGCATGCTTGCTTATTTTAAATAATGGGTACAAAGGTACTACCGAATAGTTCAAGTTTTAAAAATAGCTAACAGGGTTGTATGTACTTTTGCAGTCTATTTTAACTATTATGATTCAATTCGATCGCTTTGTATTAGACAACGGATTAAGGGTTTTGGTTCACGAAGACCCCTCAACACCCATGGCGGTGGTGAATGTAATGTATGATGTGGGCGCCAGAGACGAGGATCCGGCCCAAACAGGCTTTGCCCATTTATTTGAGCACCTGATGTTTGGGGGCAGCATTAATATTAAAGATTATGACGAACCCCTACAGCGTGCGGGGGGTGAAAACAATGCCTATACCACCAACGACCTTACCAATTATTATTGCCAGTTACCGGCTCAAAATATTGAAACGGCTTTTTGGTTGGAGAGTGACCGCATGTTAAGCTTGGCATTTGGCGAAAAAAGTTTGGCTACACAGCGCAAAGTGGTGTGCGAAGAATTTAAAGAACATTATATCAATAAACCTTACGGTGATGTGTGGCATAAAATGCGTTCACTGGCATATACCGTGCATCCGTATAGGTGGATGACCATTGGTAAAGAATTGTCGCATGTAGAAAATGCAAAAATTGATGACGTTAAAAATTTCTTTTTCAAACATTACCGTCCTGTCAATGCCATTTTAGTGGTGGCTGGAAATGTGAAACTAGAACAAGTAAAACGTTTGGCAGAAAAGTGGTTTGGTCCTATCGAAATGGGCAAAAAATATGAACGTCAATTACCCGTTGAGCCTTTACAAACAGAAGCAAGAAAATTAGAAGTAGAGGCCAATGTGCCACTCGATGCTTTTGTAAAAACATGGCATATGGACGCCCGTTTATCACCTGGTTATTACGCCGCCGATTTACTCACTGAAATACTGGGAGGTGGCGCTGCGTCTAGGTTGTATCAGACGCTGGTAAAAGAAAAACAATATTTTTCTAGTATCGATTGTTATCATTTTGGAAGTTTAGATGCGGGCCTTGTAGCGGTGGATGGAAAACTTGTGAAAGGTGTTTCTATGGATACGGCTGTAAAGGCAGTAGATGAAGAAATTGAAAAATTAAAGGCTTCAAAAATTGAAGCAAAAGAGTTACAAAAAGTAATCAATAGAACAGAGAGTGTGATTGCTTTTGAAGACATGAGTGTGATGAGTAGAGCAAGTAGTATTGCACTTTACGAATTACTAGGTGACGCTAGTATGATGAATACGGAATTTCAAAAATACCAAGCTATTACTATTGATAGCATTCATGATTATGCCAATAAAATTTTTGCAAACAACAATTCAAATACACTCTTGTATCACGCTCAATCATAAAACATGTTAGATAGAAAACTTACTCCAACGATAGAAGAGGCGGTTCATTTTGATTTGCAATTAAAAAATTGTGACCGGTTTACATTAGATAATAAAGTGCCGGTTTATGCCATGAACGCCGGTGCGCAGGACGTGGTGATGGTAGAATGGGTATTTGATGCAGGCAATTGGTATGATAAGCAGCCCATGGTGGCAGCTACCACGAATTTTTTAATCAAAAATGGCACAACCACAAAAACGGCCTATCAAATCAATGATTTTTTTGAATTTCATGGGGCTTATTTAAATAGAAGTTGCTACAACGAAACGGCAAGTCTTACACTGCACTGTTTAAGTAAACATTTGGAAACCCTACTTCCGGTGGTGCGTGAAATTATTGAAACCAGTATTTTCCCAGAACAAGAATTGGGTATTTATATTCAAAATCAAAAACAGCGTTTGTCTGTTAATTTACAAAAATGTGATTTTATTGCCAACCGTTTAATTGACGAATATTTATTTGGCATCAACCATCCATACGGTACGTATTCAAATGCTAAAGATTATGATACACTCAATACGGATGTTATAAAAGCATTTTACAAAGAGTATTATTTAAACGGCTGTTGTAAAATATTTGTAGCCGGTAAAATGCCAACAGGTTATGAGTCGATGCTTAACAAAGCCTTTGGTACACTGCCTTTGCGGGCAGAGCCGAACGCAGTGGTTGAACATCCTATTGTAACAGCGTCACAAAAAAAGGTAGAAATTATCAATGATGAAAATGGTGTGCAAGGCGCTATTAGAATGGCCAGACCTTTTCCAAATAGACACCACCCCGATTTTCAAAAAGCACATGTACTCAATACACTCTTTGGTGGATTTTTTGGATCGAGACTCATGAGTAATATTAGAGAAGACAAAGGTTACACTTATGGTATTCATAGTTATTTTCAAAACCATGTGCACGCTAGTGCATGGATGATTAGTACCGAAGCGGGCCGTGATGTTTGTGCAGCTACCATAGCAGAAGTAATCAAAGAAATGGAAATCCTGCGTAACGAGCCGGTAGATAGGGAGGAACTTGATTTAGTGCGCAATTATATGATTGGCTCACTATTAGGTGACTTGGATGGTCCATTCCAGCTGATAGGGCGTTGGAAAAACTATGTGCTGAACGGACTAGACGAAAACTACTTTTATAAGAGTATCGAAACCATCAAATCTGTAACCCCACAGGAGCTTCAAAGTCTGGCAAATACCTACCTACAACCGGACGATTTTTACGAATTGGTGGTGATTTAAGGGTATATTTTGGTCGATTTTTACGATCTGGCGGTTATTCAAAAAATATTTTAATAAAAATATATTTACCTAACTAGTTGCTGCGCAACTAGTTAGAAATTTTTTGCCACAATGTGTCAAAAATATTTAGTACTATGTTTTGCATAGTACTAAATATATCCCATCTTTGTGTCTCAATTAACAGCAATGGATATTCAAAACACACAATCGCAAATGCGGAAAGGGGTTTTAGAATTTTGCATCCTGTCTATCATTAATAGAGGTGAAGTATATCCGAGTGATATTATCGACCAAATGAAAGCAGCCAATTTGCACATTCTAGAAGGGACTTTGTACCCGCTACTAACCAGGCTCAAAAATGCCGGTTTATTAAATTACAGATGGGTAGAAAGTGTGAGTGGACCACCACGTAAATATTTTGTAATGACGGATGCGGGCAAAGAAGCCTTTTCTGTTTTATTACAAACTTGGAACGATATGGCAAATGCCGTTTCATTACTAACACAACCACAAACCACTAACACCGAAGCATAACTGCTTTAAAATTTTGATCCATGAAAAAAGTAATCAATATAAATTTCCAAGGTCGTATCCTTCCTATCGAGGAAGAGTCTTACGAAACATTAAAACAATACATAGAAAGTTTGCGTCAATATTTTGATGCCGAAGAAGGTAGAGATGAAATCATCAATGACATCGAATGCCGAATTGCAGAACTTTGTGACGACCGATTAAAAAAAGGCGCGGTATGCATCACAGAAGATGACATGCGTTTGATAATCGAAAGTATTGGTCGTCCCGCAGATTTTGAAGCACAGGATGGCTTTGAGGCTACTACGAGTGCAAGCACCTCAAACGCAAACCAGCAGCAGTTTTCAGACAATGACGAAAATCCTAAAAGACTTTACCGCGATGAGCAAAATAAAGTGATTGGTGGTGTGTGTGCTGGTATTGCAAATTATTTAAAATTAGATCCACTACTTGTGCGTGTATTATGGATACTTTTATTTGGTATTTCATTTTTTGCGTATGTGCTCTTATGGATTGCTGTTCCTAATACATCAACCAATCAAATTGGTGGTGCAAGAAAAAGATTATTTAGAGACATTGATGCGAAAGTAATTGGTGGTGTGTGTGCCGGTTTGTCTAAATATTTTGATGTTAAAGTAATTTACATTCGACTTTTATTTTTAGTACCTAGTATACTCCTTGTATTAAATTGGAATCATTTTCATTTGTTTCAATTTTGGGAATTTGATGACTTTCCTAATTTTATTGAATTAACATTTAGCCCGAGTGCTGTATTTGTATACATCGTACTTTGGTTGGTGCTTCCAGAAGCTAAAACCACCGCCGATAAATTGGAAATGCGTGGCGAAAAGGTAGACATCAATAGCATTAAAAATACCATTCAAACCGATATGGAAGGTTTTGGCAAAAGAGCACAAAGCTGGGGATCTTCGGTATATAATAAAGCTAAAACGACCGAGGCGCAAGCAGCGCAAACAGCCGCAAATGCAGCTCCAGAGCCTGCGCAGCGTGGAGGTTGTTTGCACTTTGCAGGCCGCACCATTACCATCTTATTTAAGGCCTTTGTTTATTTTGTACTTGGCATTATTACCATTTCTGTATTAGCCGCTTTGTTTGGGGTAGGTATTGCGACCACCGGATTACTTCCATTACGCCGTTTTATTTTGGAAGATGGCGCACACAACTGGTACGCCTATGCCATTATCGTATTTTTTATATGGGTGCCAGTGATAGGAATTGTGACTGCAATCATCCGAAAAATTGCGGGCATTAAAAAAGCAAATGCTTGGGTACGCGGTGGCTTTTGGTCGCTATGGGCACTGAGTTGGATTTTTATTCCACTCTTTTTTGCAACCCTTACCAAAAGTTTTTCTAAACAAAATGATCCTCAAGAAGAAGTTTATAAACTTGCCAATGCGAAGGTTAATTATTTAGAAGTAAGCGCGCAACAAAAACTCAAATACTATAACCATACTTGGTTAAAGCTTGAGCCATTCAATTTCTTTGATAGTGATACCGTGTATGTACGAAACTTGCGCATTCGAATTGTAAAAGCGGCCTCTGATAGTTTTGAAGTAAAATATGTACGTATCAGTAATGGTAAAACAGTAGCAGAAGCTGAACGACTTGCCAGTAAAATTAATTTTGATCTCAATCAACAAGATAGCAGTTTGTATTTAGATAAAGGTATTGCCATTAATAAAACAGATAAATTTAGAAACCAACACGTTATCATGACACTTGCGGTTCCTGTGGGTAAGCGTTTTAAAATTAGCAATAGAGCCTGGGAGCAAGTTAGAGTAAGCGTAAATAAAAGAGGGTTCCGCTCTCAAACTGGACCTAATATTGATTTTCCATTCGATGGCGACAACTCTAATTGGTACAACGATGAAGATGCGTTTGATTATGACTATGACGTGGAATATATAATGACGCCAACAGGTTTAGAAAGAGTAGATGGTGTTAAAGCATCAGATGATGACAAGGAAAATCCTGAAGTATTAAAAAACCGTTTAGAAGAACTCAAGCGTGAAAGCGAACAAATAGAAAATGACCTCAAAAAAACCTGGGAGCAAAAGCAAAAAGAAGCCGACGACATAAAAAAACAGTTGGATAAAAAAGGCGATAACCTAAACAGAAATTCAACAAAAAAAGAGTCTAGTGTTTCGGACACCGTAAAAGCCATTGCTTTTGGATTTGATGCCATTAAACTCTTGGTTTCTCGGTTTCAGTCTTAACCAATAATTAAGATGGTATATAAATAAACCCCTTATTTTTGCAGCCAATCTAATGTACTGTTATGAAAAACACTCCGTTTACACAAAAGCACTTGGCACTTGGCGCAAAAATGGCTGAATTTGCTGGATATAACATGCCTATCAGTTATTCAGGCATTAATGACGAGCATGCGGCCGTAAGAACCAATGCGGGCGTGTTTGACGTAAGTCATATGGGTGAGTTTATCCTAAAAGGAGAGGGTGCATTAGACCTGATTCAGCGCGTAACTTCCAACGACGCTTCTGTTTTAAAAAATGGACATGCTCAGTACAGTTGCTTACCCAACGAAACAGGTGGAATTGTAGATGATTTACTGGTTTACTGTGTGGAGCAAAACAAAGTGTACATGCTCGTTGTGAACGCATCTAATATCGAAAAAGATTGGAACTGGATTGTTTCAAAAAATACAGCGGGTGTAGAAATGCACAACATTAGCGATAAAACTTGTTTGCTTGCCATTCAAGGTCCTAACGCTACAAAAATATTGCAGCCACTTACCCAAATGGATATTTTAAATCTTCCTTATTACACGTTTACAAAAGGTGTTTTTGCAGGTATCGAAAATGTACTTGTGAGTGCTACTGGTTACACAGGTTCTGGTGGCGTAGAAATTTATTTTGAAGATAGTGATGGTGCTGCCGATAAAATTTGGGATGCCATTTTTGAAATCGGAACGCCGCAAGGTTTAAAACCAATTGGACTTGGTGCACGTGATACACTTCGTTTAGAAAAAGGATTTTGTTTATACGGAAACGATATTGATGATACCACATCTCCACTTGAAGCTGGACTTGGATGGATCACAAAATTTACCAAAGATTTTACCAATAAATCATTTTTTGAAAACCAAAAAGCAGCTGGCGTTACTAAAAAATTAGTAGGCTTTGAAATGATTGATAGAGGTATTCCAAGACATGATTACCTGATCAAAAATGAAGCTGGTGATGTAATTGGAAAAGTAACAAGTGGCACGCAGGCACCAAGCCTACAAAAGGCTGTGGGACTGGGTTACGTGGCTACTGCGCACGCTACTGTGGGATCTGAAATTTACATTGATATTAGAAATACAATGGTTAAAGCCAAAGTGGTTAAGTTCCCTTTTGCGTAATTATTCTTTCTGGTTTTTAGAATTTATACTCGAATAAGATAACACTGTTTGCTAGTGTCTGTTTAATGTTTCTATTTGTTTATCGCAAATATGAAAACAGACATGTATGAACGCAATTAAAAACAAAGTCCAACTTATTGGACATCTAGGTCAAACCCCCGAAATCACAAATTTTGAAGGCGGTAAAAAAGTAGCCAATCTCAATTTAGCTACCAACGAAATTTACAAAGATGCCAACGGCGAAAAAGTCACCGAAACACAATGGCACTCTGTGGTAGCATGGGGCAAACTTGCCGAAATCGCCGAAAAATATTTAGTCAAAGGCATCGAAGTTGCTATTGATGGCAAACTCGTTAACAGAAATTACACCGATAAAAACGGCGTTAAAAAATATGTTACCGAAGTGCATGCCAACGAACTTCTCATTCTTACAAAAAAAGGATAGCCCCTCTGTTCTTTTTTATGGCCAACGCTTTTGCGTTGGCCTTTTTATTTTCATTCATTTGGCTTTATATTTGCAGCCTCATGAATCAGTCTAAGCCACATTTACATACCATTTTATCGCCCAAATTATTAGAACTATACAATGTCAGTGATTGCATTGTAGTGGTTATTGATGTTTTTAGGGCTACTTCTACCATTGCTACAGCACTTTACAATGGTGCCGACCGTATTATCCCCGTAGACAATGTCAACAAATGCATTGAGGTGGGAAAAGCAACCGGCGGTATCACAGCTGGTGAAAGAGATGGAAAAATTATTGAAGGACTTTCTTATGGAAATTCCCCTGCCGAATATCCGCGTAGTTTTATTGAAGGTAAAACCCTGGTTCTTACAACAACCAATGGTACCAAGCTTTTACATATGGCCCTCAACAATGGTGCCGATCAAATTATTACGGGTTCATTCCCTAATTTGTCGGCCGTTTGCGCTCATTTAATTGCACAAAACAAGCCAGTTGTACTTGGTTGTTCTGCCTGGAAAGACCGCGTAAATATCGAAGACGCTTTATTTGCTGGTGCAGTAATTGAGCAAATCAAAGATCATTTTACCATTCACTGTGATAGTTCACTTATGGCAAATGATTTATACAATTTACATAAAGCAGATATCACCACATTTATCCAAAGAACAACCCATTGGCACCGCCTAGCTTCTTATGGGTTAGAAGCCGATTTAACCTATTGTGTCACAAATGATGTTGCTCCGGTGCTTCCGATCTACAAAAACGGAGATTTAGTACGCGCCAATTAGCAGCTTTTTCGTACTTTCGCAAATTGCCCTTTTTAAACAGGGTGCAATTTAGAACAGCACTATGGCGCTACCTTACTTGGTCAAACATATT
>JACCDY011448276.1_pt1 | contig 13008 bp, 6 predicted proteins | sample 7446391 | NCBI WGS metagenome assembly JACCDY01 (sample SAMN15323451, study PRJNA562643) | freshwater metagenome | isolation source: river surface water | place: USA:Blue River Watershed | collected 2017-08-18 | reverse complement strand
TCAAATTCTCAAGGTTTTCCTTCTGTCGTGGCATTGTAAGCGGGCAGGTCGGGTCTGGTAAAATCGCAGGTTTTTCAACGGTGGCGCGGATTGCCCGCCCGCCGGCACGTCCCCGAGCATTCAATCAAGACTGGCAAGATGACTTCCTCCCCCGATACCCGCAAGATGGCCAATGCGATCCGCGCACTGGCAATGGACGCCGTTCAAAAGGCCAACTCCGGACACCCGGGCATGCCGATGGGCATGGCGGAGATCGCGGTAGCGCTGTGGGACAAGCACCTGCGCCACAACCCGGCCGACCCGACGTGGGCCGACCGCGACCGTTTCGTGGTCTCCAACGGCCACGGCTCGATGCTGCTGTACGCGCTGCTGCACCTGACCGGCTATGACCTGTCGATGGAAGAGCTGAAGCACTTCCGTCAACTCCATTCGAAGACCCCGGGCCACCCGGAAGTCGACATCACCCCCGGCGTCGAGACCACCACCGGCCCGCTGGGCCAGGGGATCGCCAATGCCGTCGGCCTCGCGCTGTCGGAATGGCTGCTGGCCTCCCAGTTCAACAAGCCGGGCCACGACATCGTCGACCACTACACCTATGTATTCCTCGGCGACGGCTGCCTGATGGAAGGCATCAGCCATGAAGTGTGCTCGCTGGCGGGCACGCTGGGCCTGAACAAGCTGATCGTGATGTACGACGACAATGGCATCTCGATCGACGGCAAGGTCGACGGCTGGTTCAAGGACAACACGCCACAGCGCTTTGCATCGTACGGATGGAACGTGATCGCGAATGTCGATGGCCATGATGTCGCTGCCGTCGACGCCGCGATCGCCGCTGCGAAGAAGGCCGACAAGCCGACCCTGATCTGCTGCAAGACCGTGATCGGCAAGGGCGCCCCGAACATGCAGGGCTCCGACAAGGTGCACGGCTCCGCGCTGGGCGACGCCGAGATCGCCGCCACCCGTGCCGCGATCGGCTGGGATGCCGCGCCGTTCGAGATTCCGGCCGACGTGTACTCGGCATGGGATGCGAAGGCCCATGGCAGCGAGCTGCAATCGGCATGGCAGAAGAAATTCGCCGCATACCAGGCCGCGTTCCCCGCCGAGGCCGCCGAGTTCGAGCGCCGCATGAAGGGCGACCTGCCGGCCAATTTCGATGCCGCCGTCGAGAAGATGATCGCCGCCTGCATCGAAAAGAAAGAAACCATCGCCACCCGCAAGGCCAGCCAGAATGCGATCCAGGCGCTGGCGCCGGTGCTGCCGGAATTCCTCGGCGGCTCGGCCGACCTGACCGGTTCCAACCTGACCAACTGGAAAGAGTGCGTGGCCGTGCGTTCCGGCCAGCCGGGCAACCACATCAACTACGGCGTGCGCGAGTTCGGCATGTCGGCCATCATGAACGGCATTGCGCTGCATGGCGGCTTCATCCCATTCGGCGCGACCTTCCTGACCTTCTCCGACTACAGCCGCAATGCGTTGCGCATGGCGGCGCTGATGAAGCAGCGCTCGCTGTTCGTGTTCACGCACGACTCGATCGGCCTCGGCGAAGACGGTCCGACCCACCAGTCGGTCGAGCACATCGCCAGCCTGCGCCTGATCCCGAACCTCGACAACTGGCGTCCGTGCGATACCGTGGAATCGGCGGTGGCGTGGGCCGAGTCGGTCAAGCGCCGCAACGGCCCGAGCACGCTGATTTTCTCGCGCCAGAACCTGCCGTTCGTCGAGCGCAGCGCCGCGCAAGTGGCTGACATCGCGCGTGGCGGCTACGTGGTACGTGACGCGGTCGATGCGAAAGCCGTGCTGATCGCGACCGGTTCCGAAGTCGAGCTGGCGCTGAAGTCGGCCGATGCGCTGGCCGCCGAAGGCGTTGCCGTGCGCGTGGTCTCGATGCCCTGCACCGATGTGTTCGACCGTCAGGATGCAGCGTACAAGGCCGCCGTGCTCGGCAAGGGCCTGCCGCGCGTCGCCGTCGAGGCCGGCGTCACCGGTTTCTGGTTCAAGTACGTGGGCCTGGAAGGTGCCGTGATTGGCATCGACAGCTTCGGCGAGTCCGCGCCGGCCGGCGTCCTGTTCAAGCATTTCGGCTTCACGACCGACAAGGTCGTGGCCGCCGTCAAGTCGGTGCTGCACTGACCTTGCCCTGATCCGCAAGATACGAACGAAACGATTTACGACAGCCTTTCCATCAGGAGATCCACCATGACCATCAAAGTTGCCATCAACGGCTACGGCCGCATCGGCCGTAACATCCTGCGCGCGCACTACGAAGGCGGCAAGAAGCACGACATCCAGATCGTCGCCATCAACGACCTGGGCGACCCGGCGTCGAACGCGCACCTGACCCAGTACGACACCGCGCACGGCAAGTTCCCGGGCACCGTGTCCGTTGAAGGCAACCACATGATCGTCAACGGCGACAAGATCCGCGTGTTCGCGCAACGCGACCCGGCACAGATCCCGTGGGGCGAGCTGGGCGTTGACGTCGTGCTCGAGTGCACCGGCTTCTTCACTACCAAGGAAAAGGCGTCAGCCCACCTGAAGGGTGGCGCCAAGAAAGTCATCATCTCGGCCCCGGGTGGCAAGGATGTGGACGCGACTGTCGTGTACGGTGTCAACCAGGCGGTACTGAAGGCCGCCGATACCGTGATCTCGAACGCATCGTGCACCACCAACTGCCTGGCTCCGCTGGTCAAGCCGCTGAACGATAAAATCGGCGTGCTGAATGGCGTGATGACCACTGTCCACGCGTACACCAACGACCAGGTGCTGACCGACGTGATGCACGAAGACCTGCGTCGCGCACGTTCGGCCACGATGTCGATGATCCCGACCAAGACCGGCGCTGCCGCAGCGGTTGGCCTGGTACTGCCGGAACTGAATGGCAAGCTGGATGGCTATGCCATCCGTGTCCCGACGATCAACGTCTCCGTCGTCGACCTGTCGTTCATCGCTGCACGCGACACGACCGTTGACGAAGTCAACGCGATCATGAAGGAAGCGGCGGATGGCGCGCTGAAGGGCATCCTGACCTACAACACCGCGCCGCTGGTGTCGATCGATTACAACCACAACCCGGCTTCGTCGAACTTCGACGCGACGCTGACCAAGGTTTCGGGTCGTCTGGTCAAAGTCTCGTCTTGGTATGACAATGAATGGGGCTTCTCGAACCGCATGCTGGATACGACAGTCGCATTGATGTCGGCAAAATAAGCAGAACTGCTGCCCCATTCATTGCGGCGTCGGGTCACCCGCAGGGTGAGCCGGAGCCACAACGAGTGGGTCGCCGCGCAGCGGCGAAAAAAAGAGGACGCTTGCGCGTCCTCTTTTTGCTTGAGCAGTCACCATTCACCCCAGCACCATCTCCCACAACTTCTTCACCGCATTCGCCTCGGCCTCGACCTGCGCCGGTTCCACCCGCGCGCGGTCTTCCCCGCGCAGCCGGATCTGGTGCTGCAATTTGCGGAAGCTGCGGTAAGCGTCGGCCACTTGCAGGGCCAGCGCGCCATCGATCAGCCCGATCTGCCCTGCAAGTTTCAGTAAGGCGATGTTGCCGATATCCCCGGTCAGCGCGACAAAATCGCAAGCGTGCGCGAGCACCAGATACTGGACGACGAACTCGATGTCGATCATGCCGCCCGGATCATGCTTGAGGTCGAATTGTCCCGAACGGTTGGGGTGGGCATCGTGCATGCGCTGGCGCATGGTGAGCACTTCGCGACGCAGCGCATCGGCGTCACGCGGCTGCCGCAGCAGGTCGATCCGCAGCTTTTCGAAACGTCGGCCGATCTCCTGGTCACCGGCGCAGAAACGCGCGCGCGTCAGCGCCTGGTGTTCCCACACCCAGGCCGAGTTGCGCTGGTATTTTTCGAATGAGGCCAGGGACGACACCAGCAGGCCGCTGGCGCCGTCGGGCCGCAACGCAATGTCGATGTCAAACAGGATGCCGGCCGGCGTGTGGCTGGTCATCCAGGTGATGAAGCGTTGCGCGAGCTTCGCATACAGCGCCGGTGCTTCCGGGTCTTCATCGTCGTACAGGAAAATCACATCAAGGTCGGACGCATAGCCCAGCTCTTTGCCGCCCAGTTTGCCGTACGCGATCACGCTGAAGGCGGGTGTTTCGCGATGTCGGTTCGGGATCGTTTGCCAGACGGCCGACAGCGTGGCGCCGACCAGCACATCCGCCAGCGCCGAGAGGTGGTCGGCGAGGCGCTCCACCGTCAGCACGCCCCCCAAATCCTGCGCGAGCAGTCGGAACAGGTGCGCATGATGCAGCTCGCGCAGCACGTCCATCTGCCGCTCGGTATCACCGGCAAACGCGGCCAGCCGCTGCCGGCACTCATGGCCGAAGGCCTTCCAGTCCGGCTCGGCATGCAGGCTGCTATCGTCGAGCAGCTCATCCATCAGCACCGGATGGCGCGTCAGATAGCGTGCCGCCCAGTCGCTGGCCGCCATCATGCGGACCACGCGTTCCAGCGCCTGCGGAAATTCGGTCAGCAGCGACAGATAGGCCGAGCGGCGTGCGATCGCTTCGAAAAAATCCACCACGCGATTCAGGGTCTGTGCGCAGGAGCCTTGCTGGCGCGCGATCTCCTGCAGCGCATTGCGCATCAGCACCTGCAATTGCTGCTTGCGCTCGGGTGGCATGGCCTGAATGCGGCTCGAGCGCCAGCTGCTCAGCAGCCGGCCTGCCGCAGCGGGTGCATCGTCATAGCCGAGCGTATCGAGGTATTGCGCAAGTGCTGTTTCGTCGATGTCTTCCAGGACCGGTGGCTGTGCTGATGATGCATCGTCGGAAGCAGGTGCCGACTTGTCCTCAAAAATCGCATCAAACTGCGCTGCGACCCACGCGCAACATTCTGTGATGGCCAGTTTCAGTGCATCGGTATCGTCAAAGCCGGCCATCACGGCGATGCGCTGCTGCTCTTCGTCGGACGGCGGCAATACATGGGACTGCGCATCGTCGAGATACTGAATGCGGTGTTCGATGTTGCGCAGGAACGCATAGGCATCGAGCAGGCGCGCGACCGTGTCCGGCGCCATCAGTTTTTTCGCGGCGATGGTGCTGAGCGTGTCCCGGGTCGAGCGGTCGCGCAGCGACGGGTCGCGGCCGCCGCGGATCAGCTGGAATACCTGCGCAATGAACTCGACCTCGCGGATGCCGCCGCGTCCGAGCTTCACGTTCCACACGCGGCCCGGATGGCGGGTCTCCTGCCTGAGCACTTCGGCGCGAATTTGCGCGTGCATATTGCGCAGCGCGTGGATGGCGCCGTAATCGAGATAGCGCCGGTAGACGAAAGGCTGCACCAGCTTGTCGAGATAAGCGATATCGTCGGCGTCGCCCGTCATCGCGCGCGCCTTCACCCACGCATAGCGCTCCCACTCGCGACCCTGCACCAGCAGATATTCCTCCAGCATCGCGAAGCTGGCCGCCAGCGGGCCGGAGGCGCCGTTCGGTCGCAACGCCATATCAACGCGGAAGCAATAGCCATCCTCGGTAATCTCGGCCAGCTGCGCGATCAGGCGCTTGCCGAGGCGCACGAAGAATTCATGGTTCGACAAGGGACGCTGGTCATCGCGCTCGGTGCGCGTTTCGCCGCCTTCCGGGTAGAGAAAAATCAGGTCGATGTCTGACGATACGTTCAGCTCATGCCCGCCCAGCTTGCCCATGCCGACCACGATCATTTGCTGCGGCCGCCCGGACTCTTCGCCGATCGGCACGCCGTGCAATCCGCACAGTGCCGCATATTGGTCGGCCAGTGCTTTCCGCACCGCGAAATCGGCAAAGCGCGAGATCGCCGCCAGCACTTCGTCGAGGTCGGCGCGCCCGGTGACATCGCGTTCGACGATGGCCGCAAACAGCAAGCCGCGCATACGGCGCAGCGCCGCGCCCACCGGCATGCCGTCCGAGGAGCCGGTCGCCAATGCCTGCCTTAACAACTGGTCAAGATCGAGCTCCGCAAGCGATAATCCCGATAGCTGCGCGAGTACGGCCTCGCGATCCGGATCCGCTGCGAGCCAGCGGCTGACGAATCGGGATTGCCGTGCGCCGGCCAATAACAAATGTGTGCTCATGAAAGGGCGTCCGCATCCCGGGCAGGGTCCCGGGCTTGCGGCTATGATAACGAAATTGCGGAGACCGAAATCGGCGCAGGCGGCTTGCCATGGCGACGATCCGTAACCATTCCGGCTGATGTCGACCCATCGTAACCCCAACGACCCTCCTGTCAGGACGACGCTTGCGCGCGCATGGCGCGCGCTGCTCGTCGCTTACGAGACGGCCAACCGCATAACCCACCACGCACTGGGCTGGCTGATGGCGGCGGTCGTGGTTGCCTATTTCGCATTCTGCGCTGCCTTCCTCGGGCTGCGCTATCTGGTGCTGCCTAATATCGACAACTACAAGCCTGAAGTCGAGCAGATGGCCAGCCACTTCTTGCGGCGTCCCGTGTCGATTCAGGCCATCGATGCCAACTGGAACGGACTGAATCCGCGACTCACGCTCGACAACTTCGTGATCCACGACCAGGGCGGCGCGCGCGTGCTGGTGCTGCCGCAGGTGAACGCAACGATCTCCTGGCTGTCCGTGCTGGGACAGCTGCGCCTGCAGTCGCTGGAAGTGATCAAGCCCGACCTCGAGATCGAACGGGACGAGAACGGGCATCTCTTCGTTGCCGGGCTGCAGATCGACACCAGCAAGCCGGATGACGGTCGTGGCCTGGACTGGCTGCTTGCGCAACATGAGATCGTGATCCGTGAAGGATGGTTGCGCTGGCGCGACCTCCAGCGCCAGGCCCCGGACCTGGTGCTGACCAATATCAGTTTCGTGCTGAAGAACCAATGGCGCACCCACCGAGCAGCCTTCAAGGCCACGCCGCCTGAAGCGCTGGCCGCGCCGCTGGATGTGCGTGCCGAATTTACCCGGCCGCCGTTCTCGGGCCGTGCTTCCGATGCCAGCCAGTGGTCAGGCGAGCTTTTCGTCGACTGGCATAACGCCAGCATTGATGCGTGGAAGCCGTATATCGACCTGCCTTGGGAGCTTGCCGGCGGCAATGGTGCCGTGCGCGCATGGCTGAATTTCAATCGGATGACGGTGGCCAATTTCACCGCCGACCTGTCGCTGGTCAACCTGTCGGCGCGCCTCGCTGAAGGTTTGGAGCCGTTGAACCTGAAGGAAGTCAGCGGGCGTGTGTCGGCCGGCGAACCGCAAAACAATTTGAAGGAAAAAATCTTTTCGTTTGGCGCGCACGGTCACGTGCTGACACTGACAGATTTTTCGCTGCGCACCGAGCAAGGGCTGGCGCTGCCGCGCACCACGGTCAGTCATCGTTACACGGTCGCTGCGGTCGGACGACCAGAACAGCATGAGTTGAAGATCGGTGAACTCGACCTCGAACCTTTGGCGGCACTGGCGGCCCACCTGCCGCTGTCGCCCGACGAGCGCCAGATGCTCGAAGACTATGCGCCGCGCGGCGAGCTGCATGATTTTTCGGCGAACTGGCAGGGCCCCATGCCGGGTTCGGGCAATTACCAGTTCAGCGGCCGCTTCTCGCGGCTGTCCATCAAGCCGCAACTGGCCCATTCAGGCGGCGCGAATGCGCCGGCACGCGCTGCCGTCCCCGGATTTGACGGGCTGTCGGGCGATGTGGACGCGACGCAGGATGGCGGGCGGGTACGCGTCAAGGGCGAGCGCGCCACCCTGTATGTCACCGATTACCTGGTCAACCCGACGCTGTTCTTCGATGAACTGGCGCTCGATGGCAGCTGGTCCTTGCGCAATCACCAGCAGCTTGCGATCAAGATCGGCAGCCTCGAATTCCTGCAAGGCGGACTGCGTGGCCGTGCCGAGGGCACCCATCTGATTCCCCTGCCGTTCGCGAAAAGCAAGCCGGGAGAGCTTGACCTGAAGGCGTATTTCCCGACGGTGGAGCTGACCCGCGTTGCCGGTTATTTGCCGCCTGCAGTGGGGCCCGATGTGCGCGACTGGCTGGCCAAAGGCCTGATCGAAGGCCGTGCCAACGATGTGGCACTCGTGGTCAAAGGTGACCTGGCCAAGTTTCCTTTCGCCACACGCAAAGGTGACAAGCAAGAAGGCGTGTTCCGCATCACCGGCAAGGTCGCGCAGGCGCGGGTGCTGCCGGATCCGGACACGCCAGACACGGACCACCGCACACCGCTGTGGCCGCGCATTGATGACATTGAAGGCAGTATCACGCTGGATCGCAATCGATTGCAGGTTCATGCGGACAGCGCCCGAACTGCCGGCATTCCCTTGTCGGCCGTCGATGTGGTCATCCCCGATTTCATGGCCAACAATCCTGTGCTGGACATCAGTGGCACTGCAAGCGGCTCGTTGCAGGCGATGCTGTCCTACGTGAATGCGTCGCCCATCGCTGACTGGATCGATGGCTTGACCGACGAAGCCCGCACACTGGGCAATGCACGCGTTGCGCTGAAGATGCAGGTTCCGCTGGCCGAAGGCCAGCCGGTCGTGCAAGGCTCCGTGAAATTTCTCGGCAATGAAGTGCAGTTGTGGCGTTCGCTGCCGGCAGTACAGCAAGTGAATGGCGAGCTCGGGTTCTCCGACAAGGGCGTTCAGCTGAACAATGTGCAGGGCAATCTGTTGGGTGGCCCGCTCGTCTTGTCAGGCGGTGTGCAGCGCGATGGCAGCACCCTGGTCAAGCTCGATGGCGCAGTGACGGCCGATGGCATGGCGCGCTACCTGACGGCGCCCGGCGCCAGGAAGCTCATGCGCAAGGTGACCGGAACCACCCGGTATTCAGGCCTGGTGCGCGTGCGCAACCAGCGCGCAGAGATCACTGTTGAGTCGTCATTGGCCGGCATGGCCATCGATTTGCCGGCACCGCTGCAAAAGGCAGGATCCGACAGCATGCCGCTGAAAGTGTCGATCATGCCGGTCGGCCTGAATGACACGGCGAACCTGAGCGAAGAGATACGCGTGAATGTCGGACGTGCCGTCAGTGCACGTTACCTGCGTCAGCGAACAGCGGCGACGCGCAATGCGCCCTGGAAGGTAGTGCGGGGCGGCATTGGCGTCAATGCATCACCGCCGATGCTCGACAGCGGCGTGTCGCTTGCCGTCAGCATGGCGTCACTGAACCTTGATGCGTGGCGTTCGCTGGGCAACAGCCTCAGCGAAGGCGGCAGCGCCGATACAGGTGCGGGCAGCGACTTCGGCGGCTATCTGTCACCCGATACAGTGAATCTGCGCGTGTCGCAGCTGAATTTTGCGGACCGCACGATCGAGAATGCACTGATCGGCGCGACCCGTACGAAGGCGGGCTGGCAATTCAACCTGCAATCCGATGAAGTGATCGGTCATGCAGTCTGGGAAGATCCGCTGTCGGAGCGTGGTGCGGGCAAGCTGACGGCGCGCCTGACCTTGCTGCACATTGAGCAGAGTGCGGCAACGCAAGTGGCTGACATCCTGGGTGGCAAGAAGTCCTTCAGTGAATTGCCCGGCCTTGACGTGACGGCCGAGAATTTTGAATTGCGCGGCCTGAAGATGGGACGCCTTGAACTGACCGCCACCAATGCCGGGCTGGGTGCCGGCCCCGGGCGCGAATGGAGGATCAGCAAGCTGGCCATCGCCAATCCGGATGCCACGATGCGTGCCAACGGACGCTGGATGGCCGGCGTTGCCGATGGCCAGACCTCCCTCAACTATGAAATCGAGATCGGCGATGCGGGCAAGTTACTGGATCGCCTGGGCTTCGAGCGCACGCTCAAGGGAGGCAAGGGCAGGATGGATGGCGAGGTCAGCTGGCGCGGCGCGCCGTCGTCGCTCGATTTCCCCACGCTGGCGGGCAACCTCAACCTGAAGCTGGCCACCGGCCAGTTCCTGAAGGCCGACCCGGGCGTGGCCAAGCTGCTGGGCGTGCTCAGCCTGCAGGCCTTGCCACGCCGGCTTACGCTCGATTTCCGCGACATCTTCAGCGACGGCTTCCAGTTCGATTCGATCGCCAGCACCGCCACCATCACGCGCGGCATCCTGAAGACCGACACCTTCAAGATGCGCGGCGTGAACGCCGTGGTGCTGATGGACGGCACCGTCGACCTGAATGACGAGACTCAGAACCTGAGCGTGGTCGTGATCCCCGAGCTCAACGCCGGCGGCGCTTCGGTGGTGTACGGGCTGGCGGTCAACCCGGTGCTGGGACTCGGTTCCTTCCTCGCACAATTTTTCCTGAAGAATCCCCTGTCGCAAGCGCTGACGCAGGAATACCAGATTAGCGGCCCCTGGAAAGACCCGGTGATCAAGAAAGCCACGACCAGGCGCAAGATGGCGAACGACGCCGACAAGGATGGTAAAGCGGAGGCCGTGCAATGAGTGCAAACCAGGAGTACCAACAATCCGAGTCGGGTGGGCACAAGATTTTCCGGGTGGCTGCCGTGCAGATGGTGTCGACGCCGGAGCCGGCCGAGAACATGCAAGTGGTCGCGCGGCGGGTGCGCGAGGCGGCACAGGCCGGCGCGCAACTTGTGGTGCTGCCCGAGTACTGGGCCATCCTTGGCCACCGCGAGACCGACAAGATCGCGCACGCGGAAGCGCCCGGGCAGGGGCCGTTGCAGGACTTCATGGCGGGACTCGCGCGTGAGCACCAGGTATGGCTGCTCGGCGGCACGATACCGCTGCGGTCCGGCATGCCGGGCAAAGTGCTCAATACCTTGCTGGCTTATGCGCCCGACGGTTCGCAGGCGGCCCGCTACGACAAGATTCACCTGTTCGGCTTTACGCGTGGCGAAGAATCCTTTGATGAATCGCGCACCATCGTCCCAGGCGCCGAAGTGGGCGTGCTGCAGACGCCGTTTGCGCGCATCGGCCTGTCCGTCTGTTATGACCTGCGCTTCCCCGAACTGTATCGCGCAATGGGGCATTGCGACCTGATCGTCGTGCCGGCGGCTTTCACATACACCACCGGTCGCGCGCATTGGGAGGTGCTGCTGCGCGCACGGGCGATCGAGAACCAGTGTTACCTGCTGGCGGCGGCGCAGGGTGGCAAGCATGCGAATGGCCGCCGCACCTGGGGACACAGCCTGCTGGCCGATCCGTGGGGCGAGGTCAAGGCTTGCCATGACGAGGGCGAGGGCATCGTGGTCGGCGATGTCGATCGCGAATTGATCGATGGCGTGCGCGGCAGTTTGCCGGCGCTCAAACATCGCAAGCTGTAACGCGCGGCGGCGACGGCTCTGTCCTGCGCCGCGCTGTCCGCGGCTGGCGAGCAGCCTGAAAGGGCTGGGTCCCCGGGGGCGCAGCAGGGAAGGGGGCTATCCAGTAGAATCGATGCTCGTGTCCCGTTTCGGAAACACCTCGCAGAGAGCCCGAGCATGAAGCTGATCGAACCCAATATTGCCATCCAGACCGCCGCCAGCAATGTCTTGCTGACACCCCATGGCCTGGACGAAAGCCACCTGCTGAAAGCACTGGGCTCGATCTTCACGCACAAGGTCGATTACGCCGACCTGTATTTCCAGTTCACCAAGAGCGAGAGCTGGAGTCTGGAGGAAGGCATCGTCAAGACCGGCAGCTTCTCGATCGACCAGGGCGTCGGCGTGCGCGCGGTGTCCGGCGACAAGACCGCTTTCTCGTATTCCGATGACATTTCCGAGCGTGCGCTGCTGGAAGCGGCCGCGGCGACGCGCACGATCGCGCGCCAAGGCGCAGGTCGCGCCAAGGTGGCGCAGGGCGTGCAGCGCGGCAGCGCTCGCGCGCTGTACCGTCCGTATGATCCGCTGCACTCGCTTGATGCCACCGCCAAGGTGAAGCTGCTGGAAAAGATCGAGCGCATCGCGCGCGCGAAAGACCCGCGCATCGTGCAAGTGATGGCCGGCCTGTCGGGCGAGCATGACGTGGTGCTGGTGGTGCGCAGCGATGGCGTGATCGCCGCCGACATCCGTCCACTGGTCCGCCTGTCGCTGACCGTGATCGCGGAGCAAAACGGCCGCCGCGAAGTCGGCAGCGCCGGCGGCGGTGGCCGCTACGAATTCAGCTATTTCACCGAGGCGCTCCTCGAAAAATACGCGAGCGAGGCCGTCAATGCCGCGCTGGTCAACCTCGAAGCCCGTCCGGCACCGGCCGGCCCGATGACGGTGGTGCTGGGCCCGGGCTGGCCCGGCGTGCTGCTGCACGAGGCCATCGGCCACGGCCTCGAGGGTGATTTCAACCGCAAGGGCTCGAGTGCCTTCTCGGGCCGCATCGGCGAGCGCGTCGCGGCCAAGGGCGTGACGGTGGTGGATGACGGCACGCTGGCGGATCGCCGCGGCTCGCTGAACGTGGATGACGAAGGCAACCCGACACAGTGCACCACGCTGATTGAAGACGGCATCCTGAAGGGCTATATCCAGGACACATTGAACGCGCGCCTGATGAAGATGCCGCCGACCGGCAACGGCCGTCGCGAATCCTATGCGCACCTGCCGATGCCGCGCATGACCAATACCTACATGCTGGCCGGCGACAAGGATCCTGACGAGATCATCCGCTCGGTGAAGAACGGCTTGTATGCGGTGAACTTCGGCGGCGGGCAGGTTGACATCACCAACGGCAAGTTCGTGTTCTCGGCCAGCGAGGCTTGGATGGTCGAGGATGGCAAGCTGGCTTACCCGGTCAAGGGCGCGACCCTGATCGGCAATGGCCCGGACGTGCTCAACCGCGTATCCATGATTGGCAACGACATGAAGCTCGACCCGGGCGTTGGCGTCTGCGGCAAGGATGGGCAGAGCGTGCCGGTCGGCGTTGGCCAGCCCACGCTGCGCATCGAGGACCTGACCGTTGGCGGTACCGGTTGATTTGCCAATTTGGCACGCTTGCTTGCCAAAGCGCGTGATTTATAGCACCATCGACCCCTATAAACCCTGAAGAGTTGGAATAAGCAATGTTCGTCCGTGCTTTCTACTTTCACTATGACTTTAGCTACCCCAGCCCCCGGGCGGTGGAGAAGCGGTAAGTTCACGTAGAAACAGGACCTAGACCGAATCTTGAAAACCGCC
>JACCDY010938703.1_pt1 | contig 13008 bp, 10 predicted proteins | sample 7446391 | NCBI WGS metagenome assembly JACCDY01 (sample SAMN15323451, study PRJNA562643) | freshwater metagenome | isolation source: river surface water | place: USA:Blue River Watershed | collected 2017-08-18 | reverse complement strand
CGCCCAGAGCATCGCCGTGCTCCCCTACGAGCAGTACCTCAAGCGCTTCCCCGCCTATCTCCAGCAGCTCACCATGGAGAGCAACGGCAAGTCGGTCCGCCTCGACGGCACCCATGTGACCTTCGACACGGGCCCGATCTATTGGGGCGAGCCCGGCACCAACGGCCAGCACTCCTTCTACCAGCTCATCCACCAGGGAACGCGCCTCATCCCGTGCGACTTCATCGGGTTCAACAAGGCGCTCAATCAGCTGGGCCACCACCACAATTACCTCATCTCGAACATCTTCGCGCAGGCCGAGGCGCTTGCCTTCGGCAAGACTCCCGAGCAGGTGAAGGCCGAGGGGACGCCCGATTGGCTCAATCCCCACCGTGTCTTCGAGGGCAACCGCCCCTCGAACGTCATCATGGCCGACAAGCTCGACCCGCACACCCTCGGTGTCCTCGTCGCCCTCTACGAGCACAGCGTCTTCACCCAGGGAGCGGTCTGGGGGATTAATTCCTTCGACCAGTGGGGTGTGGAGCTTGGCAAGCAGCTTGCCCAGCATATCATCCCCGAGTTGGAGTCGCCGACGGAGCCCGAGCTCAAGCACGACAGCTCCACGAACGCGCTCATCCGGCGGTACAGGGCTAAGAAGTAAGCGACCCGAGGCACTCCCATGAAGATAGAGGTCCTTGCCAATGATGATGCCGTCGCCAAGGCGGCGGCCGGAGTGATCGCCGCCGAGGCACGTGCCGCCGTTGCCGCTCGCGGGGTCTTCACCCTTGCCGTCAGCGGCGGAAAGACACCCTGGGCCATGCTCAGGGATCTCGCCTCCGAGGAGGTGCCCTGGAGTCAGGTTCATGTCTTCCAGATCGACGAGCGCATCGCTCCCGAGGGTGATCCCGACCGGAACCTCACCCATCTTCATGAGTCGCTCCTCGGCAATGCACCCATCCCCAAGGAGAACATCCATGCCATGCCGGTGAATGCTGCCGACCCCGTGGAGGGATGCCGGGAGTACGAGCAGACTCTCCGGGAGATTTGCGGCAATCCCCCGACTCTTGACATGGCCCACCTCGGCCTCGGTCCCGACGGCCACACCGCCTCGCTCGTTCCGAATGATCCGGTTCTCGCAATCACCGATCGAGATGTGTCGCTAACCGATCCGGTGAATCTCTACCAAAACCGCCGGCGCATGACCCTGACCTACCCGATGATCAACCGTTCCCGGAAGATCATGTGGCTGGCTACCGGCGCCGCGAAGATCCCGATGATCGTGAAGCTCAAGGCCGCCGATCCCTCCATTCCGGGTGGACGGATTGCCCAGGAGAACGCCCTCCTATTGACGGATACCGCCGCCGCGGCCGGGTTGTAACCGGACGGTAAAAACGACAATAAAAAAGCCCACTCGCGAGAGTGGGCTTTTTCGTGTGAATGGTGATCCGGTCAGGGACGCTCCTCGATCGGGGTAACGGAGCGTCCCGTCGGGCCGACGTACTCGCTGAGCGGGCGGTAGAGCCTGTTGTCGACGAGTTGCTCCAGGATGTGGCCGGTCCAACCCGAGGTGCGGGCGATGGCGAAGATCGGCGTGAACATGTCGGTTGGCAGGCCGAGGGAGTAGTAGACGGTGGCCGAGTAGAAATCGACGTTGGCGTTGAGTCCCTTCTTTTCCTTCATCAGTTCGGCGATACGCTCGGACATGCGAATCCACTTGCCTTCCCCGAGTTGCTCGCAGAGCTGGATCGCCATGGAGCGGAGATGGGGGGCGCGGGGGTCGAGCGTCTTGTAGACGCGGTGGCCGATCCCCATGATCTTCTTCTTGTTGGCCAGGGCGTCGGCGATCCAGGCGTCGACCTTGGACTCGTCCCCGATCTCCTGGAGCATGTGGATGACTCCCTCGTTGGCGCCGCCGTGAAGGGGGCCCTTGAGGGTGCCGATCGCGGAGGTGACAGCCGAGTAGATGTCGCTCAGGGTGGCGATCGTGACGCGGGCCGAGAAGGTGGAGGCGTTCATGCCATGGTCGGCATGGAGGACATAGGCCACGTCGAGGGTCTTGGCAGCCTCGTCGGTCGGCACCTTGCCGTTGAGCAGGTAGAGGAAGTGGGCCGCCTCCCCGAGATCCTTGCGGACGGGTGGGAGATCCTTGCCCAGGCGTGCACGGTGGTAGTAGGCGGCGATGACGCCGATCTTGGCGGTGATGGAGACGGCGCGGGTGCGGTTCTTTGCCGGATCGATCTCGCCGGTGGGAACCTTGTCATAGAGGCCCAGCATCGAGATGCCGGTGCGGATGACATCCATCGGATTGGAGTCCTTCGGCGCGGCCTTGATGAAGTCGATGATTCCCTGCGGCAGCTCGCGGAGGGAGGCAAGCTCCTCTTTCAGCGCGGCGAGCTGGGCCTTGTTGGGGAGGTCTCCATGCCAGAGCAGGTAGACGACCTCCTCGTAACTGACCTTGCCGGCCAGTTGGTCGATGTTGTATCCCGCGTAGATGAGAACACCCTCCGTTCCGCGCACATCGCTGAGGGCGGTGGAGTTGGCGACGATTCCTTCGAGTCCTTTGGCAGTGATCGACATGGGATTGGGTGGTTGGGTGTTGGAGTGGTGAGAAATCGGATCAGGCGCGCTTCATCCGGCGGATGAGGGCGTCGGCCATGTCGGAGGGGGTCTCGGCGATCTCGATGCCGGCGGCGCGGAGCGCGGCGATCTTGCCGGCCGCGGTGCCCTGTCCCCCGCTGACGATGGCTCCCGCATGACCCATGCGGCGACCCTCCGGGGCGGTGGCTCCGGCGATGAAGCCGGCGATCGGCTTTTTGCAATGCTTGGCGGCCCAGGCGGCGGCCTCTTCCTCGGCTGTTCCGCCGATCTCGCCGATCATGATGATCGCCTCGGTCTCGGGGTCCTCGTTGAACATCTTGAGGACGTCGAGGTGGGAGGTGCCGTTGATCGGATCACCGCCGATGCCGACGCAGCTGCTCTGGCCGTAACCGCGCGTGGTGAGCTGCCAGACGGCCTCGTAGGTGAGGGTGCCGGAGCGGGAGACGACGCCGACGTTCCCCTTCTTGTGGATGTAGCCGGGGGCGATGCCGATGCGGCATCCGCCGTGGGAGTTCTTGCCGGTGCCGGGAGTGACGAGGCCGGGGCAGTTGGGGCCGATGAGGCGGGTCTTGGAGCCCTTCATGGCATGCTTGACCTTCATCATGTCGATGACGGGGATTCCCTCGGTGATGGCGACCACGAGGTCGAGGCCGGCATCGACGCCCTCAAGGATCGCGTCGGCCGCGAACGGGGGCGGGACGAAGACCGCGGAGACGGTGGCTCCGGTTTCGCGCACCGCCTGCTCGACGGTGTCGAAGATGGGAACGACTTCCTCGAACATCTGGCCACCCTTGCCGGGGGTGACGCCGGCGACCACCTTGGTCCCGTAGTCGAGGCTGAGCTTGGCATGGCGGGCGCCGAAGCTGCCGGTGATGCCCTGGATGAGAACCTTGGTGTCGGGAGTGACGAGGATCGACATGGGAAAAAAGGTGGAAGGTGTGAGTTGGGATTCTTGGAGGGATCAGGCGGCGGCTTTGACGGCGGCGACGATCTTGTTGGCCGCGTCGAGGATGTTCTCCCCGCTCTCGAGCTTGAGTCCGCTCTCGGCAAGGGTCTTCTTGCCGGCCTCGACGTTGTTTCCCTCGAGTCGGACGACGAGGGGGATGGAAAGTCCCGTCTCCCTGGCGGCTTCGACGATGCCGTTGGCGATGACGTCGCAGTCCATGATGCCGCCGAAGATGTTGACGAGGATTCCCTTCACGCGTGAGTCGGCGAGGATGATGCGGAAGGCCGAGGCGACCTGCTCGCGCGTGGCGCCTCCGCCGACATCGAGGAAGTTGGCGGGGCTGCCGCCGGCGTGCTGGATGATGTCCATGGTGGCCATGGCAAGTCCCGCTCCGTTGACGAGGCAGGCGATGTTCCCGTCGAGACCGATGTAGTTGAGGCTGTGCTTGGAGGCCTCGACCTCGCGCGGATCCTCCTCGGTGACATCGCGCATGGCGACGATGGAGGGTTGGCGGTAGAGGGCGTTGTCGTCGAAGTTGAACTTCGCGTCGAGGGCCATGAGGCGGCCGTCCTTGGTGACGACGAGGGGGTTGACCTCGACCATGGAGCAGTCGCGCTCGATGAAGAGGCGGTAGAGGTTGGTGAAAAGCTTGGAGGCCTGGTTCATCAGCGGGCCGGTGAGGTCGAGCGAGGCGGCGATGAGGCGCGTCTGATAGGGCATGATGCCGAGGAAGGGATTCACCGTCAGGCGGAGGATCTTCTCGGGGGTCTTCTCGGCGACGGTCTCGATGTCGACGCCGCCCTCGGTGCTGGCGATCACGACGGGAGCGGAGGTGGCGCGGTCGATCAGGATCGCGAAGTAGAGCTCGCGGGCGATGTCGACGGCCTCACCGACGAAGACCTTGCCCACTTCCTTCCCCTCGGGGCCGGTCTGGTGGGTGACAAGAACCTCGCCGATCATCTTGGAAGCGAGATCCTTGGCTTCGGCCGGGCTGTCGCAGAGATGGACGCCGCCCTTGAATCCGTTCTTGAAGGTTCCCTTGCCGCGTCCGCCGGCATGAATCTGGGCCTTGATGACAAGCTTGCCGGAGGTGCCGAGACCCTTGGCCACGGACTCCGCCTCCTCGGGAGTGTGGGCGACGCGACCAGGTTGGGTGGCGACACCAAATTCAGCAAAAAGTTCCCGGGCTTGAAATTCGTGGATGTTCATGACGGATAAGCTGAACTTATTACACCGACCCTCCTGAAAGGCAAAGAACTAGTTGATACGGGGTCTCAAAAAAATGGTTTCGCCTACGGCATTGGAGAATGCGTCAAAAGAGTTAGAACCATTACTAGGTTACAAAGTGAGGTCCTCGGACTCCCGGTGCGGAGACCCTATTCCCAATCGCAGAGTAAGTGCCTTCAACCAGTGGTTTCAGGGGAGGGCGATTTCGGCTATTACCTTCGGCCCCTTTTTAACTCTTTTAACGCTGTAACGTTTTAACTGGTTTCCTACGGCAAAGGCCCCGCCGCATAGCGGTTGGCCGCCGGGGACTGCATGACGTCGACCCAGATGGGGAGCGCCAGTTCGGCGCCGTAGCCCCCCTTCATGATGGTCTTGGGTCGGTCGAAACCGACCCAGACGCCGCAGGTGAGGCCCTGGGTGTACCCCAGGAACCAGGCATCGACGAAGCGGTCGGTGGTGCCGGTCTTGCCGGCGGCCGGTTTTTTCAGTCCCAGGGCAGAGGCTTTTGCGGCCGTGCCACGGGATAGCACCTCGGTCAGGACGGCGGTGGTCGTCCTGGCGGCCGAGGGATCGAGAACCTGGGTGCGACCGCGTGTCGCACGGAAGAGCACCTTCCCCTCGGCATCGCGCACCTGTTCGATGATGTGCGGCTGCAGGCGCTGCCCTCCGGTGGCGAGCGCCGCATAGGCGATGGTGACATTCCGGAGTGTTGACTCAAAGCTGCCGAGGCAGATGGAGGGATAGCGCGGGACATCCTCGGCGAGCCCCAGCTTTTCCATGATCGAGGCGATGGCACCGAGTCCGGTGCGCAGACCGACGCGCACGCTCATGGTGTTGCGCGAATGCACGAGTCCCTCCTTCGCGGGGAGTTCCCCGCCAAAGGTGCCGTCGCTGTTCTGGGGATCGTAGGCTGGGGAGCGCGGGGGAAGTTCTCCCTGCGTGAGGCGGGCATCGCTGATCGGGGTCTCCGGGGTGATGACCCCCTTGCGGAAGGCTTCCTCGTAGACGAAGGGCTTGGCCGAGGAGCCGATCTGGCGTGTCGCCACGAGGGCGCGGTTGTAGTTGCTCTCGGTGAAGTTGCGTCCCCCGACGATGGCCGTGATGCCGCCGGAGGCGTTGTCGATCGCGAGAAGGGCACCCTGCAGCGGTTCCGGAGGTTCGTCGGCGGGAGGCGGCGGGGGAGGGGAGGACTTGGCTGATTTTCCCTTGGTCCGGATGACGGGCTTGGGACGGGAGTGCTGCTGGCGGAAATCGGGGCGTGCCTCGACCTCGGCCAGGCGGCGGGCCACCGCCTGCTCCGCGGCGCCCTGCAGTCCGGCATCGATGGAGGTGTCGATCTTGAGTCCCCCGGCGTCGATCTGGGAGGGGGCGACGACCTGCTCGAGTTCGTGCAGGATGGCATCGACCGCCCAGCTGTTGAGTGGGTTGACCAGACGCCGCTCGGGAGGAATGATCTTTTCGGCGAGCGCCTTGGAATGTTCGGCGTGGGTGATGAGGCCCAGTTCCTCCATGCGATCGAGCACCACGTCCCGCTGCTTGAGCGAGGCCGGAAGATTGTTGAACGGGGAGAAGCGGTTCGGGCTGCGGATCAGACCCGCCAGCAGCGCCGCCTGGGAGAGACTCATGTCGGCGGCAGGCCTGCCGAAGTAGGCCTGGCTGGCGGCCTCCACGCCGTAGAGACCGGAGCCGAAATAGATCCGGTTCATGTAGAGTTCGAGGATCTTCTCCTTGGTCAGCTCCATCTCGATGCGGAAGGCCATGGCGGCCTCCAGGAACTTGCGGTCCATGGTCTTCCCGCCCAGAGGGAAGCTGTTGCGCGCGAGTTGCTGCGTGATGGTGCTGGCCCCCTGCTTCATCCCGCCGAAGAGCAGATTGCTCACGGCGGCGCGCGCGATGCCGACGGGATCGACCCCGTGGTGTTCGTAGAAGCGCGTGTCCTCGCGGCTGATCAGGGCCTTCACGAAATTCATCGAGACCTTGTCGTAGGGAACCAAGACCCGGTTCTCCCCGATGGTCCTGCTGTAAAAGGTGCCGTTCCTGTCGAAGATCTTCGAGATCTGCGGCATCTGGCCGATCGTCGAGAGGTCGTAGGTCAGCGCCCGCAGGTAGTAGAAGAGACCGACCAGCATCCAGAGAAGCAGGGCGGCGAAGCCGAGCTTGAGGAGTGTCAGCGGCAGGCGGCCCCTCTTGCGCTTCGGGGGCGGGGATGCGCTGCGGCGTTTGTTCGCGGGGCGGGACACAATCCTTGCATCCTAGGCGGCACTTTCCATGATGGCGAGGCGCTGATTTTCAAAATGATCGAGATCCAGATCCTCACACCCATCCCCTCCATCGCCGAAGGCGTGCTCAGGGAGAGCATCCTTGGCCGCGCGCAGGAGGCTGGGTTGGTGAAACTCGAGGCCGTCGACCTGCGGCGCTGGACCCACGACCGCCACCGCACCGTGGATGACGCCCCCTACGGCGGCGGCCCCGGCATGGTGATGAAGATCGAGCCCATCGCCGAGGCGCTCGCGGAACTTCGCAGACCGGAGACGAAGGTGATCTTCCTCACCCCGCAGGGACGCCCGCTCAGGCAACCGATCGCCCGCGAGTATGCCAAGGCGGAGCATCTCATCCTGCTCTGCGGTCACTACGAGGGGGTCGACCAGCGGGTCGCCGACCATCTCGTCGACGACGAGATCTCGATCGGCGACTACATCCTCACCAACGGGGTGCTCGGGGCGCTGGTGCTCACCGATGCCATTGTCCGTCTTGTGCCCGGCGTGCTCGGGGACGATCAGTCGGCGGTCACCGAGTCGTTCGAGACCGGGTTGCTTGATCATCCCCACTACACGCGACCCGTGGAGTTCCAAGGGTGGGAGGTTCCACCCGTGCTGCTCTCTGGGAATCATGGTGCCGTTGCCAAGTGGCGCGCGGAACAGGCGATGGAAGCGACCAAAAAGCGCCGTCCCGACCTGCTCGGGTAAAGGGGATCCCGGGGATTGCGATTCGTTGAAGCAGGCGCTTCAGCGGAACGAGCAGCCGTTGCAGAGCCAGGTGACCGCCTCGGTGCCGCCGAAGAGGATGCAACCGATGAACGCCAGGGAGATCAGGAAAAGGACCAGTCCCGCTCCGAGAACCACGCCATCGCGTTCCGAAAAGGAGGATGCCAGGAGCACCACGGTCAGCGCGGGGAGCATGTTGCTGAATGGGATGGGAAGCGGGAGCAGGAGCATCGCGCCGCTCAGGAAGATCGCCATCCCGGCCACGAACTGCGTGAGCCGAAACTCAAAGAGAAAGGAGAGGCGCGGGTGGAGGAGCTTTTCGATGCCGCCGAGGATCCGGGCACTCCCGTGAAGGATCCTGATGAGAAACTTTCCGGAAAGGGGGGTGGAGAGCAGTCGCTGCGGAAGCCACGGATGCTGGCGCAACGCAAAACGCAGTCCCAGCAGTGCGATCACCATGCCGAAGGGTGTGGAGAGACCCGGCAGCATGATCGGTTGGCAGAAGGGGAGGGCAAGAAGCACGAGTAACAGCGTGTAGACCCGACCCTCAAGCCGGTCCACCAACAGCCCCAAGGTGAGTTCCTCATGGGCCGCCGACTCCGAGAGGGCCTGCAGCTCCAGCGAGAGCCTCCGCGGCTCAAACGGGTCGTGTTGTCGGTGTTCCGGAATCGGGGGCATGGGCACTTGATATCAGAGCCTTACCCTCCTCGATCCGGAAGGGAAATCAATGGCAGGGGAACCCGAAACACGGATGAACGGTGCAGGATCAATTGGCGTGGCAATCAAGCCCGGATTTGGTAATTGGAACTCCTCCGGCTTTGCCTAAAGAACCGCCTTCCACATCCCCTCCATCCCTCCATGAAAACTCGCTCTTTCCCGAACCCATCGTTTCCTGTCTCCGAAATCGGTCTTGGCTGCTGGCAGCTCGGAGGCTCCGACTGGGGCGATCTTGAGGATGACAAGGCCTTTGCCATTTTGAATGCCGCGGCCGAGGCGGGGATCACCTTTCTCGACACGGCTGATGTCTACGGCTCCGGCCGCAGTGAGGAATTGATCGGTCGCTTCCTGAAGCAGACGACGCGCAGCTTCTTTGTGGCCACGAAGCTCGGGCGCGGGAGTCTCTATCCCGACAATTACTCGGAGAAGACGCTCCGCGACGCGACGGAGGCATCGTTGCGCCGACTGGGCACCGATTGTCTCGATCTCACGCAGCTCCACTGCATCCCGCCCGCGGTCCTGAAGCAGGGGGAGGTCTTCGATTGGCTCCGCAAGCTCCGTGCCGAGGGTAAGATCCGTCGCTTCGGGGCGAGCGTGGAGTCGGACGAGGAGGGAATGATCTGCCTCCAGCAGGAGGGGCTTTCCTCCCTGCAGGTGATCTTCAACGTTTTCCGCCAGAAACCTGCTGGCGAACTCTTTGCGGAGGCCGCCAAGCGCGGCGTCGCCATCATTGTCCGTCTCCCCCTTGCCAGCGGCGTCCTCGCCGGGAAATTCACGGCTCAGACCACGTTTGCCGCCCAGGATCACCGCACCTACAACCGCGACGGCGCCGCCTTCAACGTGGGCGAGACCTTTGCCGGCATCCCTTTCCCCAAAGCCGTCGCCTTGGCGGAGGAGCTCCGCTCCTTCGTTCCCGCCGGTTGGGAGATGGCCGCGATGGCCCAGCGCTGGATCCTTGATCACGAGGCCGTGACCACCGTCATCACGGGAGCGAGCCGCCCCGAACAGGTTTTCCTTAACGCATCGGTCTCCGACCTGCCGCCGCTCGGCCCCGAGGTGCACGCCAAGCTCAGCGACTTCTACAACACGTCCGTCGCTTCACAGATCCGGGGACCCTATTGATCCGGGCTCCCTCCGGATCATTCCGGAGCAGTAGAAGATGCCCTCCCAAGTCTTGGTGTCCCTTAGGGATTGTTTTGGAGCTTGTTGCCTTGTCCAAAGGCTAAAGCTGTTTCGGTTTTATTGGACGCATTGACAAGGATTGAAATCTCGCGCAGAGACGCAGAGACGCAGGGTTTTTAGAATAATGGCAAAGCGTCTTTAGAAACATCACCCTCAAAAGGAGTAGTCAGACCCCATTGTGAATCGGACATATGATTCTCCGATTTGATAGGAGTAACGATGACTATCATTTACGGACCAAATCCCTTGTTTTTTCTTCCGCGCCTCTGCGTCTCTGCGCGAGTCCTTTCATTAATCGACGGTCCAGGCGATCGCCCAAGGAACGACTGACTAACCAGATGATGCTCTAAGTACTAAAGCTTGGCCGGAGCGGGCGATTCGATGAAGGGAAGATCGTTTTTCCAACCGATCTTCTCCTTGGAGAGGTACCACGTGTTACCCTTGTCATTGTTGCCCTGGTAGAAGAGATACGTCTGCCCGTTATCATCCACGAAGACGCCGGGGTGACCCGATTCGCTCTGATTCCAGGAGCCCGGGGCGCCGTTGGCGATCAGGGGTTGCTCGAAGAGGCGCTTCCAGGAGAGGCCGTCCGTGCTCACGGCGCAGCTGATCTGCTGCGGTTCGTTGTTGTAGCCGCCGGCATAGAACATGAAGAGCTTCCCGTCGCGCACGACCACCGTCGGGGCCTCGATGCACTTCCTCTCCCAGGGAAGGGTCGGCTTGAGGATCGCGTCATCGCAGATCTGCTTCCAGGTGGACCTGGAGAAGTCCGAATTCAGCGGGGCCGCTGCCGCGCCGATCAGCTGGATTTTGAAGGCAGGGTCACGGCTTGCGAAAAAGAGAAGGAGGCGGTCGCCGAACGGGATGGCCTCCGCGTCGATGGCCCGTCCGCAGGTCCATGGCCCGGAGGGGCTGAACACAGGGTTGGAGGGATCCTTCGTGAAGTTAATGCCGTCGGTGGACCAGGCGTGGCAGATGGCATCCTTTTTCCCGTTGCCGTAGGTTTGGTAAAAAAGATGGATCTTGTCGCCGATCACCACCGCCCCGGGCGCGCAGATTCCCTTGGCCTCGACGGGTTGGTCAGGCTTCAAAAACCCGACCTTCTCCCAGGTCACCAGATCCTTGCTGGTCGCGATGCCGATGCCCCATCCCTGCATGCCGCGCGAGGGTGAAACGGAGTAGTAGAGGAAATACTTCCCGTTGAATTTCTTCACCGAGGGATCCTTCGCAAACGGCTTTTTTCCCCCCGCGGTGTCGCCGAACATCATCACTCCCTTGTCCGTGAAGGACTTCACGTTCACGGCCTCCTCGGCAAAGGCGTGGGTGCCGGACAAGAAGGAGCAGGTGGCGGCCAGCAGGCCGGTCAGCAGGAGACGGGGGAGTGTGGTCATGAGGTCAATTAAGTTTGGAGGGGGAGGGGAATCAACCACTTTCCCTGATGCGGGATAAGGCTCAGAGCTGCTTCCTGATGGAATCCACCATTCCGCCGATTCCTTTGGGATCCTTGCCACACCTCCGGGCCTTGTCGGTGTAGAGAGTGGCGCAGGAGGGATGGTCCTGCTTGAGTTTGCGCAAGTCGCTCCAAGCATGGTCATACTCCCGGATCAAGTCGGCGGCCTTTGCCTTATTCTCGGGGTTGGCGAGGTTAGGCTCCATGGCGGCCAACTGGAAGCCGGCCCGGTAGATACGGTAGAGATCAAGGCCATATTCGGAGGAGGTCACCACATACTCCTTCACGGTGGGATCGGGAAATTGGATCTCCTTGGCCAGGGCAACGATTTCGGTCCACATGCGGACGCTTTGGTCCTTTTCCTCAAGGAAGCGCTGCCGTGCCGCTTCATCCTGGGGCAGCGGCGGAACGGCAATGTACTCGTCGCGAGTCCACATCCCGTCGATGTCATTGTGCGTCGAGCGTTTGCCGCGGTAGACGGCATCCGCGGACAAGAGGCAAAGACGCCGGAATTTGGCCGTGTCGGCGGCATTCAGTTTCAGCACCTTGGAGCAGTACTCGCCGAAGATCTCCTCTTCGGTTTTTGAAGGGGAGAGGGTCCATTTGGCCAGGACGTAGACGTTCAGATCGCACCAGAGTTCATTGCTCAGGTAGGGGCCTTCCCACCCGCCTCCGCGGCTCCAGGTCGACATGCCGACGATCAGGGGGTTGGACCAGATCTTCCGGAGACTTTGTCCATGATGCTCCTCGAATCCCTCGATCACGCCATGGGCGACGTAGTTGGGATAGGCACCCTTGCCCTCGTACTCGCGCTGGCACTGCACCTCTACAAGTTGGGGATGACGGCCCATTCCGATCACCTTGCTGAACGGGTTGCCCCTGTGAAAATCGTTCTCGCAGTGCTTCACCACCACGGCGAGGTTCGGGTGCGGTTCGACCCCGTCGCTCACCTTCCGGTAAGTGTCCGCATTCCTGTCAAAGCTCATCCAGGATCGGAAAAAGACTTTCTTGTTCAGCTTCACGCAGACCTCCTCTCGGAGCAGGTTCATCAGCGGAATGATGGTCTTGTCGGCGTTTCCCTTCCCCTGCATGCCTCCCTGATGATAAGGGGCCCCGTTGAGATAGGTCTCGCCGATCCGCACGACCAGACCGTCCAGCTGCGGGAAGCGTTGGAACATCTGACGGATCGCCAGACGCAGGTACTTCTGGGTTTCCGGATCGGAAACATTACCCAACGAGGAGGAGAGATTGTACTTTTGAACGAGCTTTTTGGGCAGCACCACCATGTCGGTGTGGCAATAGACATTCAGGCCGGCCGCCTTCGTCGCGGAATAGAGCTTGTCCAGTTCCGCACCCTTGGCATCGACCCACTGGCGTTCCTTGGAGCCCTCCGGGAAAATCTCGGGATCCACGGAAGACCAATCGATGCCGAACTGGGCGCTCTCGAAAAGCTCATAGGTTTTCCCCGTGTAACCCAGCTCCTTGAGCAGGACGGGATCGTTGAAGCGCGTCTCGAAAGGGCGCTCGCCGGGATTGTTATGCACCATATCGATGAGGATTGGCGCTTTCATCGCTTGCGGAGGTGCCTGCTCGGCGCGACACGGGTTCAGTCCGAGAACGCTAAGTAGGAGGAAGAGCAGAATTGGCCGGGGGAATCTCATCGGGAGTGTTTTCGGGGGGGGAAGGAGCTTTCGTGGATGCTACGTGCGCTTCCCGGATGACGCAAACGAAGGTTGTTCAGTGACGAACTCCACAAAAGGCTCGCAATATCGATTCGGTTGCTCTTTGGAAAACCCAGCTGAGCTTACCCCGATGATTGGGCCAGAGCTGGGTTGAGTAATTGCCCCCAAGGGTACCCTTGGGGGCAGCACTCAAACCCAGAAGATGAAAAAAACACGACACACAGAGGAAACGATTATCCAGGT
>JACCDY010214673.1_pt1 | contig 13009 bp, 13 predicted proteins | sample 7446391 | NCBI WGS metagenome assembly JACCDY01 (sample SAMN15323451, study PRJNA562643) | freshwater metagenome | isolation source: river surface water | place: USA:Blue River Watershed | collected 2017-08-18 | reverse complement strand
GTCGTGACCTCTGTCGGCTTGATGATGCTGTTTGCCAAGGGCATTGGTGAATTTGTCTCTAACCATCCCACCATCAAAATGCTGGCCCTCGCCTTTTTGGTCGTGGTCGGTGTGGTGCTGATGGCGGAAGGCCTAGGCCACCATGTACCCAAGGGCTACATTTACTTTGCAATGGCGTTCTCGTTGGGCGTTGAGCTGCTCAACATTCGTTTTCGCAAGCGCGCCAAGCAAGTGGTGCATTTGCATCAACCCTCACCTTAATAGGCATAAAGCAGATAAAAACTGCAAATATATTGGCATGATTCACAATTAGAATGAACATTAGTTTTATCAAATTAATTGTGAAATATGCCAATATTTCAAAAAACAGCCGAACCTCTTGACCTTCAAGCACAAACCGCCCTGATGCTTCTGTGTGGGCTGCTTTACTTTTACGCGTTTCAACTGAATCTGTATTGGTTTGAATGGCTGGAGTTTTCGTATGGCGCCAATTGGGTGTTTCTGCCCAGTGGTTTTCGTCTGTTGTTAGTACTTGTCTTTGCAATGGCGGGTAGCCTAGGCATTACGCTGAGCTCTATGGTGATCAATTACGGTTTCGATCCAGAAGCACATGCGTTCAACATCGTGACTGCTTTGATTTCAGGTTTTGGTCCTTACCTCGCACGGCATTTGGCCATCCGTTGGTTTCAACTCGACACGCATCTGCGCAACCTCAGTGGTCGCGTGTTTTTTCAACTTTCCGTATTGTTTGCCTTGGTCAGTGCACTAGCCCATCAACTTTGGTTCTTTTGGAACGACAAAACTTCTAACTTTGTGGCGAGCACTGTGGCAATGGGCATTGGTGACTGGCTGGGAACCGTCTTGGTGTTAGCCACAGCGAGTCTGTGTGTCCGCGTTTACAAGCACACACTGAGCAAACCCACAGGCTCTTGATGCTTTCACTTGTCGTCTTCTATGTCGTTGAGCGACTGATTGACTTCAACTAATTTTTCTTTCATTTGACGCACACGTGCCATCAATGCACTTTCAGCGAATGCACTTGAAGAGTCCTTGGTCGGTGGTGCGGCCTCGTCCATGCTCAGCTCAGGGGGCACCAACATCTCTGTAGGACCGGGCTCTTGCACCGAGTGCGAGGGGTGCGACAAATCAGGAGCTGGACGAACCGGCCATACATCCGCCGCTGGCTGCATGTTTTTGTGTCTGATTGAGCCGTCCCCTACGCTTTGCCAATTGTCTGGTGTCTCTTCCTCACGCAAGCACTGTCTGTTGGCCGACAAGTTTTGGTTGCGCAAGTTTTCAATCCTGTCTTGAATCTGATGACGCGCATCAAACACCATGTGATCATCCAACAGCTTGTCCTTGGCGATGGTTTGCCGGTGGGTCGTGACATGCTCTTTAGGCACAGACAACGATGACTGGGTGTCGTACTGCTCGGTCAGCATGGGCTGACTCACCTCATCTTGAAGGGGCACATCGTCAGAGTTGTCTGAAAACGTATTTCGGGGATTGATGGCGTTGTTTGTCCAATCACTCGTCTGCACAGAGTGAGGCACACCACTGAGGACAATTTTTTTTGACAAAACGTTCACCCCTACTTGTTAGAAACAATCTTGTATGTTTAAGCACATCTTAGACAAAGAAAAAACCCACAGTCGCAAAACTGTGGGTTTTTATTTTGGTGGTGGTAGCGGGATTTGAACCTGCGACATCAGCATTATGAATGCTGCGCTCTAACCAACTGAGCTATACCACCGAACAGGCCAAGATTGTAAACCATTTTGAGTGTGGTTTACTCTATCACCTTGAACAACAGGGCTGAAAAGAAGCCACTCAGCGTAGCCAAACCCACCCAATTAGGCGGCGCCAAGTGTGTGGCCTCAGGCAGCATGGCTGCACAAATCATAGTGAGCATAGCGCCTGCGGCCAAGCCTTCGATGAATACCATGGCATTGTGTGGCACCCACTCGCCCATCAAAGCGCCCAATGCAGCAGCTAGGCCCGTCATCAACACCAAGGAAAGCCACATGATGAGGATGCGCTGCACACTCATACCCTGCATTCGCATTTGTGCGGAGCTAGACAAGGCCTCTGGTAAATTGGACAAGAACAAGCCAGCCAACAAGGTATAGGGCAACACATCCCAAAATACGATGGTGGTACCTGCTTGAACGCTAACCGCAACGGTAGCCATTAGTACCGTGCCCACCACAAAACTCTCAGGCAAGCCGTCTAGTAAGTTGCCCAGCCAAATGGCGACAGCAGCGTTGTCGTGCGAAGCGTGTTTTTGTTCTAGCGCTTCACCTGTTGGCAAGGGTTGTGTGTGATGCTGCGGCAGATGCGCGCGCTCATGCATTATTTTGGAAATGAGGTACGCGGTTTTTCGCAGGTAGCCACCGTGCTTAATGAGCACCCAATCTAACCACACGAACAATATGCCTCCCACACACGCGCCAGCGACCAAGTGGAGAAAGTTTCGCACTTCATGTGCGCGTACTTCAGCTGAACTGGCAAGCATGAACGCATTGATGGATGGAGCGACCAGCTCAATCGCCAAGGCTGACAACAAGGCGCCAGCACCAAAGGCGGCCATGAGTCCCACGACGCGCTGTGGGAGTTTGAAGTAAATACCAATCAAAGCTCCCATCAGCAATGAAGCCGAGCACATCACGCCAAGGATGAATGCCCAAGCAATGTAAATTTCCATGGGGGATTAGTCTTCCATCGGTGCGAGCACACCAAAGCTGCGTTGCGCGTAAGCCAAGCCGTGGCCAGCGTGCACGCCAAAGTCGAGAACTTCGCCAATCAAGATGTCGTGATCACCCGCTGACACCACTTGCGCAATGCGGCAATCAAACCAAGCAATCACACCGTCAAGGCGTGGGTGTTGGTTCACACCACGCACCAAGGGCTGATCTGCAAAGCGTTCGGCTTGGGTGCCTTGCGCAAACTTGAGTGCCACGTCTTTTTGCTGCGCACCCAACACGTTGACCATATAGCCACCGGCCGTGACAAACGCCTCATGGCTGGCCGATGTTTTACGCACACTCCACAACACCATGGCAGGGTCCAGCGACACGGTGTTGAAGGAGTTGCAAGTCATGCCCCAGTCTTGACCTTGGGTGTGAGCAGTCACCACGGTCACGCCAGTGGTGAAGCAGCTCATCGCGTCTTTGATGTTCACGCCGTGCTTTCAGAATTGTTTTTATAAAAACGCGAGCGCGTCTTGTGCGGCCACACGGCCTTCGTCGGTGGGGACGACCCACACTTCGATGGCGCTATTGTCGGCGTGAATCGAAACCATGCGGTCGCCAGAGGCCTTTGCGTTACGCGTGGCATCGACGTGCACGCCAAGGTAAGCCAAGGCGTCTCCCACCTGTTGGCGCAGCACCGCATCATGCTCGCCAATGCCGCCAGTGAACGCCAACACATCCAAGCCACCAATGCAGGCACTGAGTGCACCCACTTCACGCACCACGCGGTGGGCAAACAAATTAGTGGCAAAGCGTGCCGCGTCAGAAGATGAAGCACGCAGGGTACGCATATTTGCACTCTCACTGGATACACCCAACAAACCACTTTGTTTGTAAAGCAGCTTCTGAATTTTGTCGTGATCCCACCCCTGCTCCATCAAATACAGCAGCACACCGGGATCAAGCGCACCGCTGCGCGTGCCCATCATCAAACCATCAAGGGCGGAGAAGCCCATGGTGGTGGCGCGGCTTTGATGGTCGGTCGTGGCACACACGCTGGCTCCGTTGCCCAAATGAGCCATGACGACACGGCCAGCAGAGCGAGGCACTTCGCGTTGCAACACTTGACTCACATATTGGTACGACAAACCATGAAAACCATAACGACGCACACCTTGATTGGTCAGTTTTTGATCAATGGCGAATGTGGTTTCAAGTGGCGAGAGCGTGCGATGAAACGCCGTATCAAAACACGCCACTTGCGGCACATCAGGAAACGATTCAGCAAATGCGCTGATGCCGGCCAAGTTGTGTGGCTGATGCAAAGGCGCGAGGGCATTGAGCGTGGCGAGTTTCGCCATCACCTCAGGCGTGACACGCACGCTGCTGCTGTAGTAAGCACCCCCATGCACCACACGATGCGCAATGGCTTGCACACGCAAATGCGCAAAGCGTGCGACCAACAAAGCCTTGAGGGTGTTGAGCGCAGCATCAAACACATCTTGCGCAGGTTGCACTGTCACATCTGCAGATTCTTTCGCTCGGCCCGTGGCGCAAAAACTGATACGCGGTTGGCCAGATGGCTCTAAGCCTTCGATGTTGCCCGTGACTTCAGCTTCACCAATCGCACCACTGTTGATGGGGTACAGCGCAAACTTGAGGCTAGACGAGCCCGCATTGACTGAGAGGATGCTCATGCGGGATGCGTGCGGTAGTGGTGGGCAATGAGTTTGGCCAACAAGGCAGAAGCGCTACGCGTCGTCGCTGTGTCAGCACGGCTGGTCAGCGCAATGGGCACACGCGCGCCGAGCACCACACCCGAGCCAGACGCACCAGCCAAATACTCGAGCTGCTTAGCCATCATGTTGCCGGACTCCAAATCAGGGGCGACCAAGATGTCGGCCTGGCCTGCCACGGCAGAGGCAATGTGTTTGATCTCTGCCGCGTGGCTAGACACCGCGTTGTCAAACGCAAGCGGGCCATCGAGCAAGCCACCTTTGATTTGCCCACGATCGGCCATCTTGCACAAGGCAGCCGCATCCAATGTCGAAGGGATGTTGGGGTTCACGGTTTCAACTGCCGAGAGAATGGCCACCTTCGGCGTAGCCACACCCATGATTTGCGCAAACAAAATCGCGTTTTGCACGATGTCGGCTTTCTCGGCCAAGGTGGGCGCGATGTTGAGCGCGGCATCGGTGATGTACAGCGGCTTGGGGTACATCGGTGCTTCAAAGCGAAACACATGCGACATGCGTCGGCCTGTGCGCAGCCCTTTTTGCGAAACAACAGCGTGAATCAATTCATCGGTGTGCAAGCTGCCTTTCATCAAGGCTTCTAGTTTTTTGTCAGCGGCCATTTGTGCGGCCAACTCAGCCGCTTCATGGCTGTGCGCCACGTCAATCACCTCGATGCCAGTCAGGTCAATACTCGCCTCAGCCGCCACTGCACACAACTTTTTTTCAGGCGCAATAAGTACGGCTTGAATCAGTCCTGCGCGATGCGCATCGATGGCGCCTTGCAGCGAATCGGCATCGCACGGATGCACCACACCACAACGCACAGGCTCTAGGTCTGCGCCCAGCGCTAGCAAATTGGCATGACGCTGCTCTGGGTCAAACAAACTGATGTGCGGCGCATGGATGCGCGGCATGCGCCGCTTTTCGCTTGGGGCCATCACTTTGGCCACACCGTAGAGCACGCGCTCACCTTTTTGATTGACCAACAAGCAATCGAGCTCTATTGTTTTTTTATCGTCATGTTTAGCGATGCATGTGACGGTCACATTCAAGGTGTCACCAATTCGCACAGGGCGACTAAAGTGCAGGTTTTGCTCCAAGTAAATCGTGCCCGGCCCCGGAAAGACCGTGCCCAACAAACTGCTGATGAGCGAACCACCCCACATGCCGTGTCCAATGACACCATGAAACAGTGTGGCATTGGCGTACTCGGGATCTAGATGTGCAGGATTGGTGTCCCCCGACACCGCCGCGAAGGCTTGGATGTCTGCCAGCGTTAAAGTGCGCACCAAGCGCGCGGCCTGTCCCACCACGATGCTGTCGTATGGATAGTTTTCCAACCACTCGTTGTTGGGGTCGTTGGTGGTTTCGGTGATGTCGTTCATGTGGCTCTTCAATTCACGGCGTGGCTGCCGGCGTCTACATAAATGGTTTGTCCTGTCATGCCGCTGGCAGCATCGGTGCACAAGAAAGTGCTGAGGTTGGCAATTTCTTCGAGTGTCACCAAGCGACCCAGCGGCGCTTTGGCAATGTTGTTTTGCATGAGGGCATCAAAGGCTTCGATACCCGATGCCGCACGCGTGAGGATGGGGCCAGGTGACACCGCATGCACACGTACGCCTTGAGCGCCGAGCTCTAGTGCCATGTAGCGCACCAACGATTCAAGTGCCGCCTTGACAGGCCCCATCAAACCATAGTGCGGCACGGCTTCATCTGCGCCGAGGTAAGACATGGTCACCATGCTGCCGCCTTGCGTCATGTGCGGCGCACACAGCTTAGCCAGTGTGGCAAACGAGTGGCACGACACTTCCATCGCGCGTGCAAAGCCCACACTAGAGCTGTCAATCACACGGCCATGCAAATCTTGCAACGGCGCCCATGCGATGGAGTGAATTACAAAATCTAATCGTCCTAATTTAGCAACGGCATACGCCACTAGCTTCTCCAACTCTTCAGGCGTTTCAATGTTGCAGGTTTGCAAGTCGATGCCCAGTGGTTGGGTGAGTGGCTCGACATACTGACGCGCTTTGTCGTTCAGGCACGAAACCACCACTTCAGCACCCATGGCCTGTGCTTGGCGGGCGCAGCCCCATGCAATGCTGTGTTCATTGGCAAGGCCTAAGACCAAGCCCTTCTTACCTTTGAGATCAAAGGCGGACAACGGGTTCATATCAATTCCTCAAAACCACCGATAGGCTCAAAGCGCCCTGCCACAAAACGCAAACGCGTTGGACCAGGCATGGCGCGTTGTGACACCGAGTGACGTGGGTCACCTGGGTAGCACAAGGTACGCACGCCCTCTTCATCAAACGCCTCAGGCAACACCACGGGCGGCCTTTGCGCCTTGGTGGCTTGCAACACACTGGCGGTATTGGCATGCGGCAACAACGACACCAAGGTCATGATTTGTGGTGGGGCCAGCGGCAAAGCACCCGCCCAATAACGTGTCAATGCATCGAGGGGCGTGAGCCACACACTGTCGATGGCCTCAATGTTGTCGTGAATGGGGTGCTGCCCTTGGGGCAACACCGCCACAAAGAAACGGGTGTCAAAACGTTTGTTTGTCACCGACGGTTGAATGGGCGTGATCCAACGCGACCAAGGTGCCAAGTGCTGCGTGTCCACACGCAAACCCGCACTTTGCAACACCTCTGCGAATGTCTGACCACCATGCAAGGCATGTTGCCATTGCTGTCGTAGCTGAGCGTCATGCGCCAAAGCTTGGCTGTCGCTCAGACGTGCATACAACACGCCACATTCTTCCAACACCTCTCGCACAGCGGCCACATACAGACCTGCCGCCATGTGTGTCGACAGATCCGCCTCACCCAACGCGTTGTGCAACGCATTAGGAGACGCATCTAAATAAGCATGCACTTCAGGCGCGCAATCGGCATCATCTAACTTGCCACCTGGAAAAACAAAAGCGCCGCCTAACACAGCCGAAGCTGTATGGCGACGCAGCAAAAAAACCTGCAAGCCTTTTTCGGGCTCATCACGTAACAACACCACCGTGGCCGAAGCCCGCGGTGGTGTTGTGATGATTTCGCTGTTAAGTTGCATGAACCGCAGCGATGAACAGAAGATTACTTAGCGGTGTAAGCCACGTCTGCGCGGCGGTTTTGCGCCCAAGCAGCTTCGTCATGGCCTTCAGCTTTTGGCTTTTCGCTACCAAAGCTCACGGGCTCAGCTTGGCCGTCTTTCACGCCATAAGCTTTCAAACCACGCACCACAGCTTCGGCACGCTTCTGGCCCAAAGCCAAGTTGTATTCACGGCCACCGCGCTCGTCAGCATGTCCCTCTACGCGCACCTTCAGAGCGCCGTTAGAGGCCAAATACTTACCTTGACGCTCAACCACACCAGCTTGATCGGCTTTGATATCAAATTTGTCAAAATCAAAATAAACACTGCGTTCTTTAGAAATGATGCTGTTTGGGTTCAAGTGATCAGCCACCACCGAAGCGACAGAAGAAGATGCTTTGGCATCAGAGACGTTATCCAACTTAGTTGAGCTACAAGCAGACAACAAAGCAACGGACAGGACAGACAAGAGTGCAAAAAGGCGTTTAGACATGTGGTTTTTCAAGTTGTAAAAATAACCTCATAATTTTAGCGGATAGATTTTTTCAGCCAACGAGATCACAAAGTGTTGTTTTTTTTGACACTTTATTAAATTCTTTTATAAATCAACAACATAGGTAATTTTCTTAATTTTAATTCTTTTCACAGATTCTTGCAGTACAAAAGTTTTCATTTATGGTTATTTCAGCATCTTTTCAGATCAAATGCTCGCCAAATGGCCAATTGCACAAGATCTGACACACGAGTAAATTCCATTTCCCGTTTGCGATTTCAACTTGCAGCACTGCCCTGAGTGCGAGGAATAAAAAGATGTCAACATTCAAAATTTTGGTCACCAGTCAAAAAGGTGGCGTTGGTAAAAGCACTGTTTCTGCCAATTTAGCAGCATACCTGCGTCGCCAAGGTCAAACTGTCACCCTGATTGACTTTGACACACATGGCTCATCAAGTACTTGGTTGACACGCGCCCCCAACATCGGCGTTGTTGTTCAGCACCACGTCCTTCCACTCGACCAAGGCGGCAATCGTCCAATTTTGGACGCACGCTTGCATCTGCGTCGTGCTGCTAGCAGCACAGAGGTTGTCATTTGTGATTTGACGTGGACGGACTCGATCGCTGGAGAACTGATGTTCGAATACGACTTGATCATCGTTCCCACATCAGTTTCAGAAATTGAGCTTGCCGCAACTGCAGGCTTCCTGAGCCGTCACCGTTGGGTTTTTGACTCTGCCATCCACACTCCTCCAACACTTTTGGTATGTCCGACTCGTGTGCAACCTGAGCAGCTACAAAGCGATGTGTTCTCGAAACAGCGCTTCCCTGTTAGCTTTATGCTCGCCCCACCTGTACTCGAAGCCCAATCGGCTCGCGAGATGTTCGAGCGGGGCTACTTGATGGACTTGCCCGATGCTTGCGGCTCTTCTTTCAACGAGTTCGGTAAATCCGTCTGTGCGGCACGCGAAATGCGCGAATCAGCTCATGGGATGCGCCAAACTACCAGCTCACGAGTCAATATCCCAATGAATCGCACAACGGGTGCCCCAAATATGTCTGCGTCAGGCATTAAACGTAATAATTTATTGTCTAATTCAGCCACGCTGTCTAGCCAATATTCTATTTTGGGTCGCCACCGTATGCAAAAAGTTCGCCCAGAAGACATGACCAATAAATCTGCTCTGCAAGCAAGTAACGCACAGTCCACGCAAATAGCATCAATGGGTATCCCCCAGTTTCTCAAACGCATGTCTTTGGGTGTCATGAATAAATGAGTTCCGAACCACAATTCCTGTCCTTCAAAGGACTCAAGCAGTACACGCCCGAAGATGGGTGGGGTCAGGTGAATGCGATTTTGCAGTCACACACAAAACAAACATCTGATCAAACGCATGCTGCGCAAAAACAAGCACCACAGCAGGCGTCGACTCAGCATAGCTATCAATCTCAGCAGCCCATCGTGCCTGACAACGTTCCAACGTTGACCGAAACACCCGATGCGAGTGCGGATAGCTCTACAGTATTCGACCCTCTCATCAACGAGTTGTTTGAACAATTGCGCGTTCCTCCAAGTGATGATCTGACGCAAACTTGGCGCACCATTGCCGCTGAAGTGAACTTGTTGACTGAACGCATGGCCCTGCAGCGTGAACTTCAAGAGCGTTTGCAAAAGCTCGACCAAGAACTGCTGAACTTGCGCAGCACGATCCTGACACACTTGGCTGATGTGCAACAGGCCGCCGATCAGCAATTGACGAGCGCTCGTTTGCGGGCAGAGGTTTCTGCTCTGGCTCAGACCAAACTATCCGCTAAATTAACGAATAAACGATAACTAACCAAGCAAAGAGGTAACGCGCATGCTGGACAAACTCAATCAGATTTATCCGGTGCGCTATACAGCGTTCATTGCTTCGGTTGTCTTACTCGTCCTCTCACTGTTGGGTTCCGGCGTACTCGGTCTCAGCGGCTGGTGGCCCATAGTCTTTTTAGCCTTATGCGGTGTAGGCATCTACGATTTGCAACAGTCACAGCATGCAATTTTGCGCAATTACCCAATCATTGGACATTTGCGCTTCATGCTGGAAACCATCAGGCCGGAAATCCGTCAGTACTTTTTAGAGTCAGAAACGGAAGCATCACCTTTTTCTCGCGCACAACGCACGTTGGTGTACACGCGCGCCAAGGGTCAATCAGATAAACGTCCATTTGGTACACAGCTTGATGTGCGCGCCATTGGGTATGAGTGGATCAATCACTCAATCGCCCCCTCCAAACTAGCAAGTCACGATTTCCGCGTGAAAATAGGCGGGAAAGACTGCTCACACCCCTACGACATCAGCCTTTTTAACGTATCTGCGATGAGCTTTGGTGCACTCAGTGCCAATGCGATTCAAGCCTTGAATTTAGGTGCGAAATTAGGCGGATTTGCTCACGACACTGGGGAAGGTTCGATCTCCCGCCACCACCGTACACACGGAGGTGATTTGATTTGGGAAATTGGCTCTGGCTACTTTGGCTGCCGAGACGAGCACGGTCACTTCAGCCCCGAACGTTTTGTGGAAAACGTACGTTCGCCTCAGGTCAAAATGGTTGAAATCAAACTCAGCCAAGGCGCCAAACCTGGTCATGGCGGAGTGCTGCCAGGCTCCAAAGTGACTGAAGAAATTGCAGAAGCACGTGGCGTAATGGCAGGCCAGGATTGCGTATCCCCCGCTAGCCACAGCAGCTTCAGCACACCACTGGAGCTAATGACATTCATTCAACAATTGCGAACATTGAGCGAGGGCAAACCGATAGGTTTCAAACTTTGCATCGGCCATCCTTGGGAATGGTTCGCAATTGTCAAAGCCATGCTTGAGACAAACATTCAGCCAGACTTCATCGTGGTCGATGGTGCAGAGGGTGGAACTGGCGCTGCACCACTCGAGTTCTCTGATCACATGGGCATGCCACTGCAAGAAGCCTTGCGTCTGGTGCACAACACACTCGTTGGTGCAGATTTGCGCAACAGCATTCGCATAGGTGCCAGCGGCAAAATTGTGAGTGCCTTTGACATGGCACGCGCGCTGGCTTTAGGTGCAGATTGGTGCAACAGCGCACGCGGTTTCATGTTTGCGCTAGGTTGTATTCAAGCCCAAACTTGTCACAGCGGCAACTGCCCGACCGGTGTAACGACCCAAGACCCCATTCGCCAGATGGCTCTGGTAGTCCCCAGCAAAGCTGAACGCGTCAAAAATTTCCATGAACAAACGTTGGAAGCTTTGCAAGAATTGATGGAAGCTTCAGGTTTGAAGACGCCACACGATTTCACTCCACGCCACATCATGCGCCGCGTGAGCGAAACACAGACACTGCACTTATCAGAGTTAGTTGACACAATCAAAGTGGGCGCTTTACTCAAGGACGATGTAGCTACATTACCCCCTGTATTTAGCGATTGGCCATTGGTCAGTCCTAAGAGCTTTGCAATCACAGATTGATGCAGCGTTTTGCGAACCAACGCAACTAAGTAATAGCCCAAACAAAAAGCGACCCGTGGGTCGCTTTTTGTTGCAGCAAATTATTTTCTCAAGGCAGCAGTTAGTCAGGCACACGTGGGTATTGAATAGGTTTCTCACGGGCCGCGGGAGGCTGGGCCGCTGCTGCAGCTGCACGTGCTTTCTCTGCTGCAATCCGCTCAGCTGCGGCCGCCTTCTCAGCGGCAGCTTTTTCTGCTGCAACCTTGGCCGCACGAGCTGCAGCCGCACGCTCTGCAGCAGCTTTTTCCTCTGCAATCTGTTCAGCAGATTTCACAGGTTTCTCGGGCTGCATACGCATAGCAACAGCACGTTCGGCAGCAGCTTTTTGCTGTGCAATGCGCTCAGCAGCAGCGGCTTTTTCTGAAGCTGCTGCAGAACGCTGGGCCTCAATAGCCGCACGCTGTGCATCTGCCGCAGCCTTTTCAGATTGAGCCGAGGCTTTGGCTGCTAAAGCCGCTTTGTCGGCCGCTTTTTGAGCCTCGCCTGCAACGATAGCTGCTTTTTCCAAATTTTTATCGATAGCCTTCAGTGCGTTCGCCTCAGCCACCGATTGAGCACGCTCACGCCCTTGCATGGCCGTATTCAAATCAGACTTAAGCTTTTGAATCTCAGTCAGCAACACTTGTGTGCTTGGCCCTTGCGGTACTGCTGGAGCCACAGGTGGTGGTGCCTGGACACGGGCAGTAGCTTTTTCAGCAACAGTCTGCAACTTTCCATCAAAAGACAATAGCTTGCTCTCCATGGTGCTGAGCTGCTTTTGCATGTCTTTGAACTTCGCATCACTAGATTTACTAGCCTCTGTAGCCACAACCGTGGGCATTGCGGCCATGGTTTTGCCCAACTCTTCCAAGCGCTTGGCAACTTGGGTTTGGGTGGTGATCACTTCATCTTGTTTGTCTGTGATTTCTGAAAAATCTGAATGTGTTTTGCCAATCGCTGTCAAGCTGGCGTCCACCTCAATCACGCGCTTAGCCATGGCGTACACCATGGTGTCGAGCTCTTTGATCGACTTGGTCATCTTCATCGTGATGGCAAAGAAGATACCCATGGCAATGAGCAAACACGCGCAAAACGCTCCCAACATGATGCGTGAGTGCATGACGTTGCGGCGATTGTTTTCTTGAATCTTGGACACCACAGCGCGCATGGTGGCGCTCACATCAGCGGCAATAGACGCTGAGCGTGTCGACACCTCAGCAGAATCGAGCACCACCGAAGTGAGCTCTTCAATTTGGCGCGCCACCTCATTGGTGTCGAGCGACTGAGAAGCGATCTCCGTCAAACGGTCTGCCGTGGCCTCGACGTCCACGATGGCTTCTGCGGCTTGAGCCGCATCGGGAATCGTTTGTTGTTCTTCAGCCATAGTTAAACCTTTGTCTTATTTCGTTCTTCAAGCCGGTCAAGCCGTGCATTGAGTGTGTGTATGTCATCCGTCAGCTTGCCCATGCGCGCTTGGAGCTGTTCACCCCATGTATCGGCTTGAGCGG
>JACCDY010554276.1_pt1 | contig 13013 bp, 8 predicted proteins | sample 7446391 | NCBI WGS metagenome assembly JACCDY01 (sample SAMN15323451, study PRJNA562643) | freshwater metagenome | isolation source: river surface water | place: USA:Blue River Watershed | collected 2017-08-18 | reverse complement strand
TGGTAAAGAAACCAAAGGCAAGGTTCGTTTGCAGATCACGGATCCAGAAGGCAAAGTGTGGGACGAACTCATTCCTAAAGAGAAGAACATCTTGGTGCACGAAGGCCAAGTGGTCAACAAATGTGAGAGCGTGGTGGACGGCCCAGCCGACCCACAAGACATCTTGCGTTTGCGCGGCATGGAAGAGTTGGCTCGCTACATCGTCGACGAAGTGCAAGACGTTTATCGCTTGCAAGGCGTGAAGATCAACGATAAGCACATTGAAGTGATCGTGCGTCAAATGTTGCGTCGCGTCGTGGTTGAAAACGTGGGTGATTCCAACTACATCGCTGGCGAACAAGTGGAGCGTTCTGAGATCCTCAACACCAACGAAGCGCTGCTGCGTGATGGCAAAGTCCCAGCGACTTTCACCAACTTGTTGTTGGGTATCACCAAGGCGTCCTTGTCGACCGATTCGTTCATCTCTGCGGCTTCTTTCCAAGAAACCACACGTGTGTTGACCGAAGCGGCCATCATGGGCAAACGCGACGAATTGCGTGGCTTGAAAGAAAACGTCATCGTCGGTCGCCTGATCCCTGCAGGCACTGGCTTGGCGTATCACAAAGCCCGTAAGGTCAAAGACGCCATGGACGACGCCGAGCGCCGCGCCATTGCTGAAGCCGAAGCTGCCGAATTGGCTGGAGAATCTTCTGACGAAGAGACCTCCGTCGATCACGGCGCAGGTGAGCAAGCGTAAAGCGACCCCCTCAACAAAGGCCCGAAAGGGCCTTTGTTGTTTGGGCCCATGGGTAAAAGCACAAGGAGTGCAGCATGCTTGATGCGTGGTGGTTTTGGTTATTTGTCGCCGTGATGGTGTTCTGGAGCGTAGGTGCATACCGCCGTTTGGTGGGTTTGCGTTCGGCGGTGAACAAGCAGTTTGCGGTGCTCGAAGAGCTCATGCTGCGCTACCAAGCGTTGGTGCAAGAAGCCACCACAGCCGCTGTGACATCCCCTTCGGGTTGGCAAACTGCAGTGTCACCCGAGTTAGGTGCCAGTCACTGGACGCGTTTGCAAGTGGCGGCTAATTTGTCGGCCATGGCCTTGGCGCGCATGCAAGAGCATCCGTTAGATCCCGCGTCGTCCATTGCACTGGTTGCCACAAGCCGTGATTTGCAAGACGCTTGGGAGGCGTTGACGCACCCCGATGTGTATTACGTGTCTGTCCCTGCCGAGCTCACGCAGCGTTGGGCGGAATTGGGCATCTCCATTCAGCCTGATTTGCAGCGGTTTAACCAAGCTGTTGTCAACTACAACGAAGCGATCGACATGTTCCCTGCCACATGGATGGCGCGCTTGTTCAAGTTCAAGCCTGGGCGTATTTTGGAATGAGCGATCACAAATCCACCTCTGTCCCACTGTGGCAACAGCTTCAAGCTGTCGCGCAAGCATTGGCCCAAGTGCGACGTGGTGTGTCTGGCACAGCCGCGTTAGAGGCTGTGCCCTCAGCTTTGCGCCCAGGCGTGCAGGCTTTGTTATTTCAGACCTTGCGACAGCTCGGTCGGGCGCAGGCTTTGCGTGCGTTGCTGGCTTCGCGCACGCCAGCACCACTGCCTGATGCGTTGCTCTGCACAGCGCTTGCGCTGTCATGGGACCCTGACAACGCGCCTTATGAACCGCACACCTTGGTGAACCAAGCGGTAGAGGCGGCGAAGAAGACCCGTAGTTTGCAAATGCAGGCTAATTTTTTAAATGCGTGTTTGCGCCGTTTCCTGCGTGAGCGTGATGCCTTGGTAAGTGCCACAGACAACGATGTGCAGTCGCAGTGGAACCATCCTGAGTGGTGGGTCAAGCGTTTGCAGCAAGACCACCCAGACCATTGGCAAAACATCTTGCGTGCCAACAACCAAGCCGCCCCTATGACTTGGCGTGTGAACACCTCTCGAATTGGCCGTGAGGCGCTACAAACCGAGTGGGCGAACCATGGTTTGCAGTCCGAGCCAGTTGGCGAGCAGGGTTTGGTGCTTGGTCAAGCACATGGCGTGCGTGACATTCCAGGTTTTGCCGAAGGTTTGTGCTCGGTGCAAGATGCCGCAGCGCAATGTGCTGCACAAATTTTGCTCAAAGACTTTGTACCTGCGGGCCAAGCGTTGCGCGTGTTGGATGCCTGCGCTGCGCCTGGTGGCAAAACCGCGCACTTGTTAGAACTGTTGAATGACCATTCAGAGGTGACGGCGTTGGATATCGACTCGCAGCGTTGCGAGCGCATCACGCAGAATCTGCAACGCATTGGCCGTAGCGCTAAGGTGATGACGGCGGATGCCGCACTCACCAAAACATGGTGGGATGGCCAGCTGTTTGATGCGGTGTTGTTGGATGCGCCCTGCACGGCCTCTGGCATTGTGCGTCGCCATCCAGATGTGCGTTGGTTGCGTCGCGAGGCAGACATTGCCAAGCTGGCGGCGATTCAGAAAAACTTGCTCAAGCAGCTTTGGCCTTTGGTCAAACCAGGGGGGCGGTTGCTGTACTGCACCTGCTCGGTTTTCAGGGCCGAGGGTGAGTACCAGGTCAAAACGTTTGTTGAACACAACACCAATGCCCGTTTACTGCCATCTCTTGGGCATTTAAGGCCCCAAAGTCGCACAACCGAAGCCGTGCTCGTCGACAATCTGTCGGGTGACCATGATGGCTTTTATTACGCATTGCTGGAAAAAAATCCCGCGCCTTGAGTTGCTCAAATTGAGCGGGTTTTGTGCTGCACGGAAAAAGTGCGCATGCATTGCAGCGGTGATGATTTTGGCCCTGCCGAGTCTTGTCCATGCAGCCACTCCCGTGGAACTCCATGGCCTCAAGTTTGAGCGCCAAGACGCGGCACTCTACATGAGCGCCAATTGGCGATTTGATTTGCCATCGGCCTTGGAAGAAGCCCTGCAAAAAGGCATCACACTTTATTTCGTGACCGAGGTTGAAATCAACCAAGAGCGCTGGTACATCTACAACCAGCGCGTGGCACAAGCTGAACGACATGTGCGTTTGTTTTACCAGCCACTGACGCGTCGCTGGCGTGTCAACATTTCTCCACAGCCTTTCAGCATCAGTGGCCTAGGGATGAGCTTGGGGCAAAGTTATGACACGGCTGAAGAGGCCATGACCGCTGTGCGTCGCATCGTGCAGTGGCGTATCGCCAACGCAGCGGACTACAACCCTGACGCTAAGCAAACCATCAGTGTCAGCTTTAAATTAGACCTCAAGCAATTGCCTCGTCCTTTGCAAATCGGCGCGGCAGGCCAGAGTGATTGGAATATCGGGTTTAGTAAGACGCAAAGGTTGGAGCTGACGCCATGATTGAATTGGCTGAAAAGCGTACGCGCCTTTCTAGCTTTCAATTGCGGTGGTTGCTGGTCATCAGCGCGGCTGTGGTGTTAGGACTCGGATTGGTTCTCTTGTTCTTGCTGACGCAAGCAGCAGACAACCGCGAACTCTACGAGAAGAACTACCGCCAACTGTTCGGACTCAACGTGGTAGTGGCTACTTTGCTGATGAGCGTGATCGCTTGGATGGCTGTGCGCTTGTTCATGCGTTTGAAACAGGGCAAATTTGGTAGTCGATTGCTCTTGAAAATTGCAGCGACATTTGCCCTTGTAGGCTTCTTGCCTGGGCTGATGATTTACAGCGTGTCCTACCAGTTTGTCTCGCGGTCTATTGAAAGCTGGTTTGATGTCAAGGTCGAGGGCGCGTTGGACGCGGGCCTGAGCTTAGGGCGGACCACGCTCGACACTTTGGCGACGGACCTTGGCCAAAAAACCCGCTCGGCCAGTGCGCAGATCAATGATTTACCTGATGCAACGGTGGGCATTGCGCTAGAGCGTATCCGCGACCAACTCGGCGCAGACGATGTGATTTTGTGGAGCACGGCAGGGCAGGCCTTGTCGAGCGCGGGTGAGTCACGATACAAAATCAGTCCAGATCGCCCAACGCCAGCGCAGTTGCGCTTGGTCAAAATACAAAGCGTGGTTACCGCGATTGAGGGGTTGGATGAGGCCGAGCAGCAGGGCAACGCCAAAGCGCGCATACGGGCCTTGGTCTTGGTTGCCCCGTCGGGTTTGGGGTTGCTTATTGAGCCACGTGTATTACAGGTGACCAAGGCAATTCCACCGACCTTGGTCAGCAATGCGTTAGCCGTGGAGGCTGCCTACCGCGAATACCAAGAGCGTGCGCTGGGTCGTGATGGTTTGCGCAGTATGTACATCGGCACATTGACACTCAGCCTGTTTTTGGCCGTGTTTGGTGCTGTGCTGTTGGCGGTCCTGCTTGGCAATCAGTTGGCGCGTCCATTGCTCATGTTGGCAGAAGGTGTGCGCGATGTGGCTGCGGGCGATTTGAGCCCCAAGCCAGCTTTGCAAGGGCGTGATGAATTAGGCGGTTTGACCCGATCGTTTGCACTGATGACGCAGCAATTGGCTGATGCACGATCGGCGGTCGATCGAAGCATGTTGCAAGTACACACGTCACGGGCTAACTTGCAAACCATCCTCGATAACTTGACTGCTGGCGTGATCGTGCTGACCGAGGATGGGCGAATCAAATCATCTAACCCAGGTGCAACACGCATCTTGCGTGTGCCCTTGGCCGCATGGGAAGGGCGCGCGCTAAGTGACATCGAAGGTTTGGTGGAGTTCGCCGAGCATGTGCGTCGTGAATTTGATGGCTTCTTGGGCGAGCGCAGTCAACATGGCTTAGACCATTGGCAGCAATCGTTTGAATTGCATGCCACCAGCATCAGTCCAGCGGTTCAGTTGAGTGACGACAAACAACAGCACATCACCTTGTTGGCACGTGGCGCGGTGCTGCCTAACAACGGACGTTTGCTGGTGTTTGACGATATTTCCGAAATCGTCTCTGCCCAACGCGCCCAAGCTTGGGGTGAAGTGGCTCGTCGCTTGGCGCATGAAATCAAAAACCCACTCACGCCCATACAGCTCTCGGCCGAGCGTTTAGAGATGAAGCTCACGGGCAAGCTGCAAGAGCCCGAGCAACTCGTTCTGAATAAATCCGTCAAAACCATCGTGGATCAAGTGGATGCCATGAAGCGCTTGGTCAACGAGTTTCGTGACTACGCACGATTGCCTGTGGCTGAACTTAAGCCACTCGACCTCAACGCCTTGGTACAGGACGTCATGCAGCTTTATGGCGCTGAGAATGCGGCTGTTCCTGTGTACGCTCAGCTTGATGCGACTTGCCCCATCATCATGGGCGATGCGCAGCAATTGCGCCAAGTGGTGCACAACCTATTGCAAAACGCACAAGACGCGACCGAGGGGCAAACCAATCCGATGGTGTCTATTGCCACGCAGTGGGTGTCCACCTCGGGGCGTGTGCGCTTGGTGGTGCGTGATAACGGGCCAGGCTTTCCGCCAAAAATTCTGAATCGAGCGTTTGAGCCCTACGTCACGACCAAAACGCGCGGAACGGGCTTAGGTTTAGCGGTGGTGAAAAAAATTGCCGATGAACATTCGGCGCGCGTGGACTTGAAGAATCGGGGATTGCAGGGGCGTGTGATTGGTGCGCAAGTGTCGTTATCATTCCAAGTTGCAGAATCGCAACAAAACCAACTGATTTAATCCAGCGAGACAAGACAGAACATGGCAAATATTTTGGTGGTGGATGACGAATTGGGCATTCGGGACCTCTTGTTTGAGATCCTCAATGACGAAGGTCATGCCGTAGAGGTGGCAGAAAACGCAGCCCAAGCACGATTGGCGCGACAAGCAGCGCGACCAGACCTGGTTTTGCTGGACATTTGGATGCCTGACACGGATGGCGTCACATTGCTCAAAGAATGGGCGGGCGCTGGCTTGCTGAACATGCCTGTGATCATGATGAGTGGCCACGCCACGATTGACACTGCGGTAGAAGCCACACGCATTGGTGCTCAAGCCTTTCTAGAAAAGCCCATCACCATGCAGAAACTGCTCAAGGCTGTGGAGCAAGGGCTGGCACGCAAACCAGTTGCACCGACGGTGATGAAAGGTGTTGTGCCATCAGGTGTGGGCAAAGATAGTGCTGTCGCGTTAACAACACCGCAAGCGGTGGTGCTGCCATCGACACACCAAAGCTTTGATTTAGAGCAGCCCTTGCGCGAAGCGCGCGATGCCTTTGAGCGTGCCTACTTTGAATATCATTTGGCACAAGAGAGCGGCTCCATGACCCGCGTGGCGGACAAAACCGGTTTAGAACGCACACATTTGTATCGAAAACTCAAACAGTTGGGAGTCGACCTCTCTAAGGCGAAGCGAGCCAGTTAAGCATCAGTACTGTGCTACAATCTTCGTCTCGGCCCGGTAGCTCAGTTGGTAGAGCAGCGGATTGAAAATCCGCGTGTCGGCAGTTCGATTCTGCCCCAGGCCACCAAAACAAAAAAGCCTAAGTAGTTCGCTACTTAGGCTTTTTTATTTGCTGATTTGTTTTATTTGTTGGCTGCGCTTTCGGCAGATGCAACGCTGGCACGCTGCGCAAACTCGGCTCGCAAAGCTTTGAGCTTTTCACGCGGGTCTTCTTTGATGGTTTCTTTGTCCAAGTCCATTTCAGCAATGAAACGGCTGGGCATGGCCGCAATCATCTCTCTGCCTTTTTTGCGTTTGCGTGTCCAGCTCACGGCCAAGGTGCGTTGGGCACGGGTAATGCCCACGTACATCAAGCGGCGCTCTTCTTGCAGACGCACGGCGATGTTTTCATTGGTGTGTTCGTTCCCAGGCTCATCGTCTAGGCGAAAAGGCAGCATGCCCTCGGTCACGCCTACCAGCATGACGTGCGGCCACTCCAAGCCTTTAGAGGCGTGAAGGGTCGAGAGGGTGACCACGTTTTGGTCTTTTTCACGTTCCGTGAGGGTCGAGAGCAGTGCGATGGTCTGCGCCACCTCCAGCAAGTTTTTCGCTTCATTGCCAATGGTCACGCCTGCGGTGTCATCGATTTGACCACCGCAGCGTTGAGCCATCCAATCGCAAAATTCCATCACGTTGGACCATTTCGATGCCGCCGCTTTTTCACTCTCCTCGGCGTCATAGAGATGCTTTTCGTAGCCAATGTCTTTGAGCCAATCGGTCAAAAAGGCGCGGGCGTCATCGGCACCTGTGGTTAAGCGTGCGCGAAACTCTAGGTCGTTCACATAGCGGCCAAACTCATGCAGGCTACCCAACGCACGTGTGCTGAGCACTGAGGGCAAGCTGTTGCTGAACAGCGCTTCAAACATGCTGAGTTTGTATTTGCTGGCGAACTCACCCAGCGAGGCCAAGGTCTGGTGGCCAATGCCGCGCTTGGGTGTGGTGACGGCACGTAAGAAGGCTGGGTCGTCATCGTTGTTGACCCACAGGCGTAGCCATGCGCACAGGTCGCGAATTTCGGCGCGGTCAAAAAAGCTTTGGCCGCCAGAGACTTTGTACGGGATTTGCGCTTTACGCATCGCAATTTCAATCACGCGTGCTTGGTGGTTGGCGCGGTAGAGGATGGCAAAGTCTTGCAATTCGCGGTGGCCGCTGCCGCTGGCATCGGTGCCTGCGCGTAGTGACTGGATGCGTGCCACCACGCGTTCGGCTTCGTGTTCTTCGGTGTCGGCATCGACCACGCGCACGGGTTCGCCTTCGCCGAGTTCTGAGAACAGTGTTTTAGGAAACAGCTTGGGGTTGAGCTGAATCACGTTGTTGGCTGCACGCAAAATCGCGCTGGTGGAGCGGTAGTTCTGCTCCAGCTTGATGACTTTCAAGGTGGGGAAGTCTTGCGGCAATTTGCGCAGGTTGTCTAGCGTGGCGCCGCGCCAACCGTAGATGGATTGGTCGTCGTCGCCCACCGCGGTAAAGCGGGCGCTGCTGTGGTCTGGCCCCACCAAACACTTGAGCACTTCGTATTGGGTGGCGTTGGTGTCTTGGTATTCATCGACCAGCACATGGCCGAGTTGGGCTTGCCACTTGGCGCGCACTTCGTCGTGCTCTTGCAGCAGCTTCAAGGGCATGCCAATGAGATCGTCAAAATCCACACTTTGATAAGCGCTCAGACGCTCTTCGTAGCGCGCCATGATTTTGGCGATGGTGCGTTCGTTGTCATCTTTGGCCAAAGCCAAAGCTTGGACTGAGTTGAGGCCCATGTTCTTCCACAAGCTGATGGTCCATTGCCATTGGCGTGCGGTGGCGATGTCGGTGGTACCACCTGCGTCCTTCAAGATGCCTGTCACGTCGGCGCTGTCCATGATGCTGAACTGGGGTTTGAGGCCCATCACGCCGCCGTCTTGGCGCAGCATGCGCACACCCAGCGCGTGGAAGGTGCAAATCAGCACATCGTTGGCGGCTTTTCCAATCAATCCTTTGGCACGTTCACGCATTTCAGCGGCGGCTTTGTTGGTAAAGGTGATGGCAGCAATGCGCCTGGGCTCAAGACCTGTTTGGATGAGGCGGCCAATCTTGTGTGTGATGACGCGTGTCTTGCCCGAGCCCGCCCCCGCCAACACCAGACAAGGGCCGTGCAAGAAATTGACGGCTTCTTGTTGCGCGAGATTCAAACCAGCAGACATTCGGGAGACAGTTAATGTGAAGCGGGCAATGATACCGACCTGCCCAACAGGCAAAATAGCAGCGTGCTAAACATTCTTCTCGTCACTTTCCCCTTCTTTGCGCTGGTCTTGGCTGGCTTTGTGGCGGCGCATCGCCGCATGCTGCCGCTGGATGCAATTCCTGGCCTGAACGGCTTTGTGTTGTTCTTTGCGCTGCCTTGCATGTTGTACCGCTTTGGCGCGAGCACCCCCATCGTGCAGCTGTTGGATGCCACGCTGTTCTTTGCGTATCTGTTTTGTGCCTTGCTGATGGTGGGTTTTGTGGTGGCGGTCAGCCTTAACAAACGCATTGGCTGGAACGACGCCTCGTTTGGTGCATTGGTGGGGGCATTTCCGAATACGGGCTTTATGGGGGTGCCCTTGTTGGTGGCCTTGCTGGGTGCATCCGCCGCAGGCCCCGCCATCGTGACCATTGTGGTGGACATGGTGATCACCACCTCGTTGTGCATCGCGCTATCGCGCTTGGATGGCGCAGATGAACACGGCGCAAGCAAGGCCGCTAAGAGTGCACTCAAAGGCGTGCTGACCAACCCCATGCCGTGGGCCATCAGCTTGGGCGCGTTGTCGTCGGCGATGGACTATGAGTTGATTGGACCTTTCGCCAAAACATTGGGCTTGTTAGCGGATGCAGCATCGCCCGTGGCGCTGTTCACCATTGGTGCCGTGCTGGCGCGTTCGCAAATTCGCGTGCGAGAAAGCGGTCATCCCCCCATTTTGTGGCGTGACTTTTTGCCTGTGGCGTTATTTAAATTGATCTTGCATCCCGTGCTGGTTCTGCTTGTGTTGGCAGCTGCTGTGCAAATGGGTTTCGTGATTGAACGCTTCACCATGGTCGTGGTGGTGCTGGTGGCGGCACTGCCCAGCGCGAGTAATGTGGCTTTGTTGTCCGAGCGCTTTGGTGCGGACACAGGGCGCATTGCGATGATTATTTTGTTCACCACCGCGGCCGCGTTTTTTACTTTTTCTGGCGCTGTCGCATTACTACACGGTTGAGTTTTAAATCGCTAGCGGGTCTACATCCACCGCCCAGCGAATGACCTGCCGATGGGCACTGCGCATGGCGTGCAAATCGGCCTGCCAATGCGTCAAGAAATGTTGCAGCGCTTTGCGCGAGGTGCATTCGATCAACATCTGTGCGCGCTCAACATTTGCCACGCGCTGAATCGTCATGGGCACGGCAGGATACAAATCGACCAACAGTTCATCGGCCAAGGCGGCCCCTGCATCACGAGCGGCGTTTAAGAAGCCTTGTGCGGCTTCTTGGCTACGCGCCTCTGCCCGTACCAAGGCTTGGAAGCTGAAGGGCGGCAAGGTCGCTTGCGCGCGTTCTTTGAGTTGTTGTTCGGCGAAGGCGGGGTAGTCGTGTTGTTTGAGTGCTTCAAACAGCGGATGCAGCGGGTGAAAGCTTTGTACCCACATCTCGCAGGGGCTGACCAAGCTCATGTCGGCGTCGCGCCCAGCACGACCTGCGGCTTGCATGAGTAGGCTGAACAACCGTTCTGGTGCACGGAAGTCGCTGGAGAACAACGCGCCATCGGGGTTGAGTGCAGCCACCAACGTGACGCGTCTGAAGTCATGGCCTTTGGCAATCATTTGCGTGCCAACGAGCACGTCTACTGCGCCCGCGTGTACTTCGGCCAGTTGGCGCTCTAGCTCGCCTTTGAGGCGTGTGCTGTCGGCGTCGATACGGGCGATGCGAATGGGCTCGCCATCGGGCCGTCGTACATCGGCCAATAGCTCGGCCAAGTGTTCTTCAAGTTGCTCAGTGCCTCGGCCCAAGGGGCTGATGTCTAAGTTGCCGCAGTTCGGACACGCACGCGGCACAGGCTGTGTGAAGCCGCAGTGGTGACAGCGCAGGGTGCGATCGAGTTTGTGAAATACGCGGTAGGCGCTGCAATGCGGACATTCGCTTTTCCAGCCGCAGTCGTTGCAGTTGAGCACGGGGGCGTAGCCACGGCGGTTAAGAAGCACCAAGATTTGTTCGCCACGCGTCACGCGCTCGCGCATGGCGTCGAGCAGGTGGTTGGAGAAGACAGTTTTGTACGGCTGGCGGTTCATGTCCACGCGGCGCACCAAAGGCAACGCACCTTGGCCCACCCGTGAAGGCATGGCCAAGCGCATGTAGCGGCCCGCGGGCTCTGAAGCCTTAGCTGGGCGGCTGTGGTGCCAGCTTTCGAGCGATGGTGTGGCCGAACCCAGAATGACTTTGGCACCTTCAAGTTGGCCGCGATACACGGCTAAGTCGCGTGCTGAATAACGCGCGCCTTCTTGTTGCTTGTAGCTCGGGTCGTGTTCTTCATCTACCACGATGAGCTGCAAATGCGGCATAGACGCAAATACGGCCATGCGTGTGCCCAACACAATGCGCGCCTCGCCGCTGTGTGCGGCGAGCCAGTTTTTCAGGCGTTGTGCGGGGGTGAGACCGCTGTGCATGGACACCAAACAGTCGGCACCCCACTGTGGGCAAAAACGGGCGCGAAAACGTTCTTCGAGTTGAGGGGTGAGGTTGATCTCTGGGACCATCACCAAAATTTGTGCGTCTGGGTTTTGTTCCAGTACAGATTGCGCAGCACGTAAATACACCTCGGTCTTACCACTGCCTGTGTTGCCAAATAACAAGAACGGGCCTTTGTGGGAGGCGATGTCGGCCAGCACTTGGGCTTGTTCTTCGGTGGGGGTGGGAATGGTTTGCGTCACGCCTTCAAAAGCCGTTGCCGCTTTTGTCTTGCGCTTTAAGCGCCGCGCCCATTGCTCGGTGCTGAGGTCACGCAGTTGGCTTGGGAGGGCTGCTAACGCCACTTCGCCCGCACTGCGTTGGTAGTAGTGGGCCGCAAATTGCACCAGCTGGCGCCAGTGGGCGCTCAATGGCGCGACACCTTCGAGCACGCTGCTGATGGCGCGTAATTGCACTGGGGCTGAGGTTTGTAATTCAGCGTCAGCACGGCTGGCTTGGGACAGCGTCTGGCCCCACACCACGCCGAGCAGCTCTCGGCTACCTAGCGGCACGCGCACCAATGTGCCAGGTGCATGCGCAGCGTCGCTTTCGTAGGTGAGTGCGCCACCAATTCCGCTGTGCGCGGGGGTGTGGACCATCACTGAAATTTGGTGCGGCATGTCAAGTGGTAAGTTGGGGTGTTTTGCTCAGGTGTTTTGGCAGAAAAGCGTTTAAGTTGTTGATTTAAAAAGACTTCACGGCAAACCCAGATTTTCTGTGGATAACTTTGTTGATATCTGCTGTGGAGTGGCTCCAAAGGCCCATGAATCAAGGCTTGGAACAAACTGCCTCAAAAAAATGCAAACCAAGAAGTTCATATAAATCAACGACTTACGAGAAATTAAAGTTTTCCGAAATACGGTAAATGAAAAAACCATCTTCGTCTGCAGCATCAACTTTTTTGTGCATAAGTGTCAAGTTGAAATAAAACTTTTGGTCACTTGACACTTCACTTGTGGCGTTGATTTTTAAGGTTTTCTCAATGCACGTGAGTGGCTGTGCACGGCTTCCACCAATACGCCTACGCTTTCAGGTGGCGTGTATTGGCTGATGCCGTGGCCCAAGTTGAAAATTTGGGTGGGACCTGTGGTGGTCTTGTCCGTATGGGGTTTGCCAAAGGCGTCAAGCACACGACGTGCTTCTGCAGCGATGGCATCTGCGGGTGCAAACAACGAGTTGGGGTCGAGGTTGCCTTGCAGTGCTTTGCCTGGGCCGCCCACCTCACCGCCCACTTGAGCACGGGCTTTGGCGAGGTTGACCGTCCAGTCCACGCCCAAGACCTCGCAATCGAGGTCCGCCATTTCGGGTAGCCACAAACCGCCGCCTTTGGTGAAGACCAAGCGGGGAATGACCGCGCCATCATGCGAGCGTTTGAGTTGCGCCAATACGCGCGTGGTGTAGGCCATGCTGAACTGTTGGAACATGCCATCGGCCAGTACACCGCCCCAGCTGTCAAAAATCATCACGGCTTGTGCGCCAGCTTCGATTTGGGTGTTGAGGGACAGGGCCACGGCGTCGGCGTTGATTTCCAAAATGCGGTGCATCAGGTCGGGTCGGCTGTACATCAGGCTTTTGACTTGCCGGTAATCGTCTGAGCCTGCGCCTTCGACCATGTAGCAAGCCAAAGTCCAAGGACTGCCAGAAAAACCAATCAAAGGCACGCGGCCGTTCAGTGCTTTGCGAATGGAGGTGACGGCATCAAACACATAACGCAGCTTGGCCATGTCGGGCACGGCCAATTCGGCCACGGCGGCTTCGGTGCGCACGTTCTTGGCGAACTTGGGGCCTTCGCCTTGGGCGAACGACAGTCCTAAGCCCATGGCATCGGGCACGGTCAAGATGTCGCTGAACAAAATGGCGGCATCGAGCGGGTAGCGCTCCAGCGGTTGCAGTGTGACTTCAGTAGCGAAGTCGGTGTTGGTGGCCAAGCCCATGAAGCTGCCA
>JACCDY010145774.1_pt1 | contig 13013 bp, 11 predicted proteins | sample 7446391 | NCBI WGS metagenome assembly JACCDY01 (sample SAMN15323451, study PRJNA562643) | freshwater metagenome | isolation source: river surface water | place: USA:Blue River Watershed | collected 2017-08-18 | reverse complement strand
TATCTTGCTTAGCCTGGTAATAGGTCTCCATCGACGGCGTCGCAGAACCTAACAAAACCTTCGCTTTTTGCTGATGTGCTAGAACAATCGCCACATCCCTTGCGTGATAACGGGGCGCAGGATCCACCTGCTTGAAGGAGGTCTCATGTTCCTCATCGATAATGATGAGACCTAAGTTTTTAAAGGGCAAAAACACAGACGAACGAACGCCCACCACGAAAGGGTATTTCCCCTCCACGATCGACTTCCATACTTCCACTCGTTCGTTATCCGAGAATTTGGAATGATAAATCCCTACCTGCTCCCCAAAAATTCGCTTCAAACGCACCACAATCTGTGTCGTCAAGGCGATTTCGGGTAATAAATACAGTACCTGATCTCCATTCGCTAAGGCTTCCTGAATCAGCTTGATATAAATCTCCGTCTTCCCTGATCCCGTTATCCCGTGTAAAAGGACAACGTCTTTCTCTTGAAACTGATTCAATATCGACTGGTAGGCCTTCTCCTGCGGGTCATTCAGTGTAAAGGTAGATGGTATAAAATTCTCATCCGCTTCATCGAATCGCGAAACAACGACGTCGAAAATCTCGAAAACCTGATTCTTCACCAAAGTTTGCAAGGAACTTTCCGACAAGCCTGCCTGAGAAAAACTGTTTTTAGCTAGACCTTTCTGATTCGTCTCTGGACTTCTTAATACGGGGATATACTGCAAATAATGCAGTAATATGGCTATTTGCTTTGGTTTTTCTTCTAAAGATTGAATCAGATCAGTCAGGGCTAACTTATCCTCAAAAGAGGATGCTAATCGGACCTTGCGTTGCAATTTGGGTGTATAGCGATCCTTTAATTCATCGAAGATGATCACCGCGTCTTTGCCCACTAAGGCTTTGATGAGATGGTAGGGACTTTTGACCTCAGCGAATTTGGCTAAATCATCATAACTCATCGCCCCTTTATCTCGAATCTCCACATAAATGGATAATTCTCGATCCGTCAAGGTTTCAGGGCTTGAAAACTCTGGATTCACCTGCACCTTCGACTGACTCGAAATCTTTAAACCGGCCGGCAAAGCCACTTGAAAAACTTCTCCAGGGTAGCACATATAATAGTCTGCGACCCATTGAAATAAGGAAATTTGGGAAGCCGTCACCAAGGGCGAATCGTCTAATATTTCCAGTAAATATTTCGCTTGGTATTCCTTAGGAGGATTGTGATGGACCGTAACGATCACACCTGTGAGGACTTTCTTTGTCCCAAAAGGTACCACCACCCGCAATCCTGCCTGAACAAATTCCGCCCATTCCCGAGGCACCCGGTACGTAAAATACCGAGGGATGGGAAGCGGAAGTAAGGCATCCACAAAAACCGTTTTCTCCTCCCCTATTTCCATTGCAAGGTTTGAATCAGGTGAAGTGCATCTTGTTTGATATAGCGAATGACAGGCGCAAGCGAATCATTCTTCATGGCCGTATTCAAATAAACGGCTCCACGTAAAAAATGCGTGGTAGAATCGGTGGCAAAAAACTGAAATGGCGTAGCCACTTCGCCTTCTAATTCAATAATGGTGGCCTTTCGACCATCTCTCGTCGTTAAAACCGCATCCTCGATGCGATTCGCCTTCATCTGATGTTTAGAAGCTAATACATACGAATCTCGTATCATCTTATCTAAGCGTTTCCGATCTCCTCCCACTGATTTATACGTTAACTGGATAAATGCATCCCAACGTGGATAATAGATATACATCCAGTGTGGTTCCGCGAAGGCAAAGCTGTCTTTTTTAACGATGGCTTGACGCGAAATTTCAAAACTAAAGGGATGTCCTTTTTCGAGTGATTGGTAGCTATGCTTGGGAATATCCATGGCTGGGTAGCCTTTGGGCCTTGGCATAGCTGATTTTTCCTCTTCTGTAGCTTTGCCACAAGAGATCAAGGTTAACAGAAAACCTAGGAGGAAAAGTCGCATATTCGCTTATTTTAAACCGTAATACGCTAAGATAGGATTTTGTATGGATTCAAACACTTTTTCCCGTAAAACAGGCAAATCTTCCATCGTCAAACCCACCGTCTCAAAGGGTGGGTGAATCTCTACATGCAAAGTGCCCGGACGCATCATCAACGTATCATCATCCATAATCTGGTGGTTATTATGAAAACTCATAGGTACGACAGGCACCTGCTGCTGAATCGCCATAATAAATGCGCCATCTTTCAGAGGATTAGCCATGTAAGGGAAGTTTTTGGAAATAATACCTCCCTCTGGAAAAATAACAATACTTCTTCCTGATTGCAACGCCCGAATAGAGCGACTTAAGGAACTAGCCCGGCTATTCTTATCAGAACGATCAACCAAGATATTTAAACGCGCATATAGGTACCCAAATAAGGGTATTTTCTTCATCGCGTTCTTCCCCACAAAAGAAAAATAATGACGTATAATCACCACCACCACCGCAATATCGACATAGGAGAAATGGTTCGCGCAGAACACATAAGTTTGCTTCGGATCTGGCTTAAAGTGATGTGTCACCTTAATTCGAATTCCGGCAAAAAGAAAAAAGAGTTGCCCCCAAAGCCCGACAAGCCGATGAGCAACTCTTTTCCAAGACCGTCTTTGTAAAAAAACAAAGATGAACGGGTATAAAGCTAAAAATATCAGAACAAAAACGAGTCCTGCCCAAAAAGTGTACAACCCCTTTAAAACAGATGAAAGCAAAGAACTTTTGTTTTTCATAAACTTAAAGAGTGTGCTAAACCAAAGGTTTATTCAACTACACCTAATTGAACCGTATTTGTTTTCTTGTCTTGATTCGCTGGAACAGATAAGGTCGTTACGAAAATATCTCCTTTAGCTAATAAATTATCTTGCTTCAATTTATCCACCATGGCTGCTACCGTTTTTTCTGCATTACCCGTTCCCGGATCGTAGAAGAAAACACGAGCTCCCCAAAGAAGACCCATCGTCGACATCAATTCTTTATTCGATGTAAAGACGAACAAATCAGCCTTAGGACGGTGAGCCGATAAACGGAACGCCGTGTAACCTGAATTCGTAATACATAAAATCGCTTTCGCTTTAGAGTCACGCGCTAGACGACAAGCTCCTGCGATTAAACGATCTTGCAATCCGACGTTTTCAGAAGTAGAGGCACTTAACGAGTGGTTCTTAAAGTAAATCGCCGCTTCGTTACCTTGTACGATTTCAATCTCATTTTGTTGTTGCTCCACTACCTCGTGAATGTGAGCCATCGTCTCCACCGCTTTCACAGGATAAGCTCCTGAAGCAGATTCTCCACTTAACATCGTTGCAGATGCCCCTTGTAGAACGGCATTCGCCACGTCAGAAGTCTCAGCACGTGTAGGAACTGGATTCGTGATCATCGACTCTAACATTTGCGTCGCTACAATCACGGGTTTACCAGCTGCAGTACACTTCTCAACCATCACTTTTTGAAGGTAAGGTACTACCGCACCATCCATTTCAACACCTAGGTCACCACGAGCTACCATGATAGCATCCGTCGCTGCGATGATCTCATCTAAATTATCAATGGCTTCAGGCTTTTCAATCTTCGCGATTACGCGTGTATTCTTACCGTAGGCTTTAATTTTCTCTTTAATATCCCAGATATCACTCGCTTTACGAACGAAAGAAAGCGCTACCCAATCCACACCGTGATCTAAACCAAAGTATAAATCAGCTTCATCCTTCGGTGTTAAACAAGGTAAAGACACCTTCGTACCTGGTAGATTAATTCCTTTTTTTGATTTCAAAATACCTCCGTAAATAACCTCAGTCACTACTTCCTTCTTCACTTTATCTACAGTAAGCACTTTCACTTCTAAATTACCATCATCCATCAAAATGCGCTCGCCAGGATTCACATCTAAATACATCGATGTATAGGTAGTACCTACTTTCTCAGAAGTACCTAACAAATTTTCATCCATGGCGAAGATCAATTGTTGACCTGCCACTAAAGGCACCCCGTTATTCTCTACTAATTGTGTACGAATTTTAGGACCTTGTAAATCTTGAAGTACGGTTAAATTTAAACCCATCTCCTCAGAGATAGAACGAATGGTTTTCAAACGCTCTAAATGATCTTCATGCGTTCCGTGAGAAAAGTTTAGGCGAAATACATTTACACCTGCTTTAGCTAATTGGATTAATGCTTCTCTTGATTCTGATGTGGGACCTACTGTGGCTACAATTTTTGTCTTGCGTTGATACGACATAATATGGATTAGATTCTATTAACTCTGCAAGTTACATTTATTACACAAAAAAAACCACCAAAAGGTGGTTTAAATTGTATTAAAATAAGATTATGGAATTAATTCTCCCACATTTCTGCCTCTTTATCTTGCAGCTGTTGCTCTAATTTTTGGGACTTAAGTAAGGCAGCTTTTCCATCTCCAAATTGATCAAAAATATCTTTGTTAGCTGCATTTCCTTTCTTAATAATACGCGCACTAAAAAAACGTAAATCAAATGCATCAGCCATATTACGGTGCTGCATTTCGTTTGTTGAATTAAACCAAATGCAATTCGGATTGCTTTTGAAGAATTTATATACGTCTTTAAAACGGAAGGATGCTACGATATCTTCCAAACCTGCATCGGAGGCAGACGCTGGAATTTTCAATGTAATCGCCTGAATATCAAAGTACAAACGAGAACGCTTGCGATCGATGATGGCATCTTCTTTGATCTCTAAAATCGATAATTGCTTCGGGATGTAATATTCCACGCCAGCAACGATTGGACCTTTATCGAAATCATCTACGGCTGGCTTCTCTGCATTTGTTGTCTCTGCTTTCTTCGTTCCCCAGCCATCATCAGCTCCACCACCGGTAGCAGGTGCAGCAGCAGGCTTTGCATCACCACCAAAACCAGCAGCAATCTCTTCCGCCGTCAATCCGCCGTTTTCTAATTTTCCTTTAATCTTTAAGCGATCGATAAATTGATCTACACTTAATTTCGTGTTCAAAGAATCATTCGTGTATGGAATCAAAAGACCCGCCTTCACACCATCGATTAAAAACTTCGAGATTTGATTATTTTCTGCAAAGAAGGGCTGATTGATCTTCTCATTCAAATCCATTCTACGCCAAATTTGAGCTCGGTATTGAATATCCGCCTCGTCAATTGGGTGCGCTGAATTAGGATTCGGATTCGACGAAGTTTCTTGCGCAAAAACGCCCAAAGAAATCAAACAAAATCCCAAAATTAAACTATGCTTCAACTTCATATACTTATGATTAATTCAATGGAATTACTTTCACAAACGAAAAAGGGATCGTTTCTACACTTCCTTTGAAATTCTTACGCTGTACACCTTTTACTTCAATACGGTAACGGTCACCTGATTGAGCTTGACCTGCTAGAGAAGAGATCGAACCACCACCTGGTAGGGTAACGGAAGCCACACGCTTCGTGCCACGAGCTAGTGCCACCTCAATTTCGGAGACACGGTAATTCGCATCCTCTGGATTCGTTGCGGCGAAAGATTCATCTGCGATGGCTTTGGCATTCACAAAACGTAAACCTGCCGCATTCTCACCACTCTTATCGTTCAATTCAGTACCCGAACTACCTACAATTTTAATATCAGGTCTAGGTACACGACGTACTCTAAACGTTTCTTTACCTAATAAAGTACCTGCATTGTTCACATTTAACGTCACCGTAGACGAAGTAGGTACAATCGTCACCTTGCCTTTATTTGTTCCTGCAATTGCCTCACCACCTTCAGCCGTAAAGCTTGGGTTCCAAAGCGCCCCTAAGCCAGCACTCGCTACACTCAAACGATTCGCACATCCTAAATAAAGAGCAGGCAAAGTTCCTGTCTCAATGTTATACGTAGGCTTTAACACAAAGTATTCCTTCGTGATTGTTTCCGTTTTAGGACCCGCTGGGCTCATATAAGAAACTGAGGCCGTATAGGTTTTCTTCGCTAAACCGTTTGCATCATATCCACCTCCAGAGGTTTTGAATTTGATTTGACCCCGGCCATCTACTACTTGCAACGGAGAACCATTATAACTCATACGCGGAGTGAATCCACTTGAAGTAGCCGCAATAAACACCTCAGCCTGGTATTCCATACCTGCCACCACTGTGTTTGCATTCGCAGAAACTTGCGCAAATACTTTGTCAAACTTAATCTCCTTCGCTCCTACTTTTCCCGCTAATTGATTCAAAACCTCGGCTTCATAGCGGCGAATTTCTGATTGCTTCTGTGATAAAGTCGCTAAGGCAGCTGCCACTGGCGTATGCTCAAAATTGAATTCAGCAAAATCTTTGTTCGCTTGGTTCGGATCTTTCTGAGCTGATGGAATATCTTTTGCCTCTAAAGCTAAAGATTCAAACTTAGTTCCAGGATCAGCCGCAGCCGTTAATTCCTTCAAGTATTTATCAAACATCGGAATCAATTTATAAGCTTCGCCTTGCTTCGCGCCACCTACCATGATTTCATAAATCTTCTCCTCCTCTTTCGGATTCTTGATGTTACCCGTTTCTGGATCGATACCGCCAGCTGCTTCTAGCACCTGACCTTTTACGTTCTCGATATGACCAACTAACGCATCTGTGATACGTCTAACTTCATTCGCTTTCTTCAACACATCTGCATAGGCAGCCGGATTAGGAAGCTCTTTAATCCGCTCCTCAATTCCTTGCACCATACCTTTACTTTTGTTCAAGGATGATTGATTTGCCATTTCTAAACTGCTATTTAATAAGGCAAATTTCTGCAATAAGGCATCACTCACCTGCAAGGCTAGCAAGGCGGTTAATACCAAATACATCATCCCGATCATTTTCTGCCGGGGGGTCTCTTTTAAACTTGCCATAATTAGCCTTTCATAGCTGTTAACATACTACCATATACTTGGTTCAAGGACTGAATATTCGCGTTTAACTTCGCTAATTCTGCCTTGAATAATTCTGCATCCTTTTGCGTGGCTGCAATGTGCTCAACGCTCGCATTTACATTGCCATAGAAACCGTTTATCGCTTTCATGTGCTTGCTAGCCTCTTGGATTTCAGCTTCGTATACTGCGTTTAATTTCTCTAATGATTCACCCGCTTTCGCATAGTTTTGCGTGTATTTTGCCGCCTCAGAAGACGATGCAGAGATCGTAGCTAATGATTGTGATGCCTCAGAAACGGATTTATTTAAGCCCCCTAAAGACTCAGCTGAAGTCGTTAATGACTTAACGAAATCTTGAGTAGCACCTGTTGCCTTTGAAATTTCAGATAAACTGTTCGCTGTATCTGTTAATGATTTTAAGCTCTTTGTTAAATGAGCGACTGCCTCAGCATCTAAACCTGGAACATCACCTGTGTGACGTGCTGCTGCCGGACGAGGTGCCTCACCTGCTAATTCTGGATATACTTTTTCCCAGTCATACTGCTTTTCTGGAACTGATTTTAGATAAAGTACGCCAAATAAAATAAAGATAGCAGCCTCTGTAAACATACCGACCATCAACATCTCATTTGCACCAGTCCAGTGTAAAATTTTAAAAAGTGCTCCTACGATTACGATAGCGGCACCAAAACTGGCAATAACATTAATCGACTTTTCCATTTTGCTTATTCTTAATAATAATAGATTTAGTTTTATTTATTTATCTGGATGAAGGACGCCCTAAGTAACGCATCACGCATCTAAACCCAACATAGGATCTTTTGTTTTTTTCAAATTCGAACGTTCGCGTACCCGTCTCTAAATAGTATCCAATATCCTTCCACGAACCTCCACGAACTACTTTACGCGGATTAGAAGCATCACGATTCATCGAGTTTAAGTCCCAAGTCACCGCTGAAGCATTCTCCTCAAAGGCATCTTCACACCATTCTGCTACGTTACCAGCCATGTTGTAAAGGCCGTAATCATTCGGACTATACGCGTTTGCTGGAGCCGTATATTCGTAACCATCGGCATCGTAATTACCCCGATGAGGTTTGAAATTCGCTAATAAACAGCCCTTTGCATTTGATAAATACGGGTTACCCCATGGATATTTCGCTGAAGCACGACCACCACGAGCTGCCCACTCCCACTCTGATTCAGTAGGTAAAGTGAAGCGAGGCAAAGCCGCTAAGCCCTGCGTCTTGCGGTAGCTATTCATCAATTTAGAACGCCAATCGCAGAAATATTTAGCTGCTGACCAGTTCACACCTACCACTGGATACATATCAAAGGCAGGGCTAGCGTAATAATTCTCCGTCATCGGATCTCCATACGTAAAATCGCGGGTCTGGTAGCCTGGCATCTTTAAATCTTCCGACCAACGCGTCGTATCAGGATAGTAATCAGACATAATTTTCGTCTCTCCTAGAACAGACAACGAATCACGTAATAGTGATTCCACAAACTGACGGTATTCGTAATTCGTAATCTCAGTGTCGTCCATAAAAAAGGCAGATACCGTTACTCTACGCGGAAAATTAATCGCTGAACGAGATGGATCTTCATCTCCTTGACCCATTAAATAACTACCTGAGGGCACTAAAACCATGCCAAATGGAGTGGGCTGCGACCATCCTTTACGATTTACCGCAACGATTTCTCCGTTAAATACACCTGGATCTTCGGTAGCTGGCTTGAAGAACAAACCTTTTAAACCTTTAGATTTTGTTGACTTAGTAGAACTTAAGGTCTTTCCTCCCGAATTGCTTTTGGAACCGCAACTTTGAATCGCCACAGCGAGCACCACAAGGGAAAATAACCAGACTAGTTTCTTATTCAGATTATGAAAATTCATATACCTATTTAAATTTCTGTTTTTCTAAACGTTTTAGGCAACGTAAAATTGCCTCTCATCAAAAATAAACTCCTCACAGAATTAACAAATTCCTCAAATTTAAAGGATTATTCTAACAATTATGACAGGTTTTAAAATAATTTTAAAGGCCTAGCTATAAAATCCTGAACCTAGGGGTTCGTATGGGAGCAGGCTTCTGCCGAATACTTCTTTCAGGAATCCGGAACCTCAAAAACACTTCATGGGACAAAGGCTTCTTATTCAGAGAATTAGAGGTAGTTATATCCATCGCATAACCGATATCTAATTTGTTTTGAAGTACAGAAACACCTAGCAATCCCATAGCAGCATCCCCGTTTCGATAGGCTCCTCCAGCATAAATTAGTTTATTATAATAGACGCGAGCACCTGCTTCTGGGACGATTTGGCCAGAATAATAACGCACTAATCCATAGGGCAATAGATCAAAATAGTCACTTAAGTAGATTTCACCACTTCCATGCAGAGCAAAAACTCTTTCTAAAGGCATGAACGCTGTCGCTCCTCTGAAATCAAAAACAGGAGCCGTCAAATGGTCCGCCGTCAATCCTACCTGCCAATTTTCTCTAGAATACACCACCCCTAAGCCTAGATCAGGCTGTGTCTGACTAATGGGTGAACCTGAAATCAAGTTAGCGACCGGATCATTGGGATCTCTAACTCGGAAAGTGCGACCATCATAAGCTTTCGTTTGCAAGCCGGCTGAAAGTCCAAAAGACCACATGCCATCGCCTCGATTCAAATGATAGGCTCCTTGAAGCTGAACTAATTGCTGAGATACCCCAGAAGGTGTTTTATCGGAATAAAATTGAAGACCAAATCCAACGGAAGGAGCTAAACTAAAAGACCCCGCTAACCAGGCAGTACCTAAGGTACCACTACCGTCCGTCGAGGTGCTATAACCAGACCATTGGTCTCTCACTTGAAGCGCAAAATAATTAGCTGATTTCCATCCCGAATAGGCTGGATTAACGATGTTCGAATTAGCCGAAAAAATACTGAATTGAGGGCTTTGCTGGGCGAATGTAGGTAGACAAGTCAATAGCAGAAAGCATCCCAAAATCTGGGAAAAGCAACGCCTAGGTAGTAGACTCAATTGAAATGTCATTCGTTGGATGAAAATTGCTAGGCTAAAATAATAAAAAAGCCTCAAGGTATGAGGCTTTTTTATTATTTATTTACTTGCTTGATGTAATGTTCAAGAGCACCTGTCATGGAAGGTGCATTCGGCATAGGTGCCTGAATGTCGACAATTAATCCTGCATCAACCACCGCTTGTGCCGTTGTAGGCCCGAATGCCGCTAGGCGGGTGTTATTTTGCTTAAAGTCAGGGAAGTTATGGAACAAAGAAGTGATGCCTGATGGGCTAAAGAAAGCAATCACATCATAAAATACCTCTTCTAAATCGGATAAATCAGCCGAAACCGTTTCATACATCACCGCCTCCGTTAACTGGAAGTCGTTCGTTCCCATGTAATCTGGAAGGTCTTTTTGGCGCTTATTAGAGCAAGGGAAAAGGAATTTTTCCGTCTTGTGCTTCTTAATAATTTCCAAAAGATCTAGCGCCGTTTTCGTTCCTGTAAAGACTTTACGCTTACGGATAACGATATATTTTTGTAAGTAATTCGCTGTCTGTTCCGTGATACAGAAGTACTTCATATCAGTAGGCACCTCGATCTTCGCCTCTTTGCACATGCGGAAGAAGTGATCTATCGCGTGACGAGAAGTAAAAATGATAGCCGTATGTTGAAGAATTTCAATTTTCTGCTTTCTGAAATCCTTGTATGCGATTCCTTGTACTTCAATAAAAGGTCTAAAGTCCACTTTTACGTTGTACTTTTTTTCTATTTCAAAGTAAGGTGATTTTGCATCTGCAGGGGCAGACTGAGTCACTAAAATACTTTTTACTTTCTTTAATCGACTCGTTTCTTCGGTAGCAGTTTTACTCATAATCGTACAATTTTGGCCAGAAAAACACCGGCCCTAAAATTCAGAGTGCAAATATACGACAATTTTTTAGAGAAAATTATCCTGCGTTAGATGTAAGTAGGAAAAATTAATTCCCTGATACCAAACAAGATAATCTGTCCTTCGATGATAAGAAGGTAGATAAATAGAAACAAACGAGGGAAGGAAAAGCTGCGTTGGAAACTTTGGAAAAAATATACAAACCGAAACAGGAAATACCCATCCACTAAGTAAAGTACCGATGAAAAATCAATGGATTTGCTGGGCCCCACATACACGGCGTAAAAACAAATCGAGGCAAATAGAAGTGTAAAAAACTGCAAATTCGTCTGCAAGGATTTAAAATAGTGCACATTCGCTAATCCCTTCAGCTTAAATAAGTCGGTGAATAAATAGTACACAAAATACCGGGAGATAAAGAGCAAGAAGGAAAGGCCCAGTTTAGAGAAGATAAAGAACAAACTAGGCCAAAGCGCCACAAAATTATCTCCATTGCTAAAAAACTCATCTTTTTGAATCGTTTTAAAGCCCACTAAATAGGCTAAACACGAAGTAAGCAAGCTGAGTGTAAAAAGGACCAATACATTAGGCAAGGCGAAAGGGCGGCGCATCCAAACCTCATCCTTCACCTCCCAACGAATCCAATCTGAATAGCGGTAAAATGAGGTAAATACCCGGGGATAGGCGGCAAAAAGCAAGCCCAAACAGGTCATTAGAGAGAGAATACTCAATAAAAAGAAATTAGAAAAGGGAGCTCCTGACCTGGTTTGTAAGGAAAAGAAATCCGCCTTTTCAGCCACTACGACCTTTTCATCGCGTTCGACCTTGAAATCGGATGGCAAACCCTGCAAATCTTCCAGATAAACCGTCAAAACCAGTTTATCCTCTTTCGCTAAGCTATCCATTGGAATTCGATAGACCTCTCCTTTTCGGAGAGTCTTGAACAAGGTTCCTTGCAGAAAAAGGTGGTAATTTTCTGAGGGATAGATGGCTAGGTAGGCTTTGGGAAAATCACCTGGGTGGATTTCTAAAGACTTCGAATGGTAGGCATAATGCTTTGAGGACACATAGGGCAAGAAACTTTTCCAGGCTTCCTGGTAAACAAGCCAATCCCGATCAAAGGAATACACCTTTTTCCAAGCTGCTTGACCCGTAAAAGCCAATAACAACAAAGCCCATAAAAAAAATCTGCTCACCGTTTTTCGCGAAGAAATCAGATGAGCAGATTTTAAGAAGAAAGGAATCATTCCTTGAAATTAATTCAACTTATTTAGCAGCTAATGCTTTGATCATTGTCTCGCCAATATCAGCTGGAGAGTAAACCACGTGGATTCCACACTCTTGCATGATTTTCATTTTAGCTTCTGCTGTGTCATCAGCACCACCGATGATCGCACCTGCGTGACCCATACGACGTCCTTTCGGAGCTGTTTGGCCAGCAATGAATCCTACGACTGGTTTACGGTTACCGTCAGCCTTAATCCAACGAGCCGCTTCCGCTTCCATACCGCCACCGATCTCACCGATCATCACGATACCTTCTGTTTCAGGGTCATTCATTAATAATTCAACCGCCTCTTTCGTTGTTGTTCCGATGATCGGATCACCACCGATACCGATGGCAGTTGTTTGGCCTAAACCTGCTTTCGTTAATTGATCTACTGCTTCGTATGTTAAGGTACCTGATTTAGAAACGATACCTACGCGACCTTTTTGGAAGATAAAGCCAGGCATGATACCTACTTTACACTCATCAGCCGTCATTACACCTGGACAGTTAGGTCCGATTAAACGGCAGTCATAGTTTGAAATATATTCTTTTGCTACGATCATATCTTTCGTAGGGATACCCTCCGTGATACAAATAATCACTTTAATTCCTGCATCTGCCGCTTCCATAATCGCATCCGCAGCAAACGCTGGTGGAACGAAAATGATCGATGTATCTGCTCCTGTAGAAGCCACCGCATCCGCTACCGTATTGAAAATAGGGCGATCTAAGTGCTTAGCACCACCTTTTCCGGGAGTAACTCCACCTACCACTTGCGTGCCGTAAGCGATCATTTGCTCCGCGTGAAAAGTTCCCTCAGTTCCTGTGAAACCTTGAACAATAATTTTTGAATTCTTATTTACTAAAACACTCATTTGCTAGGGGTTATAATAACGTAGGCGAAAATTTTTTCCAAAGGTACAAAATATTGATAAAAATTATCAAAATCCTGATTGATA
>JACCDY011156968.1_pt1 | contig 13015 bp, 13 predicted proteins | sample 7446391 | NCBI WGS metagenome assembly JACCDY01 (sample SAMN15323451, study PRJNA562643) | freshwater metagenome | isolation source: river surface water | place: USA:Blue River Watershed | collected 2017-08-18 | reverse complement strand
GGACCCATGGGTCCAGCCTACATGGCCAGCGACGGTGGGCCGCTCATGGCCAAGGCCAAGATGAAGGTCGTACTGTCCCGCTCATTCGGACGTGGAGACGACGTGACACGCGACCCATTTGTGCGTGAACGTTCCAAGGGTACCTTCTTCCAGATGGCGCACGAGTTCCTGCCCCTCCTGCCTCCAGGCAAGGCTTATCCGGCCGATTGTCGCAACACGGGCGTGCTCGACGGCAAATACGACGTGGTCAAGCCTCTGTCGTACTGGGAGGCGCTCGACAACTCGCTCTTGGCCACTGGTGGTGTCACTCACCCAGCCAAGACTCTGCTTCGAGCCGTCCTGAACTCGGACAGCTTGACCCAGCGTTGGGCCATTCGGTGCCAAGACGTGAACAATCCGACCGAGTTTGGTGTCGGCGCCTTTGAGGCCTTGAATCCCGCCACGGCCGCGAACGCCATTCAAGACGGTCTTGATACTGCGTACTTGGGTCAGGCACTCAAGCACCTGGGTCGCGGTACCGCGGCCGTGAACCACCTCGTTATGGCCGCTGCCGCCATCCCTCTCAGTCCATTCCCTTCGACCCAAACCCTGCGCGACTTTGCCATTCGATATGGCGTGCCTTTGCCGTTCAATCTGCTGCTACTGCGTCCACACGAGATGTGGGAGATGGGCTCAGCGGTCATGATGAAGAAAGGAGCCGAGACCGGAAGCACGTACCTCGGCTTCAACGACTTTGAGCTGTCGCGTGACGGTAACCGCAAGATGTTGCTCGGCTTCTACACCGTCTACGGCAACCCCATCATCGAGAACCCGCAAAACATCCACGTGCTGCACAACGTGATCCCGATCAACTACGTCCGTGGTGAAAGCACCAAGTTCTTCCATCCCACGAGTGATGTCGAAGGCTACAAGAACGGATGGAAGCAAGAGACCCAAGTCAAGGATATCTTTGTGGTGCCGATCGAAACGCCTTTGATGCGCGACAATATCGACATCACGGGTCAGTACCCGTCCGAGGTCGAAGACGATCCCGATTCACTGCACTATCTGTCGGCCTTGGCCGCGGCCGCGATCTTTGGCTGGCAAACACCCGACCTCTACATGGATTCCATGTCGGCCTTTAATGACGACCGCATCTACAACACACGTTGTTGGCAAGGCACACAGTACTTCTGGGGCCTTAACGAGAGCGGTACGGTACCTCACTCGATGGCTCTGCGCAAGACAGGTTCCAAGTGCCAGTTTGGGCCGTCCATCTACGCCGGTGTCATGCGCGATCGTCTCGGTCGTGGTCGTTCGGGTGGTATCATCCCTCTCAATGAACTGCATGACGGTGCACGTGAAGTCGTGGCTGCAGCTTAGTTATCGTCTGTAATCATGCTCACAGCCCCTGTTGTACAATACACTAGACGAAATCGTTTGGCATATTCGAGCACATCCTTTTCTTGGCCATGGTTTGAATCCACCAAATCCCTGCGCTTGCGCGAACGTTCGATCGAAGCTTGTTCTTGCGCCACGTCGTCCGCATCGGCAGCAATCTCTTTATTGACGCGCTTGAGTTCCTCGATATAGGCCTTGATTTGGTCACCGTACGGGAGTTTGTGGAATACACGCGCACTGCGTCTCTTGCCTTGAAATTCCAACGACATCTTTGTTTTATGTACTCCGACCACCTCAAATGGCTCCGGAACGGGCCAATGAACGAAGAAGATGCGGCATTATTTCATCAGTTTTCCAAACCAAGACGCGCGTCCTCCCGACGCCGAGCAGTTGCCGCCGTATCAAGTTCAAGTTCAAGTAACATGTTCCATGTCGGTGCCAATGCCGCCAAGCATCCTCCACCGGGCTACGAAATGAACCACATCGCATCGATCGCCTGCTTCCTCGTCAGCTGTGGTCTGCTTCAAGATGAACTGGTGCCTTCTCCAGAGCGTGTCGAGCTCATGGCGCGTCGTGCATTTGCATTGCCTCTTCTTCCTCCTCTGGTGGAACCCGTCGTCGTCGATGAAAAGAAGAAGAAACACACACGAGTATGTAACTGAGTCAATAGGATCCTCGGTTAAGAAGAGATGCTGCACATTCCACTGTGTACACGTGAAGATGACCAGCCGCGTGAAGGCGAAAAGTTTGTGCCTTTGCCACTGGCCCAGTTCCAACGCATCCACGACTTGGTGTCCAACAATGCCAAGATCCGGGCCTCGTTCGAGGTGCTGAGACACCACATCTTTGCCGGAGGCGTGATTCTCTCGAAACCGGGCTTTCGAGTCTCGGCCCATATGCAACAACAACTCGATACGACGTGGAAGAACTTTTTCGAGCAGATGACGCTTCAAGTGTTTCAGTTTGGCTTTGTCATTGTGCGTTTGCTGGACGGTACCGACCCCGTGTGTGTCTCGCCACTCGATGTCAGTATCGAATGGGTACTGCAAGACGATGGACATTATGCGATGCGCGTGCGTCAAAACGACGACGCCACGTCCGGCATGTGGGGTGTATTGCGACGCGACAATCCCATGAAACGTGTATTGAAAGATGTCATGATTTGGGCCCGGGATCCACCGGACTCGAGAGGCAATCTGACATCGATGTCACTATGCTTATTGCAGTCATCGGCGATCCTCGATACCTTTATGCACTATGCCGTCCGTGCCGCGGCACGTAACGCGATGCCGTCCCTGTTTCTCGAACACATTCCGGAGTCGCCCGAAGGCAAGGCCCTGGCTCGCGATGTGGGCATTCCGGGCAATAACAATGCTATGCACGAGGCCGAGATCGAGAGCAATAACGCGTTCGACGTTGAGTCCGCCGCCAATCAGGCGGAACGCAACCGCGCGGCCGCCTTGATCTACACCCCTGCAGGACGTGAAATGGCCGGTGGGTTCGGATCGACGTACGATGGTGATAAGCACGTGATTCCCAAGGACGAATGGGGCTTACCCACGACGAATATCCAGATTCTGTTGCCGCGACATCGCAAACTGGTCCAGAACACCGCTTCGGAACCGCCCTCGTTCTTGACCGAGATGATTGGCATCGTCGAACAGGACGTGGCGCGTGTCACGGGTGTACCCACGGGCATGTTTGGTGGTGGAGGTTCAGCGAACAAATCCAACATCGCGGCCAATATCACGACGATGAACATTTTCTATGCGACTCAGCAACACTATCGCCAAATGCTCCAGACCGTGGGTGTCCAGCTCATCTTTCTCGCGTACGGCAAACAGGAACTCGATGCCACCAACAAGATTGTCCAGGAAAAGGAGCCGTTCGGGTCGCCAGAGGAGGTCGACCAAGTGGTTCACGACCACATGTTCCAGCTCACGTTTCCCGGCCTGTTGGATCCCGAGATATTGCAAATGCTTCAGGACCGGGGTGCCATGCCGTGGGATATTTGGTGCCAATGCCTGGCTCGTTATTTCGGTATTCCGCGCGAGTTCTTGGCCGATCAACAGCTGGATGTCGCCACCGACCGGCCTTTAGCCGAAGTCATGGAAGAAGAACAGGCACACGAGACCGAGATGATGAAGCTACAGAGCGAGCTCAAAATCAATGAGATTGATGCCAAGCCCGTGCCTCAAGGCGCCAAGAAGCGCCGTACACCCATGGCATCGGCCGAGACACGCAACGGGGCGCAGACGGGTGGATCCGCCAGTGCCAAGCGTCAAAAGACGCGTACCGCCAATGTAAAGAGTGCCGGGTCACGCACGAAGCGGCCCGGGGGAAGTCAGAGTGGGATTGCGAAATAGTTTATTGTATTCGTTTCAATAGGACATGTAGATCATGTACACCATCCATCAAACGACAAAAGCGCGGCGAATCGAACTTGAACGTTACCGAAGTGGCAATCTTGTCGAGTTCCGGGATCTCGAGAGCACGCCATGAGAGGTAGCGCGACAATGCCCACATGGCACCAACATGGTTTGCGATATTGCCATCCCGAGCAGCGACCCATCGTAGTATCTTGATGCATTGAGTCGAGGATAACGTGACGAGTGGAATGATTTGACGCTCGATTCTCTGTATTTCTTGCTCGCTCCATTCATCCCCACTTGTCATGTATCGCTTGATGGTCTTGGCGAGGTCGATTTCGTCGAAATCCTCCTTGTGTTCGGAAAAGGAAGGAGCTTGTTCGAGACCCTTTGCCATCGACTCGAGTTTCGCTGCAAAGAAATCACTGGTACTGGGCAGAGACGTGAAAATACCCATGTTTGTTTGTTGTCGGTTCGGAAAAATGAATGTTTATTGATCATCATCATCTTCACATTGGCCCTGTAGATTGTAAAACTTGCCATCCGAATAGACCCCCGGACCGTAGACCGAATAGAACCCCGCATCGTGTTCCAGCACCATCTTTTTGGGTACAAACTGCCCATTGTGGTGGTATCCATCATCTTGCATGACGAACATGTGGCCACGACGCTCGTCGGGCTTGTCCTCCTTCCACCGCATAAACCCGGCATAGTCTCCATACCGGTTATCCTTGATCGGCAAGTACGTATAGTCGGCCATATCATCCGATTTGTCTTGGGGCGGAGTCTCGGGTGCTTTTTCCACTGTATAGAACTTGAAGCCCTGTTTTTCCAGATTCGCCGCCGCGGGACTGGCCAGTGTATTGGCTAGACCGCGTACATTGTGCTTGTTCTCCAGCTCCTTGTGCTCGAGAGTCGGACGTACTTTCTTGTTCTTGGCACCCACGACGTGCCATTCTTGTGACATTCTTGTTCACTTTCCAAAATTCCGTTTGACAAAATGAGTAAAGCTGAAGAAAGTGACCAGGACAAGCACGTCAATGTCAACGACTTGCTGTGGGCTTTGATCAACAAGAAGGATTTCCCTGCGGGATGGGAGATGGGTATCATAAGAGACGGATCCGAGCGCATTCAGGACATGTTTACGGCTGAAGAGAAGAGTCAGGGAGGAACCTTTGTACGCAAGATGGCGTCGTTTATGGTCACCACCAAGCGCGAGTGTAAGTTCGAGACCTGGGACATGACCGAGTATCTCGAAGCAGCCAAGCGGGTCGACAAAGCCAAGGACAAGCTACTGGACCATATCGTGCAATGCGTCAAGGACTCGGGAGCCGCGGAGCGATACAAGCGCGAACGAGCCGACCAAGACGCTTGCGACGAAGAGTACAAGGCCAAGCGCGCCAAGATCACTCAGAAGCACTGGTTCGCTCTACCAACTGCGAGTGGGCCTGATCCGAATTATCCCGACGTCTATAACGTTCTCGCGCAAGATATGGATGATGACAACGAATGCCCGGTATGCAAGGAGCAGGCGAGTGGCGGGAGTTGCAAATGCTTTGCCGGGGACCGATCGTGCAAGAACGGACATCATTGGCACTTCCATCGCTACACCGACGAGCCAAAAGTTCGCGTCAAGGTCCATCACAAGGATGGACGCGCGGGTTACGCTTGCCCACACAATATCTACTATGGCAAATGCAATACGTGTCATTGTTGATCACTTTTCCATTTTCCAAACAAAATAAACCATGGCTTCTGTCGCAAACGACGTACAAAGTGTCGAGTATACGGGTCCCAAAGACGCCACCCGATGGGCCTGGTTCGACATGTGCCCTCTATGCGTCGAAAACCAAAAGGGCGTCCGGCGATGTCGATGCATGGCCAACGACCAGTCGTGCGCCAAGGGACACCATTGGCATCGTCATTACTTCCGCAAGACGGACAAGGACCTCAAGGTGTACCACAAGGACGGGATCGCATCGTACGCGTGTCCCTATTTCAATGTCAAGGGGACGGAATCGTGTCACTGTACTCCTGAATAAAATTCACTTTTCCAAATGTGTACCGAATTGTACGGCACTTGGACATTTTTCAAGTATCTCTTCCAGTGTCTCTTTCCATGTTGCTGTCGTCATGGCAACCGATGAAAAGAATAGCCAGAATGACGTTATCGAAGATATCACCGCCACTGCGATTTCGAACGTTGAGTACTTTCGCTGGCTTTACACGTGTCCCATTTGTCAGACCACGTCACTGGGTTGCTTCGGTGGTTCCTTTCGATGTCTTCGCGACCACTACTGGCACCCGACGCTCGAGCACAACAAACACTACCACCAAGCGGGGCTTCGCGTCCTCCCATGTCCCTTGTGCCCATAAGCTTGTTCTCTGGGTCGAGTCCGAGCCGATCTACGGACGGATCCAAGACAAGCTCCAGGCTGCTGCGTTTGTCCAACACGTCATGGATCACTACGACCAAGAGATCCTAGTAGAATGGACACTGGGTAATCGATGGATGTTATATGGGCCGGAAATCGCTTTCGAACACCGGGCCAAGCTCGTCCAAAAGTTTCCGAGTGTAATCATTTATTACACGGGTGAAGCGGCCTGGTAAATCACTTTTCCAACTGGAAAAAGATGTCCTACGGCATTTGGCTCAAGGCATGGCTCCGTTGTACACTCCCGTCCATCTTCTTTCTCGCGCCCATCCAAAGCTTCTTCTTCATCGTGCTGTACCGATGCATCCCGTCCATGGACTTTGTCGCCGTCCTCTACGTATCCTGGTTCGTCGTCCTGGGCCTGTTGATTCTGTTTGCACTCGTGAGTGCCAAGCTATGGCATCGGACCTCGATGCTTTCGATTGAAGAACGGCGTCATGTTGCTGTCGATACCGATCCTATGTATTGAAACCTCTGTAATACACCGCCCAACTTTGCCATAATGCTCGAAAAGGATTTCCACACGGTCCACGACCGATGGTGTCGCATCTCATGGGCTACCGCGTACATTGTTGCGCTTCTCGTGGCGCTCGTGAGCGGATGGTGCTTTATGCTGGCTGTCTATACCAACAAGACCGCCGGCTTGGCGGACATGTACGACGACACGGAGCGATTGGTGTTTGGCATGCTGGGCATGGTGTTTACGGTGCTGGTGATTATGCCCATTGATCCTCAATTGCTTATCCCAAAGGACAAACGCGGCATCAACATTTTCCGAACGCAGAAACAGGTCGATGGAGGCGAGGCGGGCTGTTGCAATAAGGCCATCGATGTCATGTACTCGTACTTCTCCTTTTTCTTCTCGATCCTGGCTGGTTGCTTCAACAGGTACAATGCTTCGGCGATGGGCACTGAGAAAACCTCCAATGCCAGTTGTTCGGATGCGAGATACGTGGCGCCCGCCATTACCGCCATGACGTACTTTATTTGCAACCTTTCCGTACATCGACACTCACGGAGCATGCACGCGGCCTTGCCCACGGCAGCCATGACGATGCTGCTCGTTTTGCATACCTCGGATGTGGACGACAAGAGCGACAAGGTTCCGTTTACCTTTTCTGTTATCGCAGCCACGGTATTGGGAGGCGCGGGGGCTTTTTTCGGTTTCTTTTACATGTTTGCACACATTGCGGATTGCGAAGGCAGGAAATCAAAGCTTCACAGTACAGTAAAGAACTGCCTGCGGTTTCTGGATCTATGGAACCCCGCGTTAGCGGCTGCGTTCGGCTGGTACTATTGGATCAAGGGCTGGCAACTCGACCCGCCTTTTACCGACTGGGCCGGGCCTTTCTTTGCGGCATTGGGCATGGCGTTTTTACGCATCGGAGTGTATTTGACAGCAGTGTACATGTGGAATGCCGCCGATGGACTCAACAAGGAGTCTTACCAGCAGGTGCTTCCGGAAGACCCGACTGCGAGGCAGATTCCGGAACCGGCTCCGTCTCAGCCTTCCTCTTCTTCCTTGAAGAAGAAATAACAGGAGTCCAGCAAACGGGCATGGGATACTTGAAATCGCCATAAGCGGAGCCAAACCGAACCCTGCATGCTTTGATGTAGACGGGTCGACTGTTGTAGTAGAGCCAATTTACCATCGCAATCTTGTATGCCTCACTGTTGGATTTCTTGATCTCGTGAGGTTCCCTGACAGTATCCGTAGACACTAGATCATGCCATTTCTTGCTGAATTCATTCAGACGAGGGATATCCCTGTCGCCGAGGACGATTTCGGTATACTCGTGAACGCGAGGAAAGAAAGTCGCCTCAAAGTCGACAGTAAACTCTTCGTAGAGCGTTTTGACTGGATTCATTTCGAGAAAATGAAATACTTTATTGGGAGGCAAAACAGACGCGGGCGAGACAGGCTAGTAAACAACTTGACCCTTCTTGTCAAAGACTTGGGTCGTCAAAATGCACACGATAATGGCCCAACGAGCCGAAAGAGCACCCACGACACGAATGTTGTTCCAGGTCACCAGCTGATACATGTGCCAGTACCACGACTGGACGTAGAAATCCATGCCCTTTTCGAGATGGAGCTTGGAGAAGAGACCCGTGCCACCACCCTTGACGATGCACTTCTTGGCCGCATAGGCCGCGTCTTCCGAGTTGAGACCCGAATGGTTGACGTCGCGAATGATGCCGTCCTTGTTGGTGAGGAACACCACGACGAACGAGCCGAGCAGATCAATGGCCAGGTTCACGAGGTAAAAGGACAGGGCGATGATGGCTCCCGCGGAATGGTGGTGTGTGCCGTGGGTAAAGCCGAGACACAGCAGCACGATCATGAGTGCAAAGGCCGAGAAGCCGAAGCACCACGTCATGCGACCATTGCCGGTACGACCCAGAGAGAGACGCTCGTTGTAGGCATGGTACTCGGAGGCGGCCAGTTGCAAGTGACCCATGACGAAGACGAACGTAATGAGGAGCAGTTCGGTCAAGTTGGTCATGCCGCACAACGTCGCAATGAGCCAAGTGTAGCCAATGCCGGGCAAGGCGGCGTCGGTGACACGGAGGTAGTCAACACCGTACTTGTAGAACTGGTACAGCATGCGCACGTAAAAGAGGGCCAGGGCCAGAAAGACCACCACACCACTGACACCGAGGGCGGTGTTGACGATGATGAGGGCGGCATCGTACTTTTCGGAGAACTCCTCGTGTCCGTCCACGGCCCAGCGGATGTCGGTCCACGTGTAGTGGATTCCGGCCAGGGTCATGAGCAGCATGACGATGGCAAAGCCGAGAGTCGAGGCAATGCCGTGCAAAGGCATCAGCATACCCGTCTTCCAGCCCCATGGCTTCCAAAAGGCCACGTTCGAGTAGAATCGAGTGTTGGGCTCGCCTCGACGTCCGGCAATCTCGGGCAGGCGCGCGAGGTACTCAATGTTGGCCTCGTCGACATCGGGCGCCTTGACCGTGGTCGGAGTCGTTTGGTGTCGATCGTAGTAGCGACGTGTACCCTTTTCCGGGTACAGGTCGTCGAACTCGGACGAGCCATCGGTTCGAGGCTTGAAACGATCGTCAACCTTTTCTGGGTCCACTTCATCCGGAAAGGTGATGAGACGTCGATCACCGTCAGCAGAGTACTTCTTGAGCCGGCGTCCGTCTTCACGATAGTTCACGTTGCGATCATCGTAGTAGGGACCGTCGCGAGTCGACGACGGTGGTAATGGGTCGGCGGGATCCTCTTGGGGCAGCCAGCCGTACCCCGACATCTTATGTAAGCCGAAAGAGACAGATACCAGCTTGGTAAACCCGTACAAGGTACATAGCGGCCAGGAAAAAAAGATGAAGGAATACGTGGGGTGCGTGTATCATTTGCCTCCCAAGACGAGGACCCACTTTGACGAGCTCACGGTGGACGAGATTCGCGACCATGTAGTGGATCAATTGCCAGGCGTGCCAGTTTGGTTCGAACACGCGTCGCGAGACGTGATTGGCGACGTGACACGGGCCTGGCAACGTCCCGGTGACGGATCGCTGTACGTGGGGTTTCGCTTACGCGAATCGCCCAAAGGCCTAGAGGCGAACGAGCTCATTGCCAAGAAGCAGTACTTGGGTCTGAGCTTGGGTACGTATCGTCCGATGGGCCCGCCCTCTCCCATTGAAGTCTCACTGTGTCAAACCCCCCGCCGGCCTTTGGCGTATATTGAAAACGCCTCTAGCAGTAGCAAGGATAAGAAGAATATAAACCCTATCTCCTTCACGACTCCTGTCAACCTGCCTCTTGAAGAGATGTTCTCGAGCTCGCAATTGACTTCGTTGGCGGAGACCAACCGGGTCCCGATTGACAAGCCCGGGGTGTTTGACAATGTGCTGAACACGGAAGAGAAGATGATGCTCGACTTCTTGCACCGCAAGATGGGCTTTACCAAGGAAGGGATGCCTCCGAGTCTACAGCAGACCAATCCACTCGAGTACGAGCGTTCGCAGCAACAAGAGCGTGATCGTCAAGCCCAGCAGAACGCCGTGTTGCAGCAACAGCACGAGGAGGAGATTCTGCGTCAAGCTGCCGCCATTGTCAAGCAGAGACAGCCCGCTGTCGCCACCGCTCCACCGACCGAGACTCCTCCTCCTGTCGCCGCGGCCGCCGCTGCAGCCGAGCCCATGGATATTTCGCCTTCGGACGCGGGTCGTGCCTTGGGCAGTGCCAAGCGCAAAGCCCAGGAAGAAGAACTGGCGGATCTCAAGAAACAACTCGAGCAGGAAAAGGCCGAGACTGCCAAGAAGGCCAAGACGTATGCGTATGCCATGTTTGCCGACATTGAAGACCAAATGCGTAAACGAGGTCAATCCGAGGAGGATATTGCTGCACTCAAGAAACAAGTCGAGGAGCACCACAACCCAGTCGAGTTCTTGCAGTCCATGAAGCGCTTCTTGCCCCCGATTCCTCCTGCTGCTGCTGCTGCTGCTGCCGCATCGCCTCCCGCGGCGGCTGCTGCACCCATGGAGACAACAAGCAACAAGGCCGAGGCTGCTGCACCTCCTCCCGCAGTCGCGAGTCTCGATGCGATCTGGGCCGCCATCGTCCAAAAGGCGGCTGCTGCAAATGCGTCCAACGGCAACAAGGACGCCAGCAAGCCGTTTGATACTCCGGAATCCGCCATGCGCATCATTGAAGAGTACCAACGGGCCCAGAGTCTCAAGGAACTGCCTCCCACGATCCCCATGGGACTGGTCCAAGCCAGTGCCGCTGCCAACCCGAAGCTGTCCCCGACCGACCAGAACTTGGCCGTCATGTCGACGTACCTGCGCACGTTCCAAAACATGTTCAATCCGAATCTGAACGGACTCACGGTGCGTAACAAGGGGCCATCGGAACCACCCGAGATCTTTATTCGCAAAGGATTGCCGCCGGGGTACATGCGCGGGCCCGGGGTCCAGACCTTTGTCATGAGCCACAAGTCGGCACGAGAAGTCCCGGTGGGGCAGCAGTATGCACACACCGTGCGTCAACCCGTGTCCGCATCCTGATCGTAGGAATGAACAATCTTTTGCAGCAAGTCGTTCCAATCGGTATCCTTGTACAGTGACAGTGCGGTACGGCTCCGAATGTCAATAAACGCCTCTTTTGTCCTCTCTTCCGTACTATCGTCACAAAACACTTGCACACGAAACGCATCGTCCGTTTGACGCACACCCAGTGAAAAGCACTGCATCATGAGCGCGGCGATTTCCCACGTCGAGATATCGCCGTGATAACGAGTATGAAGCCAGCGACGTAGCGTAGCGAGCAATACGATTGGGTTTTCGGATTTGGAGAGTAGCAGCATCAGCTCTTCGGATTCAGGCAAGATGAATCGAGACGTCATTGGTGGTTCGACAACCGCAACGATTCCGAGAGCCAGGCAGCACGCCAAAGCGATGGAGATGGTCCACGAATGGAACCAGGATCATAATCGTTTGCTCCCCGAAGCCAAAGTCCAGGTCCTGGCGGATTATATCATCGATACGGCGTGTGATCCGAAACGCGTGTGTGCCCCGAATTGCGAGTTCGATTCACTGGAACTGGCGTGGATTGCATTTGTCATGAACAACCCCGTCTACGAATCCGAGGCCAAGGCAGAGGCCGAGGACGAAAAGCTGCCCGAGGAATACCGTCCGTTCTTGAAACCCGACCAATTCGCCACGACCTTTGAGACGGTAGAGATCTTTGAACAGAGCGAGCGACGTGTGGTGGGTGAGTTGTTGAAACAGGACGAGCCACGCAAGCTGCATGAAGCTGCCCACCTGTTTATTCAGTTCCGAACGCTGGGCAAGATCTTGGGCCAAGCTCTGTTTTCTGAACACGCCGATACACTGGAAGGAGATGACAAATACCGACTGCAGTGCGAGTTGTTGCACAAACACCTCAAGGAAAAAGAAGTGCCCAAGACCCAAGGCGATTCCTTGTACGATACGTCCATGGCGCTCTTGCACGCGAGCTTTGGCTCCATCGGAGTGCGTGGACGATACATGCGGGCGCACCCTTCCACGGCGGGTACGTTTGTACCACTGACCAAGATCCTGGAGTGGGACTTGACCGGAGACGAAGTGGCGCACATGAAACCCCAGACCGAAATGGTACACTACGAAGCGGACCAATGGCGCCAGATGGACTCACGCGTCCGGGAACAATGGCTGCTCATGTTGTTCATGTACCGATTCGACCAGGAGGTGGCGAATCTCAATCCCAACATCACCACGCGCCTACCGTTTCGCGACACGTACTTGGTGCACTGGGGCGAGCTGGGCTCCGTGGAAGCCATGGTCAAGCTGAAACGAACCAGCAATATGCACATGAAAGCCCGGCCTGTGCTGGTGCACTTGGGAGACAAGGCGTGGGTCGTTTACGATCGCGCGGAAAACACGGTACGGTGTCGGACCCAGAGTGTAGTCAAGGCCTTGGTCGAATGGATGGCCATCGTGGTACTGGAATACGGAGGCAAGTTGGAAAACGGCGCATGGATGCCTAAACTAGGCGGAGTGGCGTTTGTTGTACCGGACCCCATGGACATTGACGTATAAACGAAGACGGGTCTCGATGTGTGCGTTTTGCACACTCTTAAATGGACGATTTCGTCAATATTCCAGCGCCTCCTGCTGCTCCGCCTATGGGCGGAGGCGGAGGCCCAATGGTCATGACCGATGCCACGTATACGGTCCCGCCACGACACATGTGGATGTACGAACTACACCCGAAACCCTTGGCAGAACGGCAAGAGCCGGACAACGATGACGAGGACGAGGAACAAAAGCCGTACTGCTATCTGTGTGAAGTCAGTGCCGTATCGG
>JACCDY010492339.1_pt1 | contig 13023 bp, 10 predicted proteins | sample 7446391 | NCBI WGS metagenome assembly JACCDY01 (sample SAMN15323451, study PRJNA562643) | freshwater metagenome | isolation source: river surface water | place: USA:Blue River Watershed | collected 2017-08-18 | reverse complement strand
CCCAAGAGAGAGGGCGAGAAAGTAGATAAATGCCATTAACCAGAATGGTGGGCGGATTACCTCGCGGAAATTGATTAATCTCTCACTCATAGCGATACCGTATAGGAAGATTGAGAGAGTAAAGTGGAGCCATGACAAGAGTGGCAAGCACAACACCACCAGAGGGCGCAATTCTTCCTGAGCGTCATCCTTTAGCTCCCGCAGTGGGAACACAGATCCCTTCCCACTTTGGACATTGTTTTGGTTGCGGTCAGCTACATCCGACAGGACTACATCTTGTTGCTCACGCCGGAAGCGCACTTGATCTGACTGCAGAATTTACAGTGACTGAAAATCATCAAGGTGCACCGGGTCTTGCCCACGGTGGCTTACTTTCGCTCGCATTCGATGAAGCCCTTGGAAAGTTAATGTGGCTTATTCGATCACCGGCAGTTACTGGTCGCCTGGAAACAGATTTTATGAAACCTGTTCCGATTGGAACAACGCTTCACATCTCGGCCCAAATCACAGGACAGATGAAGCGAAAGGTGTATACCGAGGCTGTAGGTCGCCTTAATGGTCCTGATGGAGATATTGCTGTGCGGGCTGCAGCGCTCTTTGTCATCGTTCCCATGAGCCACTTTATGTCAAACGCTCCAGCGGAATATCTTGAGTACATTAAAAAATCTCCAGAACTTCTGGCATTTGTTGATCCAGATTTCGAGATAAATCCATGAGCTCAGTTGAAGTACTCATCACTCGCTTAGATCCCGATCTTCCACTTCCACGTTACGCCAAAGGTGGAGATGCTGGAGCAGATATCGTCTCTCGCATCGATATCACTTTGGCGCCAGGAGAGCGTGCATTGGTTCCAACAGGAATCGCAATTGCGCTACCTGATGGATATGTCGCACTTGTACACCCGCGTTCGGGACTAGCAATTAAACATGGTGTGACTATGGTGAACGCCCCTGGAACAGTCGATGCTGGCTACAGAGGCGAGTTGCAGTGTATTTTGATCAATCACGACAAGAGCGAATCAGTTTAATTTAAGCGCGGAGATCGCCTTGCTCAACTAGTGATTCAGAAAGTTGAGCGCGCAGAATTTGTTGAAGTTCGTGAACTTCCTGGTTCGGGTCGCGGATCTGGTGGCTTTGGATCAACGGGGCGTTCATGAGTGAAATGTCGGGAGATAAAGAGAAGATCGTTTCAGCCTTTGGCGGCAAAAAGGGTCTAATTGATGCCGGTTTTCCTGCGCTGGTATTCCTGATTTCCTTTAACATCACTAAAGATCTATGGAATTCACTCATTGCATCAATCATCATCTCAGCGATCCTGACAATTATTCGCCTCGTTATGAAAGATTCAATCCAACATGCACTCTCTGGATTTATCGGAACACTGATTTCTGCATGGTTTGCCAATCGCACCGGCAATCCCAGTGACGTCTTCGTTCCAAAAATGCTTACGAATCTGGGTTACGGCTTGGTGTACCTCATTGCAAATATTGCAGGCTGGCCAATTCTTGGAGTAATGCTTGGACCAATCCTTGGTGAAAACTTTGCGTGGCGCAAAGATCCAGCTCGAAAGGCAGCGTACATACGTGCTAGCTGGATTTGGGTCGCACTCTTTTTTGGTCGACTCATCGTGCAGTTCCCGATCTACCTCACAGATAATGTCAACCTCTTAGGTGCAGTTAATTTGGCCATGGGATATCCACTATTTTTCGCAACTGTTTACGGCTCATGGCTGGTACTCAAAAGTGTTCCGGCGACCGTGCTACCCAAGGAAGAAAAAGATTAGCTCTTAATAAAGCAATCTTTGATTAGCGCTTCAGCGGCGGCAGATGCCACAAAGAGCAATTCATCTCCAGCGCTAAAAACATCAGCTGCGGTCGGAGCAAACACTCGGCCATCGCGAACGATCGCGGCAAGTGATGCATCCTGTGGAAGTTCGATCTCTTCTACCGTCTTTCCGATACAGCTTGAAGAATCTGGAAGTGTAAGTTCGACTAGGTTTGCTTGACCTTTTCTAAAGCTGAAGAGGCGAACCACATCACCGACGCTTACCGCTTCTTCGACGAGAGCTGAAATGATGCGGGGAGTGGACACTGCAACATCTACACCCCATGATGAATCAAACATCCACTCATTCTTTGGATGATTAATGCGGGCAACTACGCGAGGAACACCATATTCAGTCTTAGCAAGAAGTGAAGCAACAAGATTTACCTTGTCATCGCCGGTTGCTGCAACCATTACCTGTGCGCTACCGAGAGCTGCCTTATCGAGGGATGTAATTTCACAAGCATCTGCCATGAGCCATTCAGCATCGGGGACAGAGTCCATTTTCAGTGCTTTGGGATCGCGATCAATCAGAAGGACTTGGTGACCGTTGTCGAGAAGTTCACGGGCGATTGCTCGACCCACATTTCCTGCACCTGCAATTGCAATTCTCATTGACGTTCCGCCGGTTCTTTAGCCAAAATCGCTTCAACTTCTGCAACACGGGCTGTTTCAATAATCATATGAAGAAGGTCGCCTTCCTGAAGCACAGTATGTTCATTGGGCACAAGACCCTCAGCCAAACGTGTAAGGAATGCGACGCGAGCATTTGTTGAAGATTCGATTTCAGTGATGGGCATACCAAGCCAGTTGGTGTGAGGATGCACTTCAGCGAGCTCGATTGTTCCCGTCGCATCGCGCCACTCACTTCGAGAGCCTTCTGGAACGAGGCGACGCATAATCTGATCAGTAGCCCAGATAACTGTTGCTACGGTTGGAATACCAAGGCGCTGATAAATCTCGGCTCGTCCAGGATCATAAATTCGAGCAACAACATTGCCAACACCGTAGGTTTCGCGTGCAACACGCGCTGCCAAAATATTTGAATTATCGCCATTACTTACCGCCGCAAAGGCATCGGCAGTCTCAATCCCTGCTTCGAGGAGGGTGTCACGATCAAAACCAATGCCGCTAATTGTGCGTCCCTTAAAGTCAGGACCCAATCGACGGAATGCCTCACGTGATTGATCGATAATCGAGACGGTATGCCCAAGCTCTTCAAGTTCGGTCGCCAAAGAGGAACCGACTCGACCGCAACCCATGATGACTACGTGCACGGGACATAACTTACCCCCTTAGGCTTACCTTTATGACATCCTCGCCTCGCGCCGTCCTTTCCGCGGGCCAAATAATTCGGGTCACGATTGAGAAAGTCGCCCATGGCGGACACTTCATCGCCCGCTACGAAGGTGCAGTCATTTTTGTTCGCCATGGTTTACCAGGCGAAGTCGTGGACGTGGCAATCACAAGTGTGGGCTCTTCATTTAACCGTGGAGATGTTGTTGCCGTCATCGAACCTTCACCTGATCGAGTGGAGGCACCTTGCCGATTCGCCAATCGCAATGGATGTGGTGGCTGTGATTTCCAGCATGTAGAAGTATCCGCGCAGCGAAAGCTAAAGGAAGATGTGATCACCGAACAGTTTGCGCGAATTGCAAAGATGGATATTCGAGTGAACGTTGAAGAAGTTTCGCCTTCATTGGGTTGGCGCACTCAAGCCACAATTGGAAGCGATAAGCAGGGGAGAGCTGGGTTCTACGCTTCACGCACAAATACGATTATGGCAATCGATGATTGCGCAGTTCTTCACCCTGCACTCGGCTACTCGGCAATTGCGGGCCAAAGTTGGGAACCGGGTGCCCGTATTCAGGTCAGCACCTCTACTGACGGATCTACTCGTTTAGTTTCTGGTGACGTAATCAAAGGTGAAAAGATTCAAAGTTATGAAGTAAATGGGAAGAGTTACAAAGTTAGCCCTGATTCATTTTGGCAGAGCAATGTCAATGCACCCAAAGTTCTCGTTGAGTGTGTCTCTGAATTTGCGGAAGTTCGTACTGGTGATCATGTATTAGATCTATATGGTGGGGTTGGATTATTTGCATTACAACTTCATGAAGCAATCGGAGCTGGCGGTCGAATTGATCTAGTTGAAGGAAGCAAGAGCGCTACTGCAGATGCTGCGGTTAACTTTAGCGGTGCACAAAATGTGAAGATTCATACAGGTGATGTTGAGAAAATTCTTCCACGTTTCTCCCGTGCAGATGTAGTTATTCTTGATCCACCTCGCGACGGCGCAAAGAAGAATGTGATTTCCAGTTTGGTTGCTTGCACGCCCCGAGCAATCGTTTATGTGGCGTGTGATCCAGCTGCGTTGGCCAGAGATAGTGCTCTGCTTCGTGACGCCAATTACACTCTCGTGAAAATCCGCGCTTTTGACCTGTTCCCTATGACGCATCACATCGAGTGCGTTGCCCTCTTTACTCCCACTGCGGTATCTTGACCCCATGAGCAAGAATTCATTGGGTAGAAAAAGAAATCTCACCGTAGGCGGCAAAGATTTTGAAATCTTTGATATCAACGGGATTGAAGGCGCATCAGACCTACCGTTCTCCCTCAAGATTCTTCTCGAAAATCTCTTGCGCACCGAAGATGGCGCAAACATTACGGCTGACCACATCAAGGCTCTGGCTCAGTGGGATCCATCGATCGAGCCAGATACTGAAATTCAATTTACTCCAGCGCGTGTAGTGATGCAGGACTTCACTGGAGTTCCATGCGTTGTTGACCTCGCAACCATGCGTGAGGCGATCGTTGAACTAGGCGGAGATGCTTCCAAGGTAAATCCTCTGGCACCAGCTGAACTTGTGATTGACCACTCCGTAATTGCTGATCGCTTTGGAACGCTAGATTCATTCGAGCAGAACACAGATATTGAATACGAGCGTAACCGAGAGCGCTATCGCTTCTTACGTTGGGGCCAGGGAGCTTTTGATGAGTTCAAGGTTGTTCCGCCCGGAACAGGAATTGTTCACCAAGTTAACATTGAGTTTTTAGCTCGCGTTGTAATGACTCGAACTGTAAACGGAGTTCTGCGTGCCTATCCAGATACAGTCGTGGGTACTGACTCACACACAACAATGGTGAACGGTCTCGGCGTACTTGGATGGGGCGTTGGCGGAATCGAGGCCGAAGCAGCACTTCTCGGTCAACCAGTATCGATGTTGATTCCTCGTGTAGTTGGATTCAAACTCAGCGGAGAGTTGCCAATCGGAACCACGGCGACAGATCTTGCACTCACGATCACTCAGATGCTGCGTAAGCACGGTGTGGTCGGCAAGTTTGTCGAGTTCTATGGTCCGGGAGTTGTCAGCGTTCCAATGGCTAACCGCGCAACAATCGGAAATATGAGCCCTGAGTACGGCTCTACCTGCGCAATCTTCCCAATTGATGAAGAGACACTTCGTTACCTACGTCTTACAGGGCGCAATGAAGATCAAGTTGCTCTTGTTGAAGCTTATGCAAAAACACAGGGACTTTGGCACGACCCTTCATCATCACCGCGTTTCTCTGAACACATAGAGCTAGATCTCTCGAAAGTTGTTCCATCTATAGCAGGTCCTAAGCGTCCGCAAGATCGCATCTCACTTTCAGAATCAAAGAGTGCATTTGAAAAAATTCTTCCAACCTACTTCACTGAAAAGACTGGAAAGTCTGCATACCCTGCCAAGGTTGGGGAGCATCAGACCACTGTGAAGAACGGCGATGTTGTTATTGCCTCAATTACTTCGTGCACAAATACATCAAATCCATCGGTAATGATTGGCGCTGCTCTTCTTGCTAAAAAAGCGGTAGAAAAAGGGCTCACTTCTAAGCCATGGGTAAAGACCACCCTTGCACCAGGGTCGAAAGTTGTCACAGATTATTACGATCGAGCTGGACTCACTACCTATATGCAGGCGCTAGGTTTCCACCTCGTTGGCTACGGATGCGTTACCTGCATCGGTAACTCTGGTCCGCTACCAGCTGAAATCAGTAAGGCGATCAACGAAAATGATTTAGCTGTGACAGCCGTCCTCTCGGGTAACCGAAACTTTGAGGGCCGTATCAGCCCTGATGTGAAGATGAATTACTTGGCATCACCTCCGCTAGTTGTTGCATATGCACTGGCGGGCACTATGAATCACGACTTCGAAAATGATTCACTTGGCAATGATAAAGACGGTAATCCAGTTCTTCTTAAAGATATCTGGCCATCTGCACAGGAAATTCAAGATGTGATCGATGCATCGATCTCATCTGCCATGTTTACTAAAGATTATGCGAGCGTCTTTGACGGAGATCATCGCTGGAAGTCACTAGATACACCAACAGGGAATACTTTTGAATGGGATGCACAGTCGACATATGTCCGTAAGCCTCCTTACTTTGAAAATATGCCTGCAACTCCAACACCAGTTGTTGATATCTCGGGAGCACGCGTCCTAGCTATCTTGGGAGATTCTGTGACAACTGATCACATCTCACCAGCGGGAAATATCAAAGCTGATTCTCCAGCTGGCAAATACTTAGAGGCGCACGGAGTTGCTCGCAATGATTTCAACTCATATGGATCTCGTCGCGGAAATCATGAAGTAATGATTCGAGGAACTTTTGCAAATATTCGTCTCAAGAATTTACTTCTTGACGGCGTTGAAGGTGGCTTCACACGCAATTTCCTTGATGGCGGATCGCAATCAACAATTTATGACGCTTCGATGGCCTATCAGGAAGCCGGAATTCCACTCGTGATTCTTGCAGGTAAAGAGTACGGCTCAGGTTCTTCACGTGACTGGGCTGCGAAAGGAACCGCACTCCTTGGAGTCCGCGCTGTTATCGCAGAAAGCTTCGAACGTATTCACCGCTCCAATCTCATTGGAATGGGTGTTCTGCCTCTGCAATTTATCGATGGCCAGAGCGCTGCCACCCTAGGACTTAAGGGCGATGAAACTTTCGCAATCTCTGGAATCACAGCCCTCAATACAGGGGGAGTGCCAAAGGAAGTCACTGTCACCGCCGGTGCGATCACCTTTAATGCGAAGGTTCGAATTGATACACCAGGTGAGGCAGATTATTACCGCCACGGTGGAATTATGCAGTTCGTCCTACGTCAATTGCTTGGGTGATCTAGAATCTCTCGTGTGATCGAGTCAATCAAGAGCCCACAGGACATTAAGGGGCTAAGCCAGGACGAGCTTGTCTTGCTGGCGCAAGAGATTCGCACATTCCTTATTGAAAAAGTTTCAAAGTCAGGCGGACACTTAGGTCCCAACCTCGGCGTTGTAGAACTGACGATGGCAATTCACCGCATCTTTGATTCACCTCGCGATGTCATTCTCTTTGATACAGGCCATCAGTCATATGTTCATAAGATTGTGACAGGTCGCGCCGGCGAGTTCGATTTACTGCGTCAACGTGGTGGAATTGCTGGATATCCCAATCGCAGCGAGAGCGAACACGATGTCATTGAAAACTCTCATGCATCGACAGCGCTTTCTTGGGGTGACGGAATTTCTCGAGGTTTCTCAATTAGCGGGCAAGACGATCGCAGCGTCGTCGTGGTTGTTGGCGATGGCGCACTGACGGGTGGAATGTCTTGGGAAGCCCTCAATAACATCGCAGCGGCTAAAGACCGCAATTTAGTTTTGGTTGTTAATGACAACGAGCGTTCATACTCACCAACTATCGGTGGAGTTGCGACATACCTTTCAACATTGCGCGTCACGCAAGGCTATGAGCGCTTTCTTGACTGGGGCAAAGAAGTTCTACATAAAACCCCTGTGGTCGGTGCGCCAATCTATGAGACTTTGCACGGAGTGAAGAAGGGGATCAAAGATATTGTTGCCCCGCAAGGAATGTTTGAAGATTTAGGTTTGAAATACCTAGGACCAATTGATGGTCACGACTTTGTAGCACTCGAGAAAGCTCTTGCTCAGGCAAAACAATTTGGTGAGCCAGTTTTGGTCCACGTGATTACAGAGAAAGGTCGCGGGCATCAACCTGCGATCGAAGATGAAGCGGAAAAATTCCACGCTGTTGGCGTTGTTGACCCAGCTACCGGTGTTCCAATTACAAAGAGCGCTAAGTCTTGGACCAAAGTCTTCTCCGATGAGTTAGTTGAAATTGGTGGAGAGCGTGAAGATATCGTTGCGATAACTGCAGCGATGCTCGGCCCAACTGGTCTTGATAAGTTTGCGGCGGCTTTTCCCGAGCGCACTATCGATGTCGGAATTGCTGAGCAGCATGCGGTTACAAGTGCTGCAGGTATGGCATTTGCTGGTCTGCACCCAGTTGTTGCTGTCTATTCCACATTCCTTAATCGTGCATTCGATCAACTTCTCTTAGACGTTGCCTTGCATAAGGCCGGAGTTACATTTGTTCTTGACCGTGCCGGAATTACTGGTGACGATGGACCATCTCACCACGGTATCTGGGACATGGCACTTACTGGAATTGTTCCTACACTTCACTTGGCAGCACCCCGTGACAGCGCACGCCTCAAGGAAGTTCTCCGTGAGGCAATCTCAATTAGCGACGCACCAACGGTGATTCGCTTTCCTAAGGGCGCTGTACCTGCAGATATTCCAGCCTTTGAACGTCGTGATGGAATCGATGTTCTCTACCGCGGTGAGAGTGCAGATGTGCTTCTCATCAGCGTTGGCGCGATGGCAACAATGGCAGTCGAGGCAGCATCTCAGGCATATCGCGAGGGCGTTGGCGTTACAGTTATCGATCCGCGTTGGGTGAAGCCACTTCCTAAGTCTCTGATCACAATGGCTGATCGCTACAAGAGCGTCGTCGTTGTGGAAGATGGAATCTCACACGGCGGAATAGCGAGTGCTCTCTCTGAAATGTTTAGAAGTGCGGGACTTGATACCCCAATTCATTCAATTGGAGTACCTCTGACTTTCATCGAACATTCTAAGCGCGCAGAAATTCTGAGCGATCTCGGAATTACTTCACAGAATATTGCCCGTGAAATCGTGGAATGGTCTAGCTCTACTTTGAAGGCAGAGATGCCACTCCCGCAGGATGAAAACGAGAACCGCAGACAGAATCGCTGATTCCTTCGCGGTCTAAGTACGGCAATATTCCTCCCAAGTGCATTGGCCATCCGGCGCCCATCAACATACAGAGATCGATCTCAGCAGGTGTCGAAACAACTCCCTCATCGAGCATCATGCGTGCTTCTTCAGCTAAAGCATTGAGTGCGCGAACTCGAACTTGTTCTGCCGTTGATGGCTTGTCACCCTTATGAATAAGTGCAACGGCTGCAGGGTTTGCAATAACAGAGCCATCTTCTGATTTGATGTAGAAGGTCTTAACTCCTTCTTTAACCATCGCCTCCATAGTGGGGGAGATGCGATAGCGGGGACCAAGATTTTCATGAAGAGTCTTTGCAACATGCAGACCAACTCCTGGACCAACAAGGCCAAGAAGTTCAAATGGAGACATTGGGAATCCAATTGCTCGCATCGCATTATCGGCAACCTCTGGAGAAGTACCTTCATCGACGGCATCGGTGATCTCACCCATGAAGCGAGTAAGAAGACGGTTGACCACAAATCCCGGAGCATCCTTACAGATGATCATGGTCTTCTTAAGGTCTTTACCGATATTCACCGCTGTGGCAGTTGTAGCGTCATCTGTCTTTGAGGTGCGCGCAATTTCAAGCAGCGGCATCACGGCAACTGGATTGAAGAAGTGGAAGCCCACCACACGCTCTGGATGTTCTAGACCTTCACTCATTCGCTCAACTGAGAGTGAAGAAGTATTGGTTGCGAGAATGCACTCAGGAGAAACAATCTTCTCTAACTTCTTAAAGAGTTCCTGCTTCAGTGAAAGTTCTTCAAAGATTGCTTCGATAACGAAGTCGCAACCCGCAAAGACGTTCTGGTCGGCAGAGCCTGATACAAGAAGTGATAGTCGCCCGGCAGATTCTGCACTCATGCGCTTCTTCTCAACTAGCTTTGCTAATTCATTCTTGACCCAAGCGACACCCTTATCTGCGCGCTCCTGATCAATATCTGTCATAACAACAGGACACTTAAGATTACGAACGAGCAGAAGAGCAAGCTGAGATGCCATAAGTCCAGCGCCAACAACACCGACCTTGCCGACCTTGCGTGCGAGAGCAGCCTTTGGTGCACCTTCAACTTTCTTACGCTTCTTCTGGATCAGATTAAATGCATAGAGAGATGCGCGAAGCGGATCAGACATGGTCAGATCAGCGAGTGTTTGATCTTCAGCATCAAAGCCAGCTCCACGTGTAGATGTCCGTGAAGCTGCCATAAGTTCGAGGGCTTTCATTGGGCTTGCAATCTCTGCTCCACCAAATTTCTTGAGAGCGATAGCGCGACCTGTTGCCAGAGCTGAATCCCAAGCAGGATCTTTGCTGTGGTCGATGCGTTCAATCTTTTTTGAACCGTTAAGAACAGATGCGGCAAATGCGATTGACTTTTCGAGGAAGTCAGCTGGTTCGAAGACGCTATCGACAACACCGAGAGCAAGGGCATCCTTAGCTTTCATCATGGTGTTGTTGTTAAGTGCATTTGCAATAATTACTTGCACAGCCTTTTCTGGGCCAATGAGCATTGGCAAGATTGTTGCGCCACCCCAACCAGGAACAAGGCCCAAAAATACTTCAGGTAAACCTGTAAATGCAGTCGCTGACAGAGTGCGGTACTTGCAGTGCAGTCCTACTTCAAGTCCGCCACCCAGAGCTAAACCATTAATGAATGCAAATGTTGGAATGCCGCACTCATCAAGTCTGCGGAAGACATCGTGTCCTAATTTTCCAATCGCAACAGCTTGAGAGCGATCACTAAGGAATGAGAGTGCAGAAAGATCTGCTCCTGCCGCAAAGATAAATGGCTTTCCAGTGATTGCAATTGCAGATGGCTTACGTGAGATTGCCTCTGTGATTGCAGCATCAAGTGCCATGAGAGATTGCGGACCAAATGTGTTGGGACGAGTGTGATCATGTCCGTTATCGAGTGTGATCAGTGCAAGTGATCCTGATGCACCGAAGGCGGATAAATCAACATCGCGCACGAGTGCATGGGTGATAACTTCTTCTGGAGCACCTTCTGGAAGAACGATTGTTGTCATGAGTTATGCCTTCTTTCCAAAGTGTGGGTTCTCCCAGATAACGGTTCCGCCCATGCCAAGACCGATGCACATGGTTGTTATTCCGTAGCGAACATCAGGCTTCTCTTCAAAGGTGCGAGCGAGGTTGAGCATCAAGCGAATACCTGATGATGCCAATGGGTGTCCGACGGCAATCGCGCCACCATATGGATTTACGCGAGCATCATCATCTGCGATTCCAAAGTGATCGAGAAATGCCAACACTTGAATCGCAAATGCCTCGTTCACTTCGAAGGCTCCAATATCGCTGATCGTTAAACCAGCCTTAGCAAGGGCCTTGATTGTTGACGGAACAGGTCCATAACCCATGACTTCAGGTTCGACTCCGGCAAAAGCGAAGGTAACCATGCGCGCCTTTACTGGGAGCCCTAGCTCAAGAGCTTTTGCTTCGTTGGCTAGCAATGCTGCAGTTGCGCCATCGTTAAGGCCAGATGAATTACCAGCAGTTACGCGACCGGCTGGACGAAAAGGAGTTTTGAGTGTTGATAGACCTTCAAGAGTTGTAGTTGGACGTGGTGGCTCATCTACTGTTGCAATTCCCCAACCAAGTTCAGCGCTGCGAGCAGCCGTTGGGATTAGATCACGTTGAATCTTTCCATCAGCGTAAGCCTGAGCAGTTTTCATCTGTGATGCGAGCGCAAATTTATCTGCACGCTCTTTTGTTAGGTGCGGGAAGCGATCATGAAGGCGTTCTGCTGTTGCGCCCATTGCGAGTGCATCTTGTTCAACAATGCGCTCTGCGAGAAAACGTGGATTGGGATCAAGTCCATCACCGATTGGGTGGTTACCCATATGTTCAACACCGCCGGCAATTGCAATATCGTTTGCGCCCATTGCGATTGAGGCAGCCAATGTTGTTACAGCTGTCATCGCACCAGCGCACCAGCGATCAACTGAATATCCGGGGACAGTATTTGGCAATCCAGCGAGTAAGGATGCGCTTCGTCCTAAGTTCATTCCCTGATCACCGGTCTGTGTTGCAGCTGCGATTGCAACATCGTCGATGGCATCGAGTGGAAGTTGTGGGTTGCGCTCGAGGAGTCCACGCATCGCTCGCACCATCAGATCATCGGCGCGAGTTCCGGCGTAGAGCGAGCCGGCTTTACCAAAAGGGGTGCGAACTGCATCAACGAGAACAACGGATGCGCTAGTAGCCATGATTCCAACTTTCATAACGGTGAAGTTGGCTCTAGGTTACTGGTCAGTAATACAAAAAGAAAGAGGCGCAGGCTTGGACGCGCCTGTTGAAGGTGATCCGAATTACGCAACACTTTTGTTGCGTAATTCAACGTTCTGAAGTAGTGTTCCAGATATAAAGCAATTCTGACCTGGATTTCACCTATTGCGTAGAAAAGAGAACTTGTGAAGAAAACTGTCTTGGCGGCATCCCTTGGGGCAGTAGCCCTTGTTATTGGCTCAATTACCTGGGTTACAACCCAGTCCGAGAGCGGTAGTCGCGAAGACCAAAAGGTCGAGGAGATCACCATCTACTCTGGCCGTTCTGAAGAATTTATCGCACCCTTCCTAGCTCGTTGGGAGCAGGAATCGGGGATTACCCTCAATGTTCGCTACGGAGATTCAGCTGAATTAGCAGCCCAGATTTTGGAGGAGGGCAAGAACTCTCCGGCAGATCTCTTTCTCTCCCAGGATGCAGGTTCGTTAGGTGCAGTCGGTACTGCTGGCCTATTTTCACAGTTGCCTACCTCTGTGGGTGAACTTATTGAGAGTCAGTACATCGCTCAAGATCGTACGTGGATCGGTGTAACTGGTCGTGCGCGAGTTTTTGCTTACAACCCAAAGACGGTGACATCGCTTCCGCGCTCGATCACAGATCTGACGAAGGGTATTTATAAAGGAAAGATTGGTATTGCACCAAGTAACGCTTCGTTTCAAGCATTTGTGACAGCACTGATTAACGAAAAGGGCGAAGCTTTTGCGCAGAAGTGGCTTACAGATTTAAAAGATAACGGTGCAAAGATCTACCTTAAGAACAGCGCCATTGTTGAAGCTATTG
>JACCDY010623416.1_pt1 | contig 13025 bp, 12 predicted proteins | sample 7446391 | NCBI WGS metagenome assembly JACCDY01 (sample SAMN15323451, study PRJNA562643) | freshwater metagenome | isolation source: river surface water | place: USA:Blue River Watershed | collected 2017-08-18 | reverse complement strand
TGCTCGCCAGATCAATGCATATTACTCACAACTCGGTGAAGGTTTGCTCGAGTATGTAGGACCACTGGTTGATACACACGTTCACGAGAAGCCACTTTCTATTGCGCTTCGTGAAATCAATGAGGGTCTTCTCACCATCGAGAACCTCGAACCAACTGCGTAACTCTTAAGAGTTTCTAGCAATGCAGGTTAAGAGCCGAGAGATTGTTCTCGGTGTTGGTGGTGGAATAGCTGCTTACAAATCCTGCGATTTACTACGTCGCCTTCTTGATCTAGGGCATCACGTGACCGTCGTTCCCACACCATCGAGCCTGAACTTTGTCGGCAAGGCAACCTGGGAAGCGCTCTCTGGTCGCACAGTGACAACCGAAGTATTTGAAAGTGTAGAAGAAGTCCGCCATATTTCTCTTGCGAAGAATTCTGACTTCATCGTTATCGCCCCTGCAACCGCAGATCTGATTGCAAGGCTGGCAGCAGGTAGAGCAGATGATCTTCTCACTAATGTTGTGCTGGCATCGACATCTGAAATTCTCCTCGTACCAGCGATGCACCCGCAAATGTGGAGCAATCCTGCGACCTTGGCAAATGTTGAGACATTGCGCAGCAGGGGAGTTCACGTGATGGAGCCAGAAGTCGGCGCTCTCACAAGTGGCGATGTGGGTAAAGGCCGTCTTCCTGATACGCAACAAATACTTACAGAGATCGAATCTCTTCTTTCGACGACAGATGATTATTCTGGCAAAAAGGTTCTGATCACGGCAGGCGGAACGCGTGAACCAATAGATCCTGTCCGGTTCATCGGCAATCGCTCATCAGGTAAACAGGGTTATGCCATTGCACGCCAAGCGGCTAGACGTGGCGCGAAGGTCTCCTTGATTGCTGCGAACTCGCAATTACCAGATATTGATGGTGTTGAAATAGTCCACGTCGAAACTGCGCAAGAGATGATGAAGGCAATTGAACTTCGATTTAACGATTGCGATGCCTTATTTATGAGCGCCGCGGTTGCAGATGCGAAACCTTTTGAAGTTCGCCAGGAGAAGATTAAGAAAGGTGATTATCAAAGTATTGATTTAGTTGAAAATGCAGATATTTTGAAGTGCTTATCTTCAAAGAAGAAGAGCCAAATCATTGTGGCATTCGCCGCTGAGACGAGCCATGATCGTAGCTCGGCTCTGTCAAAGCTCGAGAGCAAGGGTGCAGATATCCTCTATCTCAATGACATCTCTGCGGGGGATATCTTCAATAGCGAGACAACATACGGTGAAATTTTCAAGAAAGATGGAACTTCTATCAAAGTGGCTAAGACCACGAAAGACACGCTGGCTAGAGAACTACTAGATACAGCCCTTATTCAGTTAGGTTAACCCAATGTCAAAGCGCCTATTTACCTCAGAGTCTGTAACCGAAGGTCACCCAGATAAGATTGCTGATCAAATCTCAGATGCGATTCTGGATTCACTTCTTGAACAAGACCCATCTAGCCGTGTTGCGGTAGAAACACTCATCACTACAGGTCAGGTCCACGTTGCTGGTGAAGTAACCACAAATGGTTATGCAGATGTCATGGGAATCGTTAGAGATACAGTTATTGGTATCGGCTATGACTCATCTGTTAAAGGATTTGATGGAAATAGCTGCGGTGTTTCAATCTCAATCGGCCAGCAATCACCTGATATTGCTCAAGGTGTCGACGATGCCTTCGAGCACCGTGTTGCATCGGCAGCCGATCCACTCGATCTTCAAGGAGCTGGCGATCAAGGTTTAATGTTTGGTTACGCGTGCGATGACACCAAAGAGTTAATGCCGCTTCCTATCTGGCTTGCACATGAGCTTGCCCAGCAGCTTTCAAAAGTTCGTAAATCTGGCGCCCTTGGTTACCTTCGTCCGGATGGAAAGACTCAAGTAACTATCGAATATGACGGCGACAAGGCGATTGCTTTGGATACCGTTGTTATCTCTAGCCAGCATGCTGAAGAAGTAGATGTTGCTAAGAAGTTAACCCCAGAGATAATCGCTCAAGTCATCGACCCAGTTCTAGCAAAGATTGATCTACCGCGCAAAGATATGCGCGTACTAATCAACCCAACAGGCCGCTTCGTTATCGGTGGACCGATGGGTGATGCAGGGCTTACCGGTCGCAAGATTATTGTTGATACGTATGGAGGAATGGCCCGCCACGGTGGTGGAGCGTTCTCAGGTAAGGATCCTTCAAAGGTAGATCGCTCAGCAGCATATGCAATGCGTTGGGTTGCTAAGAATGTTGTTGCAGCTGGCCTTGCAAAGCGTTGCGAAGTGCAGGTTGCTTACGCAATTGGAAAGGCCCAGCCAGTGGGAGTCTTTGTTGAGACTTTTGGAACAGAGACAGTTCCGGTCCAGAAGATTCAAGATGCAGTCACGACAGTATTTGATCTTCGTCCTGCTGCAATCATTCGCGACTTAGATTTGAAGCGTCCTATTTATCAAGAGACTGCTGCATATGGTCATTTCGGTCGCGAGTTGCCTAACTTCACTTGGGAGCGAACAGATAGAGTTTCTGCGCTGCAAGCCGCAGTTAAATAACTCTTAAATTCAGTAGCTCGCTATGAAGCCACTTCGACTCAAAGCTGAAGTTGCAAAGAGGGAGTCAATAAAGTCAGAGCAATCTACTTTCGTTGCCCAGATACAGGTAGATACTGGTGTTTATCATCTCGATCAACCGTATGACTACTCAATCCCGAATCAACTAGTCGATCAGGTTTCAATTGGAATTCGAGTTCAAGTTCCTTTTGCCGGTCGCGAGGTTGAAGGCCTAGTCCTTAGCGTTGTTGAAGGGTCTGCAATCGGGGGACTTAAACCCATATCAAAGGTGATTTCACCAATATCGGTAGCTTCCCTAGATTTATTGAATTTGATTCTCGCTGTATCTCAGGCATGGGCTGCAAATCCCTACGACCTTATTCGCTCTGCTATCCCTCCTAGAGCTGCATCGGTTGAGAAGGAAGTCTGGATAACTCCTGAAAGTAGGAGAATCTCTACGAAAGAGCGCAGAGAATTTCTCCAGCTCCCATCGCATAGAAATCCTTTTGACGCGCTTTCAGAGTTGATCGCAAAACAGAGCGTTAAGGGGAGTCAGCTTGTAATAGTGCCTGATTCTCGATCAATCTCTCGATTGAAATCTCTTAACCCGGAAGCACTTGTTCTTGACTCATCGCTAGATAGAACTGTCCGTTATCGAAACTTTCTTCAAGCGAAGAATTCAACAGATAATTTAGTGATTGGAACTCGAAGTGCAATCTTTGCCGATATTCCAGATTTGGCGCAAATAATCCTCGTTGATGAGGGATCGGAACATCTCTTTGAACAAAGAACTCCTGGCTGGAACGCGAGAGATGTCGCTTTGATTCGTGCGAAACTGCAGAAGATTGATTTCTTGGCTGTCGGTTTTGCACCCAGTGCTGAGGTTGCGCGACAGATTGAATCGGGTGAAATTAGGTTTCGAGCGACAAAGAGTCGCATAATCGTTGAGAGCTATCAGCAAGAGTTCCAAGAGCTTCTTCCTGGACGAATTATTCCTGCTATTCGATCTGCACTTAAGGTGGGTCCGGTTCTCTTCTTAGCTTCGAGAAAGGGTTACGCGCAAGCGATATCTTGCTCTAAATGTCGCAACCTTTCTCTTTGCACCTGTGGGTCTCGTCTACTGAAAAAATCTGCCTCATCACCAATCGAATGTTCTCTCTGTGATAACAAGTATCCAGATTGGATTTGTGCATGGTGTTCAGGTAAGTCCCCATATCTACTTTCACGCGGATCTACGAGATATGCTCAAGAGATAGGTAGGGCTTTTGCTGGAGTAAAGATCTCTCTATCTGAAGGTGATTCGATGCTCGAGGACGGTTCCTTAAATGAAGGAATCGTGATTGCAACACCTGGAAGTGCACCGTATGTAAATGAGGGTTACTCAGCCGTTGTAGTACTTGATGCTGATGGTCTACTCAACGAATCTGATCTCAAATCACTTGAGAGAGCGCAGCAATTGATCTTCTCTCAGGCCGGGTTTATAAGTGAGGACGGAAAAATTCTCTTGGTGATATCACACTCGAGTCCGATAATCGGGGCACTTGCATCCTGGAAACCAAGTCTTCTGGCTCATAGAGAGCTGGAAGAAAGGAGAGAGACCGGGCTTCCACCATATGCAAAAGCTGTTTCCATAGATGTTGCAGCAAATGAGTCTCAGCAATTAATCCGTGGATTTCAGGCAGCGAAAGATGATGGCAGATTGCCAAGCGCACTTCGCATTCTTGGCCCCATCCACATGAAAGGTGAAATGCAGCGGATCGTTTTATTGGGACCATTGGATGAGGCTCAATCCTTGGTAGCTCTCATACATGAATATCAGCGACGCAGAAGCGCTTCAAAGAAGAGTTTACTCGCGATGCGCATAGATCCATATTCAATCACCAAGTAGGTAAGATAAGCATATGACTGTGCAACCAATTCGACATTTCGGAGATCCGGTCTTGGTTACGCCTGCTCAGAAGGTTGTAGATTTTGACAAAGAGCTGCGTAAGTTAGTAAAAGATTTAACTGAGACGATGCTTGAAGCACCCGGTGCAGGACTTGCCGCGCCTCAGATTGGAGTTCCACTGAGAGTCTTTGTATGGGATGTTGATGAGGCTATTGGTCATCTGGTCAATCCAACGCTTGAACTGAGTACAGAGCAACAAGATGGTGATGAGGGTTGTTTAAGTTTCCCTGATTTGGTCTATCCAACGCCACGAGCATTTCGAGCAGTGGCTAAAGGTTTCACGATGCATGGAGAGCCGATAGTTGTAGAAGGAACTGAGCTTTTAGCTCGCGCTCTTCAACACGAGACGGATCATCTTGATGGAGTGCTCTTTATCGATCGCCTCTCTGAAGAGAATAGAAAATTGGCAATGAAGGAGATTCGTGACTCTGACTGGTTTGGGATGAATTCACAGAATGGATTCACCCCAACAATAAAGGTTTCACCTCACTCACCAGGTTTAGGAAAGTAGTTGCGTATTGCAGTTGCGGCGACTCCAGAAGTTGCCATCGATTCACTCAATGCTCTTCAGAACTCCGATTTCGAATTGGCCTTCGTCATTACTCAGCCAGATAGACCCGCTGGAAGAGGACAAGAGTTGAAAGAGAGCGCGGTAAGCGAATGGGCAACAAGCGCAGGTATCAACTGCCATAAGCCGGAGACAAGGGATGATTTCCTCAAATTAGCTTCCACTGTGGATCTCATGATCACGATTGGTTACGGAAGAATCCTTACACTCGAGGAGTTAAGCGCTCCTACTTATGGCTCAATCAATCTCCATTTCTCACTGCTACCCAAGTGGCGTGGAGCAGCGCCGGTGCAAAGATCGATTGAGGCGGGCGATGCCGTGACTGGAGTAACCATCTTTCAATTAGATGAAGGAATGGACACGGGTCCGATTTACTTGATGAAAAGGTTTGCGCTTGATGATGACATCACCTCTGATGAGCTTTTTAGGGAGCTATCAGAGCTCGGATCAGAGGCGCTCCTTGAATCATTGAAGATGATTGAAGGTGGGGTTAAGCCAACGCCGCAAGGTTCAACGCATGCTACAAAAGCTGCAAAAATCACAAAAGCAGAATGTCAGATCAACTGGAGTGACGATGCTTTGAGGATTTCCAGAAAGATAAGGGCATTCACATCGCATCCAGGAGCATGGACCACTTTCCGCGGATCTACAGTAAAAATTGAAACACCGGTTGTTGAAGAATTGGTTCTTAAACCAGGAGAGATTTTATTCAAGGAGAAGAAACTCTTTGTTGGTACATCTACCTCAGCCTTATCACTCGGGTTCATAACCCCACAAGGTAAGTCGCGTACCGCCGTTCAATCATGGGTTAATGGGGCGCGCTTGCTGCCAGGTGAGCTCTTTGGTTAAAGCGCGTCGAGATTCATTTAAGTCTCCTAAGCCCGATGCTGTACGCGTCTTGGTCTATGACATTCTCAGTGAGGTTAATCATCGAGGCGGTTACTCAAATCTTCTACTGCCTCAAGCGCTATCGGCATCAAATTTCGAGGTTCGAGATAAGGGTTTTGAGACAGAGTTGCTATATGGAACTCTGCGTATGCAGGGTCGCCACGACTACATTTTGCAGCAAGTTGCAGATAGACCGTTGAGTGAAGTGGATCCTGGGATTGTAGATATCTGCCGTCTGGGTGTTCATCAGCTCTTTGAGATGCGAGTTGCAACCCACGCTGCTGTTGCGGCAACTGTCGAGCTTGCTCGAAAAGTAATCGGTGAATCAAAAGCATCCTATGTAAATGCGATTCTGCGTAAGGTAAGTGCGGTGAGTTTAGAGGAGTGGCTCGCGCCTATTGAAGAGATTAAAGACCCAGTTGTAAAGCTAGCGATTCTCTACTCGCATCCAGAATGGATTGTGTCAGCCTATTACGACCTTCTTAAAGATTTTGCATTGGTAGAAGAAGAGTTAGCGGCCAATAATGTCCCAGCGATGCCAACGCTTGTGTCATGGCCGGGGGAGTCAACACAGGAGGACCTCATTGAACTTGGCGGTGTTGCGACGAGCTTCTCACCTTACGGTGCACGTTTCCAAGGTTCGCCGGGATCACTAGAACTTATTCGCCATCGCAAGGCTGGTGTACAGGATGAGGGCTCTCAGCTTGTGGCAGATATTTTTATGAAGTTTGCCGACAACGCGGAGAATATTCTCGATCTCTGTGCAGGTCCTGGTGGGAAGGCTGCGCTCATTTCACATCTTGCTCGACGTAATGGAAAGAAGTTCTTTGCAAATGAAATTTCAGAACCTCGAGCAGCCCTAGTTAAGAAAGTAATAGGGTCTTTTCCGGTTATCGTCGGCGATGGACGAGATATCGCTTCTCAACCGGTTAGATTTGATGCAATTCTTGCCGATGTTCCTTGCACAGGTTTAGGTGCTCTGCGCAGACGTCCTGAAGTTCGTTGGCGCAGAACACTTCAGGATCTTCGTGCCCTTACTGAACTTCAACGCGAACTCTCTGATGCGGCCATTTCGGTTCTCAATGATGGGGGCATTTTCGGTTATGCAACATGTAGCCCGCATTTCGCGGAAACTAGCGCCCAAGTTCAGATGATTTTAAAGAACCATCCCGAACTCGAACAGCTCGATGTTGCGGAATATATGCCGAGCGAACTTATTGGAGCGACGCGAGGCCCCAATTTCTCACTCTGGACAGGACGTCACGAGACTGATTCGATGTTCCTTGCGATATTTAGAAAGCGGGTGCATGCATGAGTGAAGATATTCGGATAACACCGAGCATCCTCAACGCTGATCGCGGAAACTTAGCAGCAGAAATTGCAAAGATTGCTGATGTCAGCGACTTCATTCATCTAGATGTCATGGATGATGTTTTTGTTCCTAATTTCACCTTCGATTTTGATGCGGCGACCAAGATTATTCGTGAGACTTTGATTCCCGTAGATACCCATCTCATGGTTGCGCAGGTCGATCAAATAGCTATCGATTATGCGCAAGCTGGATCTGCCAGCGTCACCTTCCATGTTGAGGCATGTAGCGATATCAGAGCGACTGCATCTGGGATACGTAGCCATGGTTCGCGTGCATCTTTTGCTCTTAAACCTGCTACCGAAATTGAACTCTATGAAGAGTATCTCGACGATATTGATATGGTCTTGATTATGACTGTCGAGCCAGGTTTTGGCGGACAGAAGTTTATGGTCGAGATGATGGATAAGGTGAAAAGAACTAAGAAATTGATGGGATCTCGCCCAATCTGGTTGCAGGTCGATGGAGGGGTATCTCTTGAGACTATTGATATTGCTCGAGACGCTGGTGCGGATACTTTTGTTGCGGGAAGTGCTGTCTTTAACGCTGAAGACCCAGCTGCGATGGTCAATCTTTTGCGAGAGAAGATCACGGTTCGCTAATTGCCAACCGGCCATTGATTTACTCAAGTAAAGTATCCCTATGAAAACTTTTGATTCCTTATGGATTGAACTCCAGCAGAAACTCGCCGATCGCCCAGCAGGATCGGCAACGGTAGAAGCCGTTGATGCTGGCGTTCATGAGATTGGAAAGAAAGTTCTCGAGGAAGCCGGCGAGGTGTGGATCGCTGCAGAACATGAATCAGATGAAGCCCTCGCTGAAGAGATTAGTCAATTGATTTATCGTCTCCAGACACTCATGCTGGCGCGAGGCTTGACTCCAACCGACATTTACAAGTTTCTCTAGGGAGCCATCATGTTACGTATCGCCGTTCCAAATAAGGGATCACTTGCGGAATCTTCCATCGCAATTTTGAAAGAGGCAGGCTACCGTCAACGTGTCGATTCGCGAGACCTCGTTCTCCTAGATTCGGAAAATGGTGTCGAGTTTTATTACTTGCGCCCGAGAGATATCGCAATCTATGTGGGCTCTGGCGAGTTAGAGGCAGGAATTACCGGTCGTGATTTGCTTATCGATTCAGGTGCTTCGGCCGAAGAAGTCCTCAGCCTCGATTTTGGATCTTCGACCTTTAGATTTGCAGGTCCTGCGGATCAAGAGCTCACAGTGGGAAAGATTGCTGGGAAGCGAATTGCGACTGCCTATCCAGGGCTCGTTGAGAGCCACTTGAAAGGGCTTAATGTTGCAGCCACGGTTGTTCGTCTTGATGGTGCGGTCGAAAGTAGTGTTCGTCTTGGAGTTGCAGATGTCATAGCCGATGTAGTGAGTACTGGAAATACTCTGAGACAAGCCGGACTTTCGATTTTCGGTGATCCGATTCTTCAATCAGAAGCGATATTGATTAAAGGTCCAAATGCCACAATTGCCCAAGAACTTGAAATCCTGATTCGACGCCTGCAAGGTGTAGTAACTGCGCGACAATATGTTCTGCTTGATTACGATATTCCGAAGAGCAAAGTCTCTGAAGCATGCGCGATTACTCCTGGTCTTGAGTCGCCGACTATTTCACCTTTGCAGAAGGAAGATTGGGTTGCGGTGAGAGCGATGGTTCTGCGAAAAGATACCAATCGCTTAATGGATGAAATTTGGGCCTTAGGTGGTCGAGGGATTCTCGTCACCGATATTCATGCTTGCCGCCTTTAATTAGGCCACAATTCTTATCTGCGCGTAGCGCCCGCTTCTTCAATCTCTTCACGAGTTATACCAAGTAGATAAAGAACTGAGTCAAGGAATGGCGCAGAGACAGAACTATCTGCAGCTGCTTTAACTGCTGGCTTTGCGTTAAATGCGATTCCCATGCCTGCAATTGCGATCATGTCGAGATCATTTGCACCGTCACCGATGGCGATAGTCTGTTCGAGATTGACTGATTCAAGGGCTGCAAAATCTCGAAGAGCCTGTGCTTTAGCAGCGCGATCGATGATGGGACCGTCAACTAAGCCGGTAAGAAGACCTTTCTCAACCCCAAGTGTGTTGGCTCGGTAATGAGTGATTGATAGATCTTTGAGAATGGGCTCGATCACTTCAGTAAATCCGCCTGAAACGACCGCAACGCTATGGCCAAGTTTCTTAAGGGTCTCGACAAGCGTTCTTGCGCCAGGAGTCAAAAGAATTTGAGCCCGTACGTCGTTAATCACGCTAACAGGCAAGCCCTTTAGCAGTGCCACACGAGCTTGCAAGCTGGCGGAGAAATCGAGCTCACCTCGCATTGCTTGCTCTGTGATGAGTCGTACTTGTTCTTCGACTCCAGCGTGAGCTGCGAGAAGTTCAATAACTTCCTGTTGAATTAAAGTTGAATCCACATCGAGAACTACTAGCTTCTTAGCCCAGCGCATCAAACCACCAGGAGAGACTGCAATATCAATCTCAGATTTTGCTGCGATACCTGCCAGATTATGACGAAGACTGGTCGCATCAACGCCAGAGACTGTAAATTCAATCGCGGTTATCGGGTAACTAGCAGTTCTATGAATACGTTCGATATTTCCATTCTGGGAGGCGATAGCTTCTGCGATTGCGGCGATAGCAGATGGAGCAAGTGGATTGGCAAGTGCTACAACATGTACAAGTCCGCTCTTTGCAGCGATAGAAGAATCACCCTGTTCGCTAAATGAAGTTGCGATATCGACGGAGAGACGATCTGCGCAGGCGGTGAGATCTTCATCAATGGCAGTTGCATGGTCAGGATTGAGAGAAATAAGTACCGTCAGAATCAATCGCTGCCTTATAACAACTTGTTCAATATCAAGGACAGTGACAGCGAAAGGGGCGAGAGTGTCGAAAAGCGCCTTAGTGATTCCGGGAGAGTCGACTCCTGAAACCAAAATTAGCCCAGTAAAGAGGCTCTTTTCTTCGCTCATACGGTGAGGTTATCGCGAATCACGTTGGTGATGTCGTCAATTTACGAGTGATTCTTAGGTGAAGGAGATATCTTTTCCACCTATGAGCACCAATAGCGTTCTTGAATTGAGAGATGTCTCGGTTCGACGCGGCGAGAGGATGATTCTTGGTCCTCTCAATTTCGCGATACAACCAGGGGAGCGATGGGTAGTACTCGGCCCTAATGGTGCGGGGAAATCAACTCTTCTTCAGATTCTTGCCACGAGAGCTTTTCCTACATCAGGCAAAGTTCTTCTTCTCAATCAAGAGATGGGTCGCGTTGACCTTTGGGAACTGCGCACTCGTATTGGCATTTGCGGAGCCCTTGTCTCCGAAGATATTCCTTACGAAGAGAAAGTCCGCGATGTTGTACTTACAGCGGCATATGCAATCCTGGGAAGATGGAATGAAGCCTACGATTTATGGGATGAATCTAGAGCTGTAGCGCTTCTTACAACATTCGGTGTTCGTGATCTTGCTGACCGGGAGTATGGAACTCTCAGTGAGGGTGAACGTAAGCGAGTTCAGATTTCACGCGCACTTATGGCAGATCCGGAGTTATTGTTGCTTGATGAACCGGCTGCAGGTCTAGATTTAGGTGGACGCGAAGATTTACTAAAGAGATTTTCAATCTTCGCATCGGATCCGAATGCCCCAGCTACGATTCTAGTAACGCACCATATTGAAGAGATTCCATCAGGAACAACTCACGCGCTTATCCTCAAGAATGGCGTAGCGGCAGTCTCTGGCCCTATCGCTGATGTCATCACCAGCGAACATATGTCCAATATCTTTGAGTTACCGATGGAAGTTCGTTTTGATGGATATCGGTTCTCTGCGCGTGCACTCTAGTTGGAGACCAGTACTCGAACCCCTCTCGGATGAAATCTCCAGAATTCTCAAATCTCTGGACGACTCTGTCCTAACACCTTCTCGGGAGCAGATCTTTGCAGCACTTGAGTTGCCACTGACTGAGGTGAAGTGCGTGATTGTTGGACAAGACCCCTATCCGACTGCTGGAAATGCCCACGGTCTGGCATTCTCAATCTCACGTGATGTGAAGAAGATACCCGCGTCTCTACAGAATATTTTCAAAGAACTTCAATCAGATCTCGGCTTTGAAATTCCCAAGTCAGGCAATCTCGAAAAGTGGCGAGATCAAGGTGTACTGCTTCTTAATCGAGTTCTCACGACTGAAATTGGACGCTCAAATGCTCATCACGACTTGGGCTGGCAGATGATCACTAAATCAATAGCAGAAGCAGCAGCTGCTCAAGGAGCGGTTGCAATTCTTTGGGGAAAAGAGGCAGCCAATCTTGCGCCACTCTTTAAGGATTCAATAACTTCGGTACATCCAAGTCCACTAAGTGCATACCGCGGTTTCTTTGGAAGCAAACCTTTTTCCCGAGCCAATGAGATTTTAGTCAGTAATGGAAAGACGTCGATTGATTGGAGATTGTGAGAATCGATGTAGAAAAAAAATCGCCACCGTATCAATCCGATACGGTGGCGATTTCTCTTAAGATTGGGGAGGATTAACCAACCCAGGTATTAATTGGTGATGATAAGAAGTAAATCATGAAGAGACCCGATACCAAGAGAAGCAAAGGATGTACATCCTTGCGACGCCCCTGGAGATAACGGATAACAACGTGAGATACAAATCCAGCGCCGATACCTACTGAAATATTGTAGGTAAATGGCATCAAGATGATTGTTAGGAATGCTGGAATCGCGATTCCGTAATCTTCCCAGTCAATCGCCTTGATCTGGGTCATCATCAAGAAGCCGACGATTACGAGAGCTGGTGTCGCAGCCTCATAAGGAATGATTGCAACAAGAGGCGCAAGGAAAGTTGTGAGCAAGAAGCAGATTCCTGTAACAACAGATGCGAGGCCAGTACGAGCGCCTTCACCGACACCTGAAGCAGATTCAATGTAGCTAGTGTTTGATGAGATGCTTCCAGCGCCGCCTGCTACAGCCGCCAATGAGTCAACGAGAAGGATGCGATCGTTATTAGGGATATTGCCATCCTTGTCGATGAGATTTGCTTCAGCTCCAATCGCTGTGACAGTTCCGACGGTGTCGAAGAAGTCAGAGAGAAGGAGTGTGAATACAAGCAGGATAACGGTGGTCAATGGGACGCGGTCGAGAGAACCGAAGAGGTAGAACTGACCGAAGAGACCGAAATCAGGTGATGCAACTACAGCATCTGGCATCGCGGGAACATTGAGTCCCCAACCCTTTGGATTGACTTTGCCTGTAGCACCATCAAAGTTAGGACCGATCTTAAATGCAGTTTCGATTGCAACCGCAACGGCAGTCGCAACAACGATACCGATGAGGATCGCACCCTTAACTTTTTTGACCATAAGACCGATGGTTAGGAATAAACCAAGTGCGAAGACAATGATTGGCCAACCAACGAGAGTTCCACCATCGCCGAGCGTTACTGGAACAGGACCAGTGCCAGTACGGCGAACAAAACCAGCATCAACGAGACCGATAAGAGCAATGAAGAGACCGATACCAACAGAGATAGCGACCTTAAGTTGGGAAGGAACTGCCCTAAAGACCGCAGTACGAAATCCCGTAAGAACGAGAATGGTGATGATCAAGCCTTCAAGGACGACAAGACCCATCGCATCTGCCCATGTCATTTGTGAGGCGATGCCCACAGCTACGAAGGTGTTGAG
>JACCDY010012910.1_pt1 | contig 13025 bp, 15 predicted proteins | sample 7446391 | NCBI WGS metagenome assembly JACCDY01 (sample SAMN15323451, study PRJNA562643) | freshwater metagenome | isolation source: river surface water | place: USA:Blue River Watershed | collected 2017-08-18 | reverse complement strand
ACTACGAGCTAATGGTCATTCTTGACCCTGCTCTTGATGAGCGCACAGTTGCCCCGATGCTCGACAAGTTCCTAGCTGTTATCCCTGCACAGGGTGGCACCGTGGACAAGGTTGACATTTGGGGACGACGTCGCATGACCTTCCCGATCAAGAAGAAGGCTGAGGGCGTTTACGCAGTGGTCAACATGACCTGCGCGCCAGAGGCTGTGATTGAGGTCGACCGTCAGCTGAAGCTGAACGAGAACGTGCTACGCACCAAGGTGCTACGTCTCGAAGAGGCTGTTTTCAGCATCAACCCAATTGAGTTTGTGCCTGAGGAGAAGGTTCGCGCACCTCGCGGTCCTCGTCCAGGAGGCAAGCGTCCAGCAGGCAACAGGTCCTAAATGGCTGGCGAGGTTAGCGTCACCATCGTCGGCAACCTAGCTGACGATCCGGAGCTTCGCTACACCCAGGGGGGTGTGGCCGTGGTATCAGTACGCGTCGGCTCAACCCCACGCACCCTTAACCGCTCAACCAACGAATGGGTGGACGGCGAAACCGTATGGGTTCGCTGCACCGCATGGCGTGAGGCGGCAGAGAACATTGCTCAGAGCCTGACCAAGGGAACCCGCGTTGTGGTTACCGGTCGTCTCAAGGCACCTTCTGCCTACCAGACCGCGCAGGGTGAGGCTCGTGCCTCTCTCGAACTCGAAATTGACGAGATCGGCCCTTCGCTACGCTACGCAACCGCTTCGGTTACTCGTCGCTCACGCGAGGGTGGCCAGGTGGAGTCCCCATGGCAGGATGCCAAGCCTCAGGTTTCAGGCGCAAACGCCTGGGCAAACCCTACGGCCGACCCAACCGTCGACGAAGCACCTTTTTAGAAAGATTCAGGAGAAACATAAATGGCTGGAAAGTCAGCACAGGCCCGCAAGCCTCGCATGAACTCTAAGTTCGCCAAGCTTGCGCCGGTCAAGACCATCAAGATCGAGGTTATCGACTACAAAGACGTCGCTACCCTTCGCAAGTTCATCTCAGACCGCGGCAAGATCCGCGCTCGTCGCATCACGGGTGCAACCGTGCAGGACCAGCGCAAGATCGCCAAGGCAATCAAGAACGCACGTGAGATGGCGCTACTGCCATACTCCGGTGCAGGACGCTAAGGAGAACCCCCATGTCGAAGCTAATTCTGACCAATGAGGTCTCTGGCCTAGGTGCCGCAGGTGACGTAGTTGAGGTTAAGGACGGTTACGCACGTAACTACCTGATCCCAAACGGCCTAGCAGTGCTATGGAGCCGTGGTGGCGAGAAGCAGGTCACCTCAATCCGTGCAGCCCGTCAGGCTCGCGCAATCGCTTCCGAGGAGGAGGCAAAGGCGCTGAAGGCCAAGCTGGAGGAGAAGGCAATCCGTATCGCCGTGAAGGCAGGCAAGGACGGCCGTCTATTCGGTTCGGTAAAGACCAGCGATGTTGTGGATGCAGCTGCAGCTGCAGGCCTAGGTGCTCTAGACAAGCGCAAGGTTGAGTTCGCTAGCAACATCAAGTCAACCGGTGAGTACGAGGCAACCGTTCGCGTTGGCGAGCTAGTAGCAAACCTCAAGCTCCAGGTAGTGGCAGCTAAGTAAACAGAAACTAAACAAACAAGGGTCCGCAGCGATGCGGACCCTTGTTTTTTGACCGTACATTTGTGCGGTTATCCACAACCCTCAGGTTCAACTTGAGAGTTTTCCACTTAAATTTATCCACAAGCAATCCCCAGTAAAAATAAGGGTTGTAAGCCTGTTTCAGTTTTTTCTCCACAGGTTATCCACAGTTATACACAGCTTTGTTCGGCGTGTTTCCACAGAGTTATCCACAGTTATGCACAACCCGTGTTGAAACCTAGTTGTCAGTGCCCCAAGCTATACAGGATTCATTGCTTGGAAGGAGTAGCACATGACTATGTTGCAGCCAGTTCCGGCTTCGGATCCTAGGGTTTTGCCTCACAATCTTGACGCCGAGCAGTCCACCCTGGGTGGCATGCTGCTGAGCCAGGAGGCCGTGGCCGAAGTTTTTGAGATGGTTTCGGGTTCCGACTTCTATGCCCCCAAGCACGAACTCATCTTCAACGCGATTCTGAACTTGTTTGGTAAGGGTGAGCCAACTGACGTAATCGCGGTCTCAGATGAGCTCAATAAGCAGGGAAACCTGATTAAAGCTGGTGGAGCTGACTACCTTCACTCCCTAACTAGCTACGTTCCTACCGCTGCAAACGCCAGCTACTACGCCCAAATCGTTGCCGAGAAGGCCATCCTGCGAAGGTTGATCGAAGCGGGCACAAGAATTGCTCAGTCCGGCTATGAAAGCCAAGGAGAAGTCACCGACCTGGTAAACCAAGCTCAGGCCGAGGTCTACAAGGTGGTTAGCCAAACCTCGAAAGAGGATTATGTAGGGCTGAGCGATTCCATTGAGGCTGCGATCCACGAGATTGAGACCGCTCAGAAGCGTGGTGGAGAACTCACTGGCATCCCAACTGGATTTACCGACCTGGATGCCCTCACTCACGGTCTTCACCCGGGACAGCTGGTCATTGTTGCAGCTCGTCCAGCGGTGGGTAAGTCAACCTTTGCGCTCGACATCGCCCGCGCTGCAGCAATCAAGCACAACAAGGCAACAATTTTCTTCTCGCTCGAAATGGGTCGCGCCGAGATTGCAATGAGAATGTTGGCGGCCGAGTCCTCCATCTACCTGCAATCCATGCGTAAGGGAAATCTCTCTGAGGCCGACTGGACAAGGCTTGCGGCCATTCGAGGCAAGATCAACGATGCTCCGCTCTACATCGACGACAGCCCAAACATGTCCCTGGTAGAGATCCGTGCCAAGTGCCGCCGCCTGGCACAGCAGGTGGATCTCAAGATGGTCGTGATCGACTACATCCAGCTGATGTCTAGCGGTAAGAAAGTCGAGTCTCGTCAGCAGGAGGTTTCAGAGTTCTCAAGAGCTCTAAAACTCCTGGCTAAGGAGCTCGGAATCCCAGTGGTGGCCCTTTCACAGCTCAATCGACAGACTGAGCAGTCAAAGGACAAGCGCCCAGAAATCTCGCATCTGCGTGAATCAGGTTCGCTTGAGCAGGACGCCGACGTTGTCGTCCTGCTACACCGCGAGGGAATCTATGAAAAAGACCACCCGCGCGCTGGTGAGGCTGATCTGATCCTTGCGAAGCAGAGAAACGGACCCACCGGTACCGTGGTTGTTGCTTTCCACGGCCAGTACTCCCGTTTTGTGAATATGCCAAGCTAGTGAACGTGAATTTCAAGCAGGCCTTCAGAGCCGCAATCAGCTTCGGTTTGGGTGTTTTTATTACCTTCAACCAGGCACACGGACCGGATGTTGGTCTCACAGTTCTCGGTATCTACGGTGTTGCGCTCGGCCTTGGTCTAACGGCCCTAACGCTGACGAAGAAAGCCGATCTATCCGCCCTACAGGAGCTACCGGTAGCGGTTCTAGCCCTACTGGTTGGGCTCTTTTCCCTGCTAGCGCTTGGAAACCAACCAACCCAGCTCCCCGCTTTCCTAGCGCTGGTTGCTGCCTGGGGCTTAATCTCTGGAGCGTTCGAGCTTTATCAGGGGCGTCGCAGCGGATTCAAGACTCAAAACGGCAAAGACTTTCTGATTTCCGCCGTATTTGGGCTACTGCTTGGCTTGCTGTTTCTTTCGGTCCCGCTTGACTCAGTCAGCGCGGTCGGATTTTTCGGTGCCTATTTGGCTATGTCAGGTGTTCATTTGGGCATCGCGGCCGCATCAAGCAAAAAGCCGAAGTAGGCTTTTCGGGTGAAGAAGTTCGCCAATCTCCGTTCCTACATGATTATCGCCACCGTTACTGGCTTATTCGTTGGCGTGCTCGTTTACTTCGGAACTCGAATCTTTGACACCGCAGTGGTCTGGGGCCTAGGAGCTTTTATCGTCGCTCTGGTCGCAATCGCTACCTTGGATCTGAGCTACAAGCCGGACGACTCAGACCCTAACCTGCCAAAACTTCGCTAGATAAATCGCTTGGTCAGCTCGCTAGCAAGACCAACATAGGTCTCCGGTCTTAGCTTCATAAGCCGCTCTTTAGTAGCCTCGGAAACCTTTAGCCCAGCAACGAATTCCAAAAGCTCTGCCTCTCCCACTCGCTTACCTCTAGTCAGCTCTTTCAGCAGCGCATACGGGTCAGTGATGTCTGACTCTTTGCGGGCAACGTCGGCTCGGATAGCGGTCTGAATGGCCTCCCCCAGCACTTCCCAGTTGTCCAGCAGGTCGGCCAGCAATACCGCCTCGTTTAGGGCAAGTTCGTCCAGGCCTCGTGAGATGTTGTCGATGGCAAGGAGTGAGTGACCAAAACCAACACCGATGTTTCGCTGCGCGGAGGAATCAGTCAGGTCTCGCTGCATTCTTGATGTGACAAGGGTTTGCGAGAGCGAATCCAGAATGGCGTTGCTTAGCTCGAGGTTCGCTTCAGCATTTTCAAACCGGATCGGGTTGACCTTATGAGGCATCGTCGAGGACCCCGTAGCTCCAGCAACCGGGATCTGCTTGAAGTAGTTCAATGAGATGTAGGTCCAGATGTCTGTTGCCAGATTGTGCAGAACTCGGTTGAAGTGGGTTACTGACTGGTAGAGCTCCGCCTGCCAATCGTGGGATTCAATCTGGGTGGTAAGCGGATTCCAGGTAAGCCCCAGGTGCGAAACAAATGCCTCCGACTCAGCTACCCAGTCAATCTTTGGCGCAGCCACAACGTGTGCGGAGAAAGTCCCGGTTGCGCCGGAAAACTTACCGAGATACTCCTGGCGCTCAACCCTTGCTAGCTGCCTATTTAGGCGATGCACGAATACGGCCAGCTCTTTGCCCATGGTTGACGGGGTTGCAGGCTGACCATGGGTTCTGGAGAGCATCGCCGCATCTGCGTGCTTGAGTGAAACCTGCTTCAGCTTGGCGACCAAGTCCTTAGCCTTTGGCAACCAGACCTTTTTCACTGCATCAGAGATGGTGATTGCGTAGGAGAGGTTGTTAATGTCCTCAGAGGTGCAGCCAAAATGCACCAGCTCAGCAAGGTCTTCCCTGCCAAGCTTCGCGAGAGCTGCTCGAATGTAGTACTCGACCGCCTTCACGTCGTGCTTGGTCGTCGCCTCAAGCTTTGCCAGTTCACTAACTGCGGAATCGTCAAAGTCAGCGGCCAGAGAGCGAAGCTGCTGCTCTTCGGCAGCAGAAATCTTGGTGTTGGTTTCAAGCAGGTTTCGGTTTGCAACCCAGATCAACCACTCGATTTCGACGTGAATTCGTGCTCGATTGAGGCCGGCTTCGCTCAGGTACTCGCCAAGGTCTTTCACCTGGGAGCTGTAGCGACCGTCAAGCGGGCTTAGGGGCTGCACAGAGAGTTTGCTCACGCGCCTAGTTTGCCCCATCCACAGCCCAAAATCTGGTTTTGATTTACACAGCGCAAGAAATTCTTCAACACTGCAAATCCCTTCGCGTCAGGCTTGGGTCATGTTCGAGTTGGATAACGCCCGCTACCTGCTGGTTGACGCACTTCCAAACCCCTCAAGGTGGCAAGGCCCGGCGGCCTCAGCACTGGAGGCGGAGGTGCGGGATCTCATGGCTGAACTTGCGGCAATCAGGGAGCTGCTGTGGGGGTAGGGATTTACGGCGGTAACCCGGTGGTGGTTGCTAGCTATAACGAACTCGTGCGAATCTCATCGGCCCTGCAATTGGCGGCTCAAAACCTCGACCAGGCCCGCTTTTCCGGCTCAAGTTTTGGCCTTTTTGCCCCTTTTGATCAAATTCAGCGCTCGATGTTGCTGCCTGGCTTGTCCGATCGGGTAAGAGATTTAGCCATCCGTACCCAATTTGCCGCCGAAAGCTACTTCAACACCGAGAGCCAAGTCCTGGCCCTGGTCAACTCCGTTTTATCCCCAGTGAGCAAGCTCTCAACCGTGCTGGGGCAGCCGATTGCGCTTTTCGATGGCACCACCAAGATGCTTGCGAATGTTGGAGCAAGCTTCGCGGTCATGGGCCTGACCGGCAAGGCGAATCTTGCCAAAACCGCCCTGCTATCTGCTTCTCTGAAACTAACGACGGCCGCATTCGGGTATAACTCGGCACAACATCTGGTGGGGGAGCAGCAAGCAAACCTAAAGCTGGCCTCCGTGGCGCTTGATGGCAATGGCAGCTCAAAGCTCATTGACATCGAAAAGGCGAGATCTCAGTTCACGATTTCCAGCCACGTAAAACAGGTAGCGATGGCTTATGCGGCACCGGGGTCTCGAATTTACGTGGATGTTTTTCAGCACGGGCATGGCAGGCGTCTGGTGGTCTACATTCCCGGCACCCAGAGCCTAGATCTCTGGGGTAAGAATCCTTTGAACATGCGTTCAAATCTGACTGCGTTCGGAGGTGTTCAGGCATCCCCGACGCAACTGGCGGTATCAGATGCGTTGAATCAGCTGAAGGCCGGAGAGTCAGATTCGGTGCTTTTTGTTGGTCACTCCCAGGGCGCATTGGTGGCAGCTCAGCTTGCCAATGCGAAGCAGCCCTATGAAATAGCTGGACTTGTCAGCCTGGGAGGGCCAATCGCGCAGTTTGATCTCCAGGTGCCGGTCATCGCTCTGCAAAATCAGGGAGATCCCGTCCCACACCTCAGCGGTCAGGTGAATCCGATGCAGGACAACTGGGTTACAGCCTCGAACCAGCGGGAGTTTGATTCAGTAGTAGATGCTCACAAAGTTGCCAGCTACGTCGAGTTTGCAAGAGAGCTAGACAAAGAAACTGACCCGGGTTTGATTCGGGTGCATGAGCAAATCGCCCAAATGCCTAATCAGAGTGGCCTTAGGTACGTGTTCGAACTAAGCCGTGATTAGCGGATCTTCAAGACCTTGAGTACGGAGCGGGTGACAAAACTCGCAACGCTCATTACCAGCGCAGCCAGGATTGCCCAGCCAAAGGATGCAATCTCAAGGCCTTCGGAAGTAAAGCCATCAATCGAGAAGACATCGGCACCCAGCAGGTTGCTCAACCAAGCGACCAACAGCAGCAGTGCTCCGTTGATCACAAACGAAATCAACCCGAAGGTGATGATGTAAAGGGGGAAGGCGAGAATCTTGATTACCGGCCCGATGATTGCGTTCACAAGTCCAAACAGGGCACCAATTAGCAAGAACGAGGCAATCGTCTCCCATAGACCGTCACCGCCATACGGGGTGAGTTGAACCTGAGGGACCACCAGGGTCGCAACCCAAAGGCCTACAGCATTGACAATCGTGCTCACTAGAAAACGCAACATGGCCCCATTCTCTCAGCCCGCAAGCTAAATTAGCTTTTGTGACCCAAGACTCCCAGCCAATGATGCAATTTTTGGCCCCAGACGGCACCTTTGGTGTGCCCAAGGAGTATGCCCAGTATGGGGAACTGGTAGATGCTCTCACCGTTGACGATTTGACGAAGTTTTATCGCGACATGGCCAGAATTCGCAGGTTCGATATCGAAGCCATTGCGCTGCAGCGCCAGGGGCAGCTGGGACTTTGGGTTCCCGCGATTGGCCAGGAAGGTGCTCAGATTGGCTCTGGGTATGGAGTTGGTCCAAACGACCACATCTTCCCTAGCTATCGTGAGCATGGAGTGGCAATAACCCACGGCGTTGAGTTGATGTCGATTCTCAAAATGATGCGTGGTGTCAACCACGGTGGCTGGAATCCAGAGGAAACCCGCTACCACCTATACGCAATCGTGCTCGGTTCGCAGGTATTGCATGCGGTTGGCTATGCCATGGGTGTGAAGTGTGATGGCCTGGTTGGCACCGGAGATAAAGACAAAGACCTCGCGGTCATCTCTTACTTCGGAGATGGTGCGACCGCAGAGGGTGATGTTTCAGAATCCCTGCTATTCGCTGCAATCAACGAATCACCAATAGTTTTCTTTGTCCAGAACAATCAGTGGGCAATCTCCTCGCACGTTGATCGCCAGACCAAGGTTCCGCTCTACAGACGCGGTGAGGGTTTTGGTGTGCCGGGCATGCGCGTAGACGGAAACGACGTTCTCGCCTGCTATGCGGCAACAAAGTTCCACATGGATCAGGCTAGAGCGGGAATGGGTCCATACCTAATCGAGGCACTCACCTACAGAATCGGCGCTCACACCACAAGCGATGACCCGACCAAATACCGCTCTGATGACGAGGTTGAGTACTGGAAGGCGAGAGACCCGCTTATCCGATTCGAGAAGTTCCTGAGACGCCAAGGCATCCAGGATGACTTCTTTGAAGAGGTCAAGGTTGCCGGGGATGAGCTGGCTGCCCAGATTAGAGCCGAAACTTTTGCACTTCCCACACCGCCACTGGAGAACATCTTCCACAACGTTTACTCCGAGCCTCACCCCGACATAGAGCGCCAAAAGGCTTGGTTGCAGGCGTATGAGCAGCAGATGGGTGGCCATGAGTAGTTATAAAGACATGGCTATTGCCAAAGCGCTAAATGCCGGCCTTCAGAAGGCGATGCAGGATGACCCGAAGGTATTGGTCTTTGGTGAGGATGTTGCTCAGTTAGGTGGCGTATTCCGTGTCACCGAGGGTCTCCATGCTGAGTTCGGTGAGCAGCGGGTTTTCAACTCACCAATTGCTGAGTCCGGAATCGTCGGAACCGCAATTGGTTTGGCAATGCGTGGTTACCGACCAGTTGCAGAGATCCAGTTCGATGGCTTCGTTTTTCCAGCTTTCAACCAGATCACCTCACAGCTTGCCAAGCTGACCTATCGCTCCGAGGGCTTTACCCAAATGCCGGTTGTTATCCGAATTCCTTTCGGAGGAGGCATCGGTGCTGTCGAGCACCACTCGGAGAGCCCAGAGGCTTATTTTGCTCACACCGCTGGTTTGAGAATCGTTTCTCCATCAAACCCGAACGACGCCTACTGGATGATCCAGCAGGCTATTCAGAGTCCGGACCCGGTGATTATCTTCGAACCAAAGCGGCGCTACTGGCAAAAGGGTCCCGTGAATCTTGATGTTGCGCCGATGCCACTGCATTCAGCCAGGTTGCTGCGCGAAGGTTCCCAGGTCACCCTGCTGGCGTATGGCCCCATGGTCACCACGGCCTTGCAGGCGGCCGAGATCGGGGCGGAGGAAGGCGTTTCGATCGAAGTAATCGACCTCAGATCTCTTGCCCCGATTGACTATCCGACGATTTTTGCCTCGGTTCAGAAGACCGGCAGGTTGGTAATTGCCCACGAAGCACCGACCAATGTCTCAATCTCAAGCGAGATTGCCGCTCGCGTGGCAGAGCACAACTTCTACAACCTCGAGGCACCAGTGCTTCGAGTTGGTGGTTTTGACACCCCATACCCTCCCTCGAAGCTCGAGGAAGCCTATTTGCCAGATGCAGACCGCATTCTTGAGGCAATCGACCGAATTATGGCCTACTAGGAGATTTCGATGAGCATCGCTAAGTTTCCACTTCCAGATGTCGGTGAGGGCCTCACCGAAGCCGAGATTGTGTCGTGGAAGGTTGCCCCTGGCCAAAAGGTCGAGGTGAACCAAACCATCTGTGAAATCGAGACGGCAAAATCGATTGTTGAACTGCCGTGCCCGTTCGAGGGCGTGGTTGAGGAGCTGCTCGCCCAAGAGGGCGAAACGGTAGAGGTTGGCACCCCGATCATCTCTGTCAACGTAACTTCAGGTGTGATTCCAACCATGGCGACCTTTGATGCCCCAGCGGAGGCGGTTGCCGTTGAGGCCGATACCGGTGCGGAGTACAAGTTGCCAACTCTGGTTGGCTATGGCGACACCGGTGAAGCAGGCTCGAGACGCCGTCGTGCGGTTAAGCAGGCACCAATCACAACCGCGATTCCGGTAGCGATGGTTCGAGCCACCACGGCTGCAGATGCGGTCATGGCCAAACCACCAATCCGCAAACTTGCCAAGGAGCTGGGTGTTGATCTCAACCTGGTTCAGGGAACCGGTGCTCACGGTGAAGTAACCCGCGATGACGTGATTGGTGCGGCTAGCCAGGCAAGCGTCTTCAAGAACCTCACCACTCCAGATGTGCCATCCGAGCGCGAAGAGCGAATCCCGGTCAAGGGAGTTCGCAAGGCCATCGCTACAGCCATGGTGAAGAGCGCTTTTACGGCCCCTCACGTGAGCATCTTCGTAGACGTCGATGCCACCCGAACCATGGAATACGTCAAACGTCTGAAGAACTCTGTTGACTTTGCAGGAATCAAGGTGACGCCACTGTTGATCATGGCCAAGGCCATGATCTGGGCAGTGAGAAGAAACCGAATGGTGAACTCGACCTGGACCGATGAGGAGATCATTGTTCACAACTTTGTGAACCTAGGTATTGCCGCAGCAACCCCAAGGGGTCTGATTGTTCCGAACATCAAAAATGCCGATCAAATGAGCATGATTGAGCTCGCTCAAGCAATCGAGCAGCTTGCCGCCACCGCTAGAGACGGCCGAACCACCCCAGAGGATATGAAGGACGGAACCATCACCATCACCAACATCGGTGTATTTGGTGTTGACACTGGAACACCGATCTTGAACCCTGGCGAGGTTGGAATTGTTGCCCTTGGTTCAATCCGAAAGAAGCCATGGGTCGTAGACGATGAGATTGTGGTTCGTCAGATCACAACCATCGGAGCCACCTTCGACCACAGAGTCGTAGATGGAGACGTTGCATCAAGGTTTGTGCAGGACGTCGCCAGCGTTATCGAGGAGCCAGCGCTTCTTCTTGATTAATTGAAATTGACAATCATTTTCAATAAGAGTTAGCATTGCCCCATGAAGAAATCTTGGATTGGCATCGTCGCAGCCGTGGCTGCGGGTCTGATTGCCGCATTTTTTATTGCTCCGCAGATTTTTAGCCCAAGCGCTGAACCCTCCAGCTCGGCATCACCAACCCTCACCAGGGATGGAGAAACCGGCAAGGTGTCGGTTGCCGCATCCACAGAGGTTTGGGCGAGCATCACCAACACAATTGGTGGAGACTGGGTAGAGGTAACAACCATCGTTCCTGGTAACCAAGACCCACACTCCTACCAGGCTTCGGCCCGCGACCAGCTGGTTATTGACGAAGCAGAGCTAGTCATCGCAAACGGTGGCGGCTACGACGACTTCATGACCCAGCTTTTCGAGGCCTCCAACAATCAGGGCGTTTTCCTGAAGCTTGTCGAGGGTGAGCACATCCACGGGGATGAGGCCCACGCTGACGAGACGCATGCTGAGGAAACTCACTCCGATGCGGCTCACGATCACGCCAATGAGCACATTTGGTTCGACCTAGCCAAGACTGAACACGCAGCCGAGGAAATTGCTGCCTCGATCATTGAGCTTCGCCCCGAGTCACAGGCTTACGTCACGGACAGCTTGGATTTCTTCAAGGCTGAGCTAGCAAACATAGAACTTCGCGTGGAGGCTTTGAGAGAGCGCGCGCTTGGAGCAGGCTTTATCGCTTCAGAGGGCGTAGCTAACCTGTTGCTCGAAGATGCCGGGTTCCAAAATCTAACCCCCGAGGCGCTGGCCGATGCCATTGAAGAGGAGCGCGACGTTCCAATCGCCGCGCTTACTGAGGCTGAAGACCTACTGAAAAACAAGGTCGCTGCCATCTTGGTTGTCAACATCGGGACCGAGGATGCGACCTCTCAGCGCTTGAAGGCCGCCGCGGACGCAGGGGGTAGACCTGTGGTTTCGGTCGCCGAGACCCCATCCGCTAATGCCTTGGCCACCACCGACTATCTGGATTGGCTAAACCATGTCGTGGACCAACTGCAAGAGGCCGTTTACTAATTGGTTGATGTTCTAAAGGTCCAAAACGCCTCGCTCACCCTTGGTGAGCGGGCGATTTGGTCTGACTTGAACTTTGCAATTCACCCGGGTGAATTCATTGCCGTAATCGGAGCTAATGGCTCTGGAAAGTCGATGCTCCTCAAGTCCATACTCGGACAGCAGCGACTTAGCTCAGGGGAAATTAGTTTTGCTGGAAAACCTGTTGCGCACGGAAACACCGAGATTGGCTACGTTCCGCAGCACCGGGCGGTTGATTCTGGACTGCCATTGCGGGTAATTGATGCTGTCAGATTTGGTTTAGATGGCCACAGCTACGGCATCCCTCTGCCATCACCCTCAAAGCGAAGGCTTGCACTCGAAGCGCTTAGGTCTGTGGATGCTGAAGCTCTGGCCCACAAGCCCGTGGGTTCGCTATCGGGCGGCGAAATGCAAAGGGTTAGGGTGGCCCAGGCCCTGATTTCTCACCCCAAACTGATTTTGGCCGATGAGCCATTGAGTGCTTTGGACTTGCACCACCAGCAGGTGGTTAGCTCACTCATTGCCGAGCGCAGGCAAGAGGGAACCTCAGTCTTATTCGTGACTCACGATGTGAACCCCGTTATGGACTATGTAGATCGGGTGCTGTACCTGGCACAGGGCAAGTATTCGATTGGAACTCCGGACGAGGTATTGCGCTCCGAAGTGCTGTCTGAGCTTTACGGAGCGGAAATTGACGTGGTTAGAAACCAGGGTCGCATCGTGGTGCTTGGGGCTCACGATCACGATCACCATGAAGACGAGGAGTGGGTCTAGTGGATTGGTCACAGGTTTTTAACTTCACCGACTACGACAAGCTGTTACCGCTAGTCACAAACTCACTAATCGCGGGCGCGCTATTAGCCCTGATTGGTGGCCTGGTCGGCGTATTTGTGATGACCAGGGAGCTATCGTTTGCAGTCCACGGCATTGCCGAACTTTCCTTTGCAGGCGCAGCCATTTTCTTGCTGATAGGCCTAGACGTGGTGCTTGGCTCGGTGTTTGGCTCGATCATTGCGGCCGCAATCATTGCCTTTCTGGGCGATCGGGCCAAGGATCGCAACTCGATAGTTGCTGTGCTGATGCCCTTTGGATTAGGGCTTGGAATCCTTGCACTCTCGCTCTATCCGGGTCGAGCCGCGAATAAGTTTGGCCTGTTGACTGGGCAGATCGTGGCGGTTGATGACCCAAAACTAGCTTCGATGGCAGTGATCACGGCGATTGTTCTCATTGCAATGCTGT
>JACCDY010729840.1_pt1 | contig 13031 bp, 17 predicted proteins | sample 7446391 | NCBI WGS metagenome assembly JACCDY01 (sample SAMN15323451, study PRJNA562643) | freshwater metagenome | isolation source: river surface water | place: USA:Blue River Watershed | collected 2017-08-18 | reverse complement strand
TTGTCGCAGCATGGACTAAAGTCATGAATGCAGACTTATTTGACTAATCATGTAACTCACTCATTTGCAATCTTTGCTGAACATGTAGCAAGAAGCACCAGTTTATTAAAGCCCCAGAGCGATCTAGAGGCTTTTTCTATTGGCTAAATGGAATGTAGTGGTTACTGTTTGAAACAATTCGGAAACTTGGGAGACGTTTCGAGTGGGGATGGCGGACGCTAGGTGACCGTAGGCGACTATTGGAGTATTTCAATGCATCTATTCAGCAATTCTTCATTGCTAATAATTACTAGATTCAATCTCTTTCTTGCTCTAGTAATGTTTTGAAATAGCATTTTTGGTGGATCGTAATAAGCATAACCCCTGTAAATAAGCTCACCCTTTCCGTCATAAGAGAAAAACTTATCTATTGTGACGGCTACACCATCAAATTCTTGACCAATTACTTTATGCGAGGTGACATCTGCGTCATTAGAGTATTCCTCATGGTGTTCGTTATTGTATTGAGAAGGAGTAAATCTCAGAACTACCCAATGCCTTTCATCTAGCCCACTGAGGTAATCTTTAGCATCCTGAGAGTCGTTGAAATAATTAATTTCAATATTTTCACGACCTATCAAGGTTTCTGACCAATTCTTAAAAAAGAGCATTTTAATAAAAGAAGCAATTTCTTTATTGGCCCTAATTTTTTCAGATAAATTAAATTTTTCAATTAATGGAATTGCCAGAATTTTTGTACATAAATCGCCAAATTTTTCATGCTTTGATAGCGTTTGCAGTTTGTCATGTGAAAAAATACAACCACATTTTGCAAGCTCAATTTTCTCAATAATTGCCTCTAGTTGAGATTGATAAATTCGTTGAGCCTCATCTATGATGACTAAATCAAAATTCTGAAAATCGTACTTTGCATAATTTCTGATTGAGGTAATTTCCCACCCCGCCTCTATCAATGCCTCCTGACCCTTGTTTAATGATCCGCAGTGAATAATTAAAGGCTTTTGATTGTTTTTAAGAAGACGCTTTGCAATATCGTATGTAAGCAATGTCTTCCCCGTTCCAGCTCCACCCATTATCGAGAAGAATTGTGCTTTTACAGATACGCTGATGGCAGCGCTAATTTGATCTTTTATATGCTCCTGCTGGTGCGTCAAGAAATACTCTTCCGCCAAAAATTTATTAGTGGAGTTGAACGGTGAAACTAGAAAATCTGAAGGATTGAATAATTTATCGGGATTACAAGAAAAATCAGCCGTTTGATCGTCAATTAATGCGGTCAATTCTGCAAATCCAGCTTTTTCTAAATTTCCATCACTGGCTAAAAAATATAGCTCTTTTGTTTTAAAAACAAATGTAAAGGCAAGAACCTCTTTACCAATAAAACTTAGGTAATACTTATTTCTTGACAACTGTTTCTTGATTTTTTCAACAGAGGCGTCACCCTTGAGCTCAATATTGATAATGTTTTTTTGACCAAATCGCAATAAATCAAATTCTTTGCTAATTTGAGGAATTTTATAACCCACAAAAAAATTACTCAGGTTGGCCACACTACACCCAGAGCCTCTTAACCTCCTGACCAGCTCATTCAGATCCTTAATTTCATAATCCTTTATTTCAACGCCATAGTGCACTAAAAATCTATGGAAAGCTTCTGCATCTAATGATTTACTAGCCTGCAATAATGATTCGACGTTGATTGGTTTTGCCATTTTTATTGATTGGATTTGCCTCTTATACAAGTCAGGCATCTCATTAGCACCCCTTGCTGACTCACCTAATAGCCTTTGAATTGGATTTACCCAGTTTAGTTATGGAATCCTTAACTGTCTAGCTTATGTACATGAAATGTCGGGCAACCCGACAAACCATATTTCCCGGGTACGGATAACCCAATTGCTGTAGCATAAATCCATGAAATTCTCCCTAGTCAACGGACTACGTCAGGAAGCCCAGCCAAAGCTAAGGGGCATATGTCCTGCTTGCGGCACATTTATGACAGCAAGATGTGGAAGAGTTCGAGTCCATCACTGGGCCCATAAGAATCAAGGTCGTTGTGACCCCTGGTGGGAAACAGAATCAGAATGGCATCGTAGCTGGAAAAATCAGTTCCCTGCTGAGTGGCAAGAATTTATACAACGCGGCGATACAGGCGAAAAGCATATTGCTGACGTTAAAACTAAAGATGGCTGGGTTATTGAATTTCAACACTCCGTTATAGATTTTAATGAACGCCTATCGCGAGAGAAGTTTTATCAGAAGCTCATTTGGATTGTGGATGGCACAAAACGTAAAAGCGATATTGAGCCATTTAAAAAGGGTTTTATTTATGGACAATCCCCGGATCCACTATCGCCTAACAAATACCGAACATTTTTCCCCAAAGGGAATTTGCTAAGAAACTGGTCAGAAAGCTCAGGTCACGTATTCTTTGATTTTGGCGAGGATCATCCACTTTGGTGGATTTACCCCGGAAGCAACGAAACCTACGCATATATTCAGAGCATCACAAGGGATCAGTTAATTCAAAGCCTCCAAGAACAGAAGATTGCTAACCCCAATGGGTTTGATGCACTAATTAGCGACTTTGAGAGCTTTATAAAGAAGTGTGAAGCCGATCCCGAACTACCTCGACTTCAGAGACTGAAGGATATCCAAAAGGCTTAAATCCAAAGAAATCGTTCGCAAGTGTCGTGTTTTGAGACACCTGAGCACGTATATGTCGGGTAACCCGACAGCTCACTATATTCATAACTACGCCTGTGATAGTCTGGAATCAAATTAATTAGTTAAAACTAAATCATGGCAGAACGCATATTCGGTGAAATTCAAGGGATTCAAGTTGGCTCTACTTTTGCAACCAGAAAGGAGGCTGCTGCTGCGGGTATACACAAACCCCTTCAAGCAGGCATTTCCGGATCCAAAGATGAAGGCGCAGATTCGATAGTTATATCTGGTGGCTACGAGGATGACTTTGATAGTGGTGATGAAATCATCTATACAGGCGAAGGTGGCCAAGACGATAAAGGTCGTCATATTGCCAATCAAGAATTAACTAGGGGTAACTTGGCTTTAGCCAAAAGCGAGATTGACTCTTTGCCTGTCCGTGTAATTCGCGGTGCAGATAAGAAGAATCCATATGCTCCAGAATCTGGCTATAGATACGATGGTCTATATAAGGTTGATAGCCACTGGCATGAAATCGGTAAAGCAGGATTTCTTGTTTATAGATTTAAGCTAATCAAGCTTGACTCATCTCTGCCCCCAAACAAACTAGAAAGTAAAGCTGATCTCGTTAATCTTTCAGCGGGAACAGATAGCCCCAAAAGGGCTACCTCAACATCCCAACGAATTATTAGAGACTCAAAGCTGGGCAAGGAAATTAAAAAGCTTTATGGCTATAAATGCCAAGTCTGCTCTATTGAAATAAACACGAATGCTGGTCCATATGCTGAGGCAGCCCATATAAAGCCTGTAGGCAAACCTCACGACGGTCCAGATAAACCTGAGAACTTACTTTGCTTATGCCCTAATCATCACTTGATGCTTGATAAAGGCGTCTATATGATTGCCGATGACTTAAGTCTAATTGGTATTGAAGGCAAGCTGGAGAAACATGCTAGCCACGATATATCGGTTGAGTACATTCGATACCATCGAGAGATGTTTAATTAATCTTTGGTAAGCCAAGCTTCCCGGTCTTATTCAACTCTTTTCAGAGTGTAGATCCCTCAGTTTGTCGCGTAACCCGACAAACTAGTTATTTGGCCTACTTATCTCTTAAGTTAAATTTGATCATCAAATTAGTCGAAATCGCTGCTGGCTTGCCACTTAAATAACTTGGCTTAAATTTGAAATCTCGAGCTATATCAACTCCAGCCTTGTCCAGCCTGGGAAATCCACTGGACTGGAGAAGCGCCACATCCCTCACAGAGCCAGTTTCATCAACAATCATTCTAACTACCACCCTGCCTTCTTCATTATTCTTTTTTGAATATGGAGGGTAATAACTATCTACATTCGGACTAAATGTAATAGTCATTTCACCAATATTGCGCATTGGAGGGATATCACTTTGAGCGGTAGATGTTATTGGTGACTCAACTGGTTTTGGAGCAGGCAAAGTCTCCACGTCCTTGGCAATTAACTCTGAACACTTCATGGCTGTTCCCTCATCCACAGGGTAGCGTTTACGAGTTGTTCTACCCATGCTGCTTATTTTATTTTCCCTGTCTAACCCCCAAAATAACCCTTCTTTTGGGTAAAAGATGCCAATTGGTGAATTTACGGGATCCGATAAGTCCCAACAAACCTCATATACAGCTTTGCCAAACTTCTTGAAAACGCTATCTTTTAAATCGCCGCATTTAATTCCGCCAATTTGCTCATACTGATCACCCGGCTTAGCATCCTTACAACTCATCTGAATGGCGAAAATTGGATGGCCTGGCTTACCAAAAGCACCCCATAACCATAAATTTTTTTGATAGCGATAAATGGCACGATCCTCATCCGGCTTAATGCCTAACTCAGTAACCGTCATTCCTAACTCAGGTTTTTTATTTTTCAAGATATTGTTAGCGAAATGAGGACTATCCAAGTAAGTCATAACCCCTCCAACCAATACTAGAATTATTGCCGCGGCAATTCCAATAAAAATATTTCTGCGCTTCCTTTTTTTGAATTTGGCTAGCTCATCAACCTTGCGCGTCTCTTCTTCAATAATCAATTGTTGAGCCAACTCTTTTTCAGTCCGTGTTTTTTCGAGCCTTTCAGCCACTAATTCAACGGTATTTTGCTCTTCTAGATATTTTTGAGCGCCAGCATCATAGGCATCATTTAGCTCCTCAGTAGCGTATGCAGGCATCCATTGCCACTCTAGCTTGCCAGTTTCTGAATTAGTACTCTGGATAAGCCCTGTTTCAGCCAGGACGTTTAATTTAGCTGGATAGATATCAGACAAATGGTGCAAATAAACAATGCTGCAATTTTTGCTACCAGCATAACCATGCCCAAATGCCTCTTGCTTCATATACTCTAAGCCTGGAAAGTTAGAGGAAAATTCTTTCTCTAACCTATCTTGAGCGCCATTCCGATAAGCAGCATTCAGCCTAGCCACTAGATAGGGATCATATATCTCCCAACACACCCTCCCATCCTCTGTAAGCAGCAAATCTAAATACTCATCTTCTAAATCAAATCCACGTAGATATGCTTCTTCATTGGTGATCTGACCTTCTAATAAGATTTGAGTTTGCTTTTGTAGCTCTTCAAGGCGATCTGCCTCTGCTCGCATTGCCTCGGCATGATTTGCGCTTGCCGCCCACTTTGCCTCTCGAACTTCTTCTAGATGGCGCTCAGCTGCTCTAGCAGCTTCTCTTGCACTATCCTGAAGCTGTCGTTGCACCTGAGCTTGACCTTCTTGAATCTTTGCGGCATCTTGACAAACACCACATAGACCTCCCCAGCCATCCATATACTTGCCGCAATTATTGCATTTAGACACCTTAGGCCTCTATTGATAAAGTTTGATTGAAATTTATATTTGGAATTAGAGAAAAAACTAGTCTTGGCGCAATTTAACTAATGCATCTTGACCTGATTTAATCCTCTGTCTAGCTCTCTCGGCTTTAATAGCTTCTTGATCACGCTTGACGCGATCCTTCATTGATTTGAGCCTAGCCTGCTCAGGGCTTAATGGCTTTTGTGGGGCAATTTCATTAAATCTCATAGCTAACCAATCTGTTGTGGTTGATGCGGAACGTTGCTACTACCAAATATTGCTTGAAATAACCGATAGGCTTGGGCGGGGTTTTGAGCATATAGGATAGTTTCTACCCACATACCTGCTGCATTGACGGTTGCTTTATATCGTTTCATAAAATTATTTAGCGATATATTCAAGTCGGTCCCTGAGATCTTCATTATCTAAATCTTCGAGCCTAAGTGGACTCACGTGATCTAGCTTTCCTTTAGCAACCTCATTTTTTATACGAATTTCATCTGCAATAACTTGGCTCTGGATTCTGTTTCCGTTATAGCGTCTATTGCAAGCGTAAAAATCTCGTCCTTTAGCAGTAGCTAAAAATTTATCCCCACTTTTGAGCGCTTCAATATATTCGAGACAATGATCATTCCAATTCTTATTTAAATCCCGAATGACCTCGCCTTTGAATCGCTCCAAGTCATTCCTTGCATCCTCCATCTCCTTTTTGCTTGCGTTTCTCTCCTCCTCAGCCTTTGCTTCATCGTTAACGCGAATGCCCCATTGAACGAGATTCCAGGCAACTATTACTCCAATAATAAGTAAAATCCATGCGCCGAATCCCATTCCAAACCCCTTATGGTTTTTAAAAGTGAATTCAAACTTTAACGCAGGCTTATGGCATTAACATTGCCTGCCAGGGTAAGTCCCAATGAAATACTGGGGTGCCGGCTGCACCCCATTCAATTAATGACCAAACCCATTCCTTAGCCCCACACTAGCCGACTCAATTTGTTCATCTAGCTCCCCCGCTTCTACCGCAGCCTTTATTAACTCCAGGGCTTTAATTAACTCTTCCCCACTTGCTACTTCCACGCTGGGCTTGCCTTTGGCTAACTCTAGTGTCCAGCTTCCGTACTTCACAGAAATGCAGACTTTTCCTTCTTCGCTCTGAAACCACCAAGGTTTAATGCGTTTGGGCACTTCAACCTGCTTACGCAATCCCGTTTCACGATCTTTCACAGTTTTGTATTTCATGACTACAAAAGGTTTTCCATCTAATTGACTCTTAGCTAGCTGGATTTGTTCCCATAAACGACTAGATAACTTATTTCTGCGAATGACGATTTGCGGCATATTACGAGGCTTTTTAACTGCTACCAGTTTTAAGTGACTTAATTGGCTCATTTGATTCTCCTATTGGTTAATGGGCTCGTTAAGTGTGTTTTCGAATTGACATTTGGACGACCTCTTTTTGATTTCTCCTTGTTTTGACTCATTTTGGATAGAAAAAATACGGTTTTTCTTTATCAGGACTAAATATTTACGAGTCGCGTAATGAGTTGCATTGAGTCACAAAAGAGATGCGAACAAGAAATAAGTTGCAGTAAGAGATGCAGTTAGTTGCTGTATTGGGAACAAATGAGTAGCTCTGATCAGCAACTCAAGCAACAGCAACTTTCTTTTGTCCTCGCCTCTCTTAGCAACAGAGCATCTCTTAGCAACACCGCGACTTCTTTCAACACTTAAGGAGATAAACATGAAAGAAATCACAGCCCGCTTATGGGAAAACAAACTATATGGAACTACCTTTGGCAAAGGTCAATATCGCAAAGCGATCTATAACGGAACGCTGGAAGTAATTAATCCTTACGCCAAATATTTAGTGGACTTTGAGGAAGTCGAAGCTTGGTTTCACTTTCCAAAAAGCCCAGCACATGTGGAGATGGCCAATCGCTTAAGTAATATTCCAGCAAATGAAGATGGAGTCTTAATGAGCTGGATTTATCGATATGAAAATGGCATTAAGAGTGCTGTTGAAGGCTACTCATCTTTGGATATGAACTACAGCAGAATTTATATTGAAATTAACGACTCTGCGAATGGCATCAATGAATACTGGGAGCTACCAATCCGCAGTTGTATTGCCAGAATTCCTGGAAAACCCACTCCTGCGCTCATAGCTACTACGCAATCGGAGTTAAATACCCCTCAAAAACCGTCTACAAACGGCGTATTTGTCGGTGGTTATAAGCAGGCACTTGAGAACTTGAAAAAGCACGCAATCCCGTGATTTGAGGTATTAACTAAGGTCGTCGTCTAAAGACGACAGATCTTAGGGATTTTTACTAAATACATATAAGAAAAGAGAGGTTAAGAAAATAAGCATTTTCTTAACCCTACTTTAAGAATCAAAGACTTAAGCCAATCTATATCCAGCCAAATATCGGTCGACCTTTTGCCCTTAAGAAAACATACTTAAAACACACATTTTATTTATGACAGGACAACAAAATGGCACAAGCAAAAACCTTAACTCAAGCAGAACTCGATCAAGTACTAGAGTACGTCAGCACCAAAAAATACGCTCTACGCGATAGGGCTATCATCCTCACCAGTTTTTTAGCCGGCCTTCGTGTCGCCGAAATCTCGGCATTGACTATGGGAGACGTAGTTAATCCCGATGGAACTATTAAGAATGAGATCCGGTTATCGGCAGAACAAACAAAGGGCAAGCATCCAAGAACTGTCTTTGTATCGCAGCGATTACAAGCGGAATTAGCTAACTACCTCACTACCAGACATGCCAAAGGCGCTGATATCCCGTTCTTTCATACGGATAACCGACTACGCTTTACGCCAAATGGCTTATGTGTGTGGTTTCACCAGCTATATAAGAATGTAGGTATCAGCGGCGGTAGCAGCCATTCAGGCAGAAAGTTCTTTATTACGACTTTGGCTAATAAAGGCATCGGTGTACGAATCTTAGCCAGTCTTGCTGGTCATAGATCCATTGCAGTAACGCAGCGTTACATTGATGTGAATGATGAACAAAAGCGTAACGCTGTTGAACTAATTTAATACTCTATCCATCCTAAACGCTCCCACTTACGCAATCGGAGCTCATCATCAAGACTGGGCTTTTCACAACTAAAGCCCAGTTCTTGCATCAATCCTAATACATAAGTCCTGCTTACCTTTTCTTGATTTAAGTATTCGTTCTGAATAAATGTTTGAATTTTCGAGAGAGTCCATTTATCCGCAGAGAATCCAACGGCCTTGGCCCCCTTCTTTAGCACCCGCTTTAATTTTTGCAATTCATTATTGGTTAGCCTCTTAGGTCTGCCCAATTTCTGGCTACGAAGATCGTTATAGCTAGTTTTATAAATCTTTTTATTTCTTAGAAATTCTTTTTCTTCCTGCTGAAAGCTGGCAATTAACGTACCGCCTGCCCCAGTCTTTCTTTTAATAGTCAAACGTATAGCCCAATTTTGAACGCTTTGCCTACTTACTCCTAACCGCCTAGCTACCTCTGCTTTGGCGATGCCTTTCATTAAAAGCCTGGCGCCTTCAAGCCTTCGATGCTCCAAGATTTTGAGTTTTCGTTTCATTTTTAAGATCTTTTGGATTGTCTATTTAAAAACAGGCTCATTTTTTGTCAACTATTTTCTTAACAATAAATCACTAATCCTATATTTGGCAAGCACTAGAAAAATACGAATTTTATGTCAAGAAATTTTAGTTTTTTATGACATCAAAAAATCGTCATTTTTTGACTTACATTTCTCTCCATTGGCATTACCGCTCTTTAACAATTTGCTCATTTCCAATCCAATGTCGGGTAACCCGACATTTCACCCTTTGTCACTTCGACAAAGATTTTGTTTTTATTTTCTAGGAGGTCATATGGACCCAGTGGATGCGGTAAAAGAGAAGGTAGATGGGCAGGTCGTTACGAATCTGGTTGAGAAAATCAATCAAGATTCGCAGCAATCTGTGGGGGTCGTAGTAAACAATCTCATTGCAGAGCGTAAAGCCTGGCAAGATCAAGACTTAACCCGTAGCAATGAGCGTTTATATGGCATTTTGCAAAGCTGCTATATCTTGTTTCAAAGCATGAATAGCATTAAGTCGGAGGCAATGGCCATTAAAAAGGCATTTTTAAAGTTCTGCGAGCAACAAGGTTGTGACTTTAATGAAAATGCCCACTTGATGACTAAAGTAGTTCAATGCGTGTTTGGAAGTGGCGATCGTCGTCGTGTGAGCTCTTATGCTATTGCACTTAGAGCAGCCGTGGAAGCCAAGAAGCCCAGCATGGAAATCCCCCAGTTTTTCAGGGATGCTGGTGGCGTTGAAGAGGTGCGCCGTAAACGCTCGCCAAATCATAAGACCACCAAGGATAAAGCTGAAATTGGTCGTGTCGCTATGAATGGCAGAATCTTAGCCTCCTTCCATAGCGATACTCTGGCAGGTAAATTTCAAGCCTCCGAATATAACGGGGCTGTAATTTTGCTTTCCACTAGAGAGACTGATGGAAGTTTTGCAGTACGCAGACTGGTGCAAAGCGGCAGCGCAATTACAGCCGTTCTATCTGGTTTAGCCAGCTCTGTCACTAAGGAGCAGGAAGAAAAAGCTCCTGAAGTTAAAGCGGCTAATGATGATCAGTCACGTGATCAAGCAATACAGCAAGCAGTCAGTGCGTAGTTTTTAGTACAGCGGTAAGCCAATGCGGATTGGAAATGAGCAAAGCCATCACCAATTAGGAGGATATATGGCACTCACAATTTCAAATCCATCATCACCAGATGATTTTGTATTAATGCCCCACACTCGGGCAAAGCTTGAAGCTGTGCTTGATGGAACCGTTAAGTTCCCGGGCAATGGAGTATCAGCACTACTGCTGTACGGCGTATATGGTTCTGGCAAAACAACTATGGCCAAGCTTTTGCCCGGTTGGCTAGAGACTGTCAAAACGACTCCAGTGCTGCAATCAATCCCCGTAGGTTCAATTATTGACTCCACACAACCCAATATTGATTTTCATTCCTGTGCTCAAGGACAGAATGGCGCCTCCCTCATTAGCCAAATTCAAAGTCACGTCATGACGATGAGCTTTAACCCCAGTTGCTTGCATTATGTGATTTTGGATGAGGTAGATAACTTAACTGCAGCGGCTCATGCGTCACTAAAAGCCATCATGAATTACACCCATGTGGTCTTTGTACTAACAACCAATCATCTGAACAAGGTTGATCCTGGGGTTATCAATAGATCAATCGTATTGGATATGAACTCTGCCCCTACTTCTGCCTGGCTAAACAAGATTAAAGCGATCTATGCAGCCTCAGGTAAGACGCCACCACCAGATCAAGCGATTGCAGGGGTAGTTAACGCTGGAAATGGCTCGGCAAGAACAATTCTGACTGATATCGAGATCACCCAATCCATTCGTGAGCGGCAGTTTGAAGATGAGTAAGCGCAAATCCGTAGAGTTACTAATGGAAATCACGGTACAAGCACTTGCTGAGTTAGTCAGCGGGGATGATGGTCTTAGCACCTTTGTCCTCGCTAAAAACCATGCAGTCTCAACTAGAAAAATTGTGGATAAGGTGCAATTTGAAGAGGAATGGCAACAGCAAGTGGATGAAAGCGAGATTTTTTATGTTTTCACTACTTTTAAGCTGGCGCCAAATATCTTACAGATTGCTGGGTCTAAATACCAAGACCTTAACCGGGTTTCATGGAACTTAATCATTCCCAACACATTCACACTAGAGCCTTCAGCCAGACCAAGTAACTCTATCGAGCTCCTCATGATGGCAAAACTCATTCTTGAAGAAATTCAAGGCGGCCACTTCTCTTACGAGGAATTGGTTGAGTTTTTACAAATTATTAGCCGTATTCGCAAACGCTAATAAACAAACTTTTTAACGCTAAAAATCAGGACAAAAATGAAACTTTCATATCAACTAGTAATCGATCAAATTGATGAAAAAAATCTAATGCAAATAATGGCATTTATAGAAGGCCTATCAAAAAAACATAGTTTTCGAGTGAGATTCAAAAAAGATGGCAGGACCAGTAGCCCGCTAAGAGAGCTATCAGAGGTCATTCTTGAGATGTTGCAAAACTAATTTTGAATAAGCTTTCTCGAAAGCTAAACATACATAAAGGGAAATTAAAATGAAAAAGAAATATAGGGTAATTGGCGGGTTTGAAGAATGGCATCAATATACAAAAATTTACTTTGCTGAAAGCGAAGAAGATGCTGAAGAAATGGCACTCAATGAGCTTGATGAAGATGGCTACTCGGATGTTTTTGAGTTTGATCGGATAAATTCAGATGTATTTGAGATTGTTGGGGTTTATGAAGTTACAGATGACCATTCGGAGAACCGCTAATGCGATATCCCAGAGCTTTTTTTGTTTTTGACCACCAAATAAATTTGCCTGATACAAATTACTTTAAAGACCTATCCAATTCAAATAGAGCGGCATATATAGCGGGAGTTTCAAAGCCTATAAGTTCAATAGAAAATCAAGTTAATTTGGTATTGTCTGCAAATGCCTATTTAAGTAATGAGTTTAAAAAACCAAAAGACGTGCTTGTTCTGAGCAACCCCAAGATCTTTGATTTTTTAATGGCTTATTTTGGGGATAAAAATCTTAATCTCTTTTGGATAGATAACCATGATTCTTATGAGCGAATTTTTATTGCAAATAATGCATTAGATGAATTGGGTTGCATGGATGGTTATTTGTATGATGCGTCTCACGCCTACTTTAGTGCCTACAAAGGTTTTTACCATTTAGCTAAACGTGATCCGCATCCCCATGACGAAATTATTACTACCATGCAAGCAATGTCTTGTGGTGAAGTAAAAACGGTGTTAGAAAGTGAATTAAGAGTCCTTCTCAAGCAGCTGTTGAGCATCAATGCGTTAAATCGGTTTGATCTATGAATATGAAATGTCGGGTAACCCGACAAACACTATGCCAACTTCGCTGCTGCCATCATCGGAGTCAATTTAGAGTAATGACGTTCAATCATTAAAGTCGAAGTGCCCATTTGCCTAGCTAAGGTGTGAATATCCACTCCTTCAGCTAGCGCAAATGTGGCGTAAGTATGACGAAGACTATATAGACTGCGATTGCGCCCTGATACATCCTTTAATAGATTGCACTCTTTTAACAGTCGCTCAAAAGTACCATTGAGGCTATACGGCTGCGTGCCATCTTCCATGACAAAGATCTTGCGGTTATAGCCAGAACTCAATAACCCTGCTAAATCTTCAAATGGCAGACCTTGAAAAGTGATTAACCGATTAAGAGTTTCTATAACTGCATGTTTAGCTATTAAGTATCTAGGTCCTGTTTTGCCTGATACCCAAATCTTCAAATATCGTTGGCTCCCTATGCAATGCCACTGCAGATGCTTCCAGCGAAGTGGCATAGTCTCAGTTCCTGTTCGAACCCCCGTAAAAAGCAAGAATTCCACGTAAGAGCGGCATAACTGACGGATAGATCTTGTTCTTCCTCTATGCCC
>JACCDY010283027.1_pt1 | contig 13032 bp, 16 predicted proteins | sample 7446391 | NCBI WGS metagenome assembly JACCDY01 (sample SAMN15323451, study PRJNA562643) | freshwater metagenome | isolation source: river surface water | place: USA:Blue River Watershed | collected 2017-08-18 | reverse complement strand
TAATTAACAATTAAGTTATTATAATACAATAAATAAGTATTTAAATTCAATTTTAAATAGTTTCTTTATTAATCATATTATAAACATTATTATATTGATTATATTTATGATAATAGTTAGTTAAAGATAGATAATGATTAGGTGTAATTGATTTAGTTTTAAACTGACAACAGAACAATTCAGCAATTTCAATCCATTTAGAAGGTAAAATATTATCAGATTTTTTAATAGAAAATTCTTTAGCAAATATATTAGCACGAATCATATTGCGATATTCAAGACTATAAGATTTACATTTACGATAGCGTGTTTTGGTATATAAATAATTCATTTCTTCGATTTCTTCAACTATCATATTTTCTAAAAAATTACGAGGTTGTTCATTATTTTTGATATAATAATATATAATTTTAGAATCTTTATGAAGTTTTAAATTTTTGTTAGAAAGTTTGTTAACAAGATTATTAAATTTTACAAACATATTATCAATATTTGATTTATGAGTAGAAAAGTTTTTAAAAATGAAATGAAATCCGATGTAATTAATAAATGATTTAGAATATGTTGAATATATAGAATCAGTAATTTCAGTAGTTTTTTTATTTTTACGAGCAATATATAATTGTTTTTTATGAAAATAAATAAGAATATCTAATTTAGTAGTTAAACCTTTTTTATAAAAATAAGAATCCATAATAAAATTATGAATATCATTTCTTAAATAAAAATATTTATTTTCAATTTTATGTCTTTGTAACTGATGATAAGCATCATAGATAATATAATGTAATTTACATTTAGGAAATATAACATTTAGATAATTTTCTAAAATAGTTTGATCATCAATATAAATAGTAGTATTAAAATTAAATTCTTCATAGAATACATCATTTGTATTAATAATACAATCATTACATAAGCCATAAATAACAATTAAATTATCATTATTACAATTAGTACAACAGTACTTAGCATATTTAGAGTGAATTCTAAATTTTTTATATTTAAATCCGATATTAGCATTATGTAAAATAAGTTTATCTTGCATAGATAAATATTCTAAGAAATAGTTAAATACATCATAATTATGAATAAAGTTATTCATCTTGGTATATTATACATTATATTACAATGTTTAAATAATAATAAATCAAAATAATTATAGTTGATATAATATAAATAGTTATAATAATTAATAATGGGTGCAACTTCAACAAAATTAACTAAACCATATAACCATTGCAAACAAAATTGTTGGGATGGAATAAAAAACGAATTAAGACGTGGTTTAATAGAAGAACCACTGATGATAAAAAAGGGTAGTATGTTACATGAGAACCCAAATAATTTTCATAATCAGTTATATAAAACAAATAAAACACTGACAATTGGATGTTTGAATTGTAATTTAAAATGTAATAATTGTATGTATATTGAAGTAAAATGGGTACCAGATAATATGTATAATGTTTCTATATGGGCAGACTCGTCAAAAAAAAAAGATTTAGGAGGAAAAGGTTTTATGCATACAACTAAACAAGTTTATGATTATATTGAAAAAGTTTATCAACAAGTTAAATAATTTTTTTATTTTAAATCAATAAATATTGTATTAAAATTCGATACTATAAAAGATAAATCCGGATTTGAATCATTTAAATAATAATGTAGAAATAAAGATTCTAATTCAGATTTTAAATTATTAATAGATTCTAAAATTAAATTTGAATCGTAATAATCATAATTAAATGTAAATACGCCATAATTATAATTATTAAAATGTTCTTTACAATATTTATTAAATAATGATCTAGTAATATTATAATTACCAAGAATAATTGGATTTAACATTTTAACTGTTTGCTGTAATAATTGTTTTTCTTTATTATAATTATATTTTAAATATTGAAAATTTTTATAAAAACATGGTTTAACATAAACAATATATTTATCATTATAATTTAAATAGCGAATATAGCAAAAGATGTGCATTATTATGTAAATAAACATTTACATTATTCAATTTTTTTTATAATATTATTTTTAAAAAATGTGTTTATTTTTAATTGATAACTATTAATTTCATCTTGTCTTTTAGCAAGATGAACGATAATATATGAGAATGGTTCGATTTCAGGATATTTAATGTTAAATTCCTCACTTATAAATTTATAAATATCTAGATTGAATGTTTTAAATGCTAATGATTTTTTAAAATCAACATATTTTGCAATATCATGAATAAAAGCATCATTATCAAAATTTGTAATTTCATAATATTTTCTATCAAGAATAACATAATGTTGAAAAGGAATTATTGGAGTATTATTAAATTCATCATCAAAAGCAAAATTACGATTAGTATCTTTAATATATTTTAAAAGATTGTTCATATTATTTTTTATATTACTGGTATTTAATTTAAATATCTCCATAATTTTTTTTATTTTTGAGTTTAATGTATTTTGTTTTTCACATATAAAATTATAATCTGTAAAATAATCGTTCATAATAGAAGAATCAACATTTGCATTTATATTAGTAGTTTTAGAATTTAATTTATATTCAATAATACCTAATCCTATAGTCAAAATAAGAATAAAAACACTACTAACAACTACATTTGCATGAGATGATATTATAAGAATAGAAAGTATAATTATAATCACAATAATTATGACTATAGAATATTTATAATATTTTAACGGGATACTCATTATAGATAGAATTATAGAATAATTAGTATATTATAAAAAAATAAAATAATAAATAAATAAATTTATAAATGTAAATTTATATATTTTAAAATATTATGTGGTGCATATTTTTTAGCAGTATAATACTCGGCAATAGGCCAGAGTTTATTTAATTTAATTCTTAATCTATTCATTTTAATAAATTTAATAAAACCATTCTTAATTTTTTTATTTCTAGAGATAATTTTATTATTTTTAGGATTATAATCTATTAAATTTAAAACAGAATAATTAGAAATATTTGTGGCAAGTGGAGTAAGATAATATTCAACATGTTTTAAATTGATTAATGTTTTAGGAATAGTACTAATTTTACTATTAGAGCAATCTAAATTTTCTAAATTAATTAATTTATCAGATAAATTAGTAATATTAGTATAAGAACAATCTAAATATTTTAATTTAAGAAATGTATCTGGGATACTACTAATATTAGTATTAAAACAATTTAAATCAATTAGATTAATAAATAAATTAGAAATATTATATATTCTAGTATATGAACAGTTTAATTTATTTAGATTAATAAACGTCTCAGGTATTTCATCAATAAAAGAATTAGAACAATCTAATTCTTCTAAATTAACAAAAGTATCAGGAATATTATTAATATGTGTATTACAGCAATCTAAATATTTTAAATTGATCAACGTATCTGGGATATTAATAATAGAAAGATTAGAACAATCTAATTTAATAATATTAGATAAACTATCTGGGATACGTGTAATATTAGTATATGAAATACCCAATTGCTGTAGTTTAATTAAATTATCTGGAATTTTTTTAATTGTTGTATCATAACAATATAATATTTCTAAATTAATTAAAGTATCTGGAATAAATGAAACATTTGTATAAGAACAATATAATACTTTTAAATTAATTAAAGTAGACGGGATAATACTTATATTACTATCATTACAATATAAATATTCTAATTGAATAAGATTATCTGGTAATAAACTAGCATCTTCACATAATGTTAATGATTTAAATGTTGTTAAATCATATTCATCACAAATTAAACACATTGTAATTTATAATTTAAAAAAATAAAATTCAATTTTTTAATAATTATTCCAATGTTAAATATTTTAATATATTTTCGGGGCTATATTTTTTAGATGAATAATATTCAGCAATCTTCCATAATATATCTTTTCTAACATTCCAATAAACTAAATTAATGAATTTTGACAAAATATTTTTAATTTTAGTATTCTTTTCTAAAATTTCTTTAGTGTCTAAAAAGTTATCAATATGAGTTTCTAATAAATAAAATTGAGATGGTATATATTCAATCATAGTATATGATGTATTCAATACTTTTAAATTAAGAAATGTAGTCGGTAAATATTCAATATCACACCCATTGCAGTATAAATATTTTAAATTAATAAATGTATTTGGTAAAGATAACATTTTACTATTAGTACAATCTAAATAAGTTAGTTTAATAAGTTTATTAGGTAAATAAATAATTTTTGTTCTAGAACAATATAATTTAGTTAAATTAGTTAAATCATCGGGAATCGTATTTATATTAGTTACAGAACAATCTAATTTTTTTAAATTACATAAACCATTTGGAATTGACATAATTTTAGTATTAGAACAATTTAATTTTTTTAAATTAACTAATGTATTTGGAATTGAAGTAATATAACTATAAGAACAATCTAATTTTTCTAAATTTATTAAACTATTTGGAATAAATTTAATATTAGTATTAGAACAATCTAATTCAATTAAATTAGTAAAATTAATAGGAATTATATCAATCAATACATTATAGTTAAATTTTAAATATTTCATACGATAACATATTAATGGGATATTATTAATTTTAGAACAAATTGTAAATTTAATATTTGTAATATTATTTATATCTTCATATTTTAACTTATCAATATTACAAAATATACACATTTTGTTATTAATAGAAAAGTTAAAAAAAAATCAATTTTTTTTGTTAATTTTTAAACGTAAATTTAATTCGATCATGATTAATCATCTTTTTATAAATGATGGTGTGTGCAATAACATATCTAATAAAATGGATTCGACAGTAAAATTTATAATTTTTGCATCTAGTCGGTTTAGCATTGCAGTTCTTAATATTGCATGATTTTTTAGTTAACATATTTTAATAACTGCTATAATATAACAATACTAATTTAAATATTCAATTTTTTTACGGATGATTAATATCATAAATTTAATAAAAGAATCTAATTTTGATGCTCTAGGTGTTTTATATTTTTTAGTTATAATTATTTATATATTAATAAAAACAGATAAGAATATCATAGAATATATCATATTATTAGGAGCTATTATAGGATTTTTAGTAGATTTAATAATTACAATCAATACTATAAATAAGTTGAAAAAAAATGAAAAAAATTGAATATTTTAATAAATAATAATAAAATGTGCGAGTTGTGTGATATTCAATTAATTAATGACGAATTTAATCGATTGTCATTATATACTACATTAAAAAAATTAAAATCATGTAAGAATATTGATTATATCCCGCAAAATTTAGTTAATTTAACTAAATTAGACTGCAGAGAGTCATTAGAATTAACACATTTACCAAATTATTGTTTTAATTTAAAAACATTAAATTGTTCAACATCTCCAGTTCAAAATATTCCAGACAGTTATATTAATTTAAAATATTTAGATTGTTCATATAGTGCAGTAATTGATTTATCTGAAAATTATCATAATTTAGAATATTTAGATTGTTCATATACATTTATTGATAAAATTCCAAGAACTTATAATAAATTAGATCATTTAATGTGTAATGATACTGAAATAGAACAATTACCAGATACATTATATGATTTAGAATTTTTAAATTGTTCAGATACAGATATTACTAGTATACCAGCAACATATACAAATTTAATAATTTTAGATTGTAATAATACTTTAGTTACTATTTTACCAGATACATTAATAAGTTTAGAAATTTTATATTGCGAGCAAACAGATGTTATTGATATTCCAAAAAAATTAATAAATTTAACCGAAATACATTCAAATAATGTTAATTTAGATAAACAGTTGATTATTAATAGACAAAAAAAAATTAAACGAGGATTTATTAAATTTCTATATTTATATAAATTTAATAAAATTAATAATATATTATGGCAGATTGCTGAATATTATACTTCTAAAAAATATTCACCTCAAAATATTTTAAAGTATGTTAATTTATATTGAATTATAACATTCCTTATAAGAATTTATAATATTTATAATATTTTTTTTATTTGTATTTGTTATTAATTCAATTATGTCTAATAATGAATTATAAGAAATATATGTAGAATTATTATTATTAATTAAATTAATTAAAGTTACAATAGTGTTAGCATTAATTTGATTATTGATTTTTGACTTGATTATTAATTTCTTAATTAATATATTGATTGAAAAATTTGTATAGATATCATATTTATATAAATCAAATAAATTAGATATTTCAATTACATTTTGAATTGTTATATTAGATACATTGTCATTACCATTACTACACTCCGTTTCAGATGGAGTATATTTAGAGTGGTATTTATAATATATACAAATATTAAAATGATTTAAATTACTAATTTTAGAACTACAATACTTACAATATTCAATCATTATTACTATTTAATAATGAATATATAAATATTCAATTTTTATTTTAGTAAAAAAATAATATAAATTAATTATTTAAAATCATTATATTCCATACTAAATAAATTTTTAATACTTTTTTTAATAAAATTAATTTTAGAGCACATTTTTTTATCATGGGATAATATTATACTATTAAATGATTGAAAATAATTTGATATAATCTCCATTAATATAATTTGTGCATCATCATTAATTTCATTTTTAATATTAACTGCTTTCCAGTTATGGTACTTATTTAAATAGTTTTTTTCTTCATTAAATAGTATTTTATTATCTAAATATATATTAGTGTTAAGAATCATAACATTTTTCATAGTAAATTTAATTTTTTTAAATAATAAATCTAAATTAAATTCTAAATGTTTGTAATTAACATCGGGATATTTATTAATAAATTTATATAAATTTTCTGCTTTTGAAATTTCAGAAAATATAATAATAATATTTGTATTTGTAAATTGAGGATACTTAATTAATGTTTTTTTAATCATAGTAGGTATAGTCATACGACACATAGTGCTAGAATCAATATATAAAAATGTTGATTCAGTATGAGTCAGTTTACCTAAAATTTTAAATTCTTTAATTTTATCATCGATTTCTGACATTAATTCATCAATCGATGGTGGTGTGGTAATCGCAAATTGTTGCAAATCCTGCAACGTAAAAATAGTTTTATTATTTAAATTGTTATATGTAAATTGACGCCATTCACATACTTGACTTTCAGTTAAATGATTAAATGATTCAGGTTTAATAAACATTGAAGTTGCCATTGTGATTCTTTAATAGATTATTAATAAAAATTCAATTTTTTAATAGTTATTTAAATTGAGAAATATAGATATTATAATAAAATGGCAATAAGTTAAAAGTATTTCTGTTTGAATATTGAATTTTAATTTCGTTTTCAATATTTTTAAATAATTTTTCTAATTCAACATTATTATAATAATTATATTGATATTGTAATTGATAATATTGAATTTTAGAAATATTTTTATTATTGTCTAAAACCGATAATGCCTCTTGAATAGAATAAGATAAGTAAATGTTTTTAATTGTTTCATTAATATATATAATATCATTATGATTGGCATTATTTAAATCATTTTTTAATTTATCAATTAAATAACTGTTTTTATTATTTTTTTCTAAAATTTTTAGATTATGTAATGCATTATTTATCAATTTATTATTTTTAGAGAATAATCTAACAAATCCAGCCCTTAATATAGTAATATTATTTAATTTAATGTTAGTAAACATAAGCAATATATGTTTAATAGAATACTAACTATAATAAAAAATAATCCTAATTGAAAATGAAATAAAAGTTTATTATTCTTATTAATAATTGTTTCTAAATCTTTATATAATAATTCATTTTTTAAATTAGCTTGTTTTATTTCATTATTCATTTTATTACAATAATTATAAAAATGTTCTATAAATTTTGTAATCATTGGTGATAAAATTTTAAAATTTTCATTGTTTTGAAGAAGATCATTTTCAGATTTAGTTAAATTAATACCAGTTTTATTCATAATTCTTAAAAAATATATCAAACCAATTTATTGATGATAATTTCCAATTTTTCCAATCAATTATATTATAATCAATAGTTATAATATATATTTTAATATTTTGTATTATATTACAATCTAAAGTAGTTAAATTACTATTATTAGTAATACAAATAATTATAAAATTATTAAAATATAACTTTAAATTTGAAATTAAAATATGCAATTTATCAATATCAATATTAGAGCAATTAATAATAAATCTTAAATTTTTATTTTTACAATTATAAAAATTTTTAATTCTTTTTTTAATATTTAGTTTTAATAATTCAATATTATAATCAGATATTGAATATAACTCATGTGCAAAAATAATATTATTACTATTTTTTAATAAATATGATCCAGTAGTGTTGTCATCAGAATCAAATAATTTATGACTATTTGAAAATTTAATAACATTAAGATTATCATAATTGTTAAAATTATTAGATAATACATTATTTAACTGTTTAATATTTATTTTACACCAATCGAATGGAAAGGGTAATGAACGCAATCCATATTTATTTAATTGATAAGCAATAGCACATGTATTACCTAAAGAAATATATATTGGTATGTTATATTTATATTTTAAAACAGAAACAGTTACAAAATAATTATTATCAACTATAAATTGTTTTCTACTTAATAATTTATAGTTATTCAGATATTTAATTCGTTTCCAAAATTCATAATGATGACAATTTATTATTATTATAAATTTATAAAATTTTTTATTACATTGATTTAATATATTAATATTTAATTTTGCTAAGTTTAATATTAATATATTTCCATTTTTAATAAATTTATATGTATTATAATCAATTAAATAGTTTTTTATATTTTTTTTATAGATAGTGTTATTAAATATTACATCATTATAAATAAAATCTGAATTAGTATAATGAAATATTCTATTAAAATTAGAAGATAATCCAAATAAATATGACTCACCTCCAATACATACAATAGTTGATAATTTATTAGAAAAAGTATTTATTTCTGAGGAGTTATTACAGTATAAAAAATCATTTAAAAATAATATTATATATTTTCTTAATTCTTTTTGTATTTTAATATTTTGTAAAAAAGATTTATCAGAAATAAAAAAATAATTATTATTAAATTTATGTAATGATTTAGTCATTTTATATAATATATAATAATTATTTAAAATAAATAAATTTATTCAGAAAAATACATACATAAAACGCAATTACCATTAACATAACTATACCAAAATCCACATTTAACATTAGATTCAAAAATTAAATTTATAAAATTTTGACAAACATCGTAATTAATATTATTTTCATTTTCAAAATCATAATATTTATTTTCATTATACCATTTTTTAATTATATTTTTTATATTTAGTATTTTTTGATTTCGTACGCGTTTTACATATGTAATATTTTTTGATAGTTTGTCTTCTAAATTATTTATTGGAACTTCTAAATTAAAACGTTTACATTTTAAATATTTTATTGCATCCGGTTTAGCCATTTGTGTTAAATCATCATTATATATTAATTCTGGAACTTCAAATTCTTTTCTATAATTATTAATAAATTGCATTAAATCAGTAATTTCATCATTAGATAATTCATCATTATTTTTAATTGTGGACATTATAAAATTATTTTAATAATAAGTGGTATATTAATTTATGTTATTTTTTAATTAAATAAAATAAATTTTTTTTAAAATATTCTTTATATTCCATGGCATCATTTTCAATAATTTTAATACTATTATTAATATAATTTGATAATTGTATATAATGTGTTAATTCTTCTTCTAATTTATTATCAGTTTCAGTTAATAAATCTAATTCTTTTTTTAAATTACTTATAAATTTTTCAGTTATTAAAAATAAAGATTTTTTAATATTAATATATTTTCTAGCTTGTTCTAAATGAATTTGAAAATTATCATAATATTTGATAAATAATTCTTTATCTTTGTTATCTTTGATTTGATTTAAAAAATATTCAGTACTTAATGATAATTCCATTTAATATATATATTTACTTATTATATTAAAAAAAAATATTTGTTTTTGTATTAAAATTTATTGTTTTTTTGGCATGTCTGGGGCATGTGCTTTACTATAGATCTTAGTTGTTGAAACTTTATTATCTTTTAAATTAATAGAAGTTACTCCAATTTCAATTGCATCTTCAGGTGTTCCATCAGCATCAACTTTTGCACCATTTTCAGATACTTCAATCTCTTCAGTTACAATTACTTTATCTTCTAATACCTCAACTTTATGAGCATTAGTTGAAATGTCTGTAGGATTCTCTTTAAGATATTTAGCAACTGCTGGATCAGTTTTACCATATTCTTTAATATTCTTAATTTTCTTCTTTTTAATTCTTTCATCTAATAATTTCTTACCCATTTTAGCATCTTCTTCTTGTTGTTTAAGAATATTTTCTAATATTTGAGTATTTTCATTATAGAATGTAATACGTTCTCTATTTTGTTTAAATGGACCAAGTAAATTCCATTTGTAATTAGTAAGTGTCATAATATTAGTAATTACTTTATCTTTATTTTTATTAATATATTCATTACATTCATCAATTGTTGGAAAAGTATCATAGATATTAATTGCAACTTCAATATCTGGTTTTTCATTATATAGATACATAACTGCTTTTCTAATTTCTTCATAATTAACATCAAAATAATATTGAAATCGACCATATGTATCATTAGGAGGAACATTAGTTGTAAATGTTGTATTGTCTGGTTTAATTCTTTCAGAATCATTATTATTAATTACATTTTCACTCGTATGTAGTGAAGGATCATATTTGAAATATTTATTTAAAAATTTAGCAATTACTTGTTTTTCTTGTTCAGATTGTTTTTGAATTAATTCATATTTTTTAGATAAGTATTTTTCATTATTAAAATATTTAGTAGGTTTTAATCTTTCTTTAATTTCATTATTTACATTATTATGAATTAATAATTCTTCATCTTCAGATAATTTATATGATTTAAAAAAATCTTCTTCATTTTCTGGTTTATCAAAAGTTAATTCATTATACTTTTCTCTTAAATATGTGTATTTACATTCAATATATAATGTTTCTTCTAATTTTTTTAAAAAATCTGTATTTTTAGAATCTGGATGTTGGATATCCTCATTGAATAAATCTTTATCTAATTGCATTTTATATTCTTCATTTAATTCATCATCATCAATTTCATATTCTTTATTCATTTGATATAAAAATCCAACTAAACCAGTTGTTAATAGTCTTTGCATATATTTTTCCTTTAAATTTGTAAATGAAATACAAGTATATTTTTCATCCCCATAAATTGTAGCTCCATATGGATTTAAATATTTATCAACTTCAATAACTTGCTCATCTGATAATTCATTAATCTTATCAGGATTGACTTCTAATTCTTTAATAATATCACCAATTTGATTTTTAAAATCATCAAGCGAAATAGATTCTGTCATTTTATAATTTAATCCACAATAAACTTGTGAATTAGTGGTGTAGTTATAATTATGTTCTATAATGATATTTATTATATATTTATATTTTTAATTTAAAATGTAATTTAAATTAAAAAATATAATAATTATAATTAAATATTTTTTAATTAAAAAAATAAAATGAGTACATTAGATAATATAAATGAAAATATTCAATATAAAATAGATATTATTGATAAAATTATTAATAATATTAAAAATGATTTAAAGATAGAATTATTTGATAGTTCTGAAGAGCCAATAAATTTTAATTTTAATAAATCAAATAATTTATTTAATAATTTATTAATTGAAATACCTTTATCTCTTAATCAAAATTTAAAAATTTTCAATAAGAGATACAATGTTTATTTATACAAAAAATATATTTATGAAGTTCAATCTATAATATTTTTAACTGAATATTATAGATTAGATTCTTTAAACAATACACAACCTATTACAAATAATATATACAATGATAATATTTTTTTATTATCTACTAATAATACTTTATTAAATAATAATGACTTAATTGAATTAAAAAATATTTATTATAATAATTATTATCAATATAAACATTATGAATCATTTAAATTAGTTAATAACAATTCTAATAATACTAGCAATTCTAAACTTACTAAAAATATTTATCATAAATTTAATATTTTTATCTCTAGTGAAGATTTTTATGGTGTATTTGATAATTTTATTGATTTTATTAACCATTTTATAAATAATTATAAAGATCTTTTTATTTCTATTGATTTATCATATGAAAAATATCTTAAAAAAATATTTCAATTAATTAGTCAATATAAAAAAACACAAATTATTCACAGTATTGAAGATATTGAATATGATTTATGCTCATGTGGACATAAAATGATAATACAGTCAAATACTAGTGAACTACTTTGTACACACTGCGGTTCTATACATGTTTTGATTGGTTCAGTCTTTGAAAATTCACAGTTTTATCAACAAGAAGGAAATAGATACGCTCATGGAACCTATGACCCCAATAGACACTGTAAATTCTGGATTGATCGCATTCAGGCTAAGGAAAATACAATTATTGAAGAAAGTGCTATTAATAAAATAAAAGAATGTATTAAGAAAGATAAAATAGAAAATCTTAAGAATATATCCATCGATCAATTCAGACTATATCTTAAACAAACTAAATTATCAAAACTGAATGATCACATACCTTTAATTAAAAAAATTATAACTGGTTATATACCACCGCAGTTAAATCATAAAGAATTACATCTTCTCTTTAATTATTTTGATAAGGCAACTAAGATATATAATCAAATTAAGCCTAAAGAAAAATCAAATTCTCTTTATTATCCATTTTTAATATGGAAAATTTTAGAAATAATTATAGAAGATCCACAAAAAAAGAAAGAATTACTAAATTGTATTCATTTACAAAGTTATGAAACACTTATTGATAATGACAAAATATGGTTTCAAATAT
>JACCDY010409468.1_pt1 | contig 13040 bp, 12 predicted proteins | sample 7446391 | NCBI WGS metagenome assembly JACCDY01 (sample SAMN15323451, study PRJNA562643) | freshwater metagenome | isolation source: river surface water | place: USA:Blue River Watershed | collected 2017-08-18 | reverse complement strand
TTCGACATCGCAGAGATTCAGGGATCCCTTGAAGGGCTGATCGCAAGATCAGCCCTCTTTTTTTGCGCCTGCCGGTTGCGGCGGCTCACTCGCCGCGCTCGAAGGCGGCAATCCGGCTGGCGACACCTTCCAGATCCTGATGCAGACCTTTGCCATCATGGGCAAGAGCATCAATACCCTGGCCCTGCGCGAGGCCGAGTTCGTGGTGCGGCCGCCACTGTCAGGGGTCAAGAGCGCCGATTTTGGTGCGCGTCGCCGCTCGATCGAGGCAGGCCGCAGCGTGCTGCTGGCCATGCTGCAGCAGCTCAAACACCGCATCGCCGCCTTTGAGCGCGGTGAATGAGCGGGCAAAAAAAGAGGGCTGATCTTGCGATCAGCCCTTCAAGGGATCCCTGAATCTCTGCGATGTCGAAAGGATCCGAGGAGACAACTCGAAACTTGGGTTGCTCAGGCCTTTTTCAAGGCCTGACAGATATCAGCGCTTCTTGGCCGACTTGGCAGCGGGCGCCACGCCAGGCACGTTCTGGGCCATGGCGTTGAAGTTGGTTTCGGCCAGGTCGGAAGCCTGCTTGACAGCCTTCTGAACCGACTCGAAAGCATTGTTGGCAGCGGCCACAGCGCCCTTCATCATGGCCACGGCGGACTCGGAACCGGCCGGAGCGTTGGAAGTGGCGGTGTCCAGCAGGCTGGAGAACTGCTTCTGGGCCAGAGCGGCCTGGGCTTCGAAAGCCTTGGTGAAGTCGCCGCCGGTGCCGGTGGCGATGTCGTACAGCTGTCGGCTGTAGGCCGTGGCTTTCTCGGCCAGAGGCTGGAACAGGTTGGCCTGTAGGGCCAGCAGTTCCTGGGCGTCTTTCACGCTCAGGGCGGTCTGGGTGTTTTCGGCGGAATCGCTCAGGGCGGCCTTGGCAGCAGCCATGTTCAGCTCCACGAGCTTTTCCACGCCTTCGAAAGCCTTGGCGGTCAGACCGAACAGGGTCTCGACATTGGCTTTGTGGGAAGCAACGATTTGTTCAGCGGTCATCATGAATATCTCCAATTTGAAAGTTCAGGGTGGACTGCGCTGAAACTGACCCTGGGGCCGATACAGCATGTTGCAGTGCAGCATGGGTTGAAGTATGCGGGTTGTCCCGGGGGCTTGCAAGTGGTTTAGGGGGTTCGGACGCCCGTTTAGAGTGCATTTTCTAGAATTGGCAAATTGTCCTTACGTTGTCATGCACGCTTATTACGCCGACCATTTCGTTCTGCCTTTGCCCGAGGGCCACCGCTTTCCGATGCGCAAGTACAGCCGCCTGCGCGACCGGCTGGCGGCTGAGCTGCCGGGCGTGCGTTTTTTTGAGGCACCCGCGGCCAGCGATGGCGAACTGGCCATGGTGCATACGCCGTCCTACATCAGCGGGGTTGCGCAGGGCACGCTGGACGCCTCTGTGTACCGTGAAATCGGTTTTCCTTGGAGTCCTGCCATGGCCGAGCGGGCGCGGCGCTCGGTGGGGGCTTCGGTGGCTGCGGCCCGCGCGGCTCTGACCGACGGGCTGGCCGGCAATCTGGCAGGCGGCACCCACCATGCGTATGCCGACAAGGGCGGCGGCTTTTGCGTCTTCAACGACATCGCCGTCACGGCCCGCCTGATGCAGGCCGAGGTCGGCCGCCACCGCAAGACGCCTTTTCGGGTGGCGGTGATCGACCTCGACGTGCACCAGGGCAATGGCACGGCTCGCATTTTTGCCCATGACCCGAGCGTGTTCACCCTGTCGCTGCACGGCGAAAAGAATTTCCCGTTCCGCAAGGAGCCCAGTGATCTGGACGTGGGCCTGCCGGACGGCTGCACCGATGACGCCTATCTGCAGGCCCTGCATCAGGCGCTGGCCGAACTTGAAGGGCGTTTTGAGCCGGACATGGTGATCTACCTCGCCGGTGCCGATGCGCACGAGGGCGACCGGCTGGGGCGCCTCAAGATCACGATGGACGGCATGGCCGCACGCGACCGCGTGGTGCTGGACTGGGCGTGGCAACGTCGCCTGCCGGTTGTGCTGTGCATGGGCGGCGGCTATGGCCATGACATCGAGACCACCGTGGCCGTGCAGGTGCAGACCTGGACCATTGCCTTGGAATACCAGCAGCGCTGGCGGGCTAGAGCCGGGTTGCGTGCCTGACAGGTGGCGTCGTGTCGGGCTGGCACAATCCACCGCCATGAGTGCCAACGCAAAACCCTTGCCTGAGGGCCGGGACATCTACAAGGCTTTTCGCAGCATCAGCACCCGCTGGATGGACAACGACGTCTATGGCCACGTCAACAACGTCGTCTACTACAGCTGGTTCGACACTGCCGTGAATGCCACGCTGATTGAAAAAGGCGTGCTCGACATCCACGGTGGCCAGACGATTGGCCTGGTGATCGAGACGCAGTGCAACTATTTCGCGCCGCTGGCTTTCCCTCAGACCATCGAGGCGGGCATCCGCGTGGCCAAACTCGGCACGTCCAGTGTGCGTTACGAAGTCGGTCTGTTTGCTGAAGGCGAGCCGCTCACCGCCGCTAAAGGCCATTTCGTCCACGTGTATGTGGACCGTGAAACCCGCCGCCCGGTGCCGCTGCCAGCACCACTCAAACAATTTCTGGAGACCTTGCAATGAACAATTTCCCGCCCAAGCACCAGGTGAGCACCGTGGTGGCCGATCCGGCCAGCGTGGATGCCGCCATCGGCAGCCGTTTCTCTGCCCGTGCCTTTCTGGACAAGCCGGTTGACAAGGCCGTGTTGATGGAGATTCTGGAGCTGGCTGGCCGCGCGCCCAGCGGCACCAACACCCAGCCCTGGAAGGTCTATGTGGTCCAAGGTGCCAAACGGGACGAGCTGGTGAGCCAAGTCTGCGCTGCGCACGATGCCATCGCCTCCAACCCGGCGCTGGCCGCCGAGTACGCCGAGGAATACGACTACTACCCCGAGAAATGGGTCAGCCCCTACATTGACCGCCGTCGCGAATGCGGTTTCGGCCTGTACAAGGTGCTGGAGATCGGCAAGGGCGACAAGGAGCGCATGCACGCGCAGCACCAGCGCAACTTCAAACTGTTCGATGCGCCTGTGGGCCTGATGTTCACCATCGACAAGGTCATGGGCCGCGGCAGCCTGCTGGACTACGGCATGTTCATCCAGACTCTGATGATCGCGGCGCGCTCGCGTGGCCTGCACACCTGCCCGCAGGCGGCCTGGAACAACTTCAGCAAGACCATCCTGCCGCTGGTGGGTGCAGGCGACAACGAAATGATGGTCTGCGGCATGTCGCTGGGCTATGCCGACGAGTCTGCCGTGGTCAACAGCTTCCAGACCACCCGCGTGAGCGCGGCCGACTTCACACATTTCGTCGAATAAGCCAAAGGGGCAGTTTTGGGGCTCGACAGTCTTGCACTGCAGCTGCTGGGCGGCCTCAGCCACGCCACCACCCTGTTCCTGATGGCCAGCGGGCTCACGCTGATCTTCGGCGTAACCCGCATCGTCAATTTCGCGCACGGCAGTTTCTTCATGCTGGGCGCGCTGGTGTCGGCGCACGCGGTGACCCGCTGGTGGCCTTCGCTGGGCGAATCGGCGGCAGGTTATGCCGCGGCCATGCTGCTGGGCGCGGTGGTGGCCAGCCTGCTGGGGGCTCTGGCCGAATTCGGCTTGCTGCGGCGCATGCGCCGCGCGCCCGAGCTCTACCAGCTGGTGGCCACTTTCGGCCTGACACTTGCCATGCACGACGCCATGCTCTGGGTGTTCGGCCCCGACGAAGTTTTTGCACCGCGCTTTCCCGGCCTCAAGGGCGCGGTGGCGCTGGGCGAGGCGTATTTCCCGACCTGGCAACTGTTCACCATGGCGCTCGGCCCGCTGGTCTGGTGGGCTCTGCACCTCTTGCTCTCCCGCACTCTCTGGGGACGTCAGGTCAAGGCGGCCACGCAGGACCGCGAGATGCTGGACGCACTGGGCGTGAACCCGGCGCCGCTGATGCTGGGCGTGGTCATGCTCGGCTGCGCGCTGGCCGGTCTTGCCGGGGCGCTGCAGCTGCCGCGCGAGCCGGCCAATCTGCAGATGGACGTGAGCGTGGTGGTCGAGACCTTTGTGGTAGTCGTCACCGGCGGTCTGGGCAGCGTGGGTGGGGCGTTTGCCGCCGCGGTGCTGATCGGCGTGATCCACGCGCTGGGCGTGGCCTTGGTGCCCGACGCCACTTTGGTGCTGGTGTTCCTGACGATGGCCGTGGTGCTGGTGTTGCGCCCCCAGGGCCTGGGCGGTGCGGCGCTAGCCGTGCCCCAGCGCGAGGCGGTGCCGGTGTTTGCCGTGGCGCCGTCCGGCCGGACGGGCTGGGTGGTGCAGGGGCTGGTGGCGGTGCTGCTGCTGTGGGCCTTGGGGCAGGGCGACTACAGCCGCAGCTTGACCGAAGACCTGCTGGTCATGCTGCTGCTGGGCCTGAGCCTGCAGGTGATGATGGCTTTGGGCGGTTTGGTCAGTTTTGGCCATGCGGCCTTTTTTGCGCTGGGTGCCTATGGTGCGGCCCTGGTGCATCTGCATGGGGGCTGGGGCCTGCTGCCGGCACTGGCTGCCGGCATGGCGCTGGCGATGGGCGTGGCGGGCGTGTTCGGTCTGGTGCTCGCGCGCATGAGCGGGGTGTACCTGGCCATGCTGTCGCTGGCGCTGGCGCAGGTCATCTGGGCCGGAGCCAGTCAGTGGGTAGGCCTCACGGGCGGCGACAACGGCCTGATTGGCCTGCAGCTGATCGCGCCCGAATCGCGTGCGCTGTTTGGATGGGGCCTGCTGGCGCTGGTGCTGGTCTGTGTGGCTCTGCTGGGACGCTGGAGCGCGTCCAGCCGCGGCGCGGCCCTGCAGGCGCTGCGCGATGCGCCGCTGCGGGCGGCGGCCAGCGGTCTGCCGGTCAAGCGCTTGCGCTACCAGGTGTTTGTGCTCAGTGCCACCCTGGCCGGTCTGGCTGGCGGGCTGTGGGCCGCCATCAAGGGCGCGGTGTTCCCCTCGGCCGCAGGCGTGGCCACCTCGGTCGATGCGCTGCTGGTCATCCTGCTTGGCGGTGTGCATCAGCTCTGGGGCGCGTTGGTCGGCAGCGCGTTGCTGGTCTGGGGCGGTGCCGAACTGGGGCGTGGACTTGAATACTGGCGCGGCGTGCTGGGCCTGGTGATCATGCTCGTGATGGTGCTCTCACCCAGCGGAGTGCTGGGTGGCTTGCAAGCGCTGTGGCTGCGTTGCCGGAGGTCTGCATGAGCCTGAAGGTGCAGGATCTGGCCCGTTACTACGGCGGCGTGAAAGCGCTCGACGGCGTCAGCTTCGAGGTGTTGCCGGGTCAGTGTGTGGCCCTGATCGGTCCCAACGGCGCGGGCAAGTCCACCTGCTTTGCCTGTTTGGCGGGCCAGCAGGTGCCGACCGCCGGCAGCGTTTTCTGGCATGGGCGCGATGTGACCGCGCTGCCGCCTGCGCGGCGCCAGGCCCTGGGCATGGCACGAACTTTTCAGGTGGCGCAGACTTTTGAAGCCCTGACGGTGGCGCAGAACCTGCAACTGGTACGCGTGTGCGACCACCTGTCCTGGTGGGACCGGCTGGCCGGGCGTGAACACGAACAGGCGTTGCGCGATCTGGCCCAGGTGGGGCTGGCGTCGCAGGCCAATGCCGTGGTGGCCGACTTGCCCTACGGAGCCAAAAAGCGGCTGGAGCTGGCCATGGCGCTGGCCGGCTTGCCGGCGCAGGGCGAGCGCCTGCTGCTGCTCGACGAGCCTGCGGCGGGTCTGGCGCCCGCCGAGCGCGCCGACATGATGGCGCTGGTGCGCCGGGTGGCCGCCTGCGGCGTGACGGTGCTATACACCGAACACAATATGGACGCCGTGTTCGGCGTGGCCGACCGCGTGCTGGTGCTCATGCAGGGCGCTCTGGTGGCCGACGGCACGCCCGAGGCGGTGGCCAGCGACCCGCAGGTGCGCGAGCGCTACCTCGGCCAGGACTTTGACGCGAAAGGTTTGCTCGATGTTGGCCGTTGAAGGGCTCAACGCCTGGTGGGGCCATGCGCAGGCCCTGTTTGACGTGCATCTGCAGGTGGGCGAGGGCGAGCTCGTCGTGCTGCAGGGGCTCAACGGTGCCGGCAAGTCCACGCTGCTGCAGGCGCTTATCGGCATAGGCCCGCGCGTGCAGGGCCACATCCACTGGGATGCCCAGGCCATCCAGCACTGGCCCGCCCACCGCCGCGCCCGCGCCGGCCTGGGCTTTGTGGCCGAAGACCGGCGCCTGTTCACCGGCCTGTCGGTGCAGGACAACCTCTGGATCGCGGCGCAGGCCGGTGGGCAGGGCCGGCCCGCAGACCGTCATGCACGCGTGCTGGGGCTGTTCCCGCACCTGCAGCCCATGCTGGAGCGCCCGGCCAGCCAGATGAGCGGCGGTGAGCAGCAGATGTTGGCACTGGCCCGCACGCTCATGACCGGCCCGCGCCTGCTGCTGCTCGATGAGCCCTGCGAGGGTATTGCCCCGGTGCTGGTGGCGGCCATGCGCGACGCCCTGCTGCAATTGGCTGGCGAAGGCATGACGCTGCTGGTGGCCGAACAGAACCACATCCTGGCGGCACACGCGCACCGGGTGCTCACCCTGGTGGGTGGCCGCCTGGTCTGAGTTCAGAGCCAGCGGAACGCTGCGGCTGCCACCAGCGTGGGCGGCAGTGCCGCCAGCAGCAGTTTGCCGGGTGCAATCGTGTTGTCTTCGAAATGTCCCTTGAGGATAGCGGCGCCTGCCGGATTGGGCGCGTTGGCGATCAGCGTCAGGCCGCCGCCCGTGACGGCGCCAGCGACGAGTGCCACCTTGAATTCATCGCTTAGGCCGGGCACCAGCGAACCCAGGTAGGTGAGCGCCGCGTTGTCGGTGATGGCGGTCAGGGCTGTGGCGCCATAGAACACCGCGTCCGCCGACAGGCTCAGCAGCAGGGGCTCCAGCCACCATTGCTGCAGGCCACCGAGCACCACCAGTCCCGCCAGAAAAAACGACACCAGCAGCGCCTCGCGCAGGATCAGCGGGCTCTGGTGTTGCTGGTAAGCGGTGGCAAAACCCAGAAACAGCAGCACCAGTCCGATGAAAACCACCGGGTGGTGGGCAAACAGCACCACCCCGGCCAGCATCAGCAGGTGCACGGCCACCACGCCCACTGGAACGGGCTCCTGGGTTAAGGGGCTGGCCGGCGCCAGCGTGCGCAGTTCATGCCGCAGCAGCCAGGTCACGCCCAGCGCATTGACCGCCACGGCCAGTGCGGCCTTGCCGCCAAAGGTCTGCAGCATGAAGGCGAAATCCCACTGCCAGACGCCGGCCACCATGAGCACGGGCGGGGCGGCAAAAGGGGTCAGCGTCCCGCCGATCGACACGTTGACGAACAAGACGCCCAGGGTGGCGTATTTCAGCCGGTTCGAGATGGTCTGCGAAAACAGCGTGTCGCGCAGCAGCATGGCGCCCAGGGTCATGGCCGCAGGTTCGGTGATGAAGGAACCCAGCAGCGGCACCAGCGACAGCACCAGCAGGTACATGGCCAGCAGCTGCGAGCCTGGCCACAGCGCCGCCAGCCTCAGCACACCGCCACGCGCCAGCGCCAGGACCGGGCGGGTGCCTGCGATCACCATGATGGCAAAGACGAACAGCGGCTCGGTGAAGTTGCGCGACTCCAGGTACTCCAGCGTGGCGGCCTGGCCGACCAGCCCAAAGCTCAGCAGCATCAGCACCGTAGCCCACAGCCCGAACACCACCTCGACTTCGCCCAGCAGATGCCAAAGGCCGGCATGGCGCGGGCGTGTGTGGGCCAGGTGCTCGAACCAGCGGGTGGAAAACGAATGGATCAGGGCCAGCGCAAAAATGGCGGCGGCCAGCCACAGCAGGGCAGGGGTGTGCAGGGCAGACATGGAAAAGCTCCGGATGCGAGGCGGCCCGACCTTCGCACATGCCTGTTGCGCCCTCCGTGGCACAACACCCAATGCGTATTTTACGGGTGCTGGTCAGGTTGCTGGCTCAGCGGGGTGGCCACACAAAGCTCTGGGGGGTACTCCGAACGCGTTCGCGCAATGCCTGACCGATGCGACCCCGCTGCTGGGCTTGCACATCCTGCGCTGCCAGCGCCAGGCGAAACGCCAGGTAAAAGCTCACGCCCAGGTTCAGGGGGCCCACCACCAGCACCCCCGCCGCGGCCCACCAGAATTCCGTTGTCTGCACCGTCTGCCAGCCCAGCGCATGAACGGCGGCAGCGACCTGGCCTGCCGAGAGGGTGACGTGACGCACTTCCAGGTTGAGGCCGAAAAACTGGGCCAGCGCCGGCGTCAGACCGAGCAAAAGACCCAGTGAGATGTTGGCACTCAGGCCCGAAATGTTGCGGCGCATGAACAGCGACAGCCGCCACGCGGTGTGCTGTCCAAACACGCGCCACAGGCCGCGGTGGTAGCGCAGCGCCGATTCGAGCTGGTGCAGCACGAAGGCGTTCTCGGTCCAGCCCGCAATCAGGCTGGAAGCGAACAGCAGCACACCGGTGAAGGCCGCATACAGCGCGGTGGGGCCGAGCAGGTGCATGTCGTGCAGCACATGCCGCGCCTGTGCTTCTGTCAGCATGTCTGCCTGTCCGCTGGCCATCAGTGCCCAGCAGATCAGCAGGACCATGGGCACCACGGCCGCCAGATTGCCGACGATGGCCGCGATCTGGGATCGGTACAGGTGGGCCACTTCGTCCACAAAACCTTCGACCTGGTGGGCGTCGTCGAGGTGCTTGAGTTTGGCCGCCATGGCCGGCGCCGTCACGGCCGGCTGCTTGGTGGCAACGGTCCAGTGCAGCAGCATGATAGCCACGAAAGAGATGGCGTAGTTCAGACCCGCGGCTAGTCCCCCCCAGAACGGCGACAGGGCCAGGCCGTAGAGGCCGAACTTGGCCCAGGTGGTCAGGCCGATGATGCTGCCGCCACCAAAGGCCTTGCCCAGCATGGCCCGGAATTCGGCCATGTCGCGGGTGATGTAGTGCTCGCCGCTTTCGGCGCTGCGCTCGGTGATCTTGGCGGCCAGCAGGTGCATGTTGCCGCGCCACAGCGCGCGCAGGCTGCGTGTGTTGTGCGCCGATTGCGCCAGATGCGCCAGCAGGCTGCACATGGCCGGCACCGGAGAGGCCGCCATCAGGGTGTCGATCAGCAGTTTGCAGCGGATCACCCGTTCACGCAGCTGGCGCAAACGAAAGACGATGCCGACCGAAATGCCGTTGTTTTCAAGATGGGTGTAAATGCCCGAGGCGGCTTGTCGACAGGCGTCCAGTCCCTGGCGCAGCGCCACCGCGGCCAGCTGGCTGGCTTCGGGCTGTCCCAGGCTGTCCCTGAAGGCATCGAGCTGGAGATGCAGTGCATGAAATGGCAGAGCGTCCGTTTGTGGCTGCACCATGCGCGTGCGGATTTCGGAGGCACAGCCAAAAGCATGGATCTGTCCAATGCAGCAGGTCAGGGCGTCCAGCAGCTGCGCGTCCAGCGTCTGGGTGTGGCCGGGGCCGCCCATGAGCTGCTCCAGACCGCGCAGGGTCTGTTCGTCCAGGCTGTGCAGCCAGCGGGCGTCAAAAGGCTCAGGGCGCAGGAAATGGAACAGCACTTCCCAGTTGGCGGTGTCGGGCGTGGCGGGCAGGCTCTTGAGGCGCAGGCGCCGCCCCAGCTCGCTGGCGAAAGACGTTCGGGGGGCAAAGCCCAGATCAGACAGCAGCGGGGTGGCATCCAGTTCGGCGGTGGTGGCCTGCCACCATTGGCGAAAGGCCTGTGTCAGGACCGGTCGCGCCAGCAGTGCGTCCACCAGCAGACCGACCCGGGCTGCCGCGTCATCCACATGGCGGCTGTCCCCCCGGATCCATTGAAGAACATCGTGCAGCCAGAGGTTGCGTTGCGCCAGATTGCCGGTCTGCTCCAGTTGCTGGATGAGTGCCAGCAGCGATGACGAAGCCTGTGTGGCCATTTCTTCTCCCTTGCGGTGGCGCGGGGTGCGCTGCCATCCGGATCGCAAACGGTTCCCGCACCCTGGATCGCGGGGGGCGGACCACTTGCCTTACCATTGGTGAATTCCCATTCTATGTGCCGCCCCCTCGCGCGCAGACTGAATTCCATGATCATCACCAGCCTGCTGGACACAGACCTTTCCAAGTTCACCATGATGCAGGTGGTGTTGCACCAGTTTCCGGGGGCGCAGGTCGAATACAAATTCAAATGCCGCAACCCGGGTGTACAGCTGGCACCTTTTGTAGATGAAATCCGCAGCGAGGTCCGTTCGCTGTGCAGCCTTAAATTCAAAGAGTCCGAACTGCGTTACCTGCGCAGCATGCGCTTCATCAAGAGCGACTTTGTGGACTTTCTGGATCTGTTTCGCCTGAATGAAAAATACATTCAGGTGACGCCGCTGCCCACGGGCGAGATCGATATCGCCATCTCGGGGCCATGGCTGCACACCATCCTGTTCGAAATCCCGGTGCTGGCCATTGTCAACGAGGTGTATTTCCGAAACACCCAGCGTGTGCCCGACCTCATGGAGGGGCGCCGTCGTGTGGACGTCAAGATCGCACAACTGCAGTCGGACGGTCTGCAGGCGCTCAAGATCGCCGATTACGGCACACGCCGGCGCTTTTCCCGCGCCTGGCACGAAGAAGTGCTGCGCGTGCTCTCGGCCCGTCTGGGCACTGGCCCCCAAGGCCAGTTTGCCGGGACCAGCAATGTTTACTATGCCCACATGCTGGGTCTGACGCCGCTGGGCACCATGGCCCACGAATACCTGCAGGCCTGTCAGGCCTTGGGGCCACGTCTGCGCGACAGCCAGGTGTTCGCCTTCGAGTCCTGGGCGCGCGAGTACCGGGGTGACCTGGGCATTGCATTGAGCGATGTGTACGGGCTGAACGCCTTCCTGCGTGACTTCGACATGTTCTTCTGCAAGCTGTTTGACGGCGCCCGCCATGACAGCGGCGACCCTTTCCTGTGGGGCGAGCGCATGATCGACCATTACCAGCGCAACCGCGTGGACCCGAAGACCAAGACACTGATCTTCAGCGACAGCCTGACCATCCCACGCACCATCGAGCTCTACCAGCAGTTCCGTGGCCGTTGCCAGCTGGCCTTTGGTGTGGGCACCAACCTGACCAACGACCTGGGCTACGAGCCACTGCAGATCGTCATCAAAATGACCCGCTGCAACGGTCAGCCTGTCGCCAAGTTGTCGGACACGCCCGGCAAAGGCATGTGCGACGATGAAAAATACCTGGCCTACCTCAAGCAGGTGTTCGAGATTGAGCAGCACGAAGCACCTGCCCTGCAGAAAGTTTCCTGAAGATGACCTCCTGGCTGATCGTTCTGTTTGTGCTGGCCTATGCGGCCATTGCACTGGAGCACCCGCTGCGGGTGAACAAGACCGCCACCGCGCTGGTCGCAGCCGGTGTGCTGTGGACCCTGTACGCGCTGGGCGGCGGGAGTGGGGTGTCGCACGAGCTGGGCGAGTCGCTCATGGGAACGGCCCAGATCGTGTTCTTCCTCATGGGCGCCATGGCCATCGTCGAGGTGGTGGACGCGCACAACGGCTTTGAGGTGCTGACATCGCGCGTGCGCACGAGCTCCCTGTCTCGCCTGGCCTGGCTGGTGGGGGTGGTGACGTTTTTTTTGAGCGCGGTACTGGACAACCTGACCACCACCATCGTGATGGTTTCGCTGATGAAAAAACTGCTGCAGCGGCGCGAAGACCGTCTGCTGTTTGCCGGCTTCATCATCATTGCCGCCAATGCGGGCGGCGCCTGGACGCCGATCGGTGACGTGACCACCACCATGCTGTGGATCGGCGGGCAGATCACGGCGCTTGAAATCATGAAGGGGCTGTTCGTGCCGTCCATGGTGTCCTTGCTGGTGCCACTGGCAGCGATCGCGGCGCAGCTGCGCGGCCAGCCGGTGCTCTCGCCCGCACGTATCGACACCGAAGGGTCGGGCGGCACCACCGCGTTTGAACGCAAGCTGATGTTCTGCTTGGGTCTGGGCATCCTGATTGCCGTGCCCGTGTTCAAGGCGGCCACCGGTCTTCCGCCTTTCATGGGCATCCTGCTGGGCCTGGGTCTGCTGTGGCTGGTGGGGGATCTGGTGCACCGCCACAAGGACGACGAGGCCAAGTCGCACCTGACGCTGGTCAGCGCCCTGCAGCGCATCGACATGGGTGCCGTGTTGTTCTTTGTGGGCATTTTGCTGGCTGTGGCCACGCTGGAGCACACGGGACTGCTGTCTGACATCGCCCAGTGGCTGGATGTCGTTGTGGGCCGTCAGGATGTGATCGTGCTCCTGATCGGGCTGGTCAGCGCTGTGGTGGACAACGTGCCGCTGGTGGCCGCCTCGATGGGCATGTACAGCCTGCAGCAGTTCCCGGCCGACAGCTTTCTGTGGGAATTTCTGGCCTACTGCGCCGGCACGGGGGGCTCCATCCTGATCATTGGCTCGGCCGCGGGTGTGGCGGCCATGGGCCTGGAAAAAATCGATTTCTTCTGGTACGTGCGCAAGATCAGTGGCTGGGCCTTGCTGGGCTATCTGGCCGGGGCTGCGGTCTACATGGCGCAGTACCACGCGCTGCATTGAATCCTGGGGCCAGACCCCGATCCAGACACGAGAGACCAACATGAAATCTTCCATTCTGGTGGCGCGCGCCATCTTCCCCGAAGTGCTGGCCCAGCTGCAGCAGGTGTTCGACGTGGACCACAACCAGGACGATGTGGTCATGACGCCCGCCCAGCTGCATGAGCGCATGAAAGGCAAGGCCGGGGCGCTGACCACCGGCAGCGAACGCATCGACGGCCCGCTGCTGAACGCCTGCCCGGGCCTGAAGATCGTGGCCAACATGGCGGTGGGCTACAACAACTTCGACGTCGATGCCATGACGAAAGCGGGTGTGCTGGCCACCAATACGCCCGATGTGCTGACCGAAACCACTGCCGACTTCGGATTTGCGCTGTTGATGGCCACAGCCAGACGTGTGACTGAGAGCGAGCATTATTTGCGTGCGGGTTTGTGGACCAAGTGGAGTTACGAC
>JACCDY010286641.1_pt1 | contig 13042 bp, 14 predicted proteins | sample 7446391 | NCBI WGS metagenome assembly JACCDY01 (sample SAMN15323451, study PRJNA562643) | freshwater metagenome | isolation source: river surface water | place: USA:Blue River Watershed | collected 2017-08-18 | reverse complement strand
TGTGCTGCACCGCTACGACTGGAGCGAGTCCAGCCTGATCCTGGAGGTGTTCACCCGCCACTACGGGCGCATCGCCCTGGTGGCCAAGGGCGCCAAGAAGCCCAGCTCCAACTTCCGTCCCGTGCTGCTGCCCTTGCAGCCGCTGCGCGTGAGCTTCGGAGGCGACGCCGAGATCCGCACGCTCAAGGAGGCCGAGTGGGTGGGCGGGCACATCATGCCCACGGGCGACGCCCTGCTGGCCGGGTACTACCTCAACGAACTCATCATCCGCCTGCTGGCGCGGGACGACACCAACGTGCCGGTGTTCGACGCCTATGCCACCGCGGTGCAGGTGCTGGCCAGCGAGCACGGCGAGGCCCTGGAGCCCGCGCTGCGCGCCTTCGAGCTGGTGCTGCTGCGGGAAGTGGGCTACCTGCCCGCGCTGGATGCGCAGACCTACACGATGGCGCCGCTGGAAGCGGGCGAGCGCTACAGCCTGGCGCCCGAGGGCGGGCTGGTGCGCGCGCAGCCGGGCGAGACCCGTGGCACGCTGGCGGCCATCGAGTGGCAGGCCCTGGAGGAGGCGCTGGCCCAGCCGGCCCCCTTCGGCCCGCTGCTGCGGGCCGTCGCCGGCGTGATGGGCAGCCTCAAGCCCCAGCTGCGGGCCTTGCTCCACTACCATTGCGGGGTCAACCAGCTGCGCACCCGCCAGCTGATGATGGACCTGCAGTCCCTGTAGCCCTTTCTTCCCTCATGACCTCCCTGAACACCGCCAAGACCGCGCTATCTGTGAACCTGAACAAGGTGGCCCTGGTGCGCAACACCCGGCACCTGGGCATTCCCAGCGTGGAGCGCGCTGCCACCCTGTGCCTGGACGCGGGCGCCGCCGGCATCACCGTGCACCCGCGCCCCGACGCGCGTCACATCCGCGCGGACGACGTCCATGCCTTGGCCAGCCTGGTGGCAGCGCGCCCGGGCGTGGAGTTCAACATCGAGGGCAACCCCTTCCACAACCTGATGGACTTCGTGCGCGCGCTGCGCCCGCACCAGGTGACCTTCGTGCCGGACAGCGAAGGCCAGTTCACCAGCGACCATGGCTGGGACTTCCCCCAGGATGCCGAGCGCCTGAAGCCGCTGATCGCCGAGGCCCGCGCCCTGGGCGTGCGGGTCAGCCTGTTCATGGACCCGCGGCCCGAGCAGATGGCGGCGGTGCGCCTGGCGGGCGCCGACCGCATCGAGCTGTACACCGAGACCTACGCCCGCGCCTGGGGCACGCCGCAGCAGGCCCAGGTGCTCGAGGGCTTCCGCGCCGCCGCGCAGGCCGCGCTGGACGTGGGGCTGGGCGTGAATGCCGGCCACGACCTGAACCAGGACAACCTGGCGGATTTCCTGCGCGCCGTGCCGGGCGTGCAGGAGGTGTCGATCGGCCATGCGCTGATCTCTGACGCGCTGGAGCTGGGGTATGCCGCCACGGTGCGCGGCTACCTGGCGGCCATCGACCGGGCCTTCGCATGAGGGCCCGCCCATGATCTTCGGCGTCGGCACCGACGTGTGCGACGTGCGGCGCATCCGCGCGTCGCTGGAGCGGCACGGCGAGCGCTTCGCCGCCAAGGTGCTGTCTGACGCCGAGCTGGCCACCTGGAAGGCGCGCAGCGCGCGATGGCCCGAGCGGGGCATCCGCTACCTGGCCACGCGGTTTTCCGCCAAGGAGGCCTTCTCCAAGGCCGTGGGCCTGGGCATGCGCATGCCCATGACCTGGAAGCTGTGCGAGGTGGCCAAGCTGCCCAGCGGGCAGCCGGTGATCGTGCTGCATGGCGGGCTCAAGGACTGGTTCGAGGCGCAGGGGCTGGTGGCCCACGTGAGCGTGACCGATGAAACCGACTACGCGGCGAGCTTCGTCGTCGTGGAAAAGATGGACAAGAAAGAGAAGACCGAATGAGTGAACACGCCCCCCTGATCATCGACGTGGCCGGCCTGGCGCTGACCGACGCCGACCGCCGCCGCCTGGCCCACCCGCTGGTGGGCGGCATGATCCTGTTCGGCCGCAACTGGCAGGACCGCGAGCAGCTGGCCAGCCTGTGCGCGGACATCAAGTCCGTGCGCGAGGACCTGCTCATTTGCGTGGACCACGAGGGCGGGCGCGTGCAGCGCTTCCGCACGGACGGTTTCACCCGCCTGCCGCCCATGCGCGCGCTGGGCGAGCTGTGGATGAAGGATGGCGGCACGGGCAAGACGGCGATGCAGGCGCAGGACGCGGCCACCGCCTGCGGCTATGTGCTGGCCTCCGAGCTACGTGCCTGCGGGGTGGACTTCAGCTTCACGCCCGTGCTGGACCTGGACCACGGTGAGAGCGGTGTGATCGGCGACCGCGCCTTCGACCGCGACCCGCGCGTGGCCACGGTGCTTTCCAAGGCCGTGATGCACGGCCTGCTGCAGGCGGGCATGGCCAACTGCGGCAAGCACTTCCCGGGGCACGGCTTCGTGAAGGCGGACTCGCACACCGAGATCCCGGTGGACAAGCGCTCGCTCAAGGCGATCCTGGCGGATGACGCCGCGCCTTACGAATGGCTCAGTGCGACGCTGACCAGCGTGATGCCGGCGCACGTGATCTACCCGAAGGTGGATTCGCGGCCGGCGGGTTTCTCGGGCAAGTGGCTCAACGAGATCCTGCGGGCGAAGCTGGGCTTCCAGGGCGCGATCTTCAGCGACGATCTGAGCATGGCCGGCGCGCGCCTGATCGACGGCCGCGAGGTGAGCTACACCGAGGCCGCCACCGTGGCCCTGAACGCGGGCTGCGACATGGTGCTGCTTTGCAACCAGTCGGTGGAAACCGAGGGCGGAAAGGCCGTGGACGAACTGATCGAGGGCCTGGACAAGGCCCGCCGCCAGGCGAAGTGGCGGCCCAGCGAGGCCAGCGAGCAGCGCCGGCTGGACCTGTTGCCGCAGCATCCCGCCCTGTCCTGGGATGCGCTGATGGCGGAGCCGCGGTACATGCGGGCGCTGGACCTGCTGCCCTGATGCCCGCCGACAACCGGCTGCCGCTGGCTCGTGCCGCGATCTGGCTGCTGCCGCTGGTCTGGTCCGTCAACTACATCGTGGCCCGCTGGGCGCCGGGCGTGGTCGAGCCCTACACGCTGGCCTGCATTCGCTGGGGGCTGGCGGGCCTGATGCTGACCGCGATCGCCCGCGCGGAATTGCGTAGCCACCTGGGGCACATCGCCGCCCATTGGCAACAGTATGGGGTGCTGGGGTTCTGCGGGATGGTGGTGTGCGGCGCCTGGGTCTACGTGGGCGCCCAGTCGACCACGGCCGTCAACATCGCCCTGATCTATTCCGCCGCGCCGGTGCTCATCGGCCTGGGCTCCGTCCTGTGGCTGGGCGAGCGCATGCGGTGGTCCCAGGTCGCGGGCCTGCTGATGGCCCTGGCAGGGGTGCTGCACGTCATCGTCCAGGGTCGGTGGACCGCTTTGGAGGAGGTGCGCCTGGTGGCTGGCGATGCATGGATCGTCGCCGCCATGGCGGCCTGGGCGCTTTATGCCTTGCTGCAACGGCGCTGGCCCAGCCCCCTGGGCTCGACCGCGCGCCTGGCGGCTATCTGCTGGGGCGGCATGCCGGTGCTGCTGGCGGGCATGGCCTGGGAGCTGGCGCAACCCGCCACGCCCCCGCTCACGTCCAAGGCCTGGGCGCTCGGCATCGCCGCGGCGATCTTCCCCGGCGTGATCGCCTACTGGCTCTATGGCTGGTCCCAGAAGATCCTGGGGGCCAGCAAGGTGGCGGTGACGCTGTACCTGGGGCCGCTTTACGCGGCGCTGGCCGCCTGGCTGGTGCTGGGGGAGCGCCTGGGCGCGTTCCACCTGCAGGCGGCCGCACTGATCCTGCCGGGGGTGTACCTGGTGTCGCGTTCGGCCAGCCGGCCCCCGGCAGGCGAGGACTCAGCGTAGCGCTGCAAGTGCCGCCTCTGCCGCCCGCTCCAGCACCTTCAGCCGTGCCTTCCCCATCCCCGCCCCGGTGCTCAGTCCCCGGGCCCCCCAGGCGCGCCTCGCTACACTGCGCGCCATGAAAGCAGCCTTCTACGACCGGCTCGGCCCCGCGGCCGAGGTGTTGCAACTGGGTGAACTGCCGCAGCCCGAGCCCGCCCCCGGCGAGGTGCGGGTGCGTGTGCTGTGGTCCGGCGTGAACCCCTCCGACGTGAAGACCCGCATGGGGGTTCGGTCAGGGATGCCTTATCCGCGCGTGATCCCGCACAGCGACGGGATGGGCCTGATCGACGCGGTGGGCCCGGGCGTGCCGGCGCAGCGCCTGGGCCAGCGCGTGTGGGTCTGGAATGCCGCACGCGGCCGGCCGCACGGCACGGCCAGTGAATGGCTGTGCCTGCCGAGCGAACAGGCCGTCCTCCTGCCCGAGGGCGTGAGCGATGAAGCCGGGGCCTGCCTGGGCATCCCGGCGTTGACCGCCATGCACAGCGTGCTGATGGACGGCGGCGTGGCAGGCAAGACGGTGCTGGTGGCCGGTGGCGCGGGGGCTGTCGGCCATTACGCGGTGCAGATGGCCAGCCAGCTGGGGGCCGCGCGCGTGCTGGCGACCGCCAGCACACCGCAGAAGGCGGCCCTCGCGCGCGCCGCGGGAGCGGACGAGGTCATTCGCTACAAGAGCGAGCCGCTGGTCGAGCGGGTGAAGGCGCTGACCGGCGGCCGGGGCGTGGACCGGATCATCGAGCTGGACCTGCAGGCCAACGGCGCGGCGGACCTGGAGATGCTGGCGGACTTCGGTGAGTGCGTGGTCTATGGCAGCACGGGGCCGACCGTCCAGCTGCCGTTCTATCCCTTGCTGGCGAAGAACATCCAGCTGCGTTTCTTCCTGGTCTACAGCCTGTCGCCCGCCGATCGGGCCCGGGCGGTGGCCACGCTGACACGGATGCTGGCGCGCGGCACGCTGGAGCACCACATCGGCGTCCGACTGCCCCTCGACGAAATCGTGCGCGCCCATGAAATGCAGGAGCGCGGCGAGGTGACCGGCAACCTGGTGCTGAAGGTGGGCTGAGGCCCGGGCCGCGCGAACCGCCGGGCCAGCCGTTCGCGATTCGGAAACCTTCCATTTCCCGCCGTCCTGTCTCAGCGCGCCGGTCCGTTTCCATAATCTCCCGATGTTTTCTTGCGCATCGGGACCACGCAGCCTCGCGTCCTGCCATTCCATCGAGGACCTGCGCCTGCTGGCCCGGCGCCGGCTGCCACGCAGCATCTTCGATTTCTACGACGGGGGCGCGGAGGACGAGCGCACGTTGCGGCAGAACCGTTCGGCCTTCGAGCGCCACCGCCTGGCGCCGCGGGTGCTGGTGGACGTGGCGAAGGCGTCCACGGCGTGCGAGCTGTTCGGCCGACCCCTGGGGATGCCCATGGCCATCGCGCCCACCGGCGCGCTGGGCTTCGGCTGGCGCGATGCCGACCTGCACCTGGCCCGCGCTGCGCAGAAGCACGGGATTCCCTTCACCCTCTCGAGCAGCGGTACCGCATCGATCGAGGCCGTCGCCAAGGCCTCGTCGGGCCGGCTGTGGTTCCAGGCTTATGTGCTGCGCAACCAGGATTTCTTCTGGCAGATGATCGACCGCGCCGACCGGGCCGGCTTCGAGGCCCTGGTGATCACGGTGGACCTGCCTGTGGGGGGCAAGCGCGAACGCGACTTCCGCAATCACTTTTCAGTGCCCTTTCGCCTCACGCGCCGCAATGCCCTGGATTTTGCCCTGCATCCACGCTGGACGCTGGACCTGCTGCGGCGTGGCATTCCCGTGTTCGAGAACCTGCGCGGGCTGGAGATGGCGGCCAAGAGCGCGACCGAGATCGCCTCGTCCGTCGGGCGCAGCTACGACCCGGGGTTCGACTGGGGGCGGCTGGCCCAGGTGCGTGACCGCTGGCCGCGCAAGCTGATCGTCAAGGGCATCAGCCGGGGTGACGATGCCCAGCGGGCCGTCTCCCTGGGCTGCGATGCGCTCGTGGTGTCCAACCATGGCGGCCGCCAGCTCGATGGCGCGATCGCCACGCTCGATGCCCTGCCCGAGGTGGCAACGGCGGTCGCCGGCCGCATCCCGGTGCTGCTCGATGGCGGCATCCGCCGCGGCGCCGACGTCGCCAAGGCGCTGGCCCTGGGGGCCAGCGGCGTGCTGCTGGGGCGCGCCACCCTGTTCGGCGTGGTCGCCGCTGGTGAGCCAGGGGCCCACAGGGCGCTGGACATCCTGCGCGACGAATTCCTGCGGACGCAGCAACTGTGCGGTGCGCGGGCTCCCTCGGAGCTCACCGCCGACCTCATTCGAACGATTCAATGACAAAGGAGACACCATGAAACTGACCCGACGCGCGACGCTGCTCGCCACGCTCTTTGCTGCCGCCCTGGCCCCGCTGGCAGCCAGCGCCCAGGAGTTCCCCACCAAGCCCATCAAGTTCATGGTGGGCTATGCCGCCGGCGGCCCGACCGACGTGATCGCCCGCATCGTGGGGCAGGAGGTGTCGACGACGCTGGGCCAGCCGGTGGTCGTCGAGAACCGTGCCGGGGCCAACGGCAACATCGGCACCGAGGCGGTGGCCCGCTCCGCCCCGGACGGCTACACGCTGATCGTGAACACGCTGTCCCACAACGTGAACCCCTTGCTCAGCCCGGGCGTGGCCAAGTACGACCCGGTGAAGGACTTCACGCCGGTCAGCCTGGCCGTGGTGCTGCCGCAGCTGGTGGTGGTGGCCCACGATTCGCCGTTCCAGACCATGGCCGACCTGGTCAAGGCCGCCAAGGCCGAGGCCGGCAAGGTGACCTACGGGTCCGCCGGCAACGGGGGGTCCGCGCACCTGGCCGCCGAACTCCTCGCGCAGCGCGCGGGCAGCAAGATGACCCACATTCCCTTCAAGGGCAATGGACCCGCCATGGTCGAAGTGATGGCCGGCCGCGTGAGCTTCATGTTCTACCCGATGATCGGCGTGGCCAACCACGTGGCGGACAAGAAGCTGCGCATCCTGGCTGTGACCACCGAGAAGCGCCACCCCGACTTCCCCAACGTGCCGACCATGGCCGAGGCAGGTTTCCCCGGCTTCGAGGCCTACGTGGGCCCGGTCGGCTTCCTCGCCCCGGCCGGCACGCCGGCGCCGGCGATCCAGAAGCTGAGCACGTCCATCCGCGCCGCCCTGGCCAAGCCGGAGGTGCGCGATCGCCTGCGAGGCCTGGGTGCCGTCGTCGTCGGCTCCTCGCCGGACGAATACCGCGAGTGGCTCAAGGGCGATGCGCAGCGCTGGAGCCAGCTGATCAAGACCGCCCAGATCAAGGGCGACTGACCCGCGCCTTGCGCCGCCCCGCCGCGGCGCCGGCCGCAGGGGCCGCGCCCGGCAGGGACTCGGCCGACTGCGGCTTCGGCAGGGACCAGGGCGGTGGATCCGCCGCCCACCCCTTGAGGAACTCCAGCAGCGCCCGCACCCGCGCGGGCATGTTGCGCCGGGTCGAGAACACGGCGTAGATGTCCAGTTCCTCGGGGGTGTATTGCGGCAGCACCACCTCCAGCGCGCCGGATCGCAACTCGTCGGAGACCATGTAGTCGGGGTGCAGCGAGATGCCTGCGCCCCACATCGCCGACTTCTTCAATGCTTCGCCGATGTTGGAGCGGACCGTGCCGCTGACGCGCACGTCCTGTTGCACGTCGCCCTCGAAGCGCCAGTAGCCCGCCGAGGACTTGAGCGTGTGCACCAGGCAGTTGTGCCGCTGCAGGTCCTTCAGGCTGGCGGGCCGGCCAGCCCGTGCCAGGTAGGCCGGCGAAGCCACCAGCACCTGCGGCGCCTTCATCAGGGGCACCGCGATGTAGGAGGCATCCTCCAGCTGGGGCGCAATGCGGATGGACAGGTCCAGGCCCTCCGCCAGCAGGTCCAGGCGGCCATCGTCCAGCACCACCGTCGTCTCGATGTCCGGGTAGCGCTCGCTGAAGCGGGAGACCACCGGCATCAGGTGGTGGATGCCGAACGCCGGCGGCGTGCCCACGCGGATGCTGCCGCGCGGCAGGTGCACGGAGTCACGCACCTCCGCCTCCAGCCGCTCATAACGCTCCAGCAGTTCCTGCGCGCTTTCCAGCACGCGCAGCCCGGCGTCGGTCAGCGTCACCTGCTTGCTGTTGCGATTGAGCAGCTGGGAGCCCATGCTGCCTTCCAGCCAGGCCACGTTCTTGGTGACCGTCGCCTTGGAGATGGACAGCTTCCAGGCCGCGCGCACGAAGCTCTGCGAACGCGCAACCTCGGCAAAGACCTGCAGGCACCGCAGTCGATCCATCGGATGTCTCCTGGTTTCTTATCTGGAAACCATACATTATCAATCCCCGGGCGCAGGAGGCCGGTGCCGTTCCTACACTGTCACTCCATGAGCTTTCCCCCGGTCCCGACCCATGAGGTCGTGCAGCTGTCCCAGTGCCTGCATGCCCTGATCAGCCACCTCGACGGGCGCCGCTACGGCGCCCTCGCCGACCTGTTCACCCCGCAGGGCCGGTGGCTGCGGCAGGGGCGCTGGTGCGAAGGGCGCGAGGCCATCCTCCAGGCCCTCGAGTCCCGCCCCCAGGGCATGCGGGTGTTCCATGTCCTGACCAACGTGCTCGTCACCCGCTGCCATGGGGACGAGGCGCAGGCGGATGCCTACATGACCGCCTATCGCCAGCTGGAAGGCGGGCAAGCTGAGTTGTTCAGCATCAACACGGTGGCCACCACTTTTCACCGCGAAGGCGGCCAGTGGCGGATCGCCGAGCAGCAGATGGTGCGCCAGTTCGAGTTCACCGCCGGATGAATGACGTGACGCCTTTCGTGCAGCGAACGCCCGCCATGAAGACGGTCCTGCGACCCGGCGCCGTCGACGGCCTGCGCGCCGAACTGGACTTGCTGGGGGCCGGGCGCGTGCTGCTCGTCACCAGCAACAGCGTCCGCCGCTCGGGCCTGCACGAGCGCGTTTCGCGCCAGTTGCACGGGCTCGAGGTCCTGGACGCTCCGGCCGTGCCGGCGCACTCCTCGGTCGCGTTCGTCGAGGCGCTGGCGGCCCGCAGCGCCGCGCATGGCACGCAATGCATCGTTGCCGTCGGCGGCGGCAGCTGTTCGGACACCGGCAAGGCCGTGGCCCTGCTGATGGCCGAGGGTGGCCGCCTGGCTGACCACGCCAGCCGCTTCACGCCCCCGGACCGGCTGCACGTGCCGGTGCTCTCGCGTCCCAAGCTGCCCATCGTTTCCATTCCGTGCACGGCGTCGGGGGCCGAGGTCACGCCCAGCCTGGGTGTGCGCGATGCCGACGGCCGCAAGCTGCTGTTCACGGACCCGCAGCTCGCCAGTCGCGTGGTCCTGCTCGATCCCCAGGCGAACCTGATGGTACCGGCCTCCCTGATGCTGTCCACCGGCATGAACGGCATTGCGCACTGCATCGAGGGCCTGTACGCCAAGGAGCGCGCGCCGCTCGCGGAGCTGGTGGCGCTGGACGCGCTGCGCCGCTTCGCCGAGGCCATGCCGCGGGTGCATGCGGACCCGCAGGATGTCGAGGCCCGGGCCCGGCTGCTTCATGCCGCCCACCTGTCGGGGCTGGTGCTGGTGAATGCGCGAACCGCGCTGCACCATGCCATCTGCCACGCTATCGGCTCGGTCACGGGCGTGCCGCACGGCGAGGCCAATGCCGTGATGCTGCCCCATGCCCTGCGCTTCAACCAGCCGGCGGTGGAGGGCGCCCTGCAGCGGGCCGCGACCGCGTTGCCGGGTGGCCAGGAGGCCATCGCCTGGATCGAGGCGCTCGGTGGCGCCCTCGGCGTTCCCCGGCGGTTGCGGGACATCGGCGTGCCCGGCGAGGCGCTGGAAGCCATCGCGCACAAGACGATGGGCGAGCGCGGCCTGTACTTCAACCCGCGCCAGGTCCTGGACGCCCGCGAGATCCTCGGCCTGCTGCAGCAGGCCTATTGACCCCTTTTGTACCGGAGAGAGAAACCATGGATATGCGAATCATCCCCACGGGCGGCACGCTGGGCGCCCGCGTCGAAGGCCTGGACCTAGCCCAGCGGCTGGACGACCAGACCCTGGAGGCCCTGTTGCAGGCGCTCGGCCGGCATGGTGTCCTGAAGTACCCCCGCCAGAACCTCACTGCGCAGCAGCTGCGGGATTTCGCGGCGCGCTTCGGCGAACTGGAGATCAACGTCGCCAATGCCTTCCAGGCGCCGGGCCTGCCGGAGGTGATGATCCTGTCGAACATGGTCGAGGACGGCAAGCCGCTGGGCCTCGCCGATGCCGGCCAGGACTGGCACACCGACATGTCGTACAGCCGCATGATCGCCTTCACCAACGTGCTGTATGGCACCATCATTCCCCATCGCGACGGCAAGTCCCTGGGCAACACCGAGTTCTGCAACATGCATGCGGCCTATGAGGCGCTGCCCGGGGACCTGAAGCAGCGGCTGGACGGCATGACCGCCACGCACGACTTCAACAAGTTCTGGGAGATGATGCGCCGCGAGCGTGGCAGCCAGCGCCCGCCCCTGACCGAGGCGCAGCGCCAGGCCAAGCCGCCGGTCTCGCACCCCGTCTTCCTGACCCATCCCATCACCGGCAAGAAGGTGCTTTACGCCAACCCGGGCTACACGGTGCGCATCGACCAGTTGCCCCAGGAGGAAAGCGACGAGGTGCTGGAGTTCCTGTTCGCGCACCAGTTGCGGCCCGAGTTCCGCCATGCGAACACCTGGGAGGAGCATGACGTGCTGATGTGGGACAACATGGGCACCATCCACAACGCCGTGGCGGACTACCTGCCCGGCGAGCACCGCTACATCCGCCGTTGCCAGGTGGCCGCGACGCGTTTCTTCGACGAGAACGGCCAGCCGCGCGCTGGCAATGCCGCTGCGGTGGCGGCGTGAGGCAGGCATGAAGTTCGTTTCCTTCGAGGTGGCAGGCCAGCGCCGGACCGGCGTCGTGCAGGGCGAGTCGGTGCTCGACGCCACGGCGCTCGTCGCGCAGCTGCCCGTGGACGAAGCGGCCCTGGCCGCGCGTGGCATCGAACCCGCCGCCGGCGGGTTGATGCGGTGGGCGCAGGCGGGTGCCCAGGCCCGGGCCGCCCTGGCGGACCGGTTGCATGGGCAGCTCGCGTCGGGCGGGCTGGAGCGCCTGCCCTTGTCGGGGATACGGCTGCTCGCGCCGGTGGCCCGGCCCGGGAAGATCGTCGGGGTGGGGCGCAACTATGCCGACCACGCCAAGGAGACGGGGGTCGACCCCTTCGAGAAGCCGCGCATCATCTTCAAGATGCCGTCGTCCGTGGCTGCGCCCGGCGCGCCTGTGCGCCCGCCCGAGGCGGTCCGCAAGTTCGACTTCGAGGGGGAGCTGGCCGTCGTCATCGGCAGCCTGGCCCGGGACGTGACCGCCGAACAGGCCCTGTCCCATGTGGCCGGCTACACGCTGCTCAACGACCTCAGTGCCCGCGAGTTCCAGTTCGACATCGCACCGCCGCAGACCACGTTCGCCAAGAGCATGGATGGCTTCTGTCCGATGGGGCCGGTGCTGGTCACTCCGGATGAAATCCCTGATCCGCAGTCGCTGCACCTGAGGACGCATGTCAACGGCCAGCTGATGCAGGAGGCGACCACCGCCGACATGCTGTTCCCGGTGGCGACCCTGATCGCCTATGTGAGTCAGTACATGACCCTTGAGCCGGGAGATGTGCTGACCACTGGAACACCCGCCGGCATCGGCGCCTTCCGCAAGCCGCCCGTCTGGCTGTCGGCCGGGGACCGCATCGAGGTGAGCATCGAGCCGATCGGGGTGCTGGTGACCTCCATTACCTGAGGGCTTGCCGGTTCCGAGCCGTCAAGTGGCCCCGAGGGCTGCCCCATGTGTGGCGCAGGCGATGAAGGCGACGGTGTGGCTGGGGACCGGGGCCCTCAAGGCTTGAATTCCAGCTCCCCCAGGCGCTGCATCCACAGGTTCCAGGACCGGTCGATCTGGCCGTCGTTCGCATCCGACGCCAGCTGGGCCTCGCGCGGATTGAGGTAGACCGGCTCTCCCAGTGTTTTCGCGTTCAGCTGCAGCCGGGCGTTGGCCTCGGCATAGATGGCGCGGTACACGACCTGGCGCAGGCTGGCGCCCACCACGGTCGATCCATGTCCCCGCATCAGCACGCAGCTGCGCCCGCCCAGGGAGCGGGCCAGCGCCTCGCCGAGGTAGGAACTGCTGATCAGCATGTCGGTGTCGCCGCCTGCTTCGCGGATCTCGAAGTGGGCCGAGCCTTCGCCTAGGAAGCCTGCCATGTGGAAGATCGGGCGCAGCGGCTGCTCGACGCAGGCGAAGGGGATCACGCTCGGTGAGTGGGAATGCACGACCGCGTTCACATCGGGACGGGCACGGTAGATCTCCCCATGCCAGGGAACGCATGCCCAGCTCATTGGCGAGGTGTTCGCCAAGCAGGCCCGCTACAAGCACACCCACGTGGGCTACAAGGGCGCCGGCCCGGCGATCAACGACCTCCTGGGCAACCAGATCCCGGTGGCGTTCGTGACGCTGACCGCTGCCAATTCCTTCGTGGCGGCGGGCCGGCTCAAGGCCTTCGCTGTCACCTCCAGCCGGCGCATGCCCGAGCTGCCCCATGTGCCCACCTTCAGCGAAATGGGTTACCCCGACCTGGTGGCGACCACCTGGTTCGGGGTGTCGGGTCCGCCGGGCATGCCGCCCGCGCTGGTGGAGAAGATCAACGCCGAGATCCGCAAGGGCCTCAAGACCGAAGCGATGCAGAAGATGATGGCCAACGAGGGCATCCAGTCCCAGGACTGGGACGCGGCCACCTTCACGCTCTATGTGCGCAGTGAAACCGACCGCTGGGTACCGGTGGTGCAGTCCGTGCAGACGAAGTGACGCACCCCCGATCCCTGGTTTGACAACCCGCGCCGGCATCGCGCTGGCGGGCGATGCCTGGAAAACGGGCGGACACCGGGGGCCGGACGAAAAAAAACCGGCCGAGCCGGCTTTTCTTCGGGATTGGCGGGGTCAGTAACGGCCGCCGCCGTAGCCGCCGTTGCCATAGCCGACGTCGGCGCGGTGGGTCGCCC
>JACCDY010657161.1_pt1 | contig 13049 bp, 12 predicted proteins | sample 7446391 | NCBI WGS metagenome assembly JACCDY01 (sample SAMN15323451, study PRJNA562643) | freshwater metagenome | isolation source: river surface water | place: USA:Blue River Watershed | collected 2017-08-18 | reverse complement strand
TGAAGGTAGTTCTCGACATCGTCATGAACCACACCGGCGACGTGATCACATACAACGGCAGCGGCAAGGCAACGATTCCGCCTGGCCGACAGAATGCCAAGAACCCAGCCTGGCTAAACAAGTTGAGCAACTACAACAACCGCGGCGATGTGCGCGACTGGAATGACAAGTTCTGGGCACAGAACGGTGACTTCTTTGGTCTCGACGACATTAAGACAACCAACCAAGAAGTTATCGATGGCTTCGCCGAGATCTACTCATACTGGGTAAACGAATACGGTGTTGACGGTTTCAGAGTCGACACTGCCAAGCACGTAGACGACGCTTTCTTGGGCAAGTGGTGGCCAAAGGTTTTGGCCGCAACCAAAGTCAAGAAGCCGAACCTCTTTGCTTTTAGCGAAGTGTTTGACAGTCGCCAGGATGTGCTCTCGGCATTCTTGCGTAACCGCGGATTGCCTTCGCTTCTCGACTTCGGTTTTCAGGCTGACGCAATTCAATATGCAGGTGGCGACGGCGATGCCGGAAACCTCAACTACGTTTTGCGTCAAGATGACAAGTACACGACTCCAACTCGAAATGCCTACAACCTGGTGACCTTCTTGGGCAACCACGACATGGGTCGAGTTGCTCACCTGTTGCTAAAGAACGGTGCAAAGACAGACACGCTGCTCGCCAGCACACTCTTTGCACACGACCTCATGTTCTTGACCCGTGGCACTCCAACCGTTTACTACGGTGACGAAGTTGGCATGATCGGATACGGCGGCGACAAAGCTGCCCGTCAAGATATGTTCAGCACCCAGAACGTTGAGTGGCAGCGAGAGCCTCGAGTAACTGGTGGGCCAATCGGCACAAAGAACGCGCTAACCGACACAACGAACCCAATCTTCGTGCGCATTCAAGAGCTGAACGCTCTTCGCGCCAAGTATCCGGCAATTGCAACGGGTGCACAGATTGTTCGTGGTGCCGACGGGCCAATTATGGTTTCGAGTCGAATCGACGCAGCCGACAAGCGTGAATACCTGGTCGGCTTAAACAACTCAGCCACAACAAAGACCTTGACGGTAAAGACCAGTTCGCCGTCTACAAAGTTCACATCGGTCTGGGGTGGCGCTGAGGCAATTACCAGCGATGCAACCGGTCAGGTCACCGTGACTGTAGGCCCACGTGCTTCGGTTGTGTTGCGAGCCGACAACCAATTGCCTGTTATCGACAAGGCGGTGAAGCCTGCGCTTCGCGTTGCGATTGACCGTGATGAGAAACTCATGAACCTCACCGCCACTTTGGCCACCGCCGACCCGGCCACCGTCTCGTTTGCGGTAAAGGTAGGCACAGCCAAGACCTGGACATATCTTGGCAGCGACGACGCAGCCGCGTTTGGGCTCTATTACAACTACAGCAGGCTCAAGAAAGGCACCTCGATTCAGTTTGTTGCAATCAGCAAAACCACTTCTGGTTTGATCGCAACCTCTGACGTGAGGGTTGTCAGGGTTCCATAGGGCACCACCTAACGGGCTGCCGACTTCACACAAATTTCGTGTGTTGTTGGCAGCCCGATTAGTTTGATCGGCAACTCAAATTTCTCGCACAGGTGCTTCTCAGCGGTTTGACCCGGCAGAAAAGCACCGCTCGCGTGCATTGTCAGTACCTCCTGATCGACAAGCGCTTGAAGTCGTTGTTTCTGAAGTGCAATGCTGGTCAAGTTGCTAGCAGACGCAGCTAGAAAGAGCACAATCGACAGAAAGATGATGAAGAGCGGAAGCATCGATCCGTCTTGCTTAGCAAACACCTTGCACACGCTCGGCCACACCGCCAACGATCGCAACAACTCGGTAACCCTCAATTCCAGCGCAGCGGTCTTCTAACGAAAGAGACCATCGCTCGGGTTCAAGCTCAAAGACCATTGCCGCCGCATTTGCCGCGACTCTGGCAACTTGAATGTCTGAACTAATCTGCCAAGCCCTTAAAGCCTCGTTCGCTATAGACAAGGCAGCACTTCGCGCCCGCAACTCGCTCTCAAAGCCTGATGACAACAAGATGACTAGTGCTAAACCGGCCGCAAAGAAAAGCACAAACTCCAGCAGCGCGTTGCCACTATCGCTTTGGGCTCTCGAGCGCAGTTGAGGCACGGATAGTCACCGCCTCGGGTTGGAAAAGCATCAAACTCAAAGGCCGAAAAGTGAATTCTGCGACCGCGGCCGGCCTGGCATCAGAAGTGAACTCAACCGTGCAGGAGGCCTGCAATGCCAGAGATTCTGACAGGCAAAGTTTTTCGGCATGAGTCTGGGCTTCTTCGAGCGAGATGTCTGCAAGCGAGCCGAATCTGGCAGCCGAAATTGCGCCTGATCGAAGCAGTGTGTCGCTGTATACATTGATTGCGTAATTCGTTGCCGAGATTGTGATGAGGCAAAGAGGCAGGGCAAGCAAAGCGAACTCAGCGACAGCTGAACCCGCATCCGAGCGCTCAGGTGCGAGAGTTGCCTCGCTTTGGCAAGCAGATCTAGAAAGATGCGACTTTGGCAAGGGCCTGCTCGAAGACGCCGCGCAAAGCTGGTGCCGCGACAGACCACATAAGCACGACTAAACCCGCAGTCATGAGTGTTATCAAAACCCAGCCAGGAACATCGCCCCGTTCATTAGTTGCCGTTATCTTCATTTTCTTCCTTTCAGTTGAAGCCAATGTTCAGGAACCTTACGCTCGGAAAGAGCGCAAACAAGACAGTGGTTGGCAACACCAGAGCGACGAGCGGAATCAACATCTTGGTCTCATTGACCCCCGCTCGCTTGAGAAGTTCAAAAGCTCGACGCTCTCTGAGGCTTTCACTTAGTGCCTCGAATGACTCGACGAGAGGTGTACCTCGCGCGATTGATATCGAAATCTTGTTGACGAACTCTTTCATGGCTGCGGTTGGTTTTCTCTCGCAAAGGGCGGCAAGCTCGCTGCTGATACTTTCTCCGAGTGCAACATTTTTTAGAAAAGTCTTTAATTCTTCTGCAACCAACGATCTCGATCGTGAGGCGACTCTTTCTATAGCCGCGTGTAATGAGTGGCCGGTTAGAAGTGCACCGCACGCTAAATCGATTAGATCGGGTAACTCGGTATCAATCTGTCTGCGCTCGCGCTTTGAAAGATGCGCAACTCTTCTCTTTTTCGCTGCACCCCTAAAGTCGAGACCGCTGCCAGGAACCACCTGAGCCAGTCGCGAGGCTAGGCTCGGCTTTCTGGATGCTGAAACAAAAATTGAAATCGCGATTGCAATCGTGATTGATGAGATTAGTGTTGCGAGCAAAGTCAAGCCAAGACTCGAATCTGCTCATCGACTTTGCCGATTTTGCCGATTAGAAAAACCGCCACAACAGATGTAGCCAGCCCGGCAAGCAAAAGAAGCGAACCTTGCACCGATGCGTATGCGGCGGCGTTCTCGGGTCTCCCAGAAAGCAAAACCACGATCAACCATGGCGCTGCCACCGCAATTTTTGCGGTGCCGAGAACCCATCCTTGTTTGGCCTGAACCTGCTGCGCGATGCTGCTGCCAGACCGAATTGCTCGGCTTTGATGCCGAAGGGCCGAGAGATAACCGGCCCCGCCGGAGTCGTTGACCAATCTCAGCGTCTCAATTGTCGAATCACAAATGCTCAATGCAAATCGGTTCTTCAGCTGCGCTAAGGCGGCATCTAGCCCCAAACCTCTTTCGCACAGATGAAAGGTAAATGCGAAATCTTTAGAAACCAAAAGTTGTGTGGATTCAGCTAAATCACGAATTGAATCGAGCAATGACATGCCGCTCTGAGCTGCCGACTCAAGTGATTCGAGCACAGAGGGCCATTCATCTGCAATTTGGCGGGCTCTGGCCTTGGCTTTCAAGCTAAGCGCTTCGAGGGCGAGTGCTAGCGCAGCAACGCAGACCGAAAGGCTCAAAATCCATACTTGAAAAACGTCTTGCACGAGAGCAAAAACCAGCAGGAGCAAGACAACTGCAATCACTTGCAGGCGCATTGGATTGGCTACCGCAGCCTGGTCAAACCTAATGCGCAGCCAGTTAGTCACTCTTGCCGATCTCAATCAGATCAACTGCGACTTCGTTGATTTTTGCGTTCCAATTGACTGTCGCAATCTGACTCACTCTTCTTTGGCCGTTTTCGAGCATTTCGCAGTGCACAACGATTTCTATGCAGTTCGCCACGGTTGCCTTAACAAAGTCAGCAGAGATGTTTGCACCGGCGAGCAATGGCAAGGTGCAAAGCTTCTGAACAGCTTCGACTGCCGAGTTTGCGTGAATTGTGCAGAGGCCGGGTAGCCCCGAGTTCATGGCGATTAGCAGATCGAGGCTCTCAGCTTCACGCACTTCTCCCACCACAAGTAACTCTGGCCGCATTCTCAAACTCTCTTTGACCAGACGTCGAAGCGAAACCTCACCCCGACCTTCAAGGTTTGGCTGACGGGTTTGAAGAGCCACCCAGTCATAGTTAACCGCGCGAATTTCAAAGGTTTCCTCGACCGTCACAAGCCGCTTTGCCGCATTAGTTTCGGCTATCAACGCACACAGCAAAGTTGTTTTACCCGCCTGCGTTGCGCCAGAGACCAGCACATTCTTGCCAGCTCGAATCTGCCCGGCCAAGAACCTGGCCTGTTGAAGTGTCATAACCTCGCGTTCGACCAAATTTGCGAGTCTCCAAATTTGGGTCGGAAACTTTCTTATGTTCAATGACCAGTGCTCGCGAGCGATGTCTGGAATTATCACGTGAAGCCTTGATCCATCGGCTAGGGCTGCGTCAACGAATGGAGATGAACGGTCTAACCTGCGCCCCGAGTGCCTCAGCATGCGCTCAACTAAACTGCTGATGTCTTCGGCACTAAGGCTCAAGAAAACGCGTTCGGATAGCCCGGCTCGAGATACAAATAGCTCGTTGGGTCGATTGATCCAGATTTCTTCAATCGTTGAATCGTCAAAGTATGGTTGCAGCACACCGTATCCGAGTGATTCTGACTTCACGGTTGAGGCCAGTTCTTGTCTGGCTTCGAGGTCTAGTTGCCGCTTTTGGCTAACCAGGTCTACGGCTCGATCGAGTGCCTCGCCAGCCGATACGCGATTGGTTAACCTTCTTGCCACCTGAGAAATCTCATCTTGAATAGTTGTCATCTCTGCCTCCGCTTGCTAAAGTCGCACGTTCACGCGGATTCTGTCCGACTTTTCCACAGACCGATTTATGGTTTAGAATAAAAAGGTTGCGGGCGTGGCGAAATTGGCAGACGCACTGGATTTAGGTTCCAGCGCCGCAAGGCATGGGGGTTCAAGTCCCTTCGCCCGCACGAATGAAAAACCGGTTGTCTCAGACAACCGGTTTTTTGTTTAAGGCTTTACTTTTGCCCGATCAAGAACTCGACAGCTGCACCGGCGTTTACGATTCCGATGCCGCAAAGCCCTGTGGTTGAAGTCGCGCACTGTCCGCCGGGTTTGAATGGCTTGACGGTCTTGCTAATTATGTTCCAGGCCTCATCGAAGGTGAGGGTTGGTTTGATCGAGTAGAGCAGAGCTACGATTCCTGAAACAACAGGCGCTGCCATCGAGGTTCCCTCTTCGATTGCATAGGTAGGGTTGCCTGGCTTCGACTGACCATCGTTGAAAGTTGAAACCAACTGGCCCTCGGTGCTCGGGGGTGTCTGCGCTTGATCGCGATCGTCGCCGCCCGGAGCAGAAATATCGACGCCTACGCCTTGAGCCGTTGGCGCTGTGAAGTTTGAATACCAGGCACGGTCACCGCTGAATCCGGTTGCACCAACGTTGATTGTTGGAAAACAGTTTCCCGGATACGAGAAGCGGGCATCGGTGTTGAAGTTTCCGGCCGCGGTAATCGTGGTTACACCTGCAGCTTTGGCAGCCTTGAGCGCTTGGCCCGTGCTGCCCAAACGACCACCGGCTGCTATGTCGTCGCAAATCGAGATTCCCGATGTGCCCATAGACATGTTGATTACCTTTGCCGGAGTTGGATTGTCTGGAACACCTGGCACAGATAATCCGGCTGCCCAGTTGATTGCGGCAATTAGGTCTGCCGAGGTTCCGCCATCGGCACCCATTGCGCGAACAGGTTGAATAACAATTCCGGGGGCAACACCCGTGATGCCGATGTTGTTCGATGCTGCCGCAATAATTCCGGCAACATGGGTTCCGTGCCATGAACTTTCGACAAAGTTTCCGCGAGCGTCTGTGTAGTAGTCTCCCGGATCAGACGGATCGGCATCCCAGCCATCGCCGTCGTTAGAGCGGTTTCTGTTGCTTACAAAGTCATAACCGGGCACAACCTGGGCATCGAGGTCTGGGTGCTTGGTGATTCCGCTGTCGATCACTGCAACGACCACAGACTTGATTCCGCGGGTGTAGTTCCAAGCTTTCGGCATGTTGACGCCATAGTCGGCAAACAGGTGCCACTGGCTGCTGTAATACTCGTCTGCCGGTTTGAACTCGGTAACCGCGCTGGTTGAACCACGTGTGTTTGTGGCAACGAGCGAAAGCTTGTAATTCACTCCAGCCGAAAGCCCAACGAAGACACAGGTGTTTGCAATTGTTGTGCAGGTAACGTTTGGCAGACCATCAGCACTCGCAGTTGCCAAGTAGGTCACTGGCAAGCCGCCCTGCTGAGCCAAGTTTTGCTGAATCCATGTTGGGTTCAAAACGCTAGTCACGACGTTTCCACTCGCAAGGATGGGTGGCTGCGGCGCTGTAGTTGGGCGAACAGCAACTACGGCTGACGCGGCCCCGGCTCGAGATGCGCTTGCCAACTTGGTTACCGCTTTGACCCTGAACGTGTAGCGGGTGCCGGCTTCGAGCCCAGTGTTCATTGTGTAACTGAGTGCGGTGCCACGCTTGATTGCTGTGTAACTCTGGCCGCCGTTTGAAGAGTATTCAACTATGTAGCCGGTGATTTTTGCACCGAACAAGTTTCTCGGGGCTTTCCAAGTAAGGCGAACAGCAGCAGTGGTTGGGTTTGCTTTATTGAACGCGTCAACCACTCGCAGCGACTGCACCGCAGACGCCGCACGAAGCGCTGCTAGTGCTGAGCTGCCCCCAACGCTCAAGCTCGCAGGTGAAAAGTTTTGGTTGATCGAAACCATCTCAACGCGAGGGTCTTGCTCGAGAGTTCGGGCAATTCTGCGCGCTTCGCTAATTGCAAGATCTGCAGAAAAGTCTGCGGTGTAGATGTTGTCGCCGAGAGCGTGACCAAAGGTAAGGGCAACCTTGGCGGCGTTTGAACCAGTTGCAAGGCCATCGGCAGCTAGAGGTTCAACATCTGCGCGGTACTTGACGATTAATCCGGTTGCAGTGCCGGTTTCGATTGGGTCAAACGAAGCTTGGGAAGCATTCGCGGGCGCGATTAGCCCGATTGACGAGATAACGGCCAAGACAAGAGCGGCTACCCCACGAAAACGCTTCATGTTGCAAGCCTAAGCGGACGCTCTGTGAAATACCTTAAAACTAGAGGCTCTTCTGCATCAAAACCACGCCCAGCCAGCGACCGAACTTGAAGCCAACCTTGCCTAGCTGACCCTGTTTGGTGAAACCGAAGCTCTCGTGCAGGGCGATTGACGACTCAGCGCCCTTGTCTGAGATAACGGCAACGATTTCTTTGACGCCGGCAGCCTTGCTCGCCTCGATGAGCGATTTCAAGAGTTTGGTGCCAACTCGATTGCCGGTTGCTGCCGGTCGCAGGTAAATGCTGTCTTCAACGGTTCGGCGGTAGGCCGCCTTCTGGCGCCAGGGTGCAACATAAGCAAAGCCGATCACCTGTTTGCTGTCGGTTTCGGCAACTATGAACGGAAGACCGAGCCCTTGAATGTAGTGAAACTTTGATTCCCAATCGGCGTTAGTCATTGAGTCGATATCAAATGTCACAACGCTGTTGGCGATGTAGTAGTTGTAGATCTCTGTGACTGCCACCAGGTCTGCGAGTTGAGCCTCGCGTATGGCTACCTCGTTTGGTCGGCTTTGTTCGCCACCTTTAGCTCGCAGCTTGCGAACAAGCTTCCAGCGAGATTCAGAGTCGAGAGCCATCGAGATTCCTTTTGCACATTTGATTAGCAAGACCAATCTATCGGCTGCTCGCCAACGAAAACGAGTGCGTCATTAGTCTTCGAAAACGGTCTTGAACCGAAGAAACCCCGCCTTGCCGATAGCGGGCTCGGATGCGCGCTCGAAACCACCTGCACATCGGTTAGCAACCTTTGCAAAGCGATGGCTTCGTTGCCCCACAAAATCGCAACGAGCTTTCTGCCGCGAGCGCGATTGAGCACCTTGATTGCCGCGTCTGTAAACCTCGCCCAACCGGCATCGAAGTGGGCTGCCGATGTGCCAGAAGAAGTAGTCAGGTGGCGATTCAGAAGCATTACTCCCTGGTTAGCCCAGCGTTGCAGATCGCCGCCGTTTGAGATCTCTTTGCCTAGGTCATCGCGCAACTCGCGCATCATGTTCTGCAGGCTTCTCGGCAGCGGGCTAACCTCTGGCGCAACCGCAAACGAGAGCCCAATGGCGTGCCCCGGTGTCGGGTATGGGTCTTGCCCTACCAACAGCACACGAACTGAATCAACGGGTTGCTCGAACGCCCGCATCACCAACGGCAACGCTGGGGCCACGGCGCCATCAGTGCTCACTTTGGCTTCGATTTCATCGAGCAAATCACGCTGGCCGGCAAGTGCCTCTTGCCAACTTGGGTGCATCTGCTCAAAGAACATGGGTCAAGCCTAGGCGTGCCAGAATAGCCAAAGACCAGCAAAAGGAGTCACCGTGGATCACAAAGCACTCGTCGCCGAGGCTGCAACCTATCTGCCAGTTCTTCAAGGCATTCGCCGCGACCTGCACCAGATTCCTGAGTTTGCACTCGACCTGCCAAAAACCCAAGAGCGAATTCTTGGCTCAATCAAGGGAATTGGCGAGATTACTCTGGGCAAGAACCTCACAAGCATTGCGCTTCTCATAAAAGGTGCGCACCCCGGCCCAACTGTTTTGCTGCGCGCCGACATGGATGCCCTTGCTGTGCAAGAAGACACCTCAGAAGACTTCAAGTCGACCAACGGCTACATGCACGCCTGCGGTCACGACCTGCACATGGCCATGGGTGTCGGCGCAGCGCATCTAATTGCGACACACAAAGACAAGCTGCACGGCGATGTTGTGGTTTGGTTTCAGCCGGGCGAAGAAGGCCACGATGGAGCCGGTGTGATGCTCGAAGAGGGCGCTCACATGATCAGCGGCAAGAAGCCGATTGCCGCGTATGGCTTACACGTGTTCAGCGCAATGCTGCCGAACCGAGTTTTTGCTTCGCGACCTGGAACGATGATGGCAAGTGCGGGTGACTTGATTGTGAAGGTTCGCGGAGCCGGTGGTCACGGTTCGTCACCATGGATGGCCAACGACCCAATCACTCCCCTGGTTGAAGTGATGTCGGGCTTGCAAACCTTCTTGAACAAAAAACTCAACGCTTTCGACCCCGTGATTGTGAATGTTGGTTGGCTCGAAGCGGGCGACACTCACACCACAAACGTGATTCCTGAAACCGCTTCGTTTGGTGCAACCGTTCGCACCTTCTCGCGCGAGCACTTTGCAAAGTTGCGCGATGTAGTGCCTGAGTTCTTGGCTGGAGTCGCTAAGTCATATGGTGTCGAAATTGAGCACGAATTCAGCAACGCCACCAAGGTGCTGATTAACGACGTCGACGCGGTTGCGCGAGTCGAGCGCGTTGTTAAGGAAACGTTTGGACCACAGAGATATTTCGACATGCCGACCCCGATGGCCGGTGGAGAAGACATGGCTTCGATCATTGAAGAGATGGGCGGTGCATTCATTTTCTATGGAGCACACAAGCCAGGCGTTGACTTCTTGACCGCCCCGGTTAACCACTCGAACAAAGCTGAGTTTGACGACACTGTTTTGGCCGACGGAGCCGCCCTGCTCGCAGCCATGGCTTTTGACCACCTAAGCGAGCCGAGCGCCTAAGTTACCAACCATTACGCAACTCGACAGAGTTGCGAGAGAATTGCCGTCTATGGAATTCCAAAGCTCAGAAGACTCGGTGCCATCAGCCTTCATTACCGAAGAGTTGAGTCGCCAGCTTATCGGCCGCCCGCCCGCCACCGGCGCTTGGCGAGATGGCGACCCGTCTGGCGACCGCCAATTTGCTTCCGTGGGTGAACTTGAGCTTGAAAACGGTCGCAAACTCACTTCGGTTCGCATTGCCTTCGAGAGCTGGGGCAAACCAAACCCCGACAAGAGCAACGCGATTCTGGTATTGCACGCGCTAACCGGTGACTCTCACGCAACCGGCCCTGCCTCAAAACCGCACCCAACCGAGGGCTGGTGGAACGGAATCATCGGCCCTGGTTTGGCAATCGACACAGATAAGTGGTGGGTGATTGCCCCCAACATGCTCGGCGGTTGCCAGGGCTCAACCGGGCCATCATCGCTCGCAGCCAACGGCATCGAATATGGTTCAGACTTTCCATTCATCACAATTCGAGATCAGGTAACAGCGCAGAAGCGGTTCTCTGAGGTCATCGGAGTCAATAAGTGGGCAGCAGTTATCGGCGGTTCGATGGGCGGCATGCAGGCACTCGAATGGGCAATCGAATATCCACAGGCGGTGGGTCGCCTTGCTGTTATTGCAGCGCCGCCGGTTTCTTCTGCCGACCACATCGCTCTGAATTCGGTTCAGGTTGAAGCGGTTATGACAGATCCAGCTTTCAACGACGGGCATTACTACGATGCAAAACCTGGTTTCGGCCCACACCGCGGACTCGCGCTCGCGCGAAGAATGGCGCTATTGAACTATCGCTCACCAAATGAGCTCAACGAACGTTTCGATCGCGCCTGGCAGTCAAATGTGAACCCACTAGGTGGCAGCGGACGTTTTGCGGTTGAGAGCTATCTCGATTTTCACGGCAACAAATTCACTCGGCGCTTTGATGCAAATTCATACATAACTCTCGTAAACGCAATGAACTCGCACGACATCGGTCGCGGTCGAATTTCGGTTGATGCAGCGCTCAAGCGAATCGAAGCAAAGACGTTAGTGGTTGCGATTTCTAGCGACAGGTTGTTTCCGATTGAGGGTCAGCAGATAATCGCGCAAGGCCTCACCTCAAAGTTGGTTGGAGACAAGCTGCACGTGGTTGACTCTGCCTTCGGTCACGACGGTTTTCTAATCGAGCGCGATGCTGTTGGCCCGCTGCTTGAGCAGCTGTTGAACAACTAGTTCGCCGGCACCGTTTTGTCGACCTTGGCTAGTGCCGAGAGACGAATGTTGGCCCAAACCAAAAGCGCGATGTAACACAAGTTGCGAACGCTAACCAGCCCCAATGCAGCCGGGTTGAGTTGCAGCAAATCTTGGTAGAACACCGGATAAACCAGGTTGGTTAGCAAGGCAATCGCAATAACCGAGAACAGCGGCAAGCGCCATTTCTGAGCCGAGAAAAGAATGCCGAGAATAACCGGCACGGCCAGCCAGGTAACAAACTGCGGAGAGCCGACTTTGTTGAACACAATCAGGTCGAGGGTTGCCGTGAGCACCGCAACCGGCATAATCACCCGATAACTAGCGCCCGCCTTCGCTGCTCGCCAGGCCAAGAAAGCCGTGATTGCAATGGCCACGGCCATGGCTGCCGTCATCAGCGAAGAAACTAGGTTGACCCCATCGCCGGCCACCTGAAAGGTAAGCATGACGGTGTCGTAGTAGATCTCGTTGTTGCTTAGCCCCAAAACACCAGCCCACAAGAAGAATCCGGCGATAGGTGACTCGATTTGAATTCCTCGGTCACTCTGATTAGCCAAGAAGCTGAACATGCTCATGTTTGCCCCGAGCAAAAAGCCGACCACAACGATAATCGCAGCGGTGGTGGCTGCCGAAATCAGAATTCTCAAGCGATACTTGCTGGCTGCCATTGCCGAAACCAAAAGTGCCGCTGGCCAGATCTTGATGGCAGCGCCCACGGCAAACCATGCGGTAGAGGCGTTTAGCTTGCGATTGACTAGAGCCATTACACCGAGCAGCGCAACAGCCACGCTGAACGAATCAACCCGAGAAATCGACACCGGGCCGAGAACGACCAAAAAGAAAATCCAAAACCACGCCGCACTAAATCGAAGTTGCGAATCGGAATTCTGTTTTCCGAAGTTTGCAATCATCGCAACCAGCAAGAGATTTAGCGCGGTGATTATGGTGAGCCAGCCTGCTTGAAAATCGTTTGGGTTTATCAGTGCGCTCGCCCACATCGGAATCATCGCCGGATAGGGGTAAACCCAGTCGACATTGATTCCGAGCAGCTTCTGTGAGTCGATCATGAACTGCACCCACGGTTGATAAGCAAACAAGATGTCGCCCATCGGGGTGCTAGGCGAGCGAAGCCCGGTGTAAATCAACCACAGGTGTGCGAAGAGACCCGCAATAAGTAGTAGCCAGATGCTTTCGAATGGCTTGCGTTTTGCAGATTGAACAAGATCGGTCATGAGAGTTCTGCGATTACCTTTCTAACCGACTCGGCAACATCCATGGCTGAAAGTGGGCCGTCGAGATGCGCAAGTTCGGCCGCGCGCGAGTGCAGCTCAACTGCGAGCTCGATTACGTCGAGAAAAACTTGCTCGTCGGCGAGCACCGCATCTTTGTTTGCTGAGAGAAGAGAGCCGAGCATTCCGGCGAGCACGTCACCGGTGCCTGCGGTTGCAAGCTGTGCAGAGAGCGGGCCAAGCGTGCGCACATCGCCGCTCGCCGTGGCCAAGTGGGTGAGGCTGCCCTTGAGCAAGACAACGCAACCGGTGAGCTTGGCAGCCAGAACGGCCGCTTCGACTGCCGAGGTCTCGACCTCGGCCCGAGCGATTGGGTGGCCAAGTCGAGTTAGCAACGCTGCCAATTCGCCGGCGTGCGGGGTTAGAACCGTGCGGGTGGGATGCTGCGAGAAGTCGACCATCGCCAGCGCACCGGCGTCTGCCACCGCAATCTCAGCGGCCGCGAACTGGGTCAAAACGTCGAGAACCTCGGTGGCGTCTGGGTCGTGATCGGCTGAAATG
>JACCDY010944107.1_pt1 | contig 13050 bp, 9 predicted proteins | sample 7446391 | NCBI WGS metagenome assembly JACCDY01 (sample SAMN15323451, study PRJNA562643) | freshwater metagenome | isolation source: river surface water | place: USA:Blue River Watershed | collected 2017-08-18 | reverse complement strand
GATTCTAAAAGTGACGAGGGCATATTAGCCGGAGGTATAGGGGGTGTAATTAGAGCATTTAATTTATTTTCTGGAATATTTAAATTCATATCGCCCGATAAAAGAATAAGCTGATTCGCAACGATTTCGCGTTGACGCATAAGATCGCTAAGTTGAGCTGAAAGATTATTTAAAGCTGCTTCTGCTTGATGAAGATCAAGCGCTGATATAAGCCCACTTTTCAAACGCTTTTTGGTTAGTTCTAAATTTTCTTTGCGAAATACCACATTATCTTTTAAAGCTAGTATTTGTGAATCAATACTTCGTAATAATAAGTAATTACTTGCAAGCGTACTCTGTAAACTCAGTACCACAGTATCTTTTGAATATTGAGAGGCAATGTATTCTGCCCGAGCTGATTCTTTTGCTCGACGTAATCTTCCCCAAAAATCTAGCTCAAATGATGTGCCTAATTGAATATTAAAATTTTTACGAAAAGGCCGCACAAAGCTTGGAGGAATAATGCCAGTTTCAGTGGCTTTGCTGCGATTTCCCTGAGACGTTAAATCTACAGAAGGTATTAGAGCTGCACCTACTTGTTTTAAATATGCATCAGCCTCTTCTAATCGCGCAATGGCAGCCTTTATATCTACATTCTTATTTATTGCTTTATCCATGAGGTCATCAAGTACCGGATCTTGATAAAGCTTCCACCAATTATTTAAATCTGTGGCTATATTTTCCTTATTAACTTCTTGATGGTAAGCATTAGGTAAATTAATTTCTGGGCGTTTATAGTCAGGCCCAACGAGAGTGCAACTTGTAATGAAAATCAGAGATATTAAAAATATGATCTTCATTGTTTGTTTTTAAATTCTTCAGCAATTTTTATATAAGTACCAATACGATCTTTTTGATATTTACTTAACCATACAAAAAATAGAGGAATAAAAATAGTTGCAATAAAAGTTGCCAAGATCATACCGCCGAATACACCAGTTCCCATAGACTGTCGCGCGGCTGCACCCGCCCCTGTTGCAAAGACAAGAGGCACAATTCCAAAAACGAATGCCATGGATGTCATGACAATAGGTCTAAATCGAAGACGAGCAGCTTCAATCGCTGCCTCCATGAGAGGCATACCTTCTTCCATTTTTTGGCTTGCAAATTCAACAATTAAAATTGCATTTTTAGCAGCAAGACCTATTAAGGTAATTAAACCAATCTGAAAATAAATATCATTTGGCATCCCGCGAATCATGATAGCTATGAGAGCGCCAGTAATTGCAAATGGCACAGCCATAATCACTGCAAGCGGTAATGCCCATGTTTCAAATTGTGCAGCTAAAATCAAAAATACCATAATAATAGCGAAACCAAATGCAAAGAGAGCTGCAGAGCCTGTACGTTTTTCTTGATAAGCTTGTCCTGTCCAAGCCATTTGATAGTCATCAGGTAAGCTCTCTTTTGCAATTCTCTCAACAAGTTTAATTGCCTCACCTGAGCTTACGCCAAAAGCGCCGCTTGCTAAAACCTTAGCTGAAAGAAGACCGTTAAAACGTTCAAGTTGTTCAGCACCGACAATACTATTTACTTTACTTACTGCTGAAAGCGGAACCATAGTCCCAGTATTTGAGCGTACATAAACTTTCCCTAAATCATCTGGCTTCATTCGATAAGGTGCTTCGGCTTGAAGTTGCACACGATAAGTTCTACCTGATTTATTAAAGTCATTGACATAAAGTGAACCCATGGTGCTTTGAAGCGTGTCATAAATACTCGAAATAGGAATGCCCATACTCACCGCTTTAGCTTCATCTACTTCAATAAAGAGTTGAGGCACGGTGGGCCTAAAAAAAGTATTAACACCTGTAAGGCGAGGTTCTTTGTTAAGTGCCTCAACAAATAAGTTCACTGCTGTAAATAAACGTAATGGATTAGTATCATTACGGCTTTGAATATAGATTTCCATGCTGCCGGAATTACCTAATCCACGAATGGATGGAGGATTAAAGGCAATAGCAAGTCCATCAGGTTGCATCATACCAATTCCGAAAAGTTTTTTGACGATATCATTCGCAGAACTTTTTCGTTCCGCCCAATCTTTTAATCTTACAAACATAGTGGCTGAGTTTGATTTGTTACCCCCACCAATAAGATCATAACCATTCACTGCGAATTGGAATGTAGTTGCTGAGTCTCTGGCAATTGCAGATCTTACAGCTTCTGTGGTTTTAGATGTTCGACTAATGGTAGCCCCATCAGGAAGCATGACCGCAGTAATTACATAGCCTTGATCTTCAGAAGGTATAAAGCTTGTGGGTGTAACTTTAAAAAGAAAAAAAGAACTAATCACAATACCAATAAAAACAATACCACCAATAAGACGATGATGGAGGGTGTTTTTAACGACCTTAATATAAAAATGAGTTAAACGATTAAAGCCATTATTAAAGCGATCGAAAAATTTAGAATGAATATTGTTTGGATTTAAAATAATTGCACATAATGCAGGCGTGAGTGTTAAGGCCACAATCCCAGATATCACCACAGCAATAGCTACTGTCACTGCAAACTGACGATAAAGCTCTCCTGCGATACCACCCATAAATGCAACTGGTACAAAGACGGCACACAAAACCAATACAATAGCAATTACTGCAGCAGCCACTTGTTCCATAGATTTAATAGCAGCCTTAATGGGAGAAAGTTTTTCTTCCGACATCAAGCGCTCAATATTTTCTAAAACGACAATAGCATCATCAACTACGATACCAATAGATAAGACCATAGCAAAAAGTGTCAGTGTGTTTATTGAAAAACCAAAAAGATATAAACCTGCAAATGTACCTATGAGAGATATTGGTACCGCAATGATAGGAATTAAAGTGGCGCGCCAATTTTGTAAAAATAAAAATACGACAAGCACTACAAGAAGCATTGCTTCGCCCAACGTTTTAAATACTTCTTTCATAGATGCTTTTACAAAATTACTTGTGTCATAAGGAATTTCAAAATCCATACCCTTAGGAAAGCGCTCTTTGAGTTCTGCCATTTTTTCTTTAATACCTTTGGCTGTATCAAGAGCGTTCGCACCTGTTTGAAGGAAAATAGGAATGCCTACGCCGGGTTTGCCATTCAATGTGGTATTAATATCATAGGTTTGTGCACCTAATTCGATGCGTGCAATGTCCTTGAGATAGAGAATGCCATCAGGCCCGCCAGCTCTTACGATAATATTTCCAAATTGGTTAGGATCTAACAATCGACCTTTTGCATTCACTGTATATATTAGCTGTTGATCAGTGACTGAGGGTTCTTGGCCAATTTTACCTGCAGCATATTGCGCATTTTGGCTTTGAATGGCAGCTGCGATATCACTGGTCGTAATGCCAAGCTGTGCCATTCGATCTGGTTTTAGCCAGATTCGCATAGAGTAATCGCGAGCTCCAAAAATATTAGCATCACCCACACCTTTGACGCGTTTGATTTCATCTAATACGTGTAACGTTGCATAGTTACTTAAATAAAGTGGATCGAATTGTTTATCTTTTGACGTGAGCATGACCACTAAAAGAATGTCATTTGATTTTTTTTGCACAATGACACCTGTGCGCCTTACCATTTCTGGTAAGCGAGGAGAAGCGATATTCACACGGTTACTTACATTGAAGGTAGCCTGATCAATGTTGGTGCCAATTTCAAAAGTTGCAGTTATATTGAGAGTGCCGCTAGAATCGGTGCTTGAATTAAAATAAAGAAGACCTTCAACGCCACTTAATTGTTCTTCAATAGGCCCTGCTACCGTTTTCGAGAGTGTTTCAGCACTTGCACCCGGATAGCTAGCAGTAATAACTACTGTAGGTGGTGCAATTTGTGGATATTGTGCAATAGATAACTTCAGAGCAGCTGCAATTCCAGCTAGGACAATAATGATCGAAATTACCGCAGCAAAAATAGGCCGTGTAATAAAAAACTTACTCATTATTTTTTGAAGTTAGGCATGTTAGTCACAGACATGCCAGGACGCACTTTAATAAGATTATCGATAATGACTTTATCGCCAGCTTGAAGTCCTCCTAAAATAACCCAATCTTTTCCTTTCCATTCGCCCGTGATCACAGGGCGAGGTATAGCTTGATTTTTTTCATTGACGACAAATACAAACTTACCTTGATCGGAATTAAGCACAGCCAATTGAGGTAAGAGAAATACACCATCTTTTTTACCCGAAGTCACAAGTACACGTACGAATTGTCCTGGCAAAATTTGATGTTCATTATTTTCAAATGTTGCTCTCAACTCCTGGGTGCCAAGTGATGGATTAATTTCACTTGCTGCAAAATTTATTTTTCCTTTTTTAGAGTATTCATTTCCGTCAGGCAGAACAATAGATACTTCTTCTACATTTTTTTCATTTAGTGCACCACCAAGTTTTTTAAGTTCGTTATCAGAAAAACTAAAACGTACCCAAATTGGATTAACTTGAACTAATGTCGTAAGCAAACTTGTATTCGCAGAAATGAGAGCACCTTCAGAAAATTGAAACCGACCAGAAATACCCTCAACAGGAGCAGTCACATTGGTATAAGAAAGATTTAGTTCGGCTTGTTTTAAATTTGCACGACTTTGAGCGAGAGCTGCAATACTAATTGATTCATCTGATATTGCGTTATCAAATTCACGCTGACTAATTGATTGAGATTCGATTAAACTTTCTAAACGTTTTTTTTCACGCTTTGCTTGTTCAGCTCGAGCAAGGCTCTGATTGTATTGAGCGCGTGATTGATTTAGGGCGATTTTATATGGTTCAGGATCAATCACGAACATAGTTTGACCAGCTTTAACTGCAGAACCTTCACTATATTTTCTTTTTAATAAAATACCGCCAACACGAGGTCTAATTTCAACTTCTTTTGCTCCCTCTGTTTGGCCCACAGCTTCAGCTGTTATAGGAATGCTCGAGGGTGTTGCTTCGACTATCGTTACAGGCAATACAAAATTAGGTGCTATACCATTTTGCTCAGGAGGCTTATGGCAGCCAACCATAATAAGCATGAGAAAAAGGGGAGGTAAAATAAATCTTAACAATAGGAGATGGCTGAACAACTGAACCCCAAATTTAAAATGTGGATGAATAAAATGTATCTTATATTTGTCTCTATTTTACTCTGAAATATGAGCGCATGGGATTATGCAAAATTTTTTTTAATACTTTAAATATTAAATTTAACTCTTAAATTTTGTAGATAAATAAATGAGGTAAGAGCCAATAATAATATCAAGTAGAATCCATACTAATATTGAAAAATGAAATGGAAGAAAGGGATTGTCTACAATTAAAACGCCAATTAAAAAAGCGATATGGGGCCCACTTAGCTTAACCCATTTGTTAAGCAAAATAAATGCGACACCAACAAAGACAATAACTCTAAAATAATCATAAAAACTTTCAGGCAATGGAAAGGCAGCAATAAAATAGAGTAAGGCAATAGCCCTTTCCATAAAGATTATTTTTTTTACATTACTTAACAAAATCAATAGCAGCTTCTAATGTATCAAAACTTGGAATAATTTTATCCAAGCCAGAGATGGTAATAACCATATTTACATCTGGTTGCGTACCAAATAATGCGAACTTACCTTTGCGGGCGTTAATTGCTTTAACACTTGAAATTAAAAGTCTGATGCCGATTGAAGAAATATATGGCACTTTTGACATATCAGTGATCACAGCCGTTCTTGGAGAAGCTGTCATCCCAGCAAATTTTGTCTCTATTTCTCCAACACCTTGAATATCAAGGCGCCCTGATAATGTTATTTTTGTAATTGACCCATTAATTTGTTCTTCACTAATTTCCATATCATCTCCTTCTGCATTAGAGCTTTTTGGTTAACTTATCACTAAAATAACACAATTTGATTATAAATTCAGTGTTATATTTGAAGAAGAAAAGTGAGAATAAAATTGGAAAATTTGAAAATATAAAGCCTCAATAATATGAAACATTTAGAAATGAATTTAAGAAATAATATTTCTGATTTTAATACTTTAATTTATAAGCTTGAGGTTTTTTTTAAAGAAAATAATATTTCTAATATTTTAATGCCAACGACTTTAATTTTAGAGGAGCTTTTTACAAATACTATTACACATGGCGCCTCGGATGGAAGAGAAGTTCTCATACAAATTAATTTAAATATTGATGAAGATCAACTAATCATGACCTATAAAGATAACGGGATTCCATTTAATGTGCTTGAGCTTCCAAATCCAGATTTGACTGCATCAATAGAAGATAGAGAAGTTGGAGGCCTTGGTGTTTATTACGTAAGAACTCTTTCAGATTCGGTTAAATATGAGCACACAGAAAAAAATAATGTAATACAAATAAAAAAAAGGTTAAGTAAATAATTTTCTAAAGGCAACTTTCACAAGTAAAAAGAAAACTATGGCAAGTATCGAACAAGCGCAAAAACTCATCTTAGAGCTTTTAAAAGATTTTGAAGAAGATACTTTAGAAATTTTAAGACATAGCCCCGTTGCAGTTAGGATCATGAGGGTATCTGATCGCCATATTACTTTTGCTAATCCTCGATATATGGAAATGTTTAAGGTCAAAGAAAAGGACCTACAAACTTTAACCCCTCTTCAGGTATATCAACATAAAGAGGATTTTGAAGCGCTCAGTATCCGTATAAATGCGCAAGAAAATATTGTAGATGAGGTGTTGGCAATGAAAACTCTGGCTGGAGATTTATTGCAAGTTATGGGGTCATTTCATCATATGAAATACCTTGATCAAGATGTTGTTGTTGCCTGGTTTTACGATGTCACGGCGGCTCATCAGGCGAAACAACTTGCCGAAGATGCAGCAAAAATGAAAAGTGAATTTTTAGCCAATATGAGCCATGAAATTAGAACACCAATGAATGGCATTATTGGTATGGCACATTTAGCCCTTAAAACTGATTTAAATCCAAGGCAACGAGATTATGTCCTCAAGATTCAGCAGGCAGGTAAACATCTTTTAGGTATTATTAATGATATTTTAGATTTTTCTAAGATTGAAGCAGGTAAGTTAACCATAGAAGAAGTAAGTTTTGATATTGATGAAATGATGTCAAATATTTCGAGCATGATTAGTCAAAAATGCTCAGAAAAAAATTTAGAACTTATTTTTAAATTGCCTACTGATCTTCCTCACAAACTCATTGGTGACCCATTAAGACTCTCACAAATTCTAATTAACTATGGAAATAATGCAATTAAATTCACAGAAAAAGGAGAAGTAATAATTTCGGCAGACATTCTTGAACAAAATGACGAAACTATTTTTCTAAAATTTAATGTATCTGATACCGGCATTGGATTAACGCCAGAACAAAAAGGTAAATTATTTCAGTCATTTCAGCAAGCAGATACTTCGACCTCGCGAAAATTTGGTGGGACTGGTTTAGGACTTGCCATATCAAAACAACTAGCCAATCTGATGGGGGGTGACGTAGGTGTTGATAGTGAATTTGGTAAAGGCAGCACATTTTGGTTTACAGCTAAATTTAAACTTGATAAAACCATAACAAAGAGAGTTTTATTTAAAGAGGATTTAAGTAGTAAATCTGTTTTGGTGATTGACGATAACGAATCCGCAAGAGTGATTATTGAAGATATGTTAATTGCCATGTCACTAAAGGTGGTTGCAGCAGAATCAGCAGAAAAAGGTTTGCAAGCAATTATTGATGGTGATAAACAAGGCACACCTTTTGATATGATTTTTGTCGACTGGCATATGCCATCAGGAATGAACGGTATTGAATTTGTGAGAGCATTGAAAAAATTGATTATTAACAAAAAACCACCGTGTGTTCTTGTAACAGGCTATGCAAAAGATGATGTGATAAATGAAGCGACAATAGAAGGCATAGAGCATGTGATCGCAAAACCAATTAATGCCTCTTTACTATTTGAAACTATCTTAAGTATTTTCAATTTAGAAGCTCCAGAAGATAGCGCACAAAAAACCTATAACAATCATACAAAAATAGATCTCAATAGATTTAAAGGCACAAGAATTCTTCTTGCAGAAGATAATTTACTTAATCAACAGATTGCAACTGAGATATTAGAGGACGAAGGATTTGTGGTAGAAATAGCTAATAATGGTGAAGAAGCTGTCAATATGACGAATAAATCGCAATACGATATTGTGTTAATGGATATGCAAATGCCTATTATGGACGGACTTGAAGCAACGAAAACAATCCGCCAAAAATTTTCTAAAAATGATTTACCAATTTTAGCAATGACAGCTAACGCATCTGATGCAGACAGGGATAAGTGTTTAGAAGCTGGGATGAATGCGCATATTACAAAGCCGATTGATCCAAATTCATTATTTGCTGGACTTGCTAAATGGATTAAGGAAAAAAATTCAAAATTAATAAATGATGAAAAGACCTTAATCAGCGCAAAAGAAGAAATAAAGGTTCCAGAAATTTATGGGCTAGATTCTCGCTTGGGACTCCAGGTTGCGGCAGGAAAAGTTTCTCTTTATATAAAAATGTTAAAAACATTCTCTAATGATCAAATAAATGCAGTAAGTGATATTAAAAGGGCTCTAGATATAAAAGATTATTTAACAGCCCAAAGAGTCGCTCATACTCTTAAAGGAACATGCGGCAGCATAGGGGCAATTGAAATACAAAAAATAGCAGGTGAAGTTGAGGGGCAATGTTTAGATAAAATACAAGTTGATGAAATTATTAAAAATCTTGACCTAATTCAGCCTAAATTAATAAGCATTATTGATAGCATTAAAAAAACTTTGCCCGAGGATAAAAAATTAACTTCAACAACAATCTTTGACGATAGCCAAATTAAACTATTAATTAATAAATTATCAGAATTATTAGCAAATAACGATACTGAAGCAAATGATTTACTTGAAAAGTCTCCAGAAGTTTTTATCCAATATTTTGGAAAAGACATGTTTAGTAAAATTTTTGATGCATCACGAAATTTTGATTTCGAATCAGCATTAAATTTAGTAAATGAAAAGTTAGTTAAATAATGACTACAAAACCAACCATACTGGTGGTAGATGATACGCCTGCTAATCTTCAATTAATGAGTGGGCTGCTCCAAGAAGACTATAAAGTAAAAGCAGCAACAAACGGCGAAAAAGCTTTAAAAATTGCTTTTACAGATCCCCAGCCAGATCTTATTTTATTAGATATCATGATGCCAGAAATGGATGGTTACGAAGTTTGTAAGCGACTTAAGGCAGATGAAAAAACGAATCAAATACCTATTATATTTCTAACTGCTAAAGCTGAAACACAGGATGAAGCATTGGGCCTTTCACTGGGGGCTGTTGATTATATTACAAAGCCTGTCAGCCCTCCCATTGCTCAAGCCAGAATAAAAACGCATATTGAGCTTTATCGCCAAAAAAGAGAATTAATTGAAAGTCAGCGATTGCTTGCAGATGAAATTAATGAGGCAGCTGCCTATATTAGGAGTTTATTACCATTACCATTAAAGGGTAAAGTGAGTACTTCTTGGCAGCATATTCCGTGCTCGTCTCTTGGAGGTGATGCTCTTGGATATCACTGGATTGATGAAGATCACTTGAGTATATATCTAGTCGATGTTTGTGGTCATGGTGTGGGGGCTGCAATCTTATGCATATCTGCTATCAATGCAATTCGTTCACAATCTCTCACAGACACAAATTTTAGGAGCCCGGCCTCTGTTTTAAAAGCCTTAAATGAAGCTTTTCCCATGGAAGATCAGAATAATAAATATTTTACTATCTGGTACGGTGTTTATCATAAGAAAAATCACGAATTAATTTTTTCAAGTGCGGGCCATCCTCATGCAATTTTATTTACGGGAAGTGATTTGAATAATAAAATACTTCAAACTCTAACCTCTGGAGGGTTGGCAATTGGTATGATGGGGGGTATCAATTTTAATGAAACTATTGTGCCATTAAATAATTTCAATAAGCTTTATGTATTTAGTGACGGAGTTTACGAAATTACGCAAAAAGATGGCAAAGAGATGAATCTAGATGATTATACAAAGCTTATGAAAGAGAATTTTAGTGACTTGGAATTACTCGAATCAGAAAAAGTTTTAGAAAAAATTAAAAGCTTAAAAAATGAAATTGGCCCATTTGATGATGATTTTTCCCTCGTTGAATTAATTATTAACGAAAATTAAATATGATAAAAATATTTTTACTTGTTCTTTATATCCTTATTCCATTGCAAGCTAATGCAAATAAAGAAATCCAGCCTATTTCTAATCTTGAAGATCTTAAAAATAAAAAAATTGGAGTTATGCTGGGATCAACACATGATGCATTTGCTCACAAACATTATCCTGAAGCCGATATTTTGCAATACAAAAGTCCTGCCGATGTATTACTCGGAGTGAAAACAGGCAAGGTTGATGTGGGTATTTACAATAATGTTTCACTCACAGAAATATTAAAAATAAATCCTGATTTAGCTGTAATCGACAAACCTTTTGAGTTTAGTCCTGTAGGTTTTGGTTTTAGTAAAAAAAATGTCGAGTTACATACACAATTTAATACTTTTTTTCAAACTATAAAAGATAGCGGTATTTACGATGACATGATTGAAAGGTGGACTAAAAAAGGCATTACTGATATGCCTAAAATAGATACTCCAAATAAAAATGGCTTATTAGTAGCAGGCCATGTAAGCGATGTAGGTCTCCCATTTGTTACTTTACGCAATAATGAAAATATTGGTTTAAATATTGAGCTTGCTAAAAGATTTGCCGCATATTTAGGTAAGGATATTCGATTTGACGATATGGAATTTGGAGGGCTTATTCCTGCTCTTACTACAGGCAAGATTGATTTTATTGCAGTCACTCTCATGTTTACTGAAGAAAGGAAGCAAAAAATTAATTTTGGCGAACCATACTATGAAATTGGTATGAGCGCATTTGCCCTTAAAAAAAATATTGCCCTTTATAGTCGTGAAAATCACACTCTAGACAGCCCAACATTTTTTAAAAATATTTTAAATAGTTTCCAAAGTAATATTATTCAGGAAAAGCGTTATTTACTTCTTTGGGATGGATTAAAAACTACAATAATAATTTCGATACTAGCTATAATTTTTGGCACTTTTTTGGGAAGTATCATTTGCTTTTTAAGGATGTCTAGAAATAAATTCTTAAATATTCCTGCGAAGATATATATCAGTATTTTAAGAGGTACTCCAGTTCTTGTAATATTAATGATTATCTTTTATGTAGTCTTTGCATCAGTGAATATTAATCCTATTATTGTTGCAACTATTGCATTTGGGATGAATTGTGGTGCTTACGCTGCTGAAATTTTTAGAAGTGGCATTGAGGGAATAGAGAAAGGCCAAATGGAAGCAGGCATTGCTATGGGCTTTAATAAAATAAAAACCTTCGTTTATATTATTCTTCCTCAAACTATTAGAAGAATCCTTCCAATTTATAAAGGTGAAATTATCACATTAGTCAAAATGACTTCCATTGTTGGTTATATTGCGGTCCAAGATTTAACTAAAGCGAGCGATATTATAAGAAGTCGAACATTTGATGCATTTTTCCCCCTAATTTTTATTGCGATTTTATATTTCTTAATCTCATTAATTCTTATCCAGTCATTAGATTATCTTGAAAAAATTACAGATCCAAAATTTAAACGTAAAGTTAGAACGAAATTATGATTAAAGTTGAAAATCTTTCTAAAAAATATGGCGATCTAGTTGTACTAAAAAATATTTCTACAGAAATAAAAAAAGGCGAAGTTGTCTCAATTATAGGACCATCTGGCACTGGGAAAAGCACTTTCCTAAGATGTCTTAATCTTCTAGATGTGCCAAGTAGTGGAAGTATTTATATTGATGGCAAAAATATTTTAGATAAAAAGATTGATGTATCGAAAATACGTCAAAAAATGAATATGGTATTTCAGTCATTTAATTTATTTTCTCATCTGTCTGTTTTAGAAAATCTTACTTTAGGACCTATGAAACTTAAAGGGATGAGTGTCGATGCGGCAGAGAGTAAATCGATGGATTTATTAAGGCTTGTAGGTCTAGCTGAAAAAGCAGAAAACTATCCCGATGAACTTTCTGGGGGTCAAAAACAGCGTGTGGCAATTGCACGTTGTCTTGCGATGGAGCCAGAAATTATTTTATTTGATGAGCCAACTTCAGCGCTAGATCCAACTATGGTAAGTGAGGTTTTGTCAGTGATTCGGCGTTTAGCTAAAGAGGGTATGACAATGATTATTGTCACCCATGAAATGGCATTTGCGAAAGACGTTTCAAATCGAGTATTTTATATGGACCAGGGGTTGATTTATGAAGAAGGCTCTCCTCAGCAAATCTTTGATGCACCTAAAAAAGATAGAACAAAAGTATTTATTAATCGCATTAGAAATTTTGTATTTAATATAAAAACAGAAGACTTTGATTTTTATGCGCTTAATGGCGAAATCGAGGCTTTTTGTGAAAAGCAACTAGTGCCTAAATTAGTGAGAGCTAACTTACTCCGTGTTGTTGAGGAGCTGCTTATTTTATATAAGCCCTTTTTAAATAAACTTGAGTTAGATCTTGAAATTACTCACTCAGAAAAAACCAACCAACTTGCCTTAACTTGCCAAAGCGAAGGCCATAGATTTAATCCATTGGAAATTAATGATTTAGAGGATGACATTGGTTTAAAAATTATTAAAAAGTTTACTGAGGCGGTTAACTTTGAATGGAAAGATAATAAAAATAGACTAGAGCTGATATTTAATAATTAATTTGATAAATAAAATAGTATTTTTAGAGAAAGAATTTTGACCAAACAATTTAAATTTTCAATTTTTTTTGTATTCGCTTTATTTTCATCAATGATTTTGTCAGGGTGTAGCGATAAAGAAAAAGTTATTATTACTGATATCAAACAATTACATGATAAAGAATTTGGAATTCCTACAGGGACTGTTGCAGACAAGCTTGTATTATCTATATTTCCAAATGTAAAATTTCAATATTTTAATT
>JACCDY011372748.1_pt1 | contig 13052 bp, 10 predicted proteins | sample 7446391 | NCBI WGS metagenome assembly JACCDY01 (sample SAMN15323451, study PRJNA562643) | freshwater metagenome | isolation source: river surface water | place: USA:Blue River Watershed | collected 2017-08-18 | reverse complement strand
AGAAAAAAGCGCGAAGTATATAAAAGTGAGTATAAGAAGGACCTAAAAAGAAAGATGTTGAACGCCTGTAAAAAATGGTAAAAATGAGTAAAGTATAAGTTCTAATTACATATGCCTTACGAAATTTCAACTCTTTCTACTCAATCAAAAATAATTCATAAATATAAAAAAATAATGAAAATAATTTAAAAATAAAACAATATATAACATTATAAATAGTAATGGAGATATATAAAGTGATTGAAGATTTTGAAAATTATGAAGTGTCAAACCTTGGAAATGTAAGAAATAAACAAACAAAGAAGATATTAAAGCCATGTGATAGTAAGAAAGGATATAAACTTTTGTCATTATCTAAAAATGGAAAATGGTGTACAAAACAAGTCCACAGGATAGTAGCACAAGCATTTATACCCAATCCACATAATAAACCAATAGTAGACCATAAAGATAATGACAGAACAAATAACAAAGTGGAAAATCTACGATGGTGTTCTAGTGAAGAGAATAGTTGGAATAGAAAGTCATCCAATCCATTAGGCAAAGGAATAAGTTATTGGCCAAGTCCTGATAAATCTTGGGCGGAATTTAGAGCGACAATATATCATAAAGGAATAAACTATGATTTGGGTGATTTTTGGACGCAGGAAGAAGCTCAACAAGCGAGATATGAAAAAGCGAAAGAACTGTTTGGCGAATTCATGAATGAATGTGAAAAACCACAAGAAATAGAAGTGAACATCAACATCAAGAAAGTGAAAAATAAAAACATCAAAGTGAAAGTGAATATTGTGAATGAAGATGAAGATGAAGAATTGAGAGAATTGATAGAATTGGAACGTGAATTTGATGAGTTGTTGAAAAAATAAAAGAACGTTCGTTTTGTTCACTTATAAGGATTATTTTTTGTAATTATTAAGATCCAATTTTAATTTATTGGGTCTTCTTTTTTAATTATTAAGAGCCAAAAAGAATATTTCCATGAACCATAAAAGATTATTTAAGAGCCAAAAGGAATAGTTTTATGAACAAAAAAAGTCAAATTATGACATAAAACGATAAAAAAGGTACCAAAAGTGATAAAAATGTACCAAAAGTGATGAAAATGTACATAAAATGATAAAAATGTACATAAAATGATGAAAATGTACATAAAATGATAAAAATGTACCAAAAGTGATGAAAATGTATGTTTTCACCATACAATAATTTCAATCAATAAAAAAATATAAAGTTATATTATATAATTAATTATGAAAAAACAAAAACAAACAAAATATGGATTAAAAGGATTTCAACTAAAGAACATAATAGAACAATACAATGAAACACAAACAAACCCAGAAAAAATAATAAAAGGTTTCAAATCGATGACCATTGATAAATTGGAACACAAGATTTCAATGAATGGCATCAACATAACAAAATATAAAATAATAGAAAAAAATCCTTATTCAACACCACAAGACATATATAAAAGAGCAGGAATTTCAAAATACAATAATGAAAATCAGGATAATTATTTGAATGAATTAAAACAAAATGAGAGATATTCAAATCCATTAATAGCATTGAATCAATACACAAATAAAGAAGGAAAAAAAGAATATTTAACACCTCAAAAGCATCAAGAAACTTTTATAAAACAGTTCATTTATTCTCAATTAAATGGCTCTGTGGTATTTCATGGTGTTGGGTCAGGAAAGACATTGACAGCAGTTATATCATCATATTATTATTTAAAACTATATCCAAAAAATAGAGTAATTGTCATATCTCCAAGTTCATTATTATTTAATTTTGTGGCCGGTATGAAACAATACGGATTAGATATAAATGACAATAGATATAGTTTTTATACATATGAAAAATACGTGAGAAATCCAATGAATGGGAAAGATGCTTTATTGATTGTTGATGAAGCCCATAATGTAAGGACATTTATGGGAGTAGAACAATTATCCGATCCAACAACAGGCAAGCCAACAAATATATATGATTCAAAAGCAAATAAAAGAGGTTTAAAAATTTGGAATTATGGAGCTTTATATGCACATAAAATATTATTACTCACTGGAACGGCTTTCGTTAATAGATTATATGATATTGAAAATTTATTAGCAATGGTAGATCAGAGAGAACCAATACATCCAGAGAGATATGATTCAATAGTAGAATCAGTAGAAAACATTAAAGATTACTTTGATTATAAGATTTCATATTTTAAGAGTGAAGATAAAGAAGGATTTTTCCCTGAACGAAACGATTATTTTACACCAATCGAAATGACAGAGGAAGAAAAACAACTTTATTTAAAAATTAAATCTGAAGGAGTTCCAATAACTACTAAAAAAGCAAAGAATGAAGAAACTTCTTCAGATAATCCCAATGCATTTTTTATAGCAGAACGATATGCATCAAATATGATAGGAAACAGAAAGAATACAAATGAAAAAAATAATCCTAAAATTAAAAAGATTGTAGAACTAATAAAAGCAAATCCAAAACAAAAATTTATTATATATTGTGCTTTAACAGAATATGGTCTCAATGCTATAGAAGAAACTATTAAGGCATTAGGGTTTTCACCTGTTCGTATCTCTGGAAGAGAAACAACATTACAAAAGGAACAATCTAAATTTTATTTTAATTACTATAATTTTCACAAAGAAAACTTTTTTGATACAAGTACAGTACCAACAGAATATCATAAATATATTAATTCAAAACATAACATATTATTAATATCTCGAGCAGGCGCCGAAGGTGTAGATACTATAAATTGTAATAATATCATCCTTTATGAATCTCAATGGAATGATGCATTATCAGAACAGATTATAGCTAGAGCCATAAGATTTAAATCACATTTAGCTTTACCTAAAAATGAAAGATATGTTAATGTTTATCGTTTGATATATTGTTTTAAAGAAAATATGGAATTAGCGACTAAAATACAGACAAATGAAGATAAAATTAATTATAATGAATTAAAAAGTCAAATAAAAGATGAAATGCGTGAACAACTAGATGATATCGAAAAATTCAATGGTAGATATATACCGAAGAAATATGAAGTAGAAGAGTTAGAATATCAAGATGACAAAGGAGAAACAAAAAAATATGTGTTAGATAAAAATATAAGAAATGCGAAAGGAGAGATACTTGTTCAAGGTTGGGAATATTATAATAGTTTGAAATTACCTCATCAACGAGGAGTGTTTTTAACAACTAAATACAATCAATGGTATAAATTGTATGGTACAATAAATTCCAAACGCTCAAGTGATGGTAGATATATACCAACAGAAGAAGAATTAGAAAAACTAACTTACAAAAATCACGAAGGAAAAACAATTAAGTTTATACCAGATAAAACTATACGTAGGCATATTAGAGGACGATATGGACGACCTAGTCAAGACATATTAGTACAAAAAGGTTGGGACAGTTATCACGGAAACGAAAAGCAGTTAGAAAATTGGAGAATTGAACAATGGTATAAATACCAAAATACACACAATAAAAAGAAAAATGATACTACTATTGATATGAATTCATTAAGTGTTGATTTATGGTTATATATATTAGCTAAAGCCAAACAAGCAACTATTGACGGTTTTATAAAACATTTTGGAGGAAGTATTAAATTATATGAATCATATGAATCAATGATGATGAAAATGATAAAAGAAAAAGAAAAACAATTAAATCGTGTACTATCAGAATCTGAAAAAATTGAATTATACACCAAAGAAAAAAATAATGAGGTTAAAGAAATATTAAAATATAAGATTCCAGAAAAGCTAACAAAGAAGAGAAATAAAAAGAATCAACTACAACAGTTTTATACAAATGAAATTTTAGCAACATATATATATGAATTTTCGTCATTAAAGACAAATAAGAACACCAATATAAAAGTATTAGAACCTTCAGCAGGAGTTGGAGATTTAGTGAAACCAATAGTAAAAAATAATAAAAATGTGAACATTACAATGGTAGAAATAGACCCTGAAAATCAAATAATTTTAAAACAAATGATTAAAGAATATCCACTATTATTAAATTTATCAAATCAAAATAACTTTCTATTATACCAAACATCAGAACGATTTGATTATATCTTTATGAATCCACCATTTCATTTAAGAAGAGAAGACGATCGTAATTTAAAACGCGATGTATATGATACAGATTTTATAAAAAAGGCATTCGCATTATTAAAAATTGGTGGTGAAATTATGGCTATAACAGGTCATTCTTGGAAAAATGATAAAACATTTAAAGAGTGGACAAAATTAAAAGATAAAGAATTTGAGATAGAGGAAAAAGTAAAAGAAAAATTTAGTGGTATCAAAATTGATATATCTGTGATGAAGATTAAAAAACTCTCTTCAGAAAATGATGATGAACTTCTATCCGAAAAGTATTATAAAGTAGGTGAGTTTGGAGATAAAATTATTGATAATACTGTTAATATTGAAAAAGTGTTTAAAAATCCAAAAACTAAAGAAGATAAAGAAAAAGAAAACAAAGCGTTTGAGTTAGCAGAATTAGAAGAATTAAGAGCATTAGAAGAAGAATTAGACAATATTCTTAATATCAAACGCACGAAGACATCAAAATAACTAGCATGATTTAATTAAATATTTATTATAAACAACATATATATAAATACAAAAATGAATGTTAAAGAAATGGATATACAAAACTATTCTGATCCACAGGAAGTATTAAGAAAAGCTCATTTAATGTTTGGAGATGATATTGATTTCCAAATATCTACAAGAAGAAATAAGAAATATATGATAAGAGGTAAATTCAGTAATAATAAATGGATACATTTCGGTCAATATGGTATGGAAGATTATACAAAACATCAAGACCAAAAAAGATTAAACAAATTCAAACAAAGAAACTGGAGATGGAGTTTAAATGAACCAGACACAGCGTCTTTTCTATCATACTATTTGCTTTGGAATTGAATGGTAAAAAAATATAAAATATAAAATATATAAAATAATTTAAAAAATAAAATCTAAATATATTATATAACAAAAAAAATGAAAACTAAACAAGAAATCAGAGAATACCAAAAAGCATATTATCAACGAGTTAAAAAACTACAAATAGAACAATGTAAAAAAGAAAAGATTAAAGAAACATATTTCATATCAATAGTTAGTAAAGAAACGAATAATTTAACTATAGAGTTGTGATTTAATTACTTTTAAACGATCCACCTGTCTTAACTGTTTTATCTTGATAAGCTTTTGGTAAATTAGCATTTCTCATTAAGTGACTACGTGCTTCATGATACACTAAATCACTAGAAGAAACACCACGACCTCTATATTCATATTTATATCCACCATTGGGTAAAAAGCTTCCACCACTTACTTTTTTATGTAAATTGTTATCATTCCATATGGTATCAGTTGATTTTTTACCTTTTAAATTAGGATTACCATTTTTATAAAATTCACCTCTGGGATTAATACCATTGATCAATCCTTTACCTGACAAAGCAGTTTTTAAACCTTCTTTAGCAAATGATTCACCAGTATTTTGACCAAAGTCTTTTAATGCATTTTTATCTTTAAAATCAGTATCATAGAATCCTTCAACAGTAGATTTACCTAATGCTTTACCAACATTTTTTCCAGCCTCTGCATTTCCTAAATATGCTCCAACAGCTAAACCAGCCATTCCAGCAGCATCACCAACAACAGCTTTAGCGACAGATTTAGGTACAACTTTTTTAATACCTTCCAAAGCTTTAACACCTTCATTATTGACAAGTTTTTTAAGATTTATTTTAATTTTACCACCTTTCATTTCATCTTCATCTTCTTCACTATCTTCTTGTTTTTCTTCCTTTTCACCAATTTCAAGACCAATCATTTCTCGGTTAATTCTTAGTCCCTTATTTTGTCTGATAGCTCTATTTATTTTTGTAAATACTTTTTTCTCAACGGTATATGTTTTACCAGTTCCTAAATCACTATGTAATAAAGTGACATTAACACCTTTGAGTAATTTTTTCATTTTGTGAGTATTTATGTTTAATTGTACTTCTTTCATCATAATTATACCTTTATATATAATAATGGTTTATATAAAAATTTTATATTATTTGTTTTTTTCAAATTTATTCGATTGAGGATGGTATATCAATAGAATCATCTTCCATGGTTACTTCTTTAACTTTACCAATTGATACGTCACAAAGGATTTGTCTTTCTCTTGTAACAATACAATAGTATCTTATATTTTTCTTGGAGATATTTTGGAATGAAACACTAATTTGTTTACCAAGTCTATCATCAGGTGAGTTAGCAGCATTATTTAAATTAACATAGTAATAAGTATAATTTCTATCCCAGTCTTGTTTAGAGATAAGACCATTAGAAACGCCAAAATGTCTATATTGTCTTCCATCAATAGTTAATGCACCAATCATTTCTAAATAGGATTGATAATCGTAAAGATGTGATTCTTGCCAGATATTATTACCATTAATTTGTACATTAAAGTTGTTAAGTTTAGCGAAAGGACAAGTTGTTAATGGTGCAGAAGAGAAAGGTAAACCTAAACTTTGTTCATATTGTGGAATAATAATGAGTTCTCTTGGTCTAACAACACTATTCACTATTCTTTCTTGATTTATAATACCCATAGATGATACATTAGTTAAAGCAGATGGAGAATAAATATTGTAGTCTAAATAACTTATTTTTTTAACTGGATCATTGTTATATTTTGCCTCAAAATCTGGTGTAAATGTAATCTGTGGTAAAATCAAGTGGACTTGTTCAAATTCATTGATCGTTAATTTTAATTTTACACCAGTAGTCATATCAAAACCTTGTTTAACTGGCGAAATTTGAAAAGGACATATACCATTACCTACGGATGAATTACTGACTGAGGTAGCATTAGTAAAATTTGTACCATCATGTGCTAATGTAACTTCGTAGTTATTAATAACACCTACTTGTAAGTTTAATTTCATACCTCTCATCACAGGTAATTTTTTAAAGATTGGATGTAAAAAACCCAAAGGAATATATGTATAAATGTAATATTTACGTGTATCGGCTGCACCAGTAGTGTAAGATTTTTGAACATTTGAACTATCTCCTTCGATATAATATGATAAGACACCATCAGGATTAAATGAAGTCATCATCATTCTATCAAGTCTTCCAGTATTGACCATGTTTCTAACATTACCTTCAAGTCCTATAACGGGATCAAATAATTCTTCTTTAATAACATTGTTAAATTCATAACCATTTGGAGCATTTGGAGAATTAGCAGTAGTAAATGCAGAAGTAGCACCATCAGGAGCAAAATTAATTAAATCTTTCATATTTTTTAAATCATTAGTTGATAAATGTAATAATTCCCAGTTTTCATACATACATGCCCATTGAGAGTTATCAGTTAATTGAATATCATTTAGTTTAACTAACACTTGGTTTAATACAGTTAAAACAGAATTTTTTAAGCAAGCAGCAAAGTCATTTTTAGCATTACCAACGTCTGCACCACCACCTACAAATTCTAAAATTTGTGGTAAATAGTAATAACCAGAAGAGAAAGAAGTATATGTTGTATTGTTAGCCAAACTCTCCAAATCGTGTCTGATAATATGTGTATTATAGTTTTTACTGTTAGAATCTCTCCATCTGACATATTGAATTTTCTCGATGTCATATTCATTGATTTCATTGGATGCTAAAGAGTCTTGCACATCAAAGTAAATTGTATTTTTAGACATTTAATTTATATATAAATATATTACATATAAAAAAAAAGTTGAAATTTGATAAATTCGTTTATATTATTTAAACAATTAATTTTATATTTTCTCTTTTAGTTTTCTTAACATTATCAGAACTAAAATCAAGATTACCCATACCGGTTAAAATTGTCTTATATATTTTTCCACCTGTTTTATCTTCCTTTTCTTTTGTAGATTGTGGTTTACTAGTAGACTCTTCAGGAACTAATTCATCCAAAGTCTCTAATTTTTTAACTTTTTTACCACGTTTTTTAAATACTGCTATAGTTGAGTATCCACGTTTACTTACATGAGCTAGTACAAATCGTTTATTCATATCTATATTATATCTATTGATTTTTTATTTTATATTAATTTTTATTTATTTTCTCTCACAAAGTCAAATTGGAATACAGCTTCTTTATCTAGTAATTTAACAGATTTAAATGATTGGTCAAACACTTCAATTTGGAAACTATCATAAGTACCTGTTTTAATATCATTATATATTGGTGAAATTAAAGTATCTTGAATTTGTTCTCCAAAAGCATGTCCACCAAGTGGCACAGAGTGAAAAGCATTAGGATGCTCAGATAACACATTATCAAACAAAGAACAAGTCAATATATATGTATCACAAGGAGACACAGTAGGAGTAGTGATACTATTAACAACTTCATCAGTAGAAATATTAGGATTAGTAGGTAGTATAGTATTTTGAGTCATACCTAATAATGTTTGTAATCCACTAGATAATGTAATTTGAGGACATTTAGATGTTGAAAGGAATGTCCAAGTAGCACCACTTGGAATTGTTGTACCTGATATCGATGCTTGAGAATCAGTTGGCACAGGAATAAATACAAATGTAGTTCCATAAGCAGTATCATTAGTTGTCAAAAAAATATAGACAGTATAAGACTCACTAGAACCAGAAGTAGGACTAGGAATAGTATATAATTTATCAATATACATAGCATTTGAAATAAAATATTGTAAATCAGATACAGAATAATATCCATCAGGAATAATATAATTATATGTGTTTCCATCAATCCATTTTACACTGAAAGTATTATTACCTCTGTCAGATGAAATATTATAAACACAGTTATAAATAGAACATTTTACTAATGCTAATTTATCACCAACCTTAAAATTTTGTTGTACTGGAAATTTATATATAAAACGATTACCAGAACCACTTTGATAATGAGCAGAAGTTACAATTAAAGACTTTGTCATAATTTACTTTTATATAATAAAATAAGAGATAAAATAAAATATTGAAAAACTTAAAAAAAAATAAAATTAAAAATATATAGAATAATAAAAATAATTTAAAATTAAAATATATACAGTAATATAATATGAATACAGAAAAATTAACAAAAATATTAGATGAAATGAATTATATATACGATATATTTGATGATGTCAGAAATTTATATCATAATATAGAAAATAAAGATGATATTTATAATTTGTACAATAATGATGATTTGGCGTTATTAGATAAAATATCAGCCGTGTGCTGTAATACAATGGCTTGTGGAATGGCGCGTCAAGGATTGGAGTGTCATACAATGTCATATCAGTGCATGGAAAAAGGATTAGTTAAAATGGGTAGGGATTTTTTCTGTAGTGAAATAATAGACTTTTATACCCTATTAGAGAATAGAATGACAAAAGAAAATAATACATTGTATGGAGCATTTGCAAAACCTACTAATAATTTATATACTTCTTATGATTGTAAACGCTATATATATGCCGTAAAGAACAAATTAAATGAAATCTTACAAAATACAGAAACAATATAAAAATATATAGAATAATAAAATAAATTTAAAAAAATAAAATATATAGTATAATAATATAAGATATGGATGAAGAACTATTTGTAGAATTTGAAAAGAGTTCAATATTTGTCTCTAATCACGGACGAATTAAATATAATGATGAAATTGTAGAAATGCAGACGAATAAACATAATTACTTATTTTGTAAAATACTCGATAAATATTATAGTCCTCATAGATTAGTAGCATTGTTATTCTGTCCAAACCCAGATGAATCATATAATATAGTAGACCATATAGATGGAAATAGAACTAATAATTATTATAAAAATCTTCGATGGACAAATATGTCATTAAATGGAAAAAATAAAAAAATAAAAAATAAATATGGAGTTAGTGGAATATATGAAATGGATGACAAATATATATTAGGTGGTAAAATTTATAAATCGTGTATAGGATATAACAATAAAGTAATTGTAATAGGATATTATAAAAATGTAAATGATGCCATTGAATCCAGAATAAAAAAGGAAATAGAATTATATGGAGAATATTCAAGATATAAAATAGAGAAAAATAGAGCAATTAAGCAATTCTAACATAATTAATTTCAACATAAACTCGACCAGTATTTGAGGTTAACCATTGCATAGCCATCATTATAAATAAACTATCTGTTCCATTGTAAGAATGTGTAAATGAAAAAGCCATTTCATATTGTGTTGAATTAGGCATATAAATAGGAGATGTTTGTTGTAACATAGCATTTTTGTTTATTGGTGTAATTGTTGTATTTGTTGATGATGTATTACTTATTGCAACACCAAAACGAGCATTAACTGAATTGGTATATGACATTAAAATACATCTCACATTAATCATATATACACCAGCAGAAGATATATTTAATTTACTAGTTCCTGAATTTTCTGTAATTAGCATCCAACTATATGGATAAGTAGACCTATTTAAATTATCTAAACTAATAAATTCAACATTTGCATTATATCCAATTTGTAAAATACTTGATGGTAATACAGGATTTGATGATTTAATACTAGAATTCTGTATATACATATCACCAACCAATTTAAATTTAGACAATAAACCTTCAGGATTAACAACATCAGTATCAGAACATATTTCTAAATTATTGTTTGCTTTAATTACAGTAGCACTTACAAAATCACTATTTTTAGAAACTTGTATAATTCTCAAAATTGATGTACTTTCACACAAGATAGAACAACCATTATTTAATAAATTAAGTTCATAATATGAAATCGAATTAAATTTGTCATCATATAAAGTTTGACCACTATTAGGTAAAATTCTTACTACACAACCATTTAATGTATCAATTACTTTAAAAACAGCACCCACATTTGAGCTAGTTACTACAGGTAAAGTCAAAGAAAAATAATAAGGTGATACAATTGATTTACATATATTTATTTCATCAATAGGAAATGAAAGTAATGTCCAAGTACCACTTAATATTCTGTTAGAACCTTTTTTCACACCATATTTATCAACAATATCACAATTATTAAAATTTGCATCATTATTATATTTAACACCAGTGGAATCAATTACCATATTAACACTTGCTATTCCATTATTATCCTTTGTTCCTAGTTGTATTTGTGCTCCATTAATTGCATTTGCGATAACAAAATTATTATTACTTAAATACATTTGAGAAACTCCATTAGAATTTGTAAATCTTAAATCAGTTCCAGATGCCATAGCAAATGTTTTATTTGCATTTATAATAGAATCATCAATTAAAAAATTACCATTACACAAAGATGTTTTTCTATAAGTGTCAATTTGTGTATTACCAATTGAAACTAATTTATTTGCTAATGTAACCGAGCCATTGTAAAACTCATATAAACCCACTGTAGAATTAGAATAAACTTTCAATGTGTTTGTATCTGTATCAAAAGAATGATTTTTTAATTTGAGAATACTAGAACCTAATTCTATATCATTAGATGTTATACGAATGCCTGATTTTGTATTTGTCCAAGGAACAATACTAATTGAATTTTTATCACTGTTTAATCCAAAACCACTAAAAATTATAAAATCATTGGGTTGAACAATTGGATTAATATCACCATTATTATTAGCAACTACAAACCCCAGCTGACTATTTGTTGATGAGTTTGTGGTTCTAAGTAATTTTAATGGAATTGTGTCAGAACTTATAGTTTGATTTCCTGTAAATGTATTGTTTCCAGATAAACTAGCTTTTGTTGTAACTAGTGAATCAATTTTGCTTTTTACATCATAAGTATTATCACCAATATATAACGATTTATTTACTATTATATTATTATCAACTGTGCTTGTGTCAGATGTTGAATCATATGAAATACCAGAAAGTTTATTTTCATTTGTTGTAATTCTTGATTTGGTTGTTGTATTGTCAGTTTCCAAAGAAGTAATTCTATTTTTTAAGTTTGTATTTTCAGTTAAAAAATCCAGACCATTAATTTTTAAAGTTTTTGTAACCTCAACATTATTATCAATTGAAGTCAAATCAACGTTATTAATATTTGAATATGTTATACCAGTTATATTATTGAATTTATCCAAAGATGCTAATTGATAACTATTAAAAACCGATTCATTTAATTTCAGGTCAACAACATCAAAAAAGTCAGATGAATTAATTTTAGAATTTAAAGAATTGGTAATAGATGTAACAAACAGATCATAAATCGATTTATCAAGTTTTAAATTTAAGTTTGATGTATTGGTTGTTAAAAATGTATCATAAATTGATTTGTCAAGTTTTAAATTAAGATTAGATGTATTAGAGGTTAAAAATGTATCATAAATCGATTTGTCAACTTTCAAATTAAGATTTGATGTATTAGATGTTAGAAATGCATCATAAATCGATTTGTCTAATTTTAAATTTAGATTGGATGTATTGGATAAAACAAAAGAATCATAAATAGATTTATCAAGTTTTTTAACAAGTTCAGAAAACACAGCATTACTTATAGGTTTATCTAAATCACTGGTATTATTAACTAAATTTAAACCGATAGAATCTTTTGTAATTCCAGTTATAACAGAACCAGTAAAATTTTGAACACCTGACCAATTATTATTTTTATCAACATAAGCGAAATTTTTTAAAACTCCATCACTATCATATTTATCTACTTTATTTTGATATTGTATTAAAGTATTAGAAACATTCTGATTACTTTCAATAATAGTTTGAATTTCTTTTAAAGTATCATATTGAGAACTAGCACCTCCAACCAATAAATTAATCTTTGAATTAACAAAATCCGAAACAGAACCATCAATATCAGATAATTTAGTGAGAGATGATAAATCAACCAATTGACCATTTAACCGAATATATTGAGTATCTAAATTATTAGTCAAAATACTGTTGGTGGATAATTGACCAGCAATAGAGAAGT
>JACCDY010349455.1_pt1 | contig 13059 bp, 7 predicted proteins | sample 7446391 | NCBI WGS metagenome assembly JACCDY01 (sample SAMN15323451, study PRJNA562643) | freshwater metagenome | isolation source: river surface water | place: USA:Blue River Watershed | collected 2017-08-18 | reverse complement strand
TGTATACAATTATATAAAAATTCAGCCAGAGCCCTTTAACGGCTGTGAATCGAGATACATTTTCAAAAACCGGAGTAACCAAAGTAGGCGATTTAATCGTTTCATCTATTACTTCGCCAAAGACAATTCAGGACAATTTTGGGACACAGTAACTTCTTTTGAACCCATTTACACCTATAAAACAGCCGGTAAATTTGCATATAAATGTTTAGGATTCACCGATGACGGCTATTCTGAATGGTTCGAGGATTCTGTCACAATTTTGAACATCCCAACTCCTGAAATCACCGCGATTGTTGCCCCATCGCTACAGTTGGTCACCATGCTAAACAATCGTCGAGTTCAAATACAGTGGAAACCGCTCAAAGGCGCCAACAAGTATTCAATCTTTAAAGATGGTACTTTGTTTCGCCAATCAACTGATACAATTTTTATTGACGAACTATCTACAGATGTTTCAAGGCCCATTCAATACCAAATTCAAGCGGAGGACATTTGCGGCAATTTGAGTTCTTTAAGCTATGTAGGACGCACAATCTTTCTAAAGGTTGAAGTGATTCCATCTATGAATTGGTCAACCGCACAATCCACTCGTTTAACATGGAACCCCTACGAATTTTGGAATGACGGCGTTTTAAATTACGAAATAGAATCAAACCAGGAATCATCCTCGGCTAATTGGACATTGATTGAGCGTTTAAATGATACAATTACCAATGACAATTCCTTCATTGAACAAGGTAAATATTCTAAATGTTACCGTATCAGCGCTGTCCGTAATCTATCAAATATCAAAAGCAAAAGTAACATCATTTGTGTTGCACCAGATCCCATATTATTTGTCCCATCGGCATTCACCCCAGATGGCAATGGATTGAACGATGGGTTTCAGGTTGCAGCGATGGGCTTCGCCAAGTTTTCGTTAATCATTTATAACAGTTGGGGACAGAAAATACATACGCAGATCAATTCAACGGACTCCTGGAAACCGGACCAAAACGTACCCGCTGGTGTATATGTGTATCAAATCCGGGCAACCAACGCCAGCGGAGCGGAGTATTCCTACAGCGGTACAATTACTATGATAAGATGAAGCAATTTTTAACAGGATTAATTTCACTATTTACCGCGTTGGGCGGACGTGCACAAACCTTGGAAACAGGCTTGGCAATCAATGCTTCACATTTGTATAAATCCGAAATCGGGGATTATGTACACAATCGGACAGATGGGTTTGGACTCTCTCTCATGGCGAGGTATCAGAACCCCAATGCAACTTATTTGGTGCTTAAAAACAATGAAGTGGGATTGGAATTTTGTCGAGGACAAATTGAGGTGCAAGCTGAGGGTCGTGGCGGTAGTCCAACGGGCGCTACAGCATCCATCAATTATACAACCAGCTCCCTTTCTTTGAATAATTATTTTGTCAACTTTGGCTCATTAGACAAGGGATTTCAGGTAGCCTTGGGTCTACATTGCAACTATAAAATAATTACCCTTTCCGAAGGTTTTTCCGAAGAGTATAATCTCGAATGGGTATCCACTCCGTGGGGTTCGGGATATAGGCATTGGTATACCAAAAATTCTCTTGATGGCATAAACAATCAATTAATTGAGCGATTTAATTTGGGCCCAACCGTAGGGATTGCTTTTAAACCATTTGAAGTAGGCAAGTTCAAGCTGCGATGCAGATATGATATCAATGCTTCCTTGCTAGGTGAACTAAAGGAACATACTAATTTCGACTATTTAAGACAGCGCGTTACATTGAGTGTTGTTCTGGGTAAACAACATTGATTCGCTGGAAGTAAATTGGGCAAGGGTTGCATGTACCAATTTATATGGCCAGTCTAGGCATCAAATACAGAATTGGGCGAAAGTAATGTGACTGTTTACAATATCAGCGTGTGACTTGCTTTGATGAAACGAGTTGATTTCTTCACGGAAAACCAAGGAGCGATTTTTAGATACTTTGTATTGCAAGTGGTGATTTTTTTGATTACTTTTAATCATGTTGTTTAATTTCAGATGCCTTATTATTGCTTTAGATAAATTTCAGCCTATTGGAATTTGCAACCTTTAAACAAATTATAGTCATATCATTATGATCAAACAACTACGTACTATTTGGATTTTGATTTTCATGCTTTGTGCCCAATTTGGTTATTCACAGGCTAATGGGATAAACACTGTTGGTGGCTGGATTGAAGTTACACCTTTGGGAAATGCAAAATATCGAGTTGACTGTCAATTGCTAACGACTTTCAGTGGGGCGTATTCGATTGTGCCCAACCATCATAAAAGGGTGAGGCTTGATACCACTGTTGAATTGCGGATTTATGATTCTGCCCAGAACTATGTGAAGGTTACTACACACTTGTTAGATGGCTGTTTTTACACCCAAAAAGACACCGCCAACAAGTTGATGGACCCCAACCAGGCGGTTTGGAATAATCACTATAAAAACACCTTTAGATGCACGGTTGATTTGAATTCAACTTATATCAAGTCGAAAATAAATGTAAACTCCTCATTTTTAGAGTTTTATTGCAATTACACTGGAGACGTCTTAAGTACTTATTCAGTGGTGAAAACATTTGGTATGGAATGGAATTATGTCAACCCCATTTCACGGACCCGTGTATACCTGAAAGAGCTCCCCACCAATGAAACGAGCTTGGTGTACTCGCACGTTGGATTTAGCAAGCTACTAGATTATAACACATACACCTACCGCGCAGTGAATTATATGAATCACGGTGCCTATGGCAAATACGGAGATTCTGTGGTGATGGAGTTGGTAAAACCGGAGGAATTGCCGGGTAAGACAAATGCCTACGAAAAGGGATATTCAGCCGCCGCACCTTTCTATGCATACTGTTTGGATAGTTCAAACACCTGTACGCCCAAACCCAATGCCACCCCGCCGCAAGGTTTTTATTTCAACCCGGCAACTGGGGATTTTGTTTTCGCATCAGCACGTGAAAGACAATTGGGTAGGTATGCCATGAAAGCCCATCATTACAGAAAAAATGCAGCAGGAAAGTGGCGATATTTGGGATACACAGAGCTACACCATGCTATGTATACTTGGGTTGAAATCATGTATTATACCAATAAATCCGAACTCACCCTATTTCCCACTTTCGTAATGCCAGCATCCATCGATTTATGCGAGGGTGATGAATCCACCACGAGTATCAAAACCCAAGTAACTCAACTGCTGAATAAATACACCGCCTCCGTGGATGGTAACTTTCCAGATGCGTCTGTAACAACCGACTACAGTACCGGAAATTCAACGCCAACCTTTAAAATTAAAGTGGTTGCTCGCACTGGCGATTATTCATCAACCCCAGGCATTGTGACCCTTCGCGTTCATGCCGATTCTAATTGGACCCGCGGCGAAGCCGCCCGCTCTGTTCCGGTATACGTTCACAAACCCATCATCCCCGTGATTGCGGTTTCTGCCAATGGTTGCAACAACCTCAAAGGCATACTAAAATCTGTGAATACCGATGTGCCCGTGAAAGTAACATGGACCATCCACGAAAAATCACCTTCATCGCCCGCGATCTATACAAGCACCGCCAAAGAGCTCGTGTATGCCGGACTATTGCCCTTGAAATATTACATCAAGTGTTTCGTTGTACCCGTTGCGGCAACCTGCAAATGCACCGGCAAAACGGTCATCGATTCGCTCGATATGAATGCCCTTTGGCCGGGCTTGGATTTCGGACTGAATCGCAATACGGTTTGTCTCAAAGATTCTTCCAAAGTCTACTTCGCGAGCAATGTCAAGAATTTTAAATCCAAAGTCTATTACAGCTGGGAGGTGAATGGCCAAGCCTTGTTTGGATTGAAGGATACCCTATCAATGAATTTCACAGGAGCCACATCACTCAAACTCACGTTGCGCGATGATTCTGGTTGTTTGTCGACCAAGACCTTCGTATTGCCCGTGGATACCATTTACAGTTTACAGCAACCCAGCAGTTTGTCGCACTGCAGCGCGGACACCCTTACCTTGGCGGCGACATCGACCTTTTTCAGCCATTATTGGATGGGTCAATATTCTGTGATTGATGGCAATGGAAACACCATCCACATGTCCCAAGACAGCATCTTCAGGTACTATTTCAAAGATGCGCGATACTATGTGTTGTCGGAATTCACCTCCAACAACGGCTGCTACACGTCGATCAAAACCGATATCCAGATCGATACCACGCAACTGCGATTCAAGGCGATGCCCAAGCAATTGTGCAAGGGCATGAAAACGCTAAAACTATCTGATATCGGGGCTTCGCCCTCTGGTGGAACGTGGTTTCACAGCCAAGGCAGCGGCAACAGCATCGCATTGGATCAATTCGCAAAATACCCAAGTCGGGTTTGGCTGACATACGTCTACGACAACACCGCCACCAAATGCTTATACGCACAAACCGATTCGTTCTGGGTGACGGATACCGTAAAAACAGCTTTGGGAAGAATTGATGGCATTTGCAAAGAGACAAAGTTGTGGGATGCGCCAGTTGCATTTAAGTCCTCCAGCGCCGGCGTATGGTATTCTCCCACATCCGGTTTGGCGATTGATAGCATGGGTAGAATCAACCCCAGGAACTCTAGCGCGGGCACGTTCAAGGTGAACAAACACAGCAAGAACGCGGCGGGTTGCGATTATCAGAGTGAAGGACAGATCAGTATCGCACCAGCGGTGCTCAGCATCAGTGGTACGTTGAGCATCACATCGGGCAAAGTGCCATTGTTGGTGAATTTCGATGGCAAGAACAGCATTTCGGGGGCCACTCAATACAAGTGGTTGTTTGGTGATACGAAACAATCACCCAAGGATACGGCTTGGGGCACAGCCGTGAGTTATACTTACAAGGATACAGGCAAGTTTTACCCCAGGTTAATTGGGGTGTCTGGCGGCTGTCGCGACACAATCAGTTTGGGCATGGTGAGTGCAAGGTTGCTTAGTACAAACCAACTGGGTGAGAATCTCACGGTGAACCTTTACCCCAACCCCACTGGCGCGGGCAACGAGGTGATATTGAAGATCGCCAACAACAAGCAAACCCGGAATGTTACTATTTACAACTCTGTGGGAAGCAAATTGTCCTCGCATCGCATCGAAAAAGGCCAGCAACAAATTAAGCTCACTGCCGCATCGCCCGGAATCTATTTCATTGAAGTGGACGGTGCCGGAAATCAAATCAAGTGGGTGGTTGAGTGATTGCAGCAATTTTGAATGGACCTCATTCGAAAAATCTATATTCGTAATACTTACTGATCTATCTAGCTATATTCTTATCCATGCATATCCTCAACAGCTCTCGTTTCCAACTGTCGAAAACAATCTGTCTGCTCTTCGTGAGTTTGACTGCCACATTGCTGAATGCCCAATTCAATTATCGACTCAATATGGGTGCGCCCAATATATCAAACGGCAGTTCAAAAATCGAACATCCTTTTTGGGGTGGGTTTAACTCGCCACAGTTTCAACCATTCGATCTGAACGGTGATAAACAAATGGATATGATTGTTTTTGATCGATATGATTCAAAAATTTTTCCCTTTGTACGACAAAACAACGGCGATGTGTTTGAATATGCGCCGGAGTACACAGCCCGCTTGCCCAAAGGTTTGAATTATTACAAAACAGCAGATTTAAACTCAGACGGTCAACTGGATATTTTCACTCAATCGGAAAGCAATCTCCTACTCATTTACATCAATAGAACAACACCAGGGTCTAACAATTTGAAGTTCCAAGATTTGGGCCCTTCGTATTACCGCAACCAAAATCCCCCCGAAGAACCAATCCATTACAACCCACTGAGTTTGTCAAAATTTGAGCTGCCCGACATATCAGACATTGATGGTGATGGAGATTTGGACATTTTAACATATGACGAATACAATATTTCCTATCGTTTATTCAAAGATGTTCGGGTTGAAAAAGGCTGGAATAGGGACACTTTTGAGTTTCAAATCATGGACATGTGTTTTGGGTATTTCTTAGAAGGGTTCGATAACTCGATCGTTTTGGGTGAATGTCCTCCTGTCGATTTCAAACTAAAGCCACGTCATAACGGCGGGGCTTCCAGCTTGACGTTTGATGCAGATGCCGATGGTGACAAAGACCTACTGATTTCGAATATTGGCTTTGCCCGATTTAACTTTTTAACCAATGGCAAGGCCCAAAACAAATCGTACTATGACACCATGTTGAGCAACGATACCATTTTCCCTCGCAATACGGTTGAGGCAAACCAGATCATGTTTCCAGCGGCCTATTATCTGGATATTTCGGGCGATGGTGTGCAAGATTTAATCGTGGCGCCCAATGGTTTTACAGATGTGAAAGAAACTGGTCAAATAGGATATTACAAAAACACAGGGCAGTACAACAAACCCAAATTCGAGTATGTAAAATCCAATTTCCTGGGTGAACAAACCTTGGATTTGGGCGCTCGAAGTGCCCCAGTTTTCATAGATATGGATGCCGACGGCGATCAAGATTTGCTCGTTGCATCAAACGGTGATTATTCAGTGACCAAAGGAATAACAGACCCTCTGTATTTATTCAAAAACACCGGAACCAAATTCGCGCCCATGTATGAGTTGTTTGATAAGGACTACATGAAGATTTCTCAGTATAGATTCCAAAATGTGATTCCCAATGTGGGTGACGTTGATGGGGATGGTGATTTGGATTTGCTATTAGGCATATTGAATGGGAAGGTTGTTTATTTTTCAAATATTGCAGGAGCAGGCAAACCGGTTTCTTGGTCTCTTGTGGACTCTAACTATTTGGCTAAGAGCCCCACTTTGGAGGAAACCAATACATCACCTTGTGTATACGATTACAACAAAGATGGCAAAATGGACATTTTGGTGGGTCATTATAATGGTCGAATTTCACTATTTGAATGCAAGTCCATATCGCCGCCATCCTATGTGGAGGTAACAAAAAATGCTTGGGGCGCCCGCGGCAATGAATGGAGAACAAATGTCACCCCCCAAGAATGGATGTTATACGGAAATGCATCGCCCCGCATTCATGATATCAATGGCGATGGAAAAGTCGAGATGATTGTAGGCACCGCCTACGGATACAGTCGCTTGTATAACATTGATGGACATCCCTATACAGATTCGCTATTTGCCGACACAACCTGGTTTTACGAAAAAACAGCCACCGATTCTGTGATGCCAATGATGGGTTCACTCATTGTTCCGGCATTTGCAGAACTCACCGGCGATACATTGATGGAAGCAGTTTTTGGTTTGGGTAGAGGCGGTCTCCAATGGGCGAGTTCATTGAAAAGCAAAGGACCATCGATTAACACCAAGGCGCCAAGTGGTTTAGCATTTACCGTTTTCCCCAATCCAAGTAAAATGAGTGTAACCTTTCAGCGGGGCGACAATTGCAGGGGCGATGTGGATTTGCTGGTGAGTAATTTGAAAGGCGATATCGTGTACCAAACACATTTGCAATCGAATGAACGCGGGGTTGGTATAGCCATTGAATCCTGGCCTGCAGGGGTGTATACCGCGAGGCTAATGGATGAAGCGGGTCAACAGGCGTATGTGAAACTAATCAAATTGCCTTGATTTTTTTCATTGGCTCAATAAACGTTTATTTTTTCGCTTTGGAATACCATTGATACCTTAATTGCTATTGTTTGATTTACAAGGAGTAGTCATGGGAAAATTGATACATTTTTATCAATCCCTTTCGATAAATAAATTTATATATTCGTATTTTAACAATTCAAACCACCCTTGCCATGACTAAAAATAATCGAAAGTACTTATTTTTCTTGTTGACAAATCTTATTTTCTTATTTATTGATGCACAGAGCTTCAGCATAGGGGGTTATACAGAATATGAAGTTACTGATAATTCTAAAGTCACATTTACGATACATCGTCAAAAATGGCAAGCAGTAACCTTTTCATATAAGGATACTCAAGGTTTAAAGCTGTATATCTTCATTGGAAATACCAAAAATGAGGTTTACCCCACCTACAAAAACTTCCAATACCCCCAACACAAATGCAAAACAAACAGCAGTACATACCCCTTCGGTCCCCCCCAAGGAAAATATCTCGAGCTCGTATATCAATACACCCTAGACATTAGTAAAAAACCATTCGATAGTTTAATCAAAGCACAACCAATTGTAAGGATTTTTACGCAGACGGCCGATAAAACGGCCATGGCCTACACATCCAACCTCATCTACGAACCTTATCACGCTTGGTCTGCCGAAATCAATACCAAGACGATGGTAAAAGGTGATAAAAGCATCTCGTTTAACAACTTAAACCAAACAGTATTTACTCGTAATCAAGCCATATATAGCAACCCTGGCATTGTATACAATCCCAAGGATTCCGTTTGTACAGAATTGGTTCCGATGGAGACCGACATTTGGGGAACAAGCGTTATGTTGGCATCAAACTTTTCGTACAAATATCCATTCACTTGCTATTGCCCAACCGGAGGCAACGCTTGTACACCCAAACCCAATAACAAGAACAAGCCCATTGGTTTTCATTGCGATCCCATTACTGGCGCCATTACTTTCTTTAGCAACTCCAAGCCTACAGCCCCTTATTATTACGAAGGCGCACCCCTTGTATTTAGAACATCCTGGTACTCCAAGGACGCTTCCGGCAATTGGCAATTCAAAGGCAGTATCACGGTATTATCTATGATATTTAGTTTTGACGACACAAAGCAATCGATCAGGGACATCCCCAATTTCGAAGTGCCCTCGCGGGTCGATATTTGCGAAGGGGATTCGGCCACCATCAACATCACCATGAGCGACACGGGCTACCTCGACACCATTTATGTCAAAATCGATGGCTCCCTCAATCCCAAATACTATCGCTACACGGTGGACTATTCCGTGAAATACTTGCCCAAAATCAAGCTATTCATCAAACTACCCCTTGGCGCAGATTTTAGCACCTATCGTACACTCAATGTCAGACTTTCAACCTCACCCTGCGATGACATCCAGGTGAGCAGCAGAGGCATCGTGGTATACAATCAAAAATCCATTTCGTCTAAAATCATCACCTACCCGGGGCCCTGCAACTCCTTCAAAGCCCAAATCAAATCCAACAACAATGGCATGTTTGTTTCCAATAGTTGGGCGGTCTACAAGGACTCTTTTGGTTCTAAGCCCATTTACACCGGCAAAGGCGATGTCATCACGCTCACGGCCCTCGAAAAGGCGAAATACTACCTCGCATGCACCGTTAGTTCACCAGCGGCGTACTGCAGTCAGAGAATCTTCCGCGATTCTGTAGACCTGATCAAACTCTGGCCCGGACTCGACTTCTCCCTCAACCGCAACACCCTTTGCGTTGCAGACACAAACCAATTTTACACGCCCGTAAACCTGACGGGCTTTGCCTCGAAAACCACCCGTGAATGGCGCTTTGATACCACCAAAATCACGAAGGACACATTGCGAAAGAATTTCACATCAGCGGTAACCTTGCGATTGCGTATCATGGATACCACGGGCTGCGATTTTAGCAAATCATTTGATTTACTGTCAGATAGCATTTACCAACTGGAATTACCGCAAGTACAGACATTGTGCGGGGCACAAAGCATCGAACTCTTTGCCAGCAACCCCAAAACCGGTGGGGTGTGGTCGGGCGATTGGGCGATAAACACCGCATCAACCAACACAACACTCGGGACAGCCAAGCGCATTTCGGTATTCGTAGAAGCACCCAAATCAATCATCACCGGTAAGTTCACTTCCGTAGATGGCTGCTCCGTGAAACTAACCAGGGAGATCATTGTGGATACCACCACAATCCGATTCCCCAATGTATCGGTGGTCTGCAAAGCATCAGACAGTTTTGACCTCAATGGCATCAAGGCATCGCCCAAAGGCGGTGTTTGGTGGAACGAGGAAAGCGCTGGATCAACCCTCAAATTCAATTACGCCACCGCCGATTCGATGAAAGCGAGCTATACCCTGGCAAACGCCGATTGTGTGTTTTCAGACTCGTTGTGGATTTCACTTGCCGATACTGCAAAGAAGGAATTCACCTCCCCCATTGCCGTTTGTGGCGAATCCGCGACCATTGATCTCAATACAATTTTCAACACAGCATTGTCCGGAGGTACTTGGTATAGTAAGCAATCAAATTTTGCGATTAGTAGCAACCGCACAAATCCCAGAAACATGGCTGCCAACACCTACCCCGTATACTATTTCACCAACACCAAACCATGTGGGGCCCAAGAAACCCATTGGTTAACGGTAAACCCGAGGGTCATTAACATTTTGGCCTCTACAAATACGTCCGTTGCCCAGGCGCCTGCAACCATCAATTTCGAAGCAAAAAATAGCTTAAACCCAGGATCCACTACTTTCCGATGGTTCTTCAATGACCCCCTATCGGGCAGTAAGGACAGCGCCCAGCAAGGCATTTGCAACCACACCTACAACCAAAGCGGCAACTATTATCCTTTTGTGATCGCCAAGGTGGGCAATTGCTTTGACACTGGCTACTGTACACCCATTCAGATCACGCCACTATCGAACAAAACTTTAGACCGCAATGATATATCCATTTACCCAAACCCATGGCATCAGCAGCAAACGCTTACCGTTCAATGTAAGGACCCTCGCATCGTCGCAAGTCATCGCACATTGATTTGCTATTCCGCGATGGGACAGGTAATATTTGAAAAGCCACTGCCACACAATGGAGAATTGGTACTCACAGAAACACTGCCGGTGGGTGTATACTTTTTAAAACCCTCTTGGAGTGAGGCCTCCGTGAAGTTGGTTGTTATTCCCTAGATGAAATGAAGCAATTTTTAACCGGATCAATATTACTAATTATCGCGTTGGGCGTACAAGCCCAAACCCTGGAAACAGGGCTATCTGTCAACGCTAACCATTTGTGGCAATCCCATGAATCGCTTCATTTAGACAGTCGGACAGATGGGTATGGATTGTCTGTCATGGCAAGATATCAGAACCCCAATACAACTTACTTATTGCTCAAAAACAATGAATTGGGATTAGAATTTAGTCAAGGACAAATAGAAATCCAAAATTGGGGTGGCGTCAGTTCTCGCGGCATTACGACATCGATAAATTATAAATCTAGCTCCCTTACATTGAATAATTATTTTGTCAACTTCGGTTCATTAGAAAAGGGATTTCAGGTAGCCTTGGGTTTACATTGCAATTATAAAATCTTTACCCTTTCCGAGGGTTTTACGGAAGAGCTTCACTATGCGGGTGACTCCAATTTCTCAGGATATCGGGTTTGGTTCACGGAAAATTCGCTTGATGGCAGAAACAATCAGTTAATTCAGCGATTTAACCTGGGCCCAACCTTAGGGATTGGCTTTAAACCATTTGAAGTGGGCAAGTTCAAGTTGAGATGCAGATACGATATCAACCTATCGCTGCGTGATGAATTGAAAGAAGGTCATGAATTCAATTATTTGAGACAGCGTTTTACCCTAAGCATGATGTGGAGGAAAGAGGACTGAGATGGCGCAGTATCTTGAACTGATGAATTTTTCGCCATCTTTTTGGATTACTTTTAATCAAGTTGATTGAATTCAGAATCCTTATAATTGCTTTTATTGAATTTTCGCCATGAAAAAGTATTTGAGCAAAAGAATATTATTACTGACAGCAATGGCATTGCTGTTTTCATTCATAATAACAAGCTGCGAGCCGGATGAGCCGGAGCCCCAGAGATATTTAGGCAAATTCTATATCGGCGAAATGAGGAATTACACCTTTTTCAAACCTGGGAGCATGTGGGTTTATGAATGTGATAGTACCGGGGAACTTGATACTCAAGTGATGCTCAAATGCTACACCTGGTGGATTTCCACCGATTATATTGATTACGAAGTGATGAGTTTTCAACGAAAGAGTTTGAATGAGGGGAGCTTGTATTCAGATTTTGCTGCAACGTACAACATTCCTTACAGTGCAAATTTTAAAAAGGAAGGCGACTGGTTGAATGTTGAAAAATCGCACAACAATATTTATCGAAACGGAAAAGACCAAGTATTTTTCACACCATATGACACCACTGAAGAATTCAGTGCCGACGGAGTCTCACATACCAAATACTTAAAATTGATTACCAACTATAAAATGAAGAATTTCACTTTTGATACTGTGAGAGTTTTCTTGGCAAGGGCTACTCCATCACATCCAATTACAAATCACCCATTTTACAAAAATCTATATTTCCGCACTAACATAGAGTACTATTTCGCTAAAAATGTGGGTATTATCCAATTAAAAATAACAGGTTTTAATTTTAACACAAATGCTGATAAAACCCACAATTGGAATCTTAAATACTATAAAATCATCAATTGATATGCGCCACTCCGAGTTTTATAACTGTGGGCTATTGAAACCACTTACGATTTTATTTTTAACAATATTGATTCCATTGATCGCTGTGGCTCAACCTGTTTATCTTCAATATAACTTCGGTGGGTATACAGCATTCAACAAATTGGCATCTGATAAATCGACCAATGCAGAAATCAACAATTATTACAGACTTAAGCCAGTCACAGGTGCGTTTATATCACTCGGCTTGGGTGTGAAAATCACAGACCAACAAACTTTAATGCTCTCAAGAAAAAGTATCGATTATGGTGTTAGAGGAGAATTCAAGGGCGGGTTTTCTGATAGACTCGGGGGCGGGTTATTTATTCTAGACAGACATCGTGCTGAATGGAATTTGTTATACTCCCATGAACTGATCCAGAAAAAAAATGTAACCCTAACATTAAATCCGGGTGTTAATTTTTTAAACCGTAAAACCGGCTGGATACCACAAATAGGTGCCGGCTACATACGAAGTGACAGCAATAGATACTGGGTGGATGTAACCGATTAAGATTCTTTTTATTTGAAATCCTTTCGATTGGTTACGGGTTGTGATTTCTCCTACAAATTCAACAAGCACTGGAACATGGGTTTGAATTTCAGTTATCAATTTGGAGGCAAACCA